>Ga0214468_1000637_pt1 | contig 11013 bp, 9 predicted proteins | sample RVTome_9_FD_187334 | JGI IMG/M metagenome (GOLD analysis project Ga0214468, IMG submission 187334) | Soil microbial communities from uranium-contaminated site in the Upper Colorado River Basin, Wyoming, United States - RVT155D38 HiSeq ...
CCCTCGCCCTTGACCGTCTCCGCGAATGAGACCATCCGCTCGGTGGCGTCCGGGCGCCGGTCGAAGACGATGTCCTCCACGTGCTCGAGGAGGTCCTTCGGGATGTCCTCGTACAGCGCGATCTGACCGGCGTTCACGATCGCCATGTCGAGCCCGGCTTGGATCGCGTGGTAGAGGAAGGCCGAGTGGATGGCCTCGCGCACGCGGTCGTTCCCGCGGAAGCTGAACGAGAGGTTCGACACGCCGCCCGAGACCCTCGTGCCCGGGAACCGCTCCTTCAGGATCCGCGTCGCCTCGATGAACGCCTTGCCGTACTCGGCGTGCTCCTCGATGCCCGTGGCGATCGCGAGGATGCAGGGGTCGAAGATGATGTCCTCGGCGACGTAGCCCGCGCGCTCGGTGAGGAGACCGTACGCGCGTTCCAAGATCTCGATCTTGCGCTCGACGGTATCGGCCTGTCCGCGCTCGTCGAACGCCATGACCACGACCGCCGCCCCGTACCGCTTCACTCGCCGGGCCTTCTGGAGGAAGTCCTCCTCTCCCTCCTTGAGGCTGATCGAGTTCACGACGCCCTTGCCCTGCAGGCACTTGAGGCCCGCCTCGAGCACCTCCCACTTCGACGAGTCGACCATGACCGGCACGCGCGCGATGTCCGGCTCGGTCGCGATGAGGTTGAGGAAGGTGGTCATCGCCTTCACGCCGTCCAGCAGGTCGGCGTCCATGTTCACGTCGAGCATGTTCGCGCCGCTTCGGACCTGGTCCGCGGCGATCTCGACGGCGCTCTGGAAGTCGCCGGCCTCGATCAGCCGCCGGAACTTCGCCGAACCCGTCACGTTCTGGCGTTCGCCGATGACGACGAACCCGGTGTCCGGGGCGATCTGGAATGGCTCGAGGCCGCTGAAGGACGCGAGGCGTCTCGGCGCCGGCAGCCGGCGGGGCGGGAGGCCCTGGAGCGCGCCCGCGATCGCGCGGATGTGCTCGTCGGTGGTGCCGCAGCATCCGCCCAGGACGTTGCCCAGACCGCTCTCCGCGAACTCGCGCAGGTACTTGGAGGTGGTCTCCGGCCGCTCGTCGTAGCCGCCGAACGCGTTCGGCAGGCCGGCGTTGGGATGACAGGTCGTGTAGACGGGCGCGGCGCGGGCGAGCACCTCGAGGTAGGGGCGCATGTCCGACGCCCCGAGCGCGCAGTTCACGCCGACGCTGAACGGCTCCGCGTGCGCGACCGAGATCCAGAACGCGTCGATCGTCTGCCCGGACAGCGTCCGGCCGCTGCGGTCGGTGATCGTCACCGAGATCATGAGCGGGACGTCGGGAGCGACGTCCTTGGCGGCGGCGATCGCGGCCTTCGCGTTCAGCGTGTCGAAGATCGTCTCGACCAGGAGCAGATCGACGCCGCCGTCGATCAGCCCATGGATCTGCTCGGCGTACGCCTCGCACAGCTGGTCGAACGTCAGCGCGCGGTAGGCCGGGTCGTTCACGTGAGGGGAGAGCGACAACGTCTGATTCGTCGGCCCGACCGAGCCGGCGACGAACCGGTCCGGCCCGAAGCCCGAAAGGGCCCGCCGGGCGATCTCGGCGCCCGCGCGGTTCATCTCGTGGACGAACCCCTCGAGGCCGTAGTCCGCCTGCGAGACGGAGGTCGATGTGAACGTGTTCGTGGTGATGATGTCCGCTCCGGCGGCCAGGTAGGTCCGGTGGATGTCCTCGACGACGTCCGGACGGGTGAGGTTCAGGAGGTCGGGGTCGCCGGCGACGTCGCGTGGGTGGTCGCGGAACCGGTCGCCGCGGTAGTCCTCGTCCGAGAGGCCGCGCCCCTGGATCGCGGTGCCGTACGCGCCGTCCAGGATGAGGATCCGTTCGGCGAGCAGGGTCTCGAGCCGTTCCCGCATGCCGAAACGCTACCGGCCGCCCAGGGGTATGACCAGCGTTCGAGCGTGGGGTAGGCTGCCGCGGTCCACGCCACGATGTCGAACGGCGAAGGCCGACCAGGGAGAGCGATGGCCAAGGGAGCGCTCGCCAGAGGGCCGGAGGGTCCGATGGGCCGCCGGGCCCCGGACCTGCTGGGCGGCGTGCCGCTGTTCTCCGGCCTGTCGCGCCGACACCTCAAGCAGCTCGCCGAGCACGCCGACGTGGTGCAGTTCCGCGAGCGCGAGGAGATCGTCGAGGCCGGCCGCCCCGGCGGCACGTTCTACGTGATCTTGGAGGGCGAGGCGAAAGTGATGCGCGACGGGAAGGCCGTGGACCGTCTGGAACCCGGCGAGTTCTTCGGCGAGATCTCGCTCCTCGACGGGGGACCGAGGACGGCGAGTGTGGTCGCCGAGACGCCGGTCACCGCAATCCGCATCTTCAAGCGCTCGTTCGACCGCGTCGTGACGAAAGAGCCCGCGGTTGCCGCCAAGATCCTGGCGGTCGTCGCCCACCGCCTGCGCGAGGCGGAGCGCTCGATCAGCGGCTGATGTTGGCCATCGACTACCGCTGGTGGAAGTTCCTGCACGTGGCCGCCGTGCTCGGGTTCGTGCTGTTCCACGGGGTGTCGGTGCTCGTCGCGCTCCGACTGCGCAAGGAGCGTGACCGGGTCCGGATCGCCGAGCTCCTGCAGTTCTCGGGCTCATCGATCATGGGGATGTACATCTCGCTGGGCGGGTTGGTCGTCTTCGGCGTGATCGCCGGGTTCTCCGGGAAGTGGTGGAGCTACTGGTGGATCTGGATCTCGCTCGGGCTGCTGGTCGCGACGATCGCCGAGATGTATGTCGTCGCGAGGCCGTACTACCAGCAGCTGAAGGACGCGATCCAACTCCGCCCGTCCGGGGTCCCGCGCAAGAGCGACGAGGAGCTGGACGATCTGCTCCGGGCACGGGCGGCGCTGTTCAATGCCGTGTTCGGGATCGCCGCGCTCGTGATCATCACCTGGCTGATGATCTGGAAGCCCCTCTGGCAGGTGTGAGCCGAGGGCCTCAGAGGTCGGTCGGTTGCAGCGGGCGTTCCGCAGGGCCGTTCACCACGGCGCCCGTCGGAGCGAAACGCGAGCCGTGACAGGGGCAGTCCCACGTCTTCTCGGCCGGGTTCCACTTCACCGTGCAGCCCATGTGCGTGCACTTGGCCGACAGCGTCGTGACCTTGCCGCGCCCGTCGCGGTAGACGGCGACCTTGTGATCGCCGGTCGCGACGATCCCGCCCTCGCCCGGCTCGATCTCCGAGAGGTTCTGGGCGATCGTTCGGGCCACGAGGACGTCGGACGTCGCGTACTCGGCGATATCGCGCGGCACCGAGCCCAGGAGGGCGGCCCGGGCACCGGTCATCCCTTTGTTGCCGACCATCACGAGGTCGAACCCCTCCTTGTCTGCCGTCGCGACGATCTGCTCGGCCGGGTCGCCGTCGAGGATGAGCACCCCGACCGGCGCGCTCTCGCCGATCGTCGCCGCCGTGTCGCGCAGGACGAGCTCGCCGGTCTTCGGGTGCCCGACGAACGCGAGCGTCATCGACGCCTCCAGCCGACCGGCCAGCGCGTAGGCCTTGTGAGCGGCGCGGTCGGCCGTCGCCGATCCATCCGTCGCGAGGAGGATCCGCCGGTACGGCGGCGAGCCGTGCGGGCGGTCGGCCTCGTCCCGGGCGCGGGTGAGCAGGACGTCGCACGGCGCGTGCGTCAGAACCTTGCGCACGACGCTGCCGATCAGCTGTTCGGCGTGGAACAGGCCCTTGCTGCCGGTCACGATGATCTCGGCGTCGGCTTCCTCGGCCGCGTGGATGATCGCCTCGGCCGGATCGCCCGTCGAGATCACCACCTCGTGTTTGATCCCCTCGCGGTCCGCGATGCGCAGGGCTCGCGCCACGGCGTCGCCCACCACGGACGGATCGGCAGCCACGTGGACGATGGTCAGCTTCGCCTTGGTCGCCGCCGCGAGCGTCGCCGCGACGTGCTCCGCCGTCTCGGCCGACGGTGAACCGTCGGTCGCCAGAACGATGCGCTTGTAGGCCAAGACCATTCCTCCGCGGGTAGCAGAACGCGGAAGCCTACACCGGTATCGCCCGTTCCATCCGGTCGCGAGGCCGCTTCCTGGCCGAGAGGAACGCGACGGAGACGTCGACGAGCGCCTCCAGATACAGCGCCGAGCCGGAGATCGTCCCGATGAGATGCAGCGTTCGCGGAACCTGGGGGACACTTCCGGAAGGCGCCATGGATGCGAGCACGTTCGCGGCGACGAACCCGGCGGCGAGCACCGCGAGCAGGATCAGGAGCGCCGTTCGAGCACCTGATGTCGTGAGTGCCTGCCACAGCGAGACCGCGGCGAGGGCTGCAGCGCCGAGCCAAGCCAGGGTTGCGACGAACGCACCGGCCGCTCCGAACGTGGGCTCGCCCGCATACACGATCCCGGTCAGCGCGCACGTCGCGGCGCTCACCCATCCCAGGACGCTCGCCATCGGACGCCCGACGCTCATGGGCCGACGCTATCCCGGCCACCGGTGCCTCAGTCGGTGGTCCGGTCATCACCACGAGGTCGCCACGCAAGCGCAACGAAGGCGCGACCGCCGTCACCGCGTCGTCACGAAGAGCTCAGTCGAACGCGGGGCCGAGCCTCAGGATCTGGTCGAGCTCGGCGAGCGTCGCGGCGTCCAGCACGTCATCTCCGGCGGCCGCGTTGGAGCGGACGTGGTCGGGGTTGCGGCTGCCGGCGATCGCGGAGGTGACGCCCGGCTGGTGCACGGTCCACGCCAGCGCGAGCTGGGACACGGTGACGCCCAGGCGGTCGGCGACCGGACGCATGGCGTCGACGACGGCGAGGCTCCGCTCGCGCTTCCCCGGGCCGAAGAGGTACCCCTTCTCGACGCGGCGATGGTCGCGCCGGGCGAACTTGGTCTTGTCCGTGATGGCCCCGGTCAGCAGGCCGTACGCGAGCGGTCCATAGGCGAGGACGCCGATGCCCACGTCGCCGCACCAGCGGATCAGGTCGCGGTCGTCGAGCACCAGCATCGAGAACTCCTGCTGGAGCGAGTCGACGTGCCGCACCGCCAGACAGCGCTCGATCAGCTCGCGATCGAAGTTCGAGACCCCGATCGCGCGCACGAGGCCCTCATCGACCAGCGAGGCCATCGCCCCCCAGGTCTCCTCGATGGGGACCCCGGTGGCATCGGGCCAGTGGAGCTGGTACAGGTCGATCCGGTCCGTCGCGAGCCGTTCGAGGCTCTTCCGGCACGCCTCGTGCACCTGGTCGGGACGGAACCCCGAACCCTCCGGTGCCGGCGCGACCTTCGTCGCGATCAAGACCTCGTCCCGCCGGCCCGCGACCGCCCGGCCGACCAGGCGTTCGGAGGTCCCGTTCCCGTAGACCTCCGCCGTGTCGATCCAATCGATGCCGGTCTCGAAGACCATCGCGATGGCCTCGACCACCTGCTCCTCGGGCGGGGCGTCGTCCCATTCGCGACCCATCCCCGCCTCCCAGGCACCGAAGCCGATCACCGAGAGGTCGGGTCCTCGCGATCCGAGCTTGGCGGTCCGCATCCCAGGCTCTCTCCTTTCTCCGACCGGGGAGCGATGGGCACCCGGTGACCGACGGGGACCAATGTACCGGCGGGCTCTCTCCGCAGGCTCGCGGTACGCTGGTGGTCGAACGCGATCTCCTGCGACCCCCTGAAGGAGGCGGCTGGGCCGACGCCCGGGCAGATGACGAAGCAGGTTGAAGAGAAACAACGCGTCATCGTCCGTTTCGCGGGCGACTCGGGCGACGGGATGCAGCTGACGGGCGACCGGTTCACGAACGCGACCGCGGTGCTCGGGAACGACCTCGCGACCCTTCCCGACTTCCCCGCCGAGATCCGGGCTCCCGCGGGAACCGTGCACGGCGTCTCGGCCTTCCAGATCCAGTTCGCCTCGACGGACATCCTCACGCCGGGGGACCACCCCAACGTGCTGGTCGCGATGAACCCTGCCGCCTTGAAGGCCGAGCTCGCCTCGGTCGAGAAGGGCGGGATGGTGATCATCAACGAGGACGCCTTCACGGAGCGGAACCTCCAGAAGGCCGGGTACACCTCGGATCCGGTGACGGACGGAACGCTCGACGGCTTCCAGGTCTACAAGGTGCCGATGACCTCGATCACCGTCCGTGCCGTCGAGGAGCTCGGGCTCACGCGCAAGGAGGCGGAGCGTTCCAAGAACATGTTCGCGCTCGGCCTGCTGTCGTGGATGTACGGGCGCCCGACCGACGTGACGTTGAACTGGCTGCACAAGAAGTTCGGCGACAAGCCCCAGGTCTACGACGCGAACGTCGCCGCGTACAAGGCCGGATACAACTTCGGCGAGACGACCGAGCTGTTCGCGAACTCCTACATGGTCAAGCCCGCGCCGGCACAGCCCGGAACGTACCGGAACATCTCCGGGGCGACGGCGCTCGCGTGGGGCCTGGTCGCGGCTTCGACGCGCAGCGGTCTCCGGCTCTTCTACGCGAGCTACCCCATCACGCCGGCCTCCGAGCTGCTCCACGAGCTGTCGAGGCTCAAGAACTTCGGCGTGATCACGCTCCAGGCCGAAGACGAGATCTCGGCGGCGAACGTCGCGCTGGGCGCGGCCTTCGCCGGCGATCTGGGAGCGACAGGGACGAGCGGCCCCGGGATGGACCTGAAGGCCGAGACGCTCGGCCTCGCGGTCACCCTCGAGCTTCCGATGGTGATCGTCGATGTGCAACGCGCCGGTCCCTCGACGGGGATGCCGACGAAGACGGAGCAGGCCGACCTCCTCCTCGCGATGTTCGGTCGCCACGGCGAGTCGCCGCTGCCGATCGTCGCGGCCAAGTCGCCCTCGCATTGCTTCGACGCCGCGATCGAGGCCGTGCGGATCGCGGTGAAGTACCGGACGCCGGTCATCCTGCTCTCGGACACGTTCCTCGGGAACTCCTCCGAGCCCTGGCTGCTCCCGGACGTCGACACCTTGCCGACGATCGACCCGAACTTCGCAGACGGCCCGAACGCCGGACAGGAGTTCCTGCCGTACCTGCGCGATGAGAACCTCGCGCGACCCTGGGCGATCCCGGGGACCAAGGGGCTCCGTCACCGGATCGGCGGGCTCGAGAAGGAGGACGGGACCGGCGACATCAGCTACGACCCCGAGAACCACGAACGGATGACGAACCTGCGAGCCGCGAAGGTGGAGAAGGTGGCCGAGGACATCCCACCCCTCGAGGTCGACGACCCCGACGGCGACGCGGAACTCCTGGTCCTCGGCTGGGGCTCCAGCTACGGGACGATCCGAGCCGCGGCTCGGCGACTGCGCGAGCAGGGCCGGAAGGTCGCCGTCGCGCACCTCGTCCACCTGAACCCGATGCCGACCAACACCGGAGATGTGGTGCGCGCGTACCGAAAGGTCCTGATCCCCGAGATGAACCTCGGGCAGCTCGCACTGCTGATCCGAGGCCGGTTCCTCGTCGACGCGCAGAGCTTCACGAAGGTGCAGGGCCTCCCCATCCACCTGGACGAATTGGAAGCCGAGATATTGAAGGTGATCGAAGGATGAGTGAACAAGAGACACCGGCCCCCGAGGGCAACGGCGGGGGCGCGGCCGGCAACGGAGGCTCCGCAGGCGGCAACGGCGGCGGAGTGGTCGGAACCCTCACCAAGAAGAGCTTCACGAGCGACCAGGAGGTCCGCTGGTGTCCCGGCTGTGGCGACTACGCGATCTTGGCGACCGTCCAGTCGTTCATGCCCGAGCTCGGCATCCTGCCCGACGACACGGTCTTCGTCTCCGGGATCGGCTGCTCTGGTCGGTTCACCTACTACATGGACACGTACGGCGTGCACGGCATCCACGGCCGCGCGCCCGCGCTCGCGACGGGGATCGCCACCGCGCGCCCCGAGCTGTCGGTCTGGGTGGTGACCGGCGACGGGGACGGCCTGTCGATCGGAGGGAACCACCTGATCCACGCGCTCCGCCGGAACGTCAACCTCAAGATCCTGCTGTTCAACAACCAGATCTACGGGCTGACGAAGGGCCAGTACTCGCCGACGTCGGAGGAGGGCAAGGTCACCAAGTCGACCCCGTTCGGCTCGGTCGACCATCCCTTCAACCCGATCGCGCTCGCGCTCGGCGCCGAGGCCACGTTCGTGGCGCGGACCATGGACAACGACAAACAGCACCTCACGAAGGTGCTCCGGCAGGCGGCCGAGCACCGCGGCGCCGCGTTCGTCGAGATCTATCAGAACTGCAACGTCTTCAACGACGGCGCGTTCGACCTGCTCCGCGAGAAGCCGCAGGGCTCGCACAATCAGATCCGCTTGGAGCACGGGGAGCCGATCGTGTTCGACGAGGGCACGCGGTGCGTGGCCGTCGGCGACAACGGCCGCCTCGTGGTCGCGAAGGTCGACGAGGTGGACGAGGGCTCGATCGTCGTGCACGACGTGCACGGCCGGCCCTCGCTCGCGTTCGCGCTGGCCCACCTCTCACGGGGTCCGACCGAACCGACGGCGGTCGGCGTGTTCCGCGAGGTGGAGCGCCCGGTCTTCGGCGAGGCGACGATCGCGCAGGTCGATGCCGCCACCGAGCGGCTCGGCAAGGGGAGCCTGGACAAGCTCCTGCACTCCGGCGACACCTGGAACGTCGGCTGAGACCGGGCTAGTTGCTCGGATCCGCGCTCGCGCCGTAGCGGGCCATCGCCGCTTCCGCGACCGAACCGACCTCGCGCAGCTCGCGAACGAGCGCGGGAAGGGTGTCGAGGAGCCGGTCGACGTCGGATCCGGTCGTCTCCGGACCGATCCCGATCCGGAAGCTCGTCGTTCCCGGATGACCGAGGTGCTCGAGCACCGATGACGCGTCTCCGGGCGCTCCCGAGCAGTTCGAGCCCGAGGCGATCCGGAACCCCCGGTCGTCCAGCGCCATGCTGAGGACCTCCGCGTCGAGGTCGGCGACCGAGAAGCACACGAGGTGCGGAACGCGCTGCGTCGGATGGCCGTGCACGCGGGCGTCGGGAACGCGCTCTGCGATCCCGGCGCGGATGTGATCGGTGAGGGACCACTGGCGGGCTGCCTGGTCGGCCATATCGCTCAGGCGGACGGCGAGCGCGGCGGCCATCGCCGCGATGCCGGGCACGTTCTCCATCCCCGAGCGGCGCCGGCGCTCTCGGTCGTCGCCGCAGGGGTAGGCGGCGATGGGAACACCGCGGCGAACGTAGAGGGCTCCGACCCCGGCCGGTCCGCCGAACTTGTGAGCCGAGAGCGACAGCAGGTCGACGTCGAGCGCGTGCACGTCGACCGGCAGGCGGCCCACGGTCTGGCAGGCGTCGGTATGGAGGAGGATCCGCCCCTCGCGGCAGAGCAGCGCCGCCTCGGCGACCTGCTGGATCGTTCCGACCTCGTGGTTCGCATGATGGACGGAGGCGAGGAGCGTTCCGGGCGTTCGCACCTCCCGGCCGAATCGATCGAGATCCAGACGTCCGTCCTCGTCGACGGCCACGAGGACGGACTCGAAGCCGTCGGTCTCGAGCGTGGAGAGCACCCCGCCGACGGCCGGGTGCTCGACCGTGGTGGTCACGATGCGGGTGCCGATCTCGCGGACCGGGCGCACGCCGCCCCAGATCGCGAGCGCGACGGACTCCGTCCCGCCGCTCGTGAACACGATCTCGTCGGGCTGCGCGCCGAGCGCCTCCGCGATCCCGGCGCGCGATTCGTCCAGCAACCGGCGAGCGTCCATCCCCTGGCGGTGCAGGCGGAGCGGATCGCCGAACCGGTCCAGGGCATCAAGGAACGCCTCGCGAGCCCGCGGATGCAGCGGCGTCGCGGACGCGTGGTCGAGGTAGGTCTCGGTCGTCATCGCGGTGTCCCGTGCTGGGTTCCGTCTCGGTTCTGGCCAATGATAGGCGGGTCTTCGCGAAGGTTCTCTGGCGCTAGGGCGTGGCGGAGGAGCGGTCGCGAAGGAACAGCGCGGAGTACAGGACGGCCGCGATGACGGCGCCGGACACCGGGCCTACGATCCAGACGTACCAGTTCGCCCAACTTCCGCTCGCGAGCGCCGGGCCCAGCCATCGTGCCGGGTTCATCGCGGCGCCGGAGAACGGCCCGAACGCCATGATGCCGAACGCGTACACGGCCCCGACCGTGAAAGCCGCGGCCGTCCTCGACGATCCGCGACCGTCGACGACGAGCGCGAAGGCGGCGAACACCAGGAAGAAGGTGCAGACGGCCTCGATCACGATGGCCTTGCCGGCGGGAACTGCGGAGGAGATCACGGGCGTTCCGCCCGACGCGGACGTGAACGCCGTCTCGGGGACGAGGTACCGGAGCAGGAAGGCGGCCGCCACCGCCCCGAGGATCTCGGCGACGAGCAGGACCGCCGCCCGGGTCGTCGTGAGCCTCCCGGCGACCCACAGGCCGACCGACGCCGCCGGATTGACCAGCCCGCCGCCCACGTGGGCCGTGGACGCGATCATCGCCGCGAGCACCAGCCCGTGCGCGAGCGCGACGCCCGTGAGATCGAGCCCGGAACCCGACGTGATGCTCGCGCCCGCGCCGATGAAGACGAGTGCGAACGTCGCGACCAGCTCGGCGACCGCGGCCCTGGCCGATCCCACGCGCGAGACGATAGCCCAAGGGCGTTGGGTAGTATCCGCGCATGGAGGTGCTGCTCGTGTCGCCCGATCCCGCCTCGCGCGACATGATGCGCCTGGTCGTCCGGAGCATCGAGCGACGGCTCGGCTCCCCGATCACCTTCCTCGAGGCCGCGAACGGGGAGGAGGGCGTGCGCATCGCGAGGCGGGCGAGACCCGATGCGATCGTCGCGGACGAGATCGCCTCGCGCGAGGGAGCGTTCTCGCTCGCGAGGACGCTGCACGACGACTTCGACCCCTACCCGGGCAAGATCGTGATCCTGCTCGAGCGGCGCCAGGATGAGTGGCTCGCCAACTGGTCCGGAGCGGACGCCTGGTTCGTCAAGCCGATCGATCCGTTCGAGCTCGCCGACCGGTTGCTGGAGCTCGTGGCCAAGAGCACCGAGCCGAGAAGCACCGAGCCGAGAAGCACCGAGCCGAGAAGCACCGA
>Ga0214468_1000638_pt1 | contig 11002 bp, 10 predicted proteins | sample RVTome_9_FD_187334 | JGI IMG/M metagenome (GOLD analysis project Ga0214468, IMG submission 187334) | Soil microbial communities from uranium-contaminated site in the Upper Colorado River Basin, Wyoming, United States - RVT155D38 HiSeq ...
TGGTGCGCTCGTAGGGCTCGCCTTGTAGCGGCCAGATCATCAACTCGAGACTCTGCCCGTTGCTCCGGCTCACCGCCATCAAACCGTCGGGGAAGCCCTCGACCACGTCGGCGATGCCACCCACGTTGGTATTCGCCGCCGGGTTGGACCCGTTCTCCGCGGGAGATGACGAGGTGGGCTCGTCTACGCCCAGTACCAGCACCGCGGCACCGGCACCGATGACCAGGCCGACCAGCAGCCAGGCCCAGCGGGGAGCGGCGGGAGACACCCGATCGTGAGACTCTCGGGCATCCTCGATCACGTTCGGCGTCACCACCACGGTGCAAAGGTACGCAATCGAGCCGAATCCGGGCACACATCTTGGTGCCCGAAGCGGAAATAGGGTCTAAAGTCGCGTCACGGCGTGGCTTTTGCCGCGTCGTCCATGGCAAATGGAGGAAGGAAAACACATGAAAACGAAGAGAGGCCTCAAGCTTCTCGCGCTCCTGGCCGTCCTAACCCTCGTAATCGCCGCCTGTGGTGGCGGAGAGGGTGGCGAGGACGAGACCACGACGACTGCTGGAACCGAGGAACCGACCACCACCGCTGGTGAGGAGGAGCCCACGACCACGGCCGGCGAAGAGGAGCCGATGGAGCCGGGTGAGCTGGGCGTAGTCGAGGTGGGCGCCGGTGAGAACGTCAAGATCGGCTCGTTGCAGGCGATCAGCGGCGACGTCGCCAGCCTCGGGACCGACCAGGTGAGAGCGACCGAGATCGCCATCGCCGACTTCGGTGACATCCAGGGTCATGCCGTCGAATTGGCCTTCAACGAGGACGACACCTGTGGCGCCGAAGGCGGCCAGGCAGGTGCCACCCGGATCATCGCCGACCCCCAGGTGGTAGCCGTGATCGGCACCAGCTGCTCGGGCGCAGGCGTGCCCGCGTCGAACGTGATCACCTCGGCAGGTCGAGTGCTCATCTCGGGCTCCAACACCTCGCCGGTGTTGACCTCGGACCTCGTCGGTAACGAGGGCCCGGAGCATCATCCCGGTTACTTCCGGACGGCGCACAACGACGCCATCCAGGGAGCGGCGGCGGCTCAGTTCGTGTTCGACGAGTTGGGTCTGACCAGCGTGGCGACCGTCAATGACGGTGACCCCTACACACAGGGTCTGACCAGTGCCTTCGAGGCGAGCTTCGAGGAGCTGGGCGGGACCATCGCCATCAGCACGGCTGTGACCGCCGATCAGACGGACATGCGTCCGGTCCTGACCGAGATCGCAGCGGCCGGGGCAGAGCTCATCTTCTTCCCGATCTTCCAGCCGGCCGGCGACTTCCTCGCCGAGCAGGCCCTGGAAGTGGCCGGGTTGGAGGAGACGATCCTGATGGGCGCTGACGGACTGTTGTCAGACACCTATGTGGTGCTCCCGCAGACGGAGAACATGTATTTCTCCGGTCCGCAGACCCCACAGGGTCCTGCGTACGACGAGTTCGTGGGCAAGTACGAGGCGGAATACGGCGAAGCGCCGATCCAGTCCTTCCACGCCCACGCTTACGACGCCACGTTGATGGTGTTGACCGCCATCTCCAATGTGGCCCAGGCGGACGGCGACAATCTGGTGATCGATCTCCAGGCTGTCCGAGACGAGTTGCACAGCATGACCTACGACGGTCTGACCGGGTCGCTGAGCTGTGACGAGTTCGGGGACTGCGCTTCCCCCAACATCGACATCGTTCAGAACACCGAGGCCGAGGCGGATATCGCCGCAGTCCGGGCGAATGTCCAGGCCACCTACTCAGCATCGGATCTCGGCTTCTAGGCGAGAAGCTGACCAAATTGCCCGGTGCCGTGCTCGCACGGCACCGGGCACCAAACGCACAAACGGGGAGGCTGACCGCTAGATGACACAAGCCGCCACTGTCGACGCTCGCCCGGTCCGACGGGTTTCACGCATCACACCGGTCAGCATCTTTCTCTGGGGCCTCCGGATTGCCGCCCTCGCCGTCATCCTCTACGGGTCCTTTCTGAGCATCTCCTCGGGACGGCTCAGCGCCTCCCAGTGGCGCGACCTCATCGTCTTCGGAGTCTCCACAGGATCGGTCTACGCCCTGATCGCGCTGGGTTACACCATGGTCTACGGCGTGTTGAGATTCATCAACTTCGCCCACGGCGAGGTGTTCATGGTCGGGGCGATGATGGCCTTCTACGTGGCCAACGGCCTCTCCACCACCTCGCTGTGGGCCAACAACCCCATCGTCTCGCTTCTCATCGTCCTCCTAGCGGCGATGATCACATCCACAACGGTGGCAGTGGTGGTGGAGCGCATCGCCTACCGCCCCCTGCGCGGCGCACCCAGGCTCATCCCGCTCATCACCTCGATCGGGGCGTCTTTCACCATCCAATATCTGGTACGTGGCCTGGTCGGGCCCAGCACCAAAGCCTTCCCCCGGATGGAGCCGCTCCGGGGCACATTCGAACTTGGCGGCTTCGTGATCCTCCGCTCCCAGGTAGTGGTGATCGTGGCCGCCCTCACCATGATGCTCCTCCTCTATCTCTTCGTGGAGAAGACCCGGACCGGCAAGTCGATGCGAGCCGTGTCCGAAGACGCCGAGACTGCAGCATTGATGGGCATCGACGTCGACAGGACCATCGTCAAGGTCTTCGCCGTGGGTGGGGCGATGGCCGGTGTGGCCGGGGCGCTCTGGGGGCTGGTCTTCCCAAGCCTCAACTTCTTCTCCGGGTTCCTCCCCGGGATCAAGGCTTTCACCTCTGCGGTTCTCGGTGGCATCGGCAACATCGTCGGGGCAATGCTGGGCGGGGTGAGCCTCGGCATCTTCGAGTCGGTCGGGCCCAGCCTGGTCCTGGCCGGGTACGAGATCCCCGCCTTCAGCCAGCTCAAGGACGTCGTGGCGTATTCCGCCCTGGTCCTGGTCCTGATCTTCCGTCCCACCGGTATCCTCGGCGAGCGTCTCGCTCAGGAGAGGGGTTGAGCATGGCCCGGGTGGTGGAAACACCGACAGCGCCCGAAGTGGAGTTGCGCCCCACCCCGCCGATCGAGATGCGACGGGCCGTGCGTCTCGGTCTCTCGGGCGGCGCCGCAGCGGTCTTGGTGGCGGCCACCGGCATGGTGGCCACTTTCCAGCCGAGGATGGTGATCGATCCCATCGTGCCGCTTGGAGTCCTCTTCCTGTATCTCGTCGTCTTCGGCTTTGGTTGGATGGCCGCACAGCCTCCAGCGACTCTGGAGGGATTCGCCGCACCTGTGATCGGTCTGCGCAACGTGGTTGTCGGCGCCCTGACCGGTCTGCTCTCAGGGCTCGGTCTTGGCCTGCTTCTCGTTCTCATGACCGTGTTCGACTTGCGTGGCGTCTTCATCGAGCTCTCCCCTGAGCTGGTGGAGATCCTCGGTTTCGGCTACCCGGTGGGGGCTGCCGTGGTCCTCACGGCGGTCGTCGCTGCTGCGGTGGGCGCCCTGGGGGGCGCGGTCCATCTCCTACCCGTGCGGCTACGCCATTCGCTGATGCCTGCGCTGATCTGGGTGATCTTCTTCTCCCTGCTCACCGACCTGTTCGGACAGCTCTTCACCGGTCTCAGCCTCGACTTCATGGTCGACCTGCTCTATACGTCCAGGGGCGGGGCGCTGACAATTGTCGGAGCTGTCATTGTGTTCGTCGTCTTCTTCGTCGTGTACTGGTTTCTCGGTGGCCGGGAGAAGGGCCTCCGTGAGACCGTTCAGTCGATGCCGAAGGACCAGCGAATGCGGTGGCAGGTCGGCCTGGCCGCGGTCGTCCTCGTCGTGCTCTACTTCATCCCCCAGCTCATGGGCCCGTTCGTCAGTCAGATCCTGGTCACGGCCGGCATCTACCTGCTGATGGCCCTCGGTCTCAACATCGTGGTCGGCTATGCCGGGCTTCTCGACCTGGGATATGTGGCCTTCTTCGCGGTGGGCGCCTACGCCGGCGCCATCCTCACCTCCCCTCAGTCGCCCGCCTTGTCTCCCGAGCTGGCCCTGGTGGCCGCCCTCCCCTTCGTCATGATCGCTGCGGCCTTCGCCGGGATCGTGGTGGCCACGCCGGTGATTCGGATGCGCGGCGACTACCTCGCCATCGTCACGCTCGGCTTCGGTGAGATCGCCCGCATCCTGCTCAACTCGGAATGGCTCGCCCCGTACTTCGGCGGAGCCCAAGGGATCACCAACATCCCCGACCTCCAGATCGGGCCTTTCAGCTTCAGCACGCCACAGGACTACTTCTACCCGGTGTTCCTCTTCGTCCTGCTCGCCGCCTACATCACCCTGGCCGTACAGAAGTCACGCTGGGGCAGAGCCTGGATGGCGATGCGGGAGGACGAGTCGGTGGCCGAGGCGATGGGAGTGAACATCGTCACCGCCAAACTGTCCGCCTTCGTGGTTGGAGCCATCTTGGCCAGCTTCGGGGGGGCGCTCTTCGGCTCTCAGATCGGCTCGGTGTTTCCCCACTCCTTCGACATCGTGGTCTCGATCACGATTCTCGTGATCATCATCGTCGGCGGCATGGGCAGCGTCCCCGGCGTCACGCTCGGGGCCCTCGTCCTGATCGTGCTGCCCAACCTCCTGCGCGAGTTCTCCGAGTACCAGTTCCTCTTCTACGGGGTCCTGCTCATCGCCATGATGTTGAAGCGACCCGAAGGATTCATCCCCAGCAAGCGCAGGGCACAGGAATTGCACTCCGAGGAGTTGGCCCAGGATGCCTGGCTCGAGATCTACGGGGAGAAGGGCCAGCCCGAGACAGTGCCGGAGGGAGCCGCCTGATGCCGCTATTGCAGATCGAAGGGTTGAGCAAGGCGTTCGGGGGGCTGCGCGCCATCAACGGGCTGGACATCCACGTCGACGAGGGCGAGATCGTGAGTGTCATCGGCCCCAACGGCGCGGGGAAGACGACTTTCTTCAACCTGATCACCGGGATGGAGAGCCCGGACGAAGGCTCCATCGTCTTCGACGGGCAGAACATCGACGGGCTTCGACCGAACCAGATCCTCCAACTGGGGATGGCGAGGACCTTTCAGAACGTCCGACTGTTCCCGGCGATGACCGTCCTGGAGAACGTTATGGTCGGTCAACACAGCCGGACCAAGGCCGGCCTGTTCGGCGCCATCTTCAAGACACCGTCGCAGAGACGAGAAGAGGCCGCCATCGAGGAGAAGGCAAAAGACGTGCTCTCCTTCTTCGGCACCAGGCTGACCGGCTACCGCCACGACCAGCTCTCCATGATGCTCTCCTACGCCAACCGTCGCCGTCTCGAGATCGCACGGGCCATGGCCACCGACCCGCGGCTCCTCCTCCTCGACGAGCCCACGGCGGGGATGAACCCGAGAGAGACAATCGAGCTGACCGAGCTGATCGGCCGATTGCGCAGCGAGAAGGGTTACACCATCGTCATCATCGAGCACGACATGCAGGTGGTGCGAAACGTCTCCGACCGGGTCGTCGTGCTCGACCACGGGGTCAAGCTGATCGAGGGGAGCTACGACGAGGTCTCCACCAACGAGAAGGTGATCGAGGCCTATCTCGGCCGCCCCGCGGAGTTGGGAGCGTGAGCGAGCGTATCCCGGTCCTCTCCCTCAAGGGGGTGAACACCCACTATGGACCGGTCCACATACTCAAGGACGTGGACATCGACGTCTACGCCGGCGAGATCGTGAGCCTACTCGGTGGGAACGCCTCCGGTAAGACGACCACCCTGAAGACGATGCTTGGGTACCTGAAGCCCTCCGCGGGGGCGGTGTATCTCGACGGTGTCAACGTGAACGACTGGAGCACGGCGCAACGGGTCGGCCACGGGCTGACCATGGTCCCGGAGAACCGTCGTCTCTTCAAGCGGATGACGGTACGGGAGAATCTCGAGATCGGTGCATATCTGCGAGACGGCGAGAACCTCGATCCCGACTTCGACCGCGTATTCGAGATCTTCCCCCGTGTCAAGGAGCGGCTCACACAAAAGGCGGGCACACTCTCCGGTGGTGAGCAGCAGATGGTGGCGATGGGAAGGGCGCTGATGGCCCGGCCCAAGGTCCTGCTCATGGACGAGCCATCGATGGGTCTGGCCCCGGTGCTGGTCGCACAGAACTTCGAGATCATCCAGCGGATCAACAACGCAGGGACGACGGTGTTCGTGGTCGAGCAGAACGCCAACATGGCCCTCACCATCGCCGACCGGGGATATGTCCTCCAGTCAGGCAACATCGTGCTCAGCGACAGCTCACAGGCCTTGTTGGCCAACCCGCAGATGCGCGCCGCCTACCTGGGCGACGTCTGAGGCGAAGCCTCAGACGTCGTACCGAGTACCGAGTACCGAGACTGAGTACCGAGTACTGAGTACTGCTTCTGTCACTCGTTGACCTCGTCAACGAGTGGCGGAAGCTCCTGAGTATCGAACAGACGGGACTGATTGGGGTGACGTCGTCGAATCCCGGCGATCCGGTCCGGGGGCTCGGTGAACTCGATCATGTGTTGACTGGCCTCACCCCAGGTCTCGCCGAGGATCCTGGTTCGCCACAGATGCCCGACGATGATCCGGACCGCGGCGGTCATCGGCACCGCCACCAGGACCCCGAGCAGACCGGCCACAGTCCCCCCGATCACGAGGGCAAGCACGATCACCAGAGGTGACAGATTGACCCTGGCCCGTTGTACCAGCGGCGTTATCACGTGATTGTCGACCTGCTGTATCGCGGTGAAGATGAGCACGGCCCAGATCGCCTGGGTCAAGTCCCCGTGGAGGAGGGCCACCAACGCGGCGAGTGCTCCACCGACGACCGGCCCGAGAAATGGGATCAGGTTGAGGAAGCCGGCGATGATCCCGATCAGCAGCCAGAAGGGCAGATCGATGGCCCACATGCCGATGCTGGATGCGAAACCCACGATGAAGGCGACCAGCAGCTGACCCCTGACGAATGAGCCCAGGGCCGTGCCCACCTGACCGGAGACGAAGGCGAATTCCTCTCGGTGCTTGGGAGGGGTCACCTCGAGGGCATTGGCCTTGAACTTCTCCAGGTCGATCAAGATGTACAGGGCGAGGACCGGCGCCAGCCCGAGCACTGCCACCGCCTCGGCCACCCCGATGATCACCTGGCCGGCACCGGCACCGAAGCCCAACAGGAGGTTCTGCACCGTCTCCTGGTTGGCCGGATCGTTGAGCCATTGCTCGATTGCCTCCTGGCTGAGCAGCTCGTCCACGTTGAGACCAAGGTTCCCACCGACCTCACGCACCCAGTTGATCCCGGCCAGGTATAGATCAGGCAGCCTCTCCCCCACTTCCGCCGCCTGCTGTCTGATGGTGGGCAGCACCAGGAAGAAGATGGCGAGGACCATCGCGATCAAAACGAGTAGAGCGAGGATCGCCGCTACCGGCCGGGGCAGTCTCATCCGCTCGAAAACGCGCACCACCGGTTCGAGGAGGAACACGATCCCTGCACCGAAGGCGATCGGTAGCCATATCACCCTTATCGACCCGGCGACGATCAACAGCACGTAGCCGAGTGCCACCGCCCCCACGGCGATCCAAACGATCAATGCGATGCGTCTCAGCCGGTCGGAGGGCACAGGCCGGGATTGTAACTAGCCACTGGTCGCGCCCCGGTTCGCATCCCGGGTGGGACTAACCGCTCACGACTCTCACCGACGTCTCCTGACCGACCGAGATCACCCATCCCATGCCGGCGACCGGGCTCTCGAACCCGTCGTCCACCTCGATCCAGTCAGCAGGGACCGTGGCCTGACCGACCACACGCGCTGCCACTCCAGAAGGGACAACGAGATCGAACTCACCGGCGACGGTGACGACCACGCTGTTGGTGGGCCGACCCAATTCGACTGACCCCTCTCCGTCGAGCTGCAACGAGGTGAGTCGGAGCCGGCTCAGGTCGGCTGTGATTTCCCCGCCCAAGGCAAGACTCCACGTCGGGCTCTCGTCGAGGTCGACCTCCCAACCGGCGTAGGTATAGAGACCTGGGTCGGGCGCGTCGTCGAGGACCACCGCGATATTCGCCCCCTGCAGTTGCTCCACCGCCACCGGGGGACCGATCTCGCCCCCGCGTCGCAACGGCTCCACCGCGTAGAGAAAGCCGGATTGCCCGGACCCCACTCGAAGCTCCCCGGCGATCCGGGCGGAGAGAGCACCGGTGGAGACCGAACCGCCCTGAGGACCGTTGAGATCGGTGGATGCCGACGGCATCGCAGCCCATCCCAGCATGTGCCCGGTGACGAAGAGAGAGACGACGCCGAGCCAGACGATGGGAACAAGCGCCGACACCCGCACCCGCCCCCATCTGCGGCCTCGGGCCAGGGCCACCACGGCCACCAGGACCAGCCAGACCGGCCACCAGGCGATGAGGTCGTGGAGAACGGACCGACTGAGGTAGTCCAGGAAGACCGCAACGAGCAGGAGAGTCAATGCCAACGCCGGCAAGACCCAGGCCCTGGGAACAGAGCCGCGGGATCCCTTGTTGCGACGGGTCATTCCGTGTAGCCGGTACCCAGTACCAGCACAACGTCCGCCCCCGGCTCGAGGTCGGAATCGGGCAGCGGCTCCACCGTCGCCCCGGGTAGGAACTCGAGTAGCTCGTTGGCCTCGGGGGCGAAGCCCGCCCGATACCAGATCCGTGACGGGTCCTGCACAGGCTCGAGGTCGCCTGCCTGCTGGGTCTGATAGCCGGAGTCGGCTAGCTCCTGGGTCTTACGCCCGGCGGCGCCTGCCAGCCCGACCGAGTTGAGCACCACGACCCGCACCTCTTCGGGAGGGCGAACCGGAAGTGTGGTCGTGGTGGGTGCGGTGGACGTCGAGGTCGTGTCGGAGAGCGTCGTCGAGGTGACCACCGTCGAGGTGGTGGTGCTGGTCGAGTCGGTAGGGCCGGTGGTGTCGCCGGCCACGGGCTCAGGGTTGCTGTTGACGAAGTAGAGGATCAAGAAGACTGCGGCACCGACCAACAGGATGCCGACGACCATCATTACAAGATCGCGATAGAACGAGCCCTGGGACTCGGCGGCGTGTCTTCCCCGGGTCACGACACCGCCCCCGGTTCTGGGTCGGCCTCGATCAGGGCCTTGACCCGAGCCACCGTGAGCGGGTCGAATCGAACAGCGTGTGGCAACCCGATGATCCTGATCAGGTGCTCGTAATAGCAACCAGAGGGAAGACCGAGAACCAACTCGATGGCCTGGTCCTTGGGGCCCGGCTCCAGCCACCAGCCCCGCTCGAACTCGAGAATCGCCCGATCCCCATCACTCAGCATCGTGGTGAGGGTATTTCTCGACCAGTGGCTAACTGAGGATTTGGCTCAGGGAGTCTGATGCTTGTCGCGGAAGGGCGACTACGTCGCGGGGCTGGCGAGGAGCGAACCCGGACCACCGGAGGCTGAGGAAGACGCGGATCGCCGGGGAGCGCGAACCGGGGCCGTCTCGGAAATCGAGTCTTCGTCGAGGGGTCTGGTCGGGATGGTGAGCAGGAACTCGGTCCACCCTTCCCGTCTCTGATAGACCAGATGCCCGCCCATCGCATGGGCGAGCTGACGACAGACCCACAAACCAAGCCCGATCGAGGAGGGGTCCCTCCGACCTCGAGTCGAGCGGCGGTAGGGAAGGAAGATGGTGGCCTCGTCCTCGGGGGGGACCCCATCACCGTTGTCGCGCACGACGACCTGGATCACGTCCCCACTCTCACCGGTGCTGATGACGACCATCGGACCGCCGTAACGGATGGCGTTGGAGATCAGGTTCCGGATCGTCTGTCGCAATCGCAAGGGGTCAGCCCAAGCCGATGGGAGATCCTCGTCCAGGGCCAGCCCGAGATCGGTCCCCGTCCCCTGGAACCGTCGCGCCATGGCGACCACTTCCTCATTGACGTCGACTGCCTCTCTGCTGGTGGTCAGCGCCGAGCCCTCCAGCCTCGACACGGTGAGAAGGTCCTCCACGATCTCGCTGGCGTCGACCGCCTGCTGATGGGCCATCACCAAGAGCTCGCGTGCCTCCGTCGGCTCGAGATCCGTCATCGTCGCCACCACCTCGGTCAGTCCCAGGACTCCGGTGAGGTTGTTGCGCAGCTCGTGGCTCACCGTGCCGACCATCTGGGAGCGGGCGGCATCGAGACGTCCCAGCCATCGACGAACACTGATCATCACCGCGACCACGGCCGCCATTGTCAGCAACCCGCCGGCCATGACCCCCACCGATTCGGCCGAGACACCCGAGCCGTTGAGATAAGCGGCCACGTACCAGGCGGTCATGTAGGCGAGCAACCCGATCAACCACATCCCCTGCGTGAAGAGGGCTATCAACAAGGCGAGGAAGGCGAAGGTCCCGGTGAGCACCGCGGTGGAGTCGGGAATGGTGAGCATGATGGCCCCGAGCAGGCTGGAATCCATGATCAGCATCATCCTCGGAGCCCGGATGTGGCGAGCCCGACACCAGGCGGCGTGTGCGGCTATCAAAGCCAGCGCAGCGAGGTTGGGTACGGGCGATCCCTCCTGCCACCAGCCGCCCAGCACGAAAACACCCACCAGGATGATGCCTGCCCCGCTGACCAGCAGACGTATCTGCTGATACTCGTCGAGGAAGTTCTCCAGCGAGGAGTGTTGGACGTCGACGGTCGTTCTCGAGAGCATCTCGATGAATCATCGGCAGAGTCCGATCCCACCTGGAACAACACTTGCCCATCACTCACAGAGGCATGGTGCAGCGCACCACCTCGTGCCGGCTCGAGTCGAGGGCAAGCCGTCGGAGCCGGGTGCCGGAATCGAACCGACGACCTGCTGTTTACAAGACAGCCTGTCAAATCGCCGCTACCTGGGGAAATGCACCACCTTGTCGTCTCTGGGCCTTGTGTGGGCCACATCAGCATCACGGAAACGGTCATTGAGACGGTCCGCCAGGTCCTCCAGGTCCTCCTCGAAGAGCGACCCGTAGGTGTCAAGGGTCATCTTCGCCGAGGCGTGGCCCAACATCCGCTGCACGGCTTTGATCGACGCTCCGGCCGAGATCGCCAAGCTGGC
>Ga0214468_1000639_pt1 | contig 10992 bp, 10 predicted proteins | sample RVTome_9_FD_187334 | JGI IMG/M metagenome (GOLD analysis project Ga0214468, IMG submission 187334) | Soil microbial communities from uranium-contaminated site in the Upper Colorado River Basin, Wyoming, United States - RVT155D38 HiSeq ...
GGCGACGGCCAGCCGCACCTAGTGCCCCTCGAGGGGCACTAGCCGGGGATGGGCTGCAGGCGGAGCTCGGCGAGCGCGCGGCGGCGGCCCTCGTCCGTCGTGCGCTCGAGCGTGAGGAGGCCGTCCAGATGGTCGATCTCGTGCTGCAGCACGCGCGCCTCGAGCCCTTCCGCCTCGATCCGTAGCTCCTCGCCGGACGGCGTGCGCCCCTCGACGGCGACGGCGACGGCTCGCTCGACCGGGACGATCACGGAGGCCATCCCGAGCGAGAGGCATCCCTCGTCGGCGGTCTCGACCTCGTCCGAGGACTCGACGATCTGCGGGTTCGCGATCGCGACGAGCGGCTCGTCATCGTCGCTCCGGTAGACGAGCAGCCGCTGCGAGAGCCCGATCTGCGGCGCCGCGAGCCCGACCCCGCGCGCCTCGTCCATGAGCGCGCCCATCCGCTCCGCGAGCCGTACCAGGACGTCGTCGAAGTCCTCCACGTCGCGCGCGCGGAGCCGCAGAACCGGATCCGGGTACTGGCGCACCTGCACGAGCGCCCGTCGGCGGCGCGCCTCGCGCTCCGGATCAAGCTGCTCGTCGCGAACCTGTCCCTCGACGTCGGCCACGGCCGGAGTCTAGCCTTGCGCCCACGGTGAACCTCGACCGCTTCGACCGCGTTCCGCTGCTCTTCGGCCCGTCGCCGGTGCATCCGCTCGAGCGCCTGACCGAGCATCTGGGCGGCGCGGCGATCTGGGCGAAGCGCGACGACGTGAGCTCCGGGCTCGCGTACGGCGGCAACAAGACCCGCAAGCTCGAGTACCTCGCCGCCGACGCGCTCGCCAAGGGCTGCGACACGCTCGTCTCGATCGGCGGCGTCCAGTCGAACCACACCCGCCAGGTCGCCGCGGTCGCCGCGCGGCTCGGCCTCGGGTGCGTGCTCGTGCAGGAGAGCTGGGTCGACTGGCCGGACGTCGTCTACGACAGGGTCGGGAACATCCAGCTCTCACGGCTACTCGGCGCCGACGTGCGGCTCGTCGACGCCGGGTTCGGGATCGGCTTCAAGGAGTCGTGGGAGCAGGCGCTCGCCGACGTCGAGGCGGCGGGCGGGACGCCGTACGCGATCCCGGCCGGCGCGTCCGACCACGAGCTCGGCGGGCTCGGATACGCGCGCTGGGCGCAGGAGGTGGCCGAGCAGGAGGCCGAGCTCGGCGTCTTCTTCGACACGATCGTCGTCTGCTCGGTGACCGGCTCGACCCACGCCGGGATGATCGCCGGGTTCGCGGGACAGGAGCGGGAGCGCCGCGTGCTCGGGATCGACGGCTCCGCGAAGCCGGACGAGACGCGCGACCAGGTGGCCCGCATCGCCCGGCGCACGGCCGAGCTGATCGAGGTCGGCCGTGCGCTCCGCGACGACGAGATCCTCCTCGACGACCGCTACCACGCGGGCGTCTACGGGATCCCGGACGAGGCGACGCTCGAGGCGATGCGCCTCGCGGCGCGGCTCGAGGGGATGATCACCGACCCGGTCTACGAGGGGAAGTCGATGGCCGGGCTCGTCGACCTCGTCGCGCGCGGCGAGATCGAACGCGCCTCGACCGTGCTCTATGCACACCTCGGCGGGCAACCGGCGCTCTCGGCGTATGCCGGCGTGGTGCGCTAGCCGGCGAGCCGCGCGTACATCAACGCGTCGGCGCGGCGCGTCGGGAAGGCGAGGTACGGGCGAAGGAGCGCCTCGCGGCCGAAGCCTGCCCGCTCGAGCACGCGCCGGGAAGGCTCGTTCGCCGGCTCGACGAGCGCCTCGACACACGCGAGGTCGGCCGGCGTCCAGGCCGCGGAGCCGGACAACGCCGTCCGTGAGCGGCTCGTCGGGATAGGCAAGGCTCAAACCGTCTGCGGGTCGACATCGATCGAGACCGTCAGGCCGTCGCGGCGCATGGCGTGGGCTGCGGCCGAGAGAAGGCGCGCGGCCGGACGTGTGACCGCCCGCGGGTCGTCCGTCTTCGCAAGGAGCTGGGCCCGGTGGCGGCCGCGCAGGCGCAGGAGCGTCGCGGGGCCGAGCAGGTCGCCGACACCCGAGCGCTCGAGCTCGGCCTTGAGCTGGCGCAGCACTGCATCCGGCCCGGCGGCGCCCGGCCCGGAGACGACGACCGCGACGAGATGGCGGAACGGCGGGTAGCCGAGCAGCCGGCGGCGGTCGAGCTCGCCGGCGAGGAACTCCTCCACCGCGTGCCGGGCGGCGAGCGCGATCGGGCGCGCGTCCGGCTGGTATGTCTGGACGAGTACGCGGCCCGGAGCCTCGCGCCCGCTGCGCCCGGCGAGCTGCGTGACGAGCTGGAACGTCCGCTCCTCGGCGCGGAAGTCCGGAAGGGCGAGCCCGGTGTCGGCGTCGACGACGGCGGCGAGGCGCACGTTCTCGAAGTGGTGGCCCTTGGCGACCATCTGCGTGCCGAGCAGAACGACACGGTCGGCCTCCGCGAAGCGGGCGAGCGCCTCGTGCAGCCGCGCCGGGTCGGCGGTCGTGTCCGCGTCGAGGCGGAGAAGCTCCAACTCGGGGAGGGCGGCGGCCAGCGCCTCCTCGAGCCGCTCGGTGCCGGCGCCGAGCCGGGCGAGCTCGGCGGCCCCGCATCCCGAGCAGAGCCGCGGCGCCGGACGGACCGCGGCGCAGTGGTGGCAATGCAGCCGCCCGTCGGCGTGAAGCGTGAGCGCCACGTCGCAGTGCTCGCAGCGCGGCGTGAGCCCGCAGGCACGGCAGTGGAGCGCGGGCGCGACGCCGCGACGGTTGAGCAGGAGGATCGCCTTCCCTCCGCCGTCGGCGACCTTCCCGAGCTCGGCGAGGAGCGGCGTCGAGAGCGGGTAGCCGGGCTCGCGGCGGAGGTCGACGACCCGCACCGGCGGCAGCGAAGTGTTGAGCCGACCGCCGAGGGAGAGCCGCTCGAGCTTCTCCCAGCTCTCGGGCCTCGGGGTCGCGCTGCCGTACAGGCAGACGGCGCCCTCGAGCGCGGCCCGCTTCGCGGCGACCGTCCGCGCGTCGTAGCGCGGGTCGGAGTCCTGCTTGTACGAGGCGTCGTGCTCCTCGTCGACGCAGACGAGCCCGAGCCGCTCGACCGGCGCGAACACTGCCGAGCGAGCGCCGACGACCACGCGGGCCTCGCCGGCGGCGATCCGCTCGCGCTCGTCGCGGCGCTCGGCCTCCGTCAGGCGGGAATGCAAGACGGCGACCGTCTCACCGAAGCGCACCCGGAAGCGGCCTGCCGTCTGCGGCGTGAGCGCGATCTCCGGCACGAGCACGATGGCGCCGAGCCCGCGGGCCAGTGCCGCCTCGCACGCACGGAGGTAGACCTCGGTCTTGCCGCTGCCGGTGGCGCCGTGCAGGAGCAGGTGCGCGGGCGCGCCGAGCGCCGCGCTGACGCGGGCGAGCGCCTCCTCCTGGGCGGCGGTGAGCGAGGTGGGCGCGGGCTCGACGGCGACGTCGTCCGGCCGCGCGCGGCGGCGGGCGCCGGCGCGACGCTTCCGTGCCGGCGGGGCGACCAGCGCAAGGGCGCGGGCGGGCGTAGAGCCGTAGAGGTCGGCGAGCCAGAGCGCGAGATCGACGAGCGCGGGCGGCACGGAGCCGAGCACGCGCTCGACCGCGACCGGCTCGACCTCGGGCGGCGCCTCGTGGTCGAGGGCGACGACGACGCCGCGCCGGTACGCGCGCCCGAACGGGATGGAGACGACCGAGCCCTTGCCGAGCCCGTCCGCGAGGTACGTGAACGGCCGGGAGAGCGCCCGGGCGGTGACGAGGGGCACGACCGCCGCGAACCGCGGTCGGTCGGCGGGCTCCTCCGGCGGGCAGGCTGGCGCGGGGGCCGGGGTCGTCGGCATGCTTCCATCATGCGGTCCGGGGAGGACGCCCCCGCCGAGCCCGTAGAATCGACCGCATGGCCCAGGGCCACTCCATCGAGGACTACATCGAGACGATCTACTTCCTCGCGTTCCCGGTCGGCGAGTACAGGCCGCAGACGAAGGGCGCGCCGACGCTCGCGGTTCGTGTGGCGGACATGCTCGGCGTCTCGCGCGCGTCGGCCGGCGAGATGCTCAAGCGGATGGAGGCCGAGGGACTCGTGGAGCGCGGCGAGCAGAAGGAGGCGATCCTCACGCCGAAGGGCCGGGAGCTCGCCGAGCGGGTCGTGCGGCGCCACCGGATCATCGAGCGGCTCCTCACGGACTTCATGGGCTACACGCCGGCCGAGTCGCACGTGCAGGCCGACCTGCTCGGGGACACGTTCACAGACGAGATGATCGAGCGGATCGCGGAGCGGCTCGGGAACCCGGATCGCTGCCCGCACGGCTGGCCCGTCGACACGACGTTCGAGCAGACGGAGAACCGCGAGCTCGCGCCGCTCGCCGACCTCGAGGCGGGCGCGCGCGCCGAGATCGTGCGGCTCGCCGAGCACGACGGCGAGCTGCTCCACTGGTACTACGACGAGGGGCTCGTCCCCGGTGCGGCCATCGAGGTGCGGGAGGCCGACCCGGATTCCGGCCGCCTGACCGTGCGGCTGGACGGCGACGAGCGGGCGCTCGAGGAGCGCGCCGCGGCCGGCCTGTTCGTCCGCACTGCGGCATAGCCGGTTCTTCAGGCCTCGTCTCCGGCGGACACGACCCGTGCCTGGCACCGGCGAGCGCCCGAGCGGCCCCGTCCCCCGCGGACCTGACCCGTGCCTGGCACCGGCCAACGGCCGAATCGCCACGGCCCTATAGGACACGCCCCGTGCCTGGCACCTGCGAGCGCCCGAGCGGACGCGGCCCCTTGGGACGGCCGCGCCGGTTACTCGAACGTGATCTCGACGCGCTCGAAGCCGAGGGAGCGCAGAAGGCTCTCCAGCATCGCGGCGGTGTTCTCCTCCGCGCGCGAGGCGAGGTCGCCGTTTGCGCGGGCGGCCTCGTCCAGGCGCTGCTCGGCGGCGACCATGACCTCCTGCTGGTAGTCGCCCGCGTCGCCGGAGAAGACGTTCCCGATCCGGTTCAGGAGGCCCTCGTCGCGCTCGAACGTGTACGACCGCCGCAGGTCGAGCTCGGCGTCGTACACCTCCCCTGCCGGGAGCACCACCGATACGCCGGCGCCGTCCTCCGACACCGTCGCGGCGTCCGGCCCGAGTGCCGCTAGATCGACTCCGGCGTCCACGGAGCCGACCGCGACGAAGAGCGTCCGCTCGCCCAGGATCACGGCCGGGAGGTCGGTGTCCTGCTCGAGATCGACGAGCAACTCGTAGTTCGCGCTCGCGGCCCGGTACTCGCCGATGTCCTCGAGCGACTGGAGCACCGCCGGCTGCGTTCGGTCCACCGTCTCGGCCGCGAACGGGTTGTCGAAGTCCGGCAGCACGCCGCGTACCCACATGAACCCGCCCACGAGCGAGAGCACGATGAGCAGCACGGTCAGGAACGGCCAGGGGTTTCCGCGCCGCGGCGGCTCGGGCGCCGGCGGCGGCGAGGAAGGCGGCGGGGGCGGCGGCGATGCCGGCCGCGTGCGCCTGCGTTCCGGAGAGAGGACCCCCACGGCGGACAGGGTAGCGGGCGCGGGCGGGACTAGGCGGAGATGCTTTGCGCGAGCCCCGCGGCCTCGCGCAGGGCGTCAGCCTTGTCGGTCGCCTCCCACGTGAAGTCCGCATCGGCACGGCCGAAATGGCCGTACGCAGCGGTCTTCGCGTAGATCGGGCGCCGCAGGTCGAGGTCCCGGAGGATGGCCGCCGGACGGAGATCGAAGTGCTCGCGCACGAGCTCCTCGATCCGCGCGGTCGGCAGGGCCTCCGTCCCGAAGCACTCCACCTGGATCGACACCGGGTGCGCAACGCCGATCGCGTACGCGATCTGCAGCTCGCAGCGGTCCGCGAGCCCCGCGGCGACGACGTTCTTCGCGACGTAGCGCGCCGCGTATGCCGCCGAGCGGTCGACCTTCGTCGGGTCCTTCCCGGAAAACGCCCCGCCCCCGTGCCGGGCTGAGCCGCCGTACGTGTCCACGATGATCTTCCGCCCGGTCACGCCGGTGTCCGAGATCGGCCCGCCCGCGACGAAGCGCCCGGTCGGGTTCACCAGCACGAAGTCCCGTTCCTGCAGGCGGTGCTCGTCGTAGAGGTCGGGCGGCAGGATGGGATGCAGCACGTGCTCCACCACGTCCGGCTTCACGAGCGTGTCGATGTCGAGCCCCTCGCGATGCTGGGTCGAGACGAGCACGCGCTCGATCTCGGCAGGGCGCATGCGCCCGTGTGCGTCGACCTCGTAGCGCACGGTCACCTGCGCCTTCCCGTCGGGCCGCAGGTACGGGAGCACGTCGGCCTTGCGCACCTCCGCGAGGCGCTTCGTGATCCGGTGCGCGAGCATGATCGGAAGCGGCATCAGCTCCTCCGTCTCTGTGCACGCGAAACCGAACATCATCCCCTGGTCGCCTGCGCCGACCTTGTCGAGCGGGTCGTCGTCGGCCGGATCGTGCTGCGTCTCGTACGACTGGTCGACGCCCTGGGCGATGTCGGGAGACTGCTCGTCGAGCGCGACGATCACGCCGCACGTGTCGGCGTCGAAGCCGTACTTCGCGCGGTCGTAGCCGATCTCGCGGATCCGGTTGCGTACGAGCCGGGGAATGTCCACGTACGTCTCGGTCGTGATCTCGCCGGCGACGACCACGAGCCCGGTCGTGACGAGGGTCTCGCACGCCACCCGCCCCTCCGGATCCTCCGCGAGGACCGCGTCGAGCACGGAGTCGGAGATCTGGTCGGCCATCTTGTCCGGATGGCCTTCCGTGACGGACTCGGACGTGAAGAGGAACTCGCGCGCGGGGCCCGTCCCGTCGCAGCTCGGGGAAGTCTCGCTCATGGGCAGGGAAGGCTAGTCGAAAGCAAGCAGGCCCTCGACCGTCACCGTCTCGTCGTCGCCCTCGGCGCGGAGGAAGAGCGTGTCGAGCGGCTCGAGCGCGCCCGCCCAGGGCGCCTCGGCCCCGAGCGCGCGCGCCTGTCCCTCGACCGCCTCGAGGTCGAGATAGAGGAGCGCGTCGGCGTCCGTCGGAAGCTCGCCGAACGCGGCCTCCGCGGCCGCGGTGTACCGCCGGTCGGCGGCGAGCGGCGCCTCATGGCTCGTGAGCACACCGGCGACCCCGCGCTCGGCGTTGCTGACGACGAGGATCCCGAGCTCGGCGCCCACGTAGAGCACCGGCTCGCCGTCAAGCGACACGACCTTCGCGCGCGCCATCGCGGACTCGCCGAGGTCGACGTCCTCCACCGTGAGGCCCGGGACGAGCGCGGACACGAGGCCGGCGAGCTCGTCCACCATGGAGAGCGCCTGCTCCTCCTCGGCGAGCTCGGCGTAGAGCGCCACGGTCGGCGGGTTCGGCCGGTCGGAGCGGCGCGGCTCCGGGTAGACGGCGACCGCGATCTCGCCGGAGAGGAGCGACGTCGCGCCGCCGCCGAGCAGACGCAGGAGCTGGAGCGCCTCGCCGTCGGCGCCCGCCGCGCACGCGAGCGCGCGGTCGAGACCCTCCGGCACGCTCCCCGCGCCTGCGACCAGGAGCGGCCGTTCGGGGATCGTCTCCGTGATGGTCGAGAACCCGTCGCCGCCCTCCGGCCAGCCGTCGGGCCGGTCGAGCGCGCCGTCCACGCGAACGCCTTCGTCCTCCGGGCGAAGCGCAAGCGCGGCAGACGGGACCTCGCGCCCGGCCGCGAGGCAGTCGAGCGCGCGGGCGAGCTCGCCCGGGAGCGTCGGCAGGTCCGCGAGCGCGTCCTCCACGGGGCCGCCGCGGACGAAGACGCGGGCCAGCGCGTCGTCCGGCAGGTCGCCGGTGAGCCGCCGGAAGTCCTCGCGCTCCGCGAGCGCGCCGTCCGCCTCGCGCGCCGAGAGGAGCCGCTGGATCGCCCGCTCGTCGGGCGCGGCCGCCCACCAGCCGCGGTCGAGCTCCGCGACCACGCCGCCGGCCTCCGCGACGAGCCGCTCGAACGCCTCCGGGTCGTCGGGCTCGGTGAGCGCGACCGCCTCGTGGTACTCGAGGTTCACGACCGCGAGTGCCAGCTCCGGTCCGAGCGCCGCGTCGAGCTCGGCTCCGCGCTCCGCGAGCAGCTCGTCGACGAACGCGTCCGGCCGCGGGAACCGCTCGAGCAGCTCGCGCGCCTCCGCCCACCGCTCGCCCTCGAGGTCGCCGTCGACGACGACGTACAGGTCGACCGAGGACGGGACGAGGTCGGCGGCGCCGTCACCGACCGGGGCCGACGCGAGCGTGCTTCCGCAGCCCGCGAGCACGGCCGGAAGGAGCACGAGGAGCGCAGCGAGCGCGACGCGACGCACGCCCTGAGGGTAGCTACTCCTCGGTCGGAGTCCGACCCATGAGCGCGGCGACCGCCTCGCGCGGGCTCGCTCCGTCGAGGACGGCGCAGACCGCCTCGGTGATCGGCAGCTCGATGCGCAGGCGGTGCGCGAGGTCGCGCAGGACCGGCGCCGTGGTCAGGCCCTCGACCGCCATGGCGATCTCGGCGCGCGCCTCGGCCGCCGTCGCCCCGCGCGCGATGAGCTCGCCGGCGCGGCGGTTGCGGCTATGGCGGCTCCAGCACGTGACGATCAGGTCGCCCATCCCGGCGAGGCCGGAGAACGTCTCGGGCCGCGCGCGGGCGGCAAGCCCGAGGCGGCTCATCTCCGCGAGCCCGCGCGTGATGAGCGCCGCCTTGCCGTTGTCGCCCATCCCGAGCCCGTCGACGGCGCCGGCGCCGAGCGCGATCACGTTCTTCGCGGCCGCGCAGAGCTCGACGCCCGCGAGGTCGGTGTTGACGTACACCCGGAACCGCGGCGAGATGATCGCGTGCTGCAGCTCGTTCGCGAGCGCCTCGTCCTCGCTCGCGATCACCGCGGCGGCGGGGAGCCCGTCCGCGATCTCCTCCGCGTGGTTCGGGCCGGAGAGGACGGCGACGGGCCGTCCTTCGACGACGCGGGACAGCCGCTCGCCCGAGGCCGGGTCGAGGCCCTTGACGAGGCTCAGCACCGGCTTGCCGCCGTCGGGGAGCCCGGCGACGACCTCCCGGAACGCGCCGCTCGGGACCGCGACGACGAAGAGCTCCGCGCGCGCCAGGCGCTTTCGGTCGTCGAGCACGCACGCCTCCACACCGCGCAGGTCGAGCCCGCGGATGTACCGCGGGTTGTGGCCCGTCTCGGTGATCGCGGCCGCCTGCTCCGGGTCGCGGCACGCGAGCATGACCGCGTGCCCGCGCTCGGCGAGGAGCGCTGCGAACACCGAGCCCCACGACCCGCCGCCGACGACTGCGATCCTCACCGTGCCGCTCCTGGCACGGGTTCGTCACGAAGCCGACACGATCCGTCACACACCCGCGCGGATTTCTCCGCTACCGTCGAACGCGGGGGGAGAGGGGCCGAAGGCCCCCGGGGGGCGATCTCCACGCGCGCGGTCCTCATGAGCGTCGCACGAAGTCGATCACGACGGGCACGCCCGCGAGCCCGAAGCGCTCTCGCAGCCGGTTCTCGACCCAGTAGCCGTAGTCGCGGGTCATGAGACCGGGATCGTTCACGAAGATGCGGAAGCGCGGCGGGCGAACGCTCACCTGCGTCGCGTAGAGGAGGTTCAGCCGGCGTCCGGCCTTCGACGGCCCGGGACGCTGCTCACGCAGCTCCTGCAGGAACGTGTTGAGCTCGGCGGTCTGCACGCGCGACGTGTGGCGGCCGAAGAGCTCCTCGATGCGCTCGAGCAGGCGATGCAGGCCGCGGCCGGTGTGCGCCGAGATGGTCACGAGCGGCGGTCGCTGGCGCAGACGCTCCTCGAGGCGCGGCCGCACGTCCTCGACGTCGAGGGTGGTCTCGTCCCACTTGGAGAGCACGACGAGCGTCGAGCAGCCGGCCGTGCGGGCCACGTCGGCAACGGCCAGGTCGCCGTCCACGAGGCCCTCCGAGGCGTCGACGAGCACGAGCGCGACGTCGGCCCGCTCGGCCGCCTGGAGGGCGCGGAGCTCCGAGTAGTACTCGATCCCCTGCCGTTGCTTGCGCTTCCGGCGCAGGCCCGCGGTGTCGACGAAGACGAAGGTCCGCTCGCCGCGGCGCACGACGGTGTCGATCGAGTCACGCGTCGTGCCGGGGACGTCCGAGACGATCACGCGCTCCTCCCCGGCGATCGCGTTCAGGAGGCTCGACTTGCCGACATTCGGCCGCCCGAGGATCGCGACGCGAATCGCCTCCTCCCCCACCTCCGTGCGCGGCGCGGCGCCGAGCGCGTCGAGGTCGGCGACGAGCCGGTCGAGCAGGTCGCCCGTGCCGTGCCCGTGGAGCGCCGAGATGGCGACCGGGTCGCCGAGCCCGAGCCGGTGGAACTCGAGCGCATCGAGGTCGCGCGCCGGGTCGTCCACCTTGTTCGCGACGACGACAACCGGCTTGTGCGCCCGGCGCAGGACGTCGGCGATCTCCTCGTCGCCGGGCGTCACGCCGTTCTTCGCGTCGACGACGAAGAGCACGAGGTCGGCCTCGGCGACGGCGCGGCGCGCCTGCTCGGCGATCTGGCGCGTGATCTCGGACGGGTCGGCGAGGTCGACCCCGCCCGTGTCCACGAAGAGGAGCCGCTTGCCGGCCCACTCGCAGACGATCTCCTTGCGGTCGCGCGTCACTCCGGGCGTCTCGAAGACGACCGCCTGGCGGGTCGCCGTCAGCCGGTTCACGAGCGTCGACTTGCCGACGTTCGGGAAGCCGACGATGGCCACCGAGCCGAGGAGCGGCGCCTCGCGCGCGCTCATTCCGCGCGGGACGGGAGCTCGGCTCGGCGCGGCGGCGTCCCGTCGGGCCGGCCGAGCCGGTGCATGTCCACGAGGAAGCTCCAGAGGCGGAGGATCTCCGCCTGGATCTCCGTCGTCGCCTCCTTGTAGCCGCTCGAGTTCCGCGGGAGGTGCTCGAAGCGCATCGGCTCGCCCCAGGCGATCGAAACCGGGCCACGGCTGCCCAGCGTCCATTCGTGCGAGCCGTACACCGCGGCCGGCAGCACGGGCACGCCCTCCTGCATGG
>Ga0214468_1000640_pt1 | contig 10990 bp, 10 predicted proteins | sample RVTome_9_FD_187334 | JGI IMG/M metagenome (GOLD analysis project Ga0214468, IMG submission 187334) | Soil microbial communities from uranium-contaminated site in the Upper Colorado River Basin, Wyoming, United States - RVT155D38 HiSeq ...
TACCGATGGCGAAGAACTCGGCATCCATGCCGGTGGCGTACGAGCCGAGCGCGGCGAAGAAGAGGATCTGGAAGGTCGGCGCGCCGATCAGGGTGGGGATGTAGATCGACGGCCGCGCCCAATTGAACAGCGCCCGGTAGCTGATGAGCCCACCCAGCCAGAAGAGCCGGAGGTTGGCGCGCAGGCTCCCCGCCTGCGAGATGGGCCGTGTCGGGGTATGTGCTGTCGCCGTCATCGCAACGCGCTCACGCCAGCGAGAGGGTCGCGTCGCGGCGCGCCTTGTCGAGCACGAAGCGCAGCACCCGCCGCGCCATGAGGTAGTAGACCGCCGCCAGCCCAAGGCAGAGGACCATGGCCAGGATCGGCGGCTCGCTGCCGATCGCGGAGCCCCGGATCGCCTCCATGGCCCAGGTGGGGGAGAGGAACCAGGAGATCGGGCCCAGCCAGCCGGGGAGCACGGCAAGCGGGACGACCATGCCGGTCACGATCCAGATCGGGTACTCGAGCAGGTTCGAGAGGGCGTTCGCATGGCGGTAGAGGACGAACGAGGTGGCGAGCAGCATTCCCAGGCAGCCGAGCGACAGGATCGCCACCGCCAGCGCCACTGGCAGGAGCAGCGGGAAGTCGGCGTTCAGCGGCATCCCGAACAGGGCCATGCCCCACACGATGGTGGCCAGGATCGAGTAGAAGCCGAACGTCGAGGCGCCGAGCGTCTGCCCCAGCAGCACCATGTCGTAGCGCGACGGCGCGGCCACGAGGAGCTCGAGCGTCCCCTCCCAGCGATGCCACTGGATGGCGCCGCCGCAGCCGAACAGGGTCGTGCTCCAGACGCCCATCATCCCGGTCCCCAGCGCCGCGTAAAGCAGCGTCTGCTCGCCGGCCGCATCGCCGCCGGCCTGGAACAGGAAGAAGGCGATGCTCGCGAAGATCACCGGCTGGAGGATGGCGGTGAGGATGAAGAACTCGCTGGCCAGGAACGAGCGCAGGGTGAAGATCCAGACCCGCCACACGAGGCGCGTGTTGCGCGCCAGCCCCTCCATCGGCCTAGACCGATACGGCCGCCGCGCGGGCGGCCGTCGCATCGGCTTCGGAGGTGGTGGCGATGAGGTGCACGTACGCGTCTTCCAGGGTCGGCTCGCGGCCGACGACCTTGCCAACCCGCGTCTCGCCCAGGCGGGAGAGGAGGCGCTGGGTGATCTGCGTGCCGCGCTCCGACTGGACGAGGAGGATCTGCGACTGGTCGCGCTCCTCCATGTTCACCGCGATCACCTCCGGGTCGTCGCGAAGCGCCTCGACCGCCTCGGGTGCGACCCCGAACGTCTCGATCTCCACGATGGTGCGGTTCGCCACCGCGCCCTTCAGGTCGGCGCCGGTGCCGAGCGCGACGATGCGCCCGTCGTTGATGACCGCGATCCGGTCGCAGAGGGCATCGGCCTCGAACATGTAGTGGGTGGTGAGGAGCACCGTCTTGCCGGCCTCCACGAGGCCCTTGATCGTGACCCGCAGCTCGCGCGCGCCGACCGGGTCGAGCCCGATGCTCGGCTCGTCGAGGAAGACGACCTCCGGGTCGTGGAGCAGGCCGCGCGCGACATGCAGCCGCTGCCGCATGCCCCGCGAGTAGCCCTCCACCTTCTCCTGCTCGCGCCCGGTGAGGCCGACGAGATCGAGCAGCTCCGCGATGCGCCGCTTCTGGTCGGCGGGTTCCACTCCGTACAGCTCGGCGAAGTAGCGCAGGTTGTCGAGCGCGCTGACCCGGTCGTACAGGCCGCGGTCGCCGCCGAAGACATAGCCGATGCGCTTGCGCACCTCCGTCGTCTCCTTCACGACGTCGTGCCCGAAGACGCGCGCCGTGCCGGAGGTGGGCAGCAGCAGGGTGATGAGCATCTTGATCGTCGTCGTCTTGCCGGCGCCGTTCGGGCCCAGCAGGCCGAACAGCTCGCCGGGGGGCACCTGAAAGGAGACGCCCTTCACCGCCTCGACGTGCAGCGGCCGGCGCCGGATGACCCCTGTGTGGGTCCGGTAGGTGCGGACGAGGTCGATGGCCTCGATGGCCGGGACCTCGGGCTGGCTGGCAGGCGTCATGAGCGCAGGAAATCCCTCAGGCAGGTGATGGGGAGGCCTCAGTCTAGCGCGACATTGTCTTGACATCAAGACATCTTGCGCATCGAGCGATCGGTCGCCCCCACGCGCGGAAATGCGCTATCCTGCGGTAGCCGATTTATCGCCCACCACCCACGTCAAGGAGCGCAACGAGATGGCCTGGCTTCCGGCGCCCGTCGAGCGTCTGCTCGAGGTGGCCCTCGTCGGGGAGCTCACGGTCATCGGTCGTAACGGTCGGCCGGTGACCCACCCGCTCATCCCGCTGTACGACGGCAAGCAGATCTACCTCCACTCGAGCACGCTGTTCAGCAAGAAGCTCGAGCACATGAAGCGCGATCCGCACGTCTCGCTCTCGCTGACCGACCCCGTGGCCATGAAAGGCGTGCCGGGTCGCGCGACGATCCAGGGCACGGCCCGGATCATCGAGGACGATCCGCACTCGGATTGGGAGCGGCTCATCCTCGACCTGTGGAGGCGCAAGGAGCCGGTCATCGACACCTTCCTGAAGGCGCGGGTGGCGCTGCCGCTCTTCTTCGAGCGGGCGGTGATCGAGATCACCCCCGAGCGCTGCCTGCTGTGGGAGGACGGTGACACGGGCCGTCCGCCGCTGCGCTATACGGCGCCGCGAGAGCAGGCCGCCTGATGCCTCGCGGCGGCAGCGTGCCGGCCCACGACGCGACGTCGGACGACCTGCAGCGCCTCGATCGCTTCCCATTCGTCGTCGTCTCCTGGGTGGACGATGACGGCTACCCGATCAGCGTCGCCACCGACTTCCGGACCGATGCCGCCGCCGGCGTCGTCGCGCTCCGCCAGCCTGCCGGCGAGACGCTCGTGCTCCCGACCGACCGAGAGGTGAACGTCTGCGGCAGCCACATCCGCCCGAAGCCGGGCGAGGGCTACGACGAGCGCCGCTACCTCCAGCTGTGGGGATCGGCCGGGCCCGCCGACGCCGGCGGGGAGGTCACCTTCCGGCCCACCCGGGCCTGGGGCTGGGACGAGCAGGAGGTCCCCTTCTTCGAGTACTCGGAGCGGTCCGTCCCGCAGTCGCGCCACTACCTGGCGCAGCTGTCGGCGGAGAAGGGGCGCACCATTCGGCCCCGGCTCGCCGCCGGGTGGCTCATCCTGCGCACGACGCGCCTGCCGTTCCTGTCGGCGACGTTCGTACCGGTGCTGCTCGGCATTGCCATCGCCGCGCGCCATGGGGCGTTCGACTGGGGGCTCGCCCTGCTCACCGTGATCGGGGCGGCGTTCGCCCACCTCGGCATCAACGTGGCGAACGACATCTTCGACACGCTCTCCGGCGCCGACGAGGCGAACGTGAACCCCACCCAGTTCAGCGGCGGGTCGCGCGTGCTCATCTACGACCTGCTCACCCTCCGCCAGCTGGTGGCCCTCGACACGGCGCTGTTCGGCGCCGCGATCCTCATCGGCCTGGCGCTGGTGTGGCTGACAGGGTCGATGCTGCTGCTGGCCATCGGCGCCGCCGGCGTGCTCATCGGGCTGGCCTACACCGCTCCACCCCTGAAGCTCGTGTACCGCGGGCTGGGGGAGATCGCGGTGGCGCTCGGCTTCGGGCCGGTCATGCTGCTGGGCGCCTACGTCGTGCAGACCGGGCGGCTGAGCTGGGAGGCGGCCGTGGCATCGGTCCCGGTGGCGATCCTCATCGCCCTGGTGCTGTACGTGAACGAGATCCCGGACCGCAGCGGCGACGCCGCGGTCGGCAAGCGAACGCTTCCGGTGCGGATGCCCGCCGATGCGGTGACGAGCCTCTACCTGGTTGCCGCCATGACCGCCTTCGCGGTGATCGTGGTGGGCGCCATCGGCGGCCTGCTGCCGCCGTTCACGCTCCTCGCGCTGGCGGCAGTGCCGCTCGCCTTCCGGGTGCACCGCGGGATCCAGGCCAACTATTCGAGCCCGTACGCGCTCATGGGCTTCATGGGCACGAACGTGAGCCTGCACCTGCTCACCGGGGTCGGCCTGCTCCTGGGCTACGCGGTCGCCATCGTGGTGGCGCAGGTCTTCTAGCGGCGCGGGCGGCTCACGCGCCCTCGTACGACCAGCGCTCGCCGTCCCAGGCGGCATGGACAAGCTGCCCATCCGCGCCGCGTCCGAAGACGTCGATCCGATTCGGACCCCACGAGCTGGCCGCCGGGTCCGAGGCGAGCTCGAGGTCGAGCCGCTCCCACGCCTGCCAGCCCGACGGCTCGTACCAGCGGTGCCAGAGGTGGCCGTCCGTGCCGCGGGCGAAGACGTCGATGCGATCCGCGCCCCATGAGCAGGCGGTGGGGCTGCCGGTCAGCTCGCCGCCGTGCGGGTGCCATTCGTGCCAGGCGGCGCCGTCCCAGTAGCTGTCCCACAGCTGGCCGTCGTCCCAGATCGCGAAGGCCTGCATCTCGTTCGCGGCCCAGCTCGTCACCGCCGGAGCCGATCCCGCCGCCAGGCTTCCGCCGAGGCTCTCCCATCCGTCCATGACCCGATGATCGCACGCGCGAGCCGCTACAGTCTCAACGGCATGGAACGCTGGAAGACGATCATCGAGCCGCACCGGATCAAGAGCGTCGAGCCGATCCGGATGACGTCGGTCGAGGAGCGTGACGGCTACCTGCGCGAGGCGGGCTACAACCTCTTCAACCTCCACGCCGCCGACGTGCTCATCGACCTGCTCACCGACTCGGGTACCGGCGCCATGTCGGCCGAACAGTGGGCCGGCATCCAGCGCGGGGACGAGAGCTACGCCGGCTCGCCGTCGTGGTATCGGTTCCTCGAGAGCGTGCGGGAGCTCTTCCCGTTCAAGCACGTCATTCCCACCCACCAGGGCCGGGCCGCGGAGCGGATCCTGTTCAGCGTGGTCGGGGGTCCCGGCAAGGTCATCCCGTCGAACACCCACTTCGACACGACCCGCGCCAACGTGGAGCACACCGGCGCCGAGGCGGTGGACCTGGTGATCGAGGAGGGCCGCCACCCATCGGTCATCCATCCCTTCAAGGGCAACATGGACACCGATGCGCTCGACGCCTGCATCGCCGAGCGCGGCGCCGAGCATGTCCCACTCGTCATGGTCACGGTCACGAACAACTCGGGTGGCGGCCAGCCGGTGAGCATGGCCAACCTGCGCGCCGTGCGCGAGGTGTGCGACCGCTACGGCCTGCCGCTCTTCCTGGACGCCTGCCGCTTCGCGGAGAATGCCTGGTTCGTCAAGCAGCGCGAGGATGGCTACGCCGATGCCGCCATCGTCGACATCGTGCGCGAGATGGCGTCCCTGGCCGATGGCATGACGATGAGCGCCAAGAAGGACGGCATCGCCAACATCGGCGGCTGGCTGGCCATGAACGACGACGCCTGGGCCGAGCAGGCCCGCAACCTCGAGATCCTGACCGAGGGCTTCCCGACCTACGGCGGGCTGGCCGGGCGCGACCTCGACGCGATCGCACAGGGCCTGCGCGAGGTCGTGACCGACGACTACCTTCGCTACCGGATCCGATCCACCGCCTATCTCGGGGAGGCGCTCGCCGACGCCGGCATCCCGTGCGTCCAGCCCATCGGCGGGCATGCGGTATACATCGACGCAGGCGCCCTGCTGCCCCACATCCGGCCGCTTGCCTACCCGGGGCAATCGCTCGCGTTGGCGCTCTACCGCGAGGGCGGGATCCGCGGCTGCGAGATCGGTTCGGTCATGTTCGGGCTCCACCCCGATGGCACCGAGACGCCCGCCGCCATGGAGCTCGTGCGGCTGGCGATCCCGCGCCGGGTGTACACCCAGTCGCACATCGACTATGTCATCGAGGTCTGCCGGTGGGTCGCCGCGCGCGCCGGGGAGCTGCCCGGCTACCGGATCGTGGAGCAGCCTCCGCAGCTGCGCCACTTCACGGCGCGCTTCGAGCCGACCTCCTAGGGGGAAGGTGCCGCTTCGATCCGCCCTGATTCGCCAACGCGCCGGCGGCTCCTCCCTACACTGGAGTGATGGAAGAGCGTTGTCGCGAGTGCGGCCGGGACGTGGCGATTGGGTCGCCGCTCTATGCGCGCCGGGTCACGCTCCTCAGCGGGGACGACCCCGACGTGGCGTTCGTCTGCCTCGACTGCCGGCTCGACGCGCCATTGCGCGACGCCGAGGGCAACCCGCTGAGCGAGGAGCAGCTGGCCGGCATGAAGTACGTCGTCGGCCGCGTGGGTCCGGCGCGCGCGTAGATCGCGGTTCTAGGCCACCTCGACCTCGGTCACCCACTTCACCCACTCGAGGCCGCGGCGGTCGGGCGCCACGAGGCGGCATGGCGCGCCGTTCCCGTGGGGCAGCGCTCGTCCGGCGACGCGGGTGGCGAGGAGCGCATTCCGCGCCTCGGCCAGCGGCAGGCGGGCGTACCAGCCGGTCGTCGAGCGGACCGTGACGTGACGTGCCGCGGCCGTCGGTCCGGCGAGGTCGAGCACCGCGCCGAGCGCCGCGCCATCCCAGTCGGTCCGCAGCGCCCAGCCGCCGGTGCAATCGAGGACGGCCCGGGTCGTCGCTGATCCGAGCGCCTCGAGCTCGGCGAGGCCGAGCGACAGCCCCGTGCTAACCGCGCCGTGCACACGAAGGCGCCACACGTCGGGGTCGATCGGCGCGGCGCCCTCGCCGAAGAAGGTGGTCGGAGGCGGGATGCCGCCATCGGGCAGCCAGCGAGAGCCGGTGAAGCGGCGTGTCCCGCCGGCCAGCGCGTCGCTCAGATTCGTGGCGGCCCACGTGGCGAGCCCCAGCGCGCCCACGCCCAGGCTTGCCATGACCGTCCGGCGCGAGATCCGGAGGCCGGGCGAGGTGGGCGGCCGGATGAGCCGCCAGCGTCGCGGGAGGAGGTGGGCGGCCGCAATCGGCACCAGCAGGAGCGCCGCGATGACATGCAGCGTGAGCACGGTCCACGGCCCCACGCTGAGGATTCGGCCGGATGCCACCCAGGCCACACCACCGCCGAGCGCGGCGAGCGTCGCCACCGCGAGCAGCGCGCCGAGCACGAGGCGTCCCCAGCGCCGCGCGCGCACGGCGGGACCCACCGAACGGCGAAGCTTCCAGACCACCGCCACGAGCAGCGCGCCGCCGAGGATGCCGTGCGCAACGAACAGAGGCGCGGTGGGCGGCGAGCCGGCGCGCAGCGAGAGCAGGCCGGTGACGAGCTGGGCCGCCACCAGCGCGGCGAGCAGGCGGTCGAGCGCGGCAGCGCTCATCGGTCCATCCTACGAGGTCGCTGCTAGGCTTCGGCCGTGACGGATCGGACGGCGCCAGGCGCGGGGCACCGCACGTGGACGCTCGTCGCGGTCGTGCTCGGGTCCGGCATCGTCTTCCTCGATTCGACGGTCGTCAACGTCGCCCTGCGCACGATGGCCGACGAGCTGCCGACGAGCGTGGTCGGCATCCTCGAGGGACAGTCCTACGTCGTCAACGGCTACCTGCTCACCCTCTCCGCCTTCCTCATCCTGGCCGGCGCCCTGGCCGACCGCTACGGGCGGCGGCGGATGTTCATCCTCGGCCTGGCCGGCTTCGGCGTGGCCTCCCTGGCCTGCGGTCTGGCCCCGACCATGGAGGCCCTCATCCTCGCTCGCCTCGTCCAGGGGCTGTTCGGCGCCATCCTGGTGCCGACCTCGCTGGCGCTCATCAATGCCAATTTCGATGGCGCGGAGCGGGGCTGGGCCTTCGGCGTATGGGCCGCGGCCACGAGCGCCCTGACCCTCATCGGGCCGCCCCTCGGTGGCTTCCTGGTCGACACGGTCGGCTGGCAGGTCGCCTTCTTCGTCAACGTTCCGCTGTGCGCGGTCGGCGTGGCCGTCGCCGCCACGCGCATCGCGGAGAGCCGCAGCCCGGATGCCCCGGGGCGCTTCGACTGGCTCGGCGCGGTGGCTGTGGCGCTGGCGGTTGGCGGCCTCGCCTACGGCGCCATCCGCGGCCAGGAGCAGCAATGGACCGATCCCGTGGCGTGGGCCGCGCTGGCCATCGGCGCCGTGGCCGCGCTCAGCCTCGTCCCGCTCATGACGATGCGCCGCGAAGTGCTCGTCCCGCCGCACCTGTTCCGGTCGCGGAACTTCACCGTCACGAACCTCTCGACGCTGCTCATCTACGGGGCGATCTACCTCAAGTACTACGTCATCGCCATCTTCCTGCAGCAGGCGTTCGGCTACACCGCGCTCGCCTCGGGGCTGGCGCTCGTGCCGGCCGACGTCGCGCTCATCCTCCTCTCCACGCGTTCCGGTCGCCTCGCGGGCGAGCACGGGCCGCGCCGCTTCATGGCTGTGGGGCCGGCGCTCATGGCCGCCGGCCTCCTGTGGTACCTGCGCCTGCCGGCGGACAGCGGTTCGTGGGCGGCCAGCTTCCGCGACCCGGCCACGCTCGTCCCGCCGGCGGGTTACCTCGTGGACATCCTGCCAGCGGTGACACTCTTCGGCATCGGCCTGGGGATCATGGTCGCCCCGCTGACCACGGCGCTCATGACCTCGGTGCCCACCGGCAACTCCGGCCTCGCCTCGGCGATCAACAACGCGATCAGCCGCATCGGCCCCGTCCTGGCCAGCGCCGTCGTCTTCATCGCCATCTCGGCGGCCTTCTATGGCGGGCTCCAGGCTCGGCTGCCCGGGTCCGATCTGGACCAGCCCGAGGTGCGCGATGAATTTGCCCCGCTGCGCATCCCCGATGCGTCGTCCCCGGAGCGCCAAGACGCCGCCCGCGAGGCGTCCACTGACGCCTTCCGCCTCGCGATGCTCATCGCCGCCATCCTCTGCGCGTCCGGAGCGGCGGTGAACTGGGTCGGCATTCGCGACGAGCACGCGGCCGAGCCCGGCTGACCGTGTGCGCACGGCCGGCGGCATGGCACGCGGCGTGCGCTACGATCCGCCGCGATGTTTCCGATCGGCGACCAGAACGAGCCGGGCCACGGGCCAGCCTTCGTCACGCTGGCGCTCATCGCCGCCAACGTCGCCGTCTTCGTCTTCCTCCAGCAGCTCGGAGCGAACGAGCCATTCCTCTATGGCTGGAGTGCGATCCCGCTCGAGATCACGACCGGGACGGACCTGGTCGACCCCCGGTCGATCACCATCGACGGGCAGCAGTTCCAGGTCCCTCAGGCGCCGGGGCCGGACCCGATCCAACTCACCCTGCTGTCGAGCATGTTCATGCACGGCGACCTGCTCCACCTCGGCGGCAACATGCTGTTCCTGTGGGTGTTCGGCGACAACGTCGAGCACCGCGCCGGACGGATCCCATTCATCGTGGCCTACCTGCTCGCCGGCCTCGTCGGCAGCCTGGCGCAGATCATGAGCTCGACCGAGTCGCCAATCCCGACCCTCGGGGCCTCCGGGGCGATCTCCGGCGTGCTCGGCGCCTACCTCGTTCTCTTCCCGGGCAACCGGGTCACCGTCTTCCTGTTCCGCTTCCTGACCCAGGTGCCGGCGCTGGTGGCCATCGGCATGTGGATCGCCTTCCAGGTGTTCGCGCAGTTCGCGGCTCCGGTGGGCGAGGGGGGTGTTGCCTACCTGGCCCACATCGGTGGGTTCGCGGCCGGCGTGGTGGCCGGGCTCCTGTTCCGCGCGCTGCCGGCGCCACGTCGCCGGTTCGGCTGACCCGGCCGGGGCCGGCGATGGCACCGGCGGGGTGCGCTCGGTATCATCCGGGCTGCCCGATGCCCACGCCCCCGTCCCGCGCTGCCGCGCCGAAGGAACCTCATTGAGCCGATTCGCCAGGCTGGCCATTGCCGCGTCGATCGCGACGTATGTCCTCATCGTGGTTGGCGGCCTCGTCCGCGCCACAGACTCCGGTCTCGCCTGCCCGGACTGGCCTGGCTGCTTCGCCTTCAACGACTGGATCCCAGCCGCCGATGCCCACGTCTGGATCGAGCACACCCATCGGCTCATCGCCGCCCTGGCCGTGGGGCCGATGGTGGGGCTCATTGGCCTCATCACGATCTTCAGCGGCCGGCGACGTGACCGGGTGCTGCTCGTCGCCGCGGTGGTGGCGGGTGTGCTCGTCATCGTGCAGTCAGTGCTCGGCCGCTTCGTCGTCTCGGAGGGCCTCGCCCGCGAGCTCGTGACGGCGCACCTCGGCATGGCGCTGACCGTGCTGGCCATGACCATCCTCATCGCCGACCGGGCGGTGCACGGGCCGCTCCCCGGCCGCCGCTCGGCGCTGCCGACGACGCTCATCGGCGTCACCGCCACCGCCGTCCTGGCCCAGATGCTGCTCGGCTCGTGGGTCACCGGCCACGACGCGGGACTCGCCTTCGCCGACTTCCCGCTCATGAACGGGAGCCTGCTCCCCGAGCTCTTCATCGCCGAGCAGGCGATCCAGTTCGCCCATCGGGCCATCGCTGTCGCGCTGCTGATCCTCGTGCTGTGGATGGCGTGGGCGGTCCGCCGCGCAACGGACGACCGCCGCGCCCGCAGCCTGGCGGCCACCGCGGCACTGCTCATCATCGTGCAGCTGCTGCTCGGCGGGGCGAACGTCTGGTCGCGCCTGTCGGCGCTCTTCGTGGTGCCGCACCTCGCCGTGGGGGCGGCGCTCTTCGCCGCGTGCGCGTGGCTCTATCTCGTCGCGCTGCGGCTGCCCGTTTCGCGTCGTGTCGCCGAGACCGCCGCGGCCGGGGAGCGTCGCGGCGGGCCGGCCGACACGGTGCGCGCCTACGTCGCGCTGACGAAGCCGCGGATCATCGAGCTGCTGCTCGTCACGACCGTCCCGACCATGGTCCTCGCCCAGGGCGGCTTCCCGTCGCCATGGCTGGTGGCGGCGGTCGTCATCGGCGGCACGCTCGCCGCGGGTGGCGCGAACGCCATCAACCAGTTCGTTGACCGCGACATCGACCCGGTCATGCGCCGCACGCGCGGTCGCCCCCTGCCGCGCAACGCCGTGCGCCCGACCCACGCCCTCGTCTTCGGCGTGGCGCTC
>Ga0214468_1000641_pt1 | contig 10984 bp, 18 predicted proteins | sample RVTome_9_FD_187334 | JGI IMG/M metagenome (GOLD analysis project Ga0214468, IMG submission 187334) | Soil microbial communities from uranium-contaminated site in the Upper Colorado River Basin, Wyoming, United States - RVT155D38 HiSeq ...
AGCGCCGCGGCGAGCCGGGCGCCGGCACCCCGCCCACCAAGCGCGAGCCCGGGCCGAAGAAGGTGCGCCAGGGCCGGGTGGTCTCGGCCAAGGCCGACAAGACGATCACCGTCAGGATCGACATCGTCCGCCGCCACCCGCAGTACGAGAAGGTGGTCCGCCGTAGCGCCACGCTGCGCGCCCACGATGCGCACAACCAGGCCCAGGAGGGCGACACGGTGCGGGTGGTCGAGATCCGGCCGCTCTCGCGTACGAAGCGCTGGCGGCTGGTCGAGGTCGTGGAGAGGGCCCGGTAGATGGTCCAGCAGGAGACGAAGCTGCGCGTGGCCGACAACTCGGGCGCCCGCGAGATCCTCTGCATCCGCGTGAAGGGCGGGTCGCGCCGCCGCTATGCCGGCGTCGGCGACGTGATCACGGCCACGGTGAAGCAGGCGACGCCCCACGGCGCGGTACGCAAGGGAGAGATCGTCGAGGCGGTCGTCGTGCGCACCCGCAAGCAGCTGAGCCGTGCCGACGGCACCTACATCGCCTTCGACGAGAATGCCGCCGTCCTCATCGACCCGCAGGGCGCCCCTCGCGGCACCAGGATCTTCGGCCCCGTCGCCCGCGAGCTTCGCGACCGCAAGTTCATGCGCATCATCTCGCTCGCACCGGAGGTCCTCTGATGTCCACCATGAGAATCCGTCGTGACGACCAGGTCGTGATCACCGCCGGCAAGGACAAGGGCAAGAGCGGCCGGGTCCTTCGCACCGAGCCGGCGCGCCGCCGAGTCTTCGTGGAAGGGCTGAACATCGTCAAGCGCCACCAGCGCCCACGCTCGATCAAGGACACGCAGCGGGGCGGAGAGGCGGGCGGGATCATCGAGAAGGAGGGCCCGGTGCACGTGTCCAACGTGATGCTGATCGATCCCTCCGACAACAAGCCCACCCGCGTCGGCGTGCGACGGAGCGATTCGGGCAAGCGCGAGCGGTACTCGAAGCGAACCGGCAAGGTGATCGACTAGCGATGATGGAATCCGCGACAGCCCCCGAGTCCCAGCGCGCGCCGCCGCCGCGCCTGCGTGACCGCTACCAGTCCGAGGTGGCGCCGGCGCTCACGAAGCGGTTCGGCTACGCGAACCCGATGGAGGTTCCGCGGCTGGTCAAGATCGGACTCAACATGGGCGTGGGCGAGGCGAAGACCTCCACCCCCGTGCTCGAGGCCGCGACCGAGCAGCTGGCGACGATCGCGGGCCAGCAGCCGAACGTGCGCCGGGCCAAGAAGTCCATTGCCTCGTTCAAGATCCGCGAGGGGATGCCGGTCGGCGTTGCCGTGACGCTCCGGGGCGCCCGCATGTGGGAGTTCCTCGACCGCCTGATCACGATCGCGATCCCCCGCATCCGTGACTTCCGCGGGCTCAGCCCGCGCTCGTTCGACGGCCGTGGCAACTACTCCCTGGGCGTGCGTGAGCAGCTGATCTTCCCCGAGATCGACTACGACTCGATCGACGAGGTCCGGGGCTTGGACGTGACCATCGCAACCACCGCGAAGACCGACGAGGAGGCCTTCGAGCTGCTGCTCGCGCTGGGCATGCCATTCTCAGAGGAGGGCAGGCCCGGCGCCGTGGACGCCGAGGCCGAGGCCGAGGAGGAGCGCCGCCACGAGGAGGCCCGCCAGCGGGCAGAGGCAGAGGCGGCGGCCCTCGAGCAGCTCAAGGCGGAGAACCCCGAGGCCTACGCAAAGCCCGTGAGGCCCGAGGAGGGCGAGGAGGGCGAGGAGGGCGAGCCCCAGGCCGAGAGCCCCGGCGAGGATTCCGACTCAAGCGAAGAGAGCGAGTAGCAACCGAATGGCCAAGACATCGAAGATCGTCAAGCAGGGCCGCAAGCCCAAGTACAAGACCCGGGCGAACAACCGTTGCCGGCGCTGCGGGCGCCCCCGCGCCTACTACCGCAAGTTCGGCCTCTGCCGGCTTTGCCTGCGCGATGCCGCGCACAACGGCTACATCCCAGGGTTGACGAAGTCGAGCTGGTAGGAGCGGCGGGCTGATTCCATGAGCGTTGTGACCGATCCAGTCTCCGACTACCTCACCCGGGTGCGCAACGGGCTCTCCGCCCAGCACACGTCCGTCGAGGTCCCCGCCTCGCGCCTGAAGCGCGAGATCTCGCGCATCCTCGCCGAGCAGGGCTATATCTCCGGCTTCACGGTCGAGCCGACCGCGGTCGGCGAGGTGATCAAGATCGAGCTGAAGTACACGCAGGAGCGCCGCCCGGTGATCATGGGCCTGCGCCGCGTGTCGCGCCCGGGCCGCAGGGAGTACGTCGCAAGCGACCAGGTTCCCCGGGTGCAGGGGGGGATGGGGACGGCGATCCTCTCCACCTCCTCAGGGGTGATGACCGGCCACGAGGCGAAGCACACGGGAGTCGGCGGCGAGGTCGTCGCCTACGTGTGGTGAGCGCATGAGCCGGATCGGCAAACAGCCCGTGGGCATCCCCGACGGCGTCAGCGTCGACGTCGGGCCGGGGCGCGTCTCGGTGAACGGCCCCAAGGGCGAGCTGAGCCAGGCCGTGAGCCCCGAGATGACCGTGGCCGTCGAGGACGGCACGCTCACCGTCACCCGGCCCACCGACCGGGCGCCGCACCGTGCCCTGCACGGCCTCACCCGCAGCCTGATCGCGAACATGGTGGAAGGTGTCACCGAGGGCTACTCGAAGGAGCTCCAGATCCAGGGCGTCGGCTACAGAGCGCGCCTTCAGGGCAAGTCGCTGGAGCTCACCGTGGGCTACTCGCACCCCGTCTCGATGCCCGCTCCCGACGGGATCGAGTTCGAGGTCCCTCAGCCCACCCAGGTCATCATCAGGGGGATCGACAAGCAGCTCGTGGGCGAGACGGCGGCGCGCATCCGCCGGGTCCGCCCACCCGAGCCGTACAAGGGCAAGGGCATCCGCTACGCCGGCGAGCACGTCCGCCGCAAGGTGGGCAAGCGCGCATGACGGTGCAAACGAAACCGCAGAAGCGCCTTCGCCGGCGGCGCCGGGTTCGCGCCCGCGTGCGTGGCAGCTCCGAGCGCCCACGGCTCTCGGTGTTCCGCTCGAACCGTGGCGTCTTCGCCCAGCTCATCGACGATGAGCGCGGCCACACGGTGGCCTCGGTCGTCTGGACCGAGCCCGAGCTGAAGAAGCTGGCGCCGCGTGAGCAGGCGAAGAAGGCGGGGGAGCTGCTCGCAGCGCGGGCGCGGGAGGCGGGCGTCGAGGTCTGTGTCTTCGACCGCGGCGGCTACCGCTACCACGGGCGCGTGCGGGCGCTTGCCGAGGGCGCGCGCGAGGGCGGGCTTCGGTTCTAGTTCCCCCCCCACCCGCTACCTTGATCGACCCATGCCAGCCACTCCAGAGCTAGAGACAGTCAGCCCGCAGGGCCTCGACCTACAGGAGCGGGTGATCGAGATCAACCGCGTGGCCAAGGTCGTCAAGGGCGGCCGGCGGTTCTCGTTCACCGCGCTGGTCGCCGTTGGCGACGAGGACTCGGTTGTGGGCATCGGCTACGGCAAGGCGCGCGAGGTGCCGCTGGCGATCCAGAAGGCGGTCGAGAACGCGCGCAAGAGCCTGGTGCGCATCCCCAAGTACGGGCAGACGATCCCCCATCGCAACATCGGCCGCTACGGCGCCGGGCATGTCGTCCTGCGCCCCGCCAGTCCCGGCACCGGCGTCATCGCCGGCGGCGGTGTGCGCGCCGTGCTCGAGCTGGCCGGGATCCGCGACGTGCTCTCGAAGAGCATCGGCAGCCAGAATCCGATCAACCTCGTCAAGGCGACCATGAACGGGCTCACCACCCTGCGGCGCCCGGAGCAGGTGGCGAAGCTCCGCGGCCTCTCCGTGAACCAGGTCCTGGGGATTCAGAAGGGGAACGGTGCGAAGACTGCTGAGGGCGAGGCGGTGACCCCGGAAAGCGAGGAGGCCCTGGCCGAGGCTGGCGGCGAAGCTCCATCGGAGGATCTCGGCGGTGAGTGACGTCCAGCTGAAGCAGGTCCGCTCGGCGAACGGCGCCAGCCCGGCACAGCGCGAGACGCTGCGCTCGCTCAAGCTCGGCCGCATCGGCAAGGAGTCGACGATGACGCCGAGCCCTCAGCTCGACGGGATGCTGCGCGTGGTGGAGCACCTGGTGGAGGTGCAGAGGTAGTGGCCCGGCTCGACCCGGAGGAGATCCGTCTCGACACCGTCCGGCCGAAGCCCAGCTCGCAGCGGGCGCGAAAGCGGATCGGCCGCGGCGAGGGCTCGGGCCAGGGCAAGACCTCGGGCCGGGGCCACAAGGGTTACGGCGCCCGGGCGGGCTCGAAGCGAAAGGCCGGATACGAGGGCGGGCAGAACCCGATCCACATGCGAATGCGAAAGCTGCGGGGCCCGAACAAGAAGATGTCGATGCCCTTCGAGCGCTTCCGCACCCACACGCAGCCGGTGAACCTCGCCGACCTCGATGCGCGCTTCAAGTCGGGCGAAGAGGTCAACCCCGAGACGTTGCGCGCGGCCGGCCTCGCCAAGCGCAAGGACCCGGTCAAGATCCTCGGGCGGGGGGAGCTCTCGAAGAAGCTCACCGTCCGCGCCCACGGCTTCAGCGCCTCGGCGCGGGAGAAGATCGAGAAGGCCGGCGGCACATGTGAGGTTCTCGTCGGGGCTAGCGGCGAAGCCGCGGGCCAGCCGGAGGAGCCTGCCGCCACCTCCGCGTCGCAACCCGCCGGCGGCGGACGAATTCAGGCAGAGCCTGAATCACCGGTCGCTAACGCTCCCTTGGAGCAGCCGGCGGAGTAATTCGTGCTCCAGACGATCGCCAACGCCTTCGCGATCCCGGAGATCCGCCGCAAGCTGCTGTTCGTGGCGGCGATGCTGGCCCTATACCGGCTCGGTGCCTACATCCCGGCCCCCGGTGTCGACGTCGCCGCCGTCGAGTCGCTCGAGAACAACTTCGCCGGCTCCAACATCCTCGGCTTCCTCAACCTGTTCTCGGGCGGCAGCCTCTCGCGCCTGAGCCTGTTCGCGCTGGGGATCATGCCCTACATCACCTCCTCGATCATCCTCCAGCTGCTGACGGTGGTGGTGCCGACCCTCGAGCGCCTGCAGAAGGAGGGCGAGGTCGGCCAGCAGAAGATCACCCAGTACACCCGCTATCTCACCGTTGGACTCGCCTTCGCCCAGTCGCTCGGCTACGTCGCGCTGTTCCAGTCCAACTCCTTCTCCGGCGGGGTCAGCCCCCTGGGAGTCAACTCCACGTTCGGCACGGTCTTCCTCGTGGTGATCTCGCTCACCGCCGGCTGCACGCTGTTGATGTGGCTGGGCGAGCTGATCACCCAGCGCGGCGTCGGCAACGGGATCTCGCTGATGATCTTCGCCTCGATCGTCGCCGGGCTGCCCGGCGGGATCGTCGCCTGGTGGACGAGCCCGGACCAGGTCTTCGTGGTGATGATGCCGTTCATCGCCCTCGCCGTGATCGTCGGGATCGTCTTCGTCCAAGAGGGCCAGCGCCGGATCCCGGTGCAGTATGCGAAGCGCGTCGTCGGGCGCCGGATGACCACCGGCGGCTCGACCTATCTGCCGCTGCGGGTCAACATGGCCGGCGTGATCCCGGTGATCTTCGCCGCCTCGATCATGGCCTTCCCGCCGACGGTCGGCCAGCTGATCAACTCCCCGGCCGCGCTCGACTTCGCCGCCTTCTTCAGCCCCAACGGCTGGGCCTACGTCGTCGGCGAGGTCTTCTTCATCATCATCTTCACCTACTTCTACACGGCGGTCACCTTCAACCCCGTCGACCAGGCCGACAACCTGAAGAAGTACGGCGGCTTCATCCCGGGGGTGAGGCCCGGCCGGCCTACGGCCGAGTACCTCGACCGCATCCTCTCCCGGCTCACCTTCCCCGGGGCGCTCTACCTCGGCGCCGTGGCCGCGCTGCCGACGATCCTGATCAGCCAGACCTCTGCCAACTTCTTCTTCGGCGGGACCTCGATCCTGATCGTCGTCGGCGTCGCCCTCGACACCGTCAAGCAACTCGAGGCGCAGCTGATGATGCGCAACTACGAAGGCTTTCTGAAATAGCCATGTCTGAGCTGAACCTCGTCCTACTCGGCCCGCCGGGCTCCGGCAAGGGCACCCAGGGCGAGCGCCTGACCGAGGACTTCCACCTGCCCTACTACGCCACCGGGGACATCCTGCGCGCGGCGGTCCGCGAGGAGACCGAGCTGGGCAAGGAGGCGAAGGGGTACATGGATCGCGGCGACCTCGTCCCCGACGAGGTGATCGTCGGTGTCATCGGCGAGCGGATCGCCGGCGCCGAGGCCAAGGATGGGTTCATCCTCGACGGCTTCCCGCGCACCACCGTCCAGGCCGATGCCCTCGACTCCAAGCTCGACGAGCTGGGCCGGGAGCTGACCGCGGCGATCCTGATCGACGTATCCGACGACGAGGTCGTCCGGCGCCTCGGCGGCCGCAGGACCTGCGTCAAGGAGGGCCACGTCTTCCACGTCGAGTTCGACCCGCCGAAGAACGAGGGGATCTGCGACGTCTGCGGCGCCCGGCTCGAGATCCGCGACGACGACAAGCCCGACGTCATCCGCCACCGCCTCACCCAGTACCACTCAAAGACGGAGCCGCTGATCGCGCGCTACGACGACGCCGGCCTCATGCGCAGGGTGGACGGCTCGCTCGAGCCCGACGAGGTCGGCGACCGCATCCGCGCCCTGCTGGCGACGCTACGGATGGAGGAGCAGCTTTAGCTCCCGCACGGGGCTGGGCTCTCGAAGCATGTACCGCAGCGGGATCATCCTCAAGACCCCGGAGCAGATCGAGCAGATGGCCGCCGCCGGGGCGATCCAGGCGCGCTGCCTGGGGATGCTTAGGGCCAAGTGCCGGCCAGGGGTAACCACGGCGGAGCTCGACCTCGCGGCCGAGCGGTTCATCACCTCGCAGGAGGCGACCGCCTCGTTCAAGGGCTACCGCGGGTTCCCGGGCTCGATCTGCGCCTCGCCGAACTCGATGGTGGTCCACGGCATCCCCGGCTCCTACGAGCTCAGCCGCGGCGACATCATCTCACTCGACGTGGGGGTCACCAAGGACGGCTGGGTGGCCGACGCTGCGCTCACGGTCCCGGTCGGCCCGGTCTGCGAGGAGGCGCGCAAGCTCCTGGACGTCACCCGGGCGTCGCTTGACGCCGGCGTCGAGCACGCGCGCCCGGGGAACCACCTGGGCGACATCTCGCACGCGATCCAGCGCACCGTGGAGGGGCAGGGGCTCTCGATCATTCGCACCCTCGTCGGCCACGGGATCGGCCGCGACATGCACGAGGACCCGCAGATCGCCAACTTCGGCGAGCCGGGCACCGGCCCCGAGCTCGAGGCCGGGATGGTGCTCGCGATCGAGCCGATGGTGAACGCGGGCGATCCCGACGTCCGCGTGGGCAGCGACAACTGGGCCGTCTACTCGGCCGACGGCTCGCTGGCTGCGCACTTCGAGTTCACCGTGGCCGTCACCGAGGACGGCCCCCGCGTCCTCACCCCGTGGCACGAGGAGTAGGCGCCTCGCTGCTATCCTCCCCGGTCGGCCGTGAGGCGGCCAAATGGCTGCCCGTGGGCCCGATTCATGGGGCCCGTGGGCTTTCTTCGCAAGTGATTGGATACGACCCCACGCGTGTTGGGCCGAGACACGAGGTGTCTCGACCAGCAGCAGGTAAGGCCGCGAAGCGGCCGCAGGTGATTCAGATGAAGGTTCGAGCGTCCGTGAAGCCGATGTGTGAGCGTTGCCGGGTGATCCGGAGGCGCGGCGTCGTGCTCGTGATCTGCTCCAACCCTCGGCACAAGCAGAGGCAGGGCTAGGGAGATGTTGGTGAGCGCTTTGCGCGAAACGAAGTTCGCCCGCCTGGCAAGGCAGGTTCTTTGATGGCACGCATCGCAGGCATCAACCTTCCGCTCAACAAGCGGGTCGAGATCGGGCTCACCTACGTCCACGGGATCGGCCGCTCCACCTCGCAGAAGATCCTCTCCGACACGGGCCTCGATCCCAACACCTACGTCAAGGACCTCACCGACGACGAGACGGTGAAGCTGCGCGAGGCGGTCGAGTCTCGCGAGGTCGAGGGAGACCTCCGTCGCGAGCGCTCGCAGAACATCAAGCGCCTCTCCGAGGTCGGCTCCTATCGCGGCCTGCGTCACCGTCGAGGCCTACCGGTGCGCGGCCAGCGAACCAAGACCAACGCGCGCGGTCGCAAGGGCCCGAAGCGGATGAGCGTGGCGGGCAAGCGCAAGGCGCCGACGCCGAAGTGAGGTCTGAGTAAGTGCCGCAGCCGAGAAAGGGCAAGGGGGCGCGCCGGCGCGTCAAGAAGAACATCCCGTATGGGGTCGCCCACATCAAGACCTCCTTCAACAACACGATCGTCACCATCACCGACACCGAGGGCAACGTGATCTGCTGGGAGTCCGCCGGCTCGGCCGGGTTCAAGGGCTCCCGCAAGTCGACGCCGTTCGCAGCCCAGGTGACGGCCGATGCCGCCGCGCGCAAGGGGATGGAGCACGGCCTCGAGCGCGTCGAGGTCCACGCCAAGGGCGCCGGCTCCGGCCGCGACACGGCGATCCGCTCGCTGCAGGCCGCCGGGCTCCAGGTCACCACGGTGAAGGACGTTTCCCCGCAGGCCCACAACGGATGCCGCCCGAAGAAGCGGCGCCGGGGGTAGGCGCGCATGGCCCGCGACACCGGCCCGCAGTGCAAGCAGTGCCGCCGCGAGGGGCAGAAGCTCTTCCTCAAGGGCGAGCGCTGCTTCACCGAGAAGTGCGGCGTCGAGCGCCGCTCCTACCCGCCGGGCGAGCACGGCCGGGGCCGGGTTCGGGCGTCGGAGTACCGAAACCAGCTGCGCGAGAAGCAGAAGGCACGCCGCTTCTACCAGCTGCTCGAGAAGCAGTTCCGCTCCTACTACGTGAAGGCTTCTCGCCAACCAGGAGTAACCGGCGAGAACCTGCTGCGCCTGCTCGAGCGGCGCTTCGACAACGTCCTCATGCGGTTGGGCTTCGCCGCCTCGCGCCGCCAGGCCCGGCAGCTGATCAGCCACGGCCACTGGCTGATCAACGGCCGCCGCGTCGACATCCCCAGCTATCAGCTCCGCCCCGACGATGTGATCACGATCAAGCCCGACTCGCCGGCGACCGACGCGGTCCGCAAGGCGACCGAGCTGACCGCGGCGGTGCCGCCGTGGCTTCAGGCCGATCACGACGCCCTTACGGCGAAGGTGCTCCGTCTTCCCGAGCGCGACGAGATCGCGACTCCGGTGGAGGAGCAGCTCATCGTCGAGCTGTACTCCAAGTAGGGCACGAGACTTCAGCGCCAGCGACCGAGAGGAAACGATGACCACCCTGCCCGAGTTCCAGATCCCGAAGATCTCCAAGGAGGACGCCACCGACACCAAGGGGACGTTCACGATCGAGCCCCTCGACAAGGGCTTCGGCTACACGTTCGGCAACAGCCTCCGCCGGGTGCTGCTCTCGTCACTGGGCGGCGCGGCGATCAAGAGCGTGCGGATCGAGGGCGTGGCGCACGAGTTCTCGACGGTGCCCGGGGTGAAGGAGGACGTCACCGACATCGTCCTCAACCTGAAGGACGTGGTCGTGCGCATGCATACCGACGCCGATGAGGTCGAGGCGCCGCTGGTGGCCACCGGCCCGGGCGAGGTCAAGGCGAAGGACATCGACCTGCCCGCGGGGGTCGAGATCCTCAACCCCGACGCCCCGATCGCGACGCTCGAGAAGCGGACCAAGCTCGAGATGTACCTCTCGATCGGCAAGGGGCGCGGCTACTCGCCAGCGGAGGAGAACAAGACCGAGGAGCAGGCGATCGGCGTGATCCCGATCGACTCGATCTTCTCGCCGATCCGCCGCACCGCCTACTCGGTGGACGCCGCGCGCGTGGGCCAGCGAACCGACTTCGACAAGCTCTCGCTGGAGATCGAGACCGATGGATCGATCGAGCCCGCCAGCGCGCTCCGCGAAGCGGCCGAGCTCCTGATCAAGAGCCTGGCGATCTTCACCGATGCCGACCGGGTGGAGGAGCTGACCGCCCGCGAGGCGATCGGAACGCCCGACGGCGACGGCGTCGCGGCCGTGCCCGCCGTGGAGGGCGACGACCGCCTGATCGAGGAGCTCGAGATCGGGGTGCGGGCGTACAACTGCCTGAAGCGCGCCGGGATCCAGACGGTGGGCGACCTCGTCCAGCGCTCGGAGTCGGAGCTGAACGCGATCCCGAACTTCGGCAAGCGCTCGACCGAGGAGGTCAAGGAGGCGCTGGTCGCGCTGGGGCTCTCGCTCCGCGACGAGTAGCGTTTAGGCCAGGCCGATGCGCCACGCCAAGCAGCGACACAAGCTCAGCCGCGACTCCGCCCACCGGAGGGCGCTGCTTCGCAACCTCTCGCGTGACGTGATCGAGCACGAGCGGATCCGGACCAGCGAGGCGAAGGCGAAGGCGGTGAAGCCGAAGGTGGAGAAGCTGATCACGCTCGGCAAGCGCGGCGACCTGCACGCACGGCGACGGGCGCTGGCCGAGCTGGGCCAGGACAAGTTCATCGTCCATAAGCTGTTCGAGGAGATCGCACCCCGCTACACCGACCGACCGGGCGGCTACACGCGGATCGTCAAGCTCGGCCCCCGCCGCTCGGACTCGACCGAGATGGTTCTGATCGAGCTGGTCTGAGCGCCAAACCGCCGCTGACCACCTACCGCCTCGACATCGCCTACGACGGCGCCCCGTTCGCCGGGTGGGCGGCCCAGCCGGGGCTGCGGACCGTGCAGGAGGAGCTGGAGGCGGCGCTCGAGCGGTTGCTCGGCGAGCCGGTGGCACTGACGGTCGCGGGGCGCACCGATGCCGGGGTCCATGCATGGGGGCAGGTGGCGGGCTTCACGGCCGAGGTGAAGCAGGGGCTCGACCTGCGCAGGGCGCTCGACGCGGTCACGCCCGACGAGATATCGGTGAAGGCGGCCAGCGTTGCCGGC
>Ga0214468_1000642_pt1 | contig 10981 bp, 11 predicted proteins | sample RVTome_9_FD_187334 | JGI IMG/M metagenome (GOLD analysis project Ga0214468, IMG submission 187334) | Soil microbial communities from uranium-contaminated site in the Upper Colorado River Basin, Wyoming, United States - RVT155D38 HiSeq ...
AAGTCGTCGATCCCACGCCGCCTGGTCCCATGCGGGAAGAAGCTCGCCACGTAGGCCAGCGTCTGGCGCCCGGACATCCAGCCGTAGAAGCGCGGCTCCTGGGCCAGGTAGCCGACCCGGGACCGATGGGCGCCCTGGACGGTCACCGGCACGCCGCCGACGGCGGCGCTTCCAGACGTCGCCCGGCTGAGCCCGGCCAGGATCTTGAGCGCCGTCGTCTTGCCGGCGCCATTCGGCCCGAGAAACCCGAAGACGGAACCGGATGGCACCCGCAGCGTCACGTCGGTGAGTGCGGCCACGTCGCCATACCGTTTCGTCAGTCCCTCGGCCTCGATCGCGGGAGTCATGAGCAGTCCTCCTGTTGGGGCACCGAATCAGCCCGCACGGTGCCTGGCGCAAGGGTGATGGCCATCGGGTCGATGCTCATCCGAGCGGTCCCGAGTCCGGACGGTGGGGTTGTCCCTATAGCCACGGCGGTTCCGGCGTGGGACGATTCCAGGCGTCCAGACGGAGGGAGGCCCCGCGTGACGAGCCAGCCGGCAACAGCCCCGGAGGCGACGGCCGCTCGCGCAATCGGGCGAAGCACGCCACTGGGGATACGCGTGTCACTCGTCGCGGCTGGGCTCGCCTTCGGCGCGATCGCGCACGTCGATGCCACCGACCGGGGCGCCGCCTCGGCCGAGTACTCGCTCATCGTGCTGGCGGCGTACAGCTGGTCTTACCTGCTGGCTGGCGCCGTCGCCTGGAGTCGCTGGCCGCACAGCCGCGTCGCCGCCCTGATGACGGCGGTCGGTGTGGTGGCACCTTCTGGTCACCTCGCCGGCTCATCGCTTCCGGTGCTGAGCCTCGCCCCGTGGATCGGCGTGCCCCTGATGAACGTGGCCCTTGTGTGGCTCATCCTCTCGTATCCGAGCGGCGAGCTCCGCTCTCGGCTGTATCCACCGCTCATCGCCGCCCTCGGCCTGACGGTGGGCATCACCAACATCGTGGCGCAGCTCATCGGCTTCGAGGTGGTCCGGTACGGATCCGTGCTCATGATCACGCTGTCCGTGAGCCTGCTGCTGGTCGTCGTTCTCCGATGGACGAGAGCATCCGCGGCGGCACGCGCCGGCCTGACGCCGATGATCGTGGCCGGCACGTTGGTGGCGATGGTCGTGTCAGCCGAGAGCCTCTCGTTCCTCTTCGGGCTTCCCGCCGGCCCCGGTACGCCGCTGCGCTGGGCAATGCTCGTGGCGCGGGCAGCCGTGCCGGGGGCCTTCCTGATCGGTCTGCTCAACCAGCGCGTCGCCCGGGGCGCCGTCGCGGAGCTTGTGGTCGGCCTCGATGCCACGACCGTCGCCCACCTTCGCGCGTCGCTGGCCAAAGTCCTCCACGACCCGAGCCTGCGGGTGGCCCTCTGGTCAACGGCGACACACGCCTACGAGGATGCCGACGGGCGGCCGATGGACGTCCCCGAAAGCAGCCACGACCGTGGCGTGATCCTGCTTGAGCGAAAGGGCGAGCGACTGGGAGTCATCGTGCATGACCCGGCGTTGGCCGAGGATCCGGGCCTGATCAATGGCGTGAGCGCGGCGATCAGCATGGCGGTCGATATCGAACGCTTGAATGCCGCGGTACGAGCTCAGCTGGAGGACGTGCGCGCGTCACGCATGCGCATCGTCGAGGCTGCCGACGCCGAGCGGCGTCGCGTGGAGCGCAATCTCCACGACGGGGCCCAGCAGCGGCTTGTTGCCCTTTCCCTGGCGTTGCGCCGCGCTCGAGCGCAGGTCCCTGAGGATGCGAGCCCGGAGCTGGGGACGACGCTGGGGGCGGCGTCCGAGCAGCTTGCCAGCGCCCTTAGCGAGCTCCGCGACCTAGCGCGCGGCATCCATCCGGCCATCCTGACCGAGGCCGGCCTGGGCCCCGCCCTTCGGTCGCTGGCCCGCGAGTTACCGGTTCCTGCCAGCGTGGCGCTGGACATCGACGACGAGCCTCCTGCCCCAGTGTCGGTCGCGGCGTACTTCATGGCGGCGGAGGCTCTGGCCAACGTGGCCAAATACGCGTCCGCGACGCAGGTCGCGATGCTGGTCGTGACCACCCCGGAGGAGCTGCGCGTGGAGATCACCGACGACGGCGTGGGCGGGGCCGACCCGGCGCAAGGATCCGGATTGCGTGGGCTGGCCGACCGCGTGGCGGCCATCGGCGGAGTGCTGGAGATCCAGAGTCCGGTCGGCGGCGGTACCCGGCTGCTGGCAACACTACCCTTGAGCAACGGGCCCGACGAATGACGATCCGCGTGGTCATCGCCGACGACTCGCTCCTGGTGCGCGAGGGGATCGCCCGCCTGCTCGAGGACGCGGCTTTCGAGGTCGTCGGTCAGGCCGGAGACGTCGATGGGCTGCTGGAGCTCGTGGGCTCTTCTGGCCCCGACGTCGCGATCGTCGACATCCGCATGCCACCAACGTTCACGGATGAGGGACTGACGGCGCTGACCGAGATACGCGCGCGCCACGGGCCCTCGATGGGCGTGCTCATCCTGTCGCACCACACGGACGTGGCCTTTGCCATGCGCCTCCTGTCCGAGGGCTCGGCCGGCACGGGATACCTCCTCAAGGATCGGATTGCGGACCTCGAGGACTTCACGGACGCGGTACGCCGCGTTGCGCGTGGCGGAACGGTGGTCGATCCCGCCGTGGTCGGACCACTCGTCAGTGCTGGGCGAACTCGGCCGGACCACCTGGCCGAGCTGACCGAGCGCGAGCGCGAGGTCCTCGCACTCATGGCGGAGGGCCGATCCAACCAGGCGATCGCCGACCGGCTCTTCGTGACAAGCAAGACCGTCGAGGCGCACACCGCCTCCATCTTCTCGAAACTCGAGCTTCTCCCGGCTCCCGACGACCATCGCCGGGTCTTGGCGGTGCTCGCCTTCCTCGAAGCCTGAACGGGCTCAGGCAGCGCCCATCAGAGTCCTGATGGCATCGCCGCTCAATTCGTCCTTGCGCAGGAACCCCAGCGACGTGGCATCCCCGATACGGGCACCGTAGATCGACGCATCACGGCTCGAGGTGAGGATCACGTGGATCGGCGGATCAACGGAGGCGAGCCGATCGGCCACCGCGAAGCCATCGATGTCCGGCAGGCCGATGTCGAGCAGGAGGACGTCGGGACGCTCATTGGTGGCGAGCAGCAGCGCCGCTTCGCCATCGGCCGCTTCGCCGATGACCGTGAAGCCCTCGGCTTCCAGGAGTTGACGGGCCTCGAGGCGAAAGGCGGCGTGGTCGTCGACGATCAGGATGGTTGGCATGCCCCGATGGTGGCAGCCCGGCCGGATCGCGCCAACAGGGCTAGCCCCAGCACGGAAGTCGTGCCCGCTCCGATGTTGTGCGGGACGTCGATGCGTAGGTTCGGGTGTGGACATCCATGCACAAGGAAGGGACCCGAATCATGACCTCGCTCATCCTGCGTCGCGCCACCATCTTCGGCACGCCGGTCGCCCTGGGCACACTGGCGGCCATCCATCCGATGATGCCGGAGCACAACCTCGGCATCTGGAACCTGATTCACACGCTTCAGATCCCCCTCGTCGCGCTGCTGGGCATCTCAGTCATCCTGATGCTCCGCGGCATCGAGGGCGGGGTCGCGACAGCGGCGCGCCTGGCGATCATCCCGTGGGTCGCGTTCTTCGCCCCCTTCGACGGCGTCGCCGGACTTGCGACCGGCGCACTTGCAGGCTTCGCACACGATCATCCAGAGACTGCCGCGACCGTCACCAGCGCCACCGAGTCGTTCGGCGACTCGCTCGTCCTAGCGGCGGGGCTGCCGCTCGGGGCCACCATCTTCTCGATCCTCGTGTTCAGCTGCGCGGCAATCGCCATGCGTCGGGCCGGCGTCTCCATCTTCGCAGTCGGTGCGCTGGCAGTTGGCGGCGTGGTGTGGACCTTCGTCCACCCCCTCATCGGCGCTCCGGCAATGCTCATGTTCCTGACCGGAGCATTCATCGTCGAGATGTCGTCTCGGCCCGCGGCCGTCGCGGCCCGGCCCGTGGCGGCGGAGCCCGCCCGATGACCGCGCGCCATCCGACGCCAGACAACGAGATCGCCGTGATCCGCTCCGTCAATTTCGCCAGTATTGGCGCGGCGGCCGTGCTGGTCCTCGGCCTGACGCTGATCGCTATGCACGCCATCCAGCCGGGCCTAGATCCCGCCACGCAGTACGTCAGCGAGTATGCCCACGGCCCGTTCGGCTGGCTCGTGATGGTCGCTTACGTCGCGGCCGGCCTCGGAGTGCTGGCCATTGCGTGGGCGGCACGTACCACGCTGTCCGGGACCCGTACGCTGGCGCTGGCGATCTGCCTCGCGCTGGTGGGCGTCGGGCTCATCGCCACGGGCGTGACCCGGATCGATCTTCCAGCGGCCGACGGGTCGGTGGCCTCAACGGCGTCCGGCATGGCCCACGAGCTGGCTGGTTACGTGCTGTTCCTCGGCCTGATCCCCGGAGCATCCCTCGTGGCTGCGACCTTCCGCCGGGATCCTCGGCTGTCGAGTGCGGCCCTCCCGGCATGGATCTTCGCCGGGAGCATCGTCATCACCTTCATCGTCGCGGTGATGTCCTTGTCGCTCGACCTCATCGGTGTCGGCCAGCGCATCTTCCTGGCCACCTCGGTCGCGTGGCTGATATTCGTCGCGCTCCACCTGTCGCGCGCCGAGCGACCGCACCCCAGGTCGATCGAGGCCTGACGGAGGGGATCTGGGGCTGCCCCTAGCCGCGCGTTCGGGGCCGTCCCCGATGTCCAAACCCTCCTCTTGATCGACGCTCCAGATGACCCGCTCCGATAGGTCGGGACCACCGCCATCAAGGAGACCCCATGCGGATCCTTCGCAATCTCGCCCGCCGGCGGCTTCGGACGGGCCTGACCATCACCGGCATCACCATCGGCATCTGGGCCCTCGTCGTGTTCAGCTCGATGGCCAACAAGGTCGACGCCCTCGTCTCGGGCGGAAGCGACTACTACGCCGGCAAGATCGTCGTCAGCGATGGCGGCTTCGGCGGCCTCGGTGGGCAGCCGATGCGCCTGGACCAGCTCGACGAGCTTCGAGCCATTGACGGGGCCGAGGTCGTCATGCCGGCCGTGACGATGATCGCCAGCGAGATCCAGGGCGTCTCGTTCGGGCCGCCCGACCAGGTCTTCGGGGCGCCCGCCGGCGCCGACGAAGGTCGCGAGACGTATGTGCCGCAGCTGGCCTCCGGTCGCTCCCTGACAGCGGATGACGAGGGCGGGAACGTCACCGTGCTCGGCTCGTCGATCGCGCAGAAGCGCGGCGTGGCGGTCGGAGACGCGATCACGCTCCAGGACCACACGTTCGAGGTGGTGGGCGTCCTCGAGCCGACGCTTTCGAACCCTGACGTCACCATCGCGCTCCCATTCTCGACCGCGCAGCTGCTCGTCCACGAGGACCTTCCGTCGCTCGTGCGCGACCAGGTCGACCTGACCGAGATCGTCAGCCAATTCGTCGTCTTTCCGGCGCCCGGAGCGGACCATGACGCTTTGGCCGACACCATCGAGGCGCAGTTCCCGGACGTCACGGCCCTGACCGGCGAGGGCTTCGACGAGTCGGTCGGAAGCTCCGTCGCCGTGTTCAACTCGATCATCGTCGGCATCGGTCTCGTGAGCCTGATCGTCGGCGGCCTGTCCGTCATCAACACCATGGCCATGTCCGTCGCCGAGCGGACGCGCGAGATCGGCATCAAGCGCGCCATCGGCGCGCGTCGGCGCCGGATCATCCGCGAGCTCATGGTCGAGGCCGGCGTCATCGGCGCCATCGGCGGAATTCTCGGAGTCGCCCTCGGTGCGCTCGTCGCCGTCCTCGGCAACGAGGCTGGGCGATCGTCCGGAACCGTTCTGTTCGAGCTCACGCCCGGGACTGCGGCCTTCGCCTTCGTCTTTTCGACCCTGCTCGGCACGGTGGCCGGGATCGTTCCCGCCTGGAGCGCTGCTCGGCTCGACCCGGTGGCCGCGCTTCGTTACGAATAGAAAGGACCGAGATGACCATCCTGGAAGGGCGCAACCTGCGCAAGACATATCGGCTGTCGAGGACGAACAGGGTGGAGGCCCTCCGCGGCGTCGACGTGACGATCGACAGCGGCAAGATGGTCGCCATCATGGGGCCATCCGGGTCCGGCAAGTCGACCCTCATGCACGTCCTCGGGCTGCTCCATCAACCCGACACGAACCACGGAGCGCCGCCTGAGCTCGCGTTCGCCGGGCGCCGGATGACCGACCTGGCCGACAACGAGCGGACCCGGATCCGCGCGACCGAGATGGGCTTCGTGTTCCAGGCGTTCAACCTGGTGCCGACGCTGACCGCAGTCGAGAACGTCGCCCTCGCGGCGGAGTATGCGGGGACCAAGCGCTCGGCCGCACATGCGGCTGCGCTCGAGGCGCTCGGACTGGTGGGGCTCGCCGAACGCGCCGACCATCGACCGGCGGAGCTGTCCGGTGGCGAGCAGCAGCGGGTCGCCGTGGCTCGGGCGCTCGTCAACCGCCCCAAGCTCGTCATCGGCGACGAGCCGACCGGCAACCTGGACAGTGCACGGTCGGCCGACGTGCTCAGTCTGCTGAGGGGGCTCAATCGCGAGATGGGCCACACTTTCCTCATCGTCACGCACGACGCCGAGGTGGGCGCCGCGTGCGACCGGATCATCGGAATGCGCGACGGCCGCGTGGTATCGGACGGCAACACGGCGAGGACGGCTGCGCAATGACCCGGCAGCGACACGCTCGACGCGGTCGACCCCGTCCTGCCACTACGCGCTTCCACAAGCAGAAGCAGCTTCAGCGGCTGGAGCGTGAGCGACGTCTCGCACGAGCCAGCGTGGCATACCGATGTGCTCGAGGCGCGGCAAACGTCAGAGGGACCGATCGGGATCGGGACGACCTTCCTGATTCGGGTCGAGCCCTCGATGGGTGTCTCCGAGGGGTGCGACAGGCGTTGACAGGCGGGTTCACCCGCCCGCAGCCGAGGTGGCCGACCAAACCGCCGTGGCGTCATCAGCACGCTCGACTCGGGCTCGACGATTGACGACGCGCCGCCCCGCACGTCGAGTGTCAGGGCTCCAATGAGGGCTCTGCGACGGCCGTTGAGGTTACGAAGGGCCCGATCCGAACTCAGATCGGGGCGATGTAACGTGAGATAAGCTGCGAGGCACTTCAAAGGCCATCGCTTCGGCGCAGTGAACGTGGAGGGGAAGAATGGCGATCAAGTCAATCGTCGAAATGAAGTCGAAGCCCGGAAGGCGTGACGAGCTGTTGAGCACGCTGCAGCAGATGTCAGCCGTCGATGCGCCGGGCTTCATCGCCGCGGAGCACTACCGCAACGTCGAGGATGAAGACACCGTCATCGGTATCTACGACTGGATGTCGAACGAGGCGCGTGTGGCCTGGTCACAGTCGCTCGACCCCGGCACGCGGGAACAGTTGCTGGAAGTGCTCGCAATGCCCATGCGCATCGTTCTGGCTGATCACATTGAATAGACACGACGGCACCATGGCCACTGTCGCAAGGGGACTGCGCCGGCGATGGTACAAATGAGGGTACGGCGGATTCCGCGGACACGAAAAAGCCCCGATTCACGCTCAGAATCGGGGCTGGACGGGGAAGTTGGTACCGCATACCGGATTCCTGGCGAAACGTCTCATGCGTCTCAGCCGCGTACACCGAGTACATCCAAGAGACGGATGAGACGCATGAGACAGGACTGATAAGGGACCACATAAGGGCCCAGGCAATGTCAGCCGCAGTGCGCCGTCATGCCCTCAAGGGTGCGGGGGTCGCGCCCCGACTTCTAGGCGGCCAATTGGGCCTTGTCGCCGGGGCTCTGCCAAACGAATCCTCCACGCGAGCCACACGCCCCAAATCGCCTCCGGTATGAAGACGACGCGTTGCACGACTCCAGCCGGGATCGTGTTCTCGGGAAGCGCGAGCAGCAGGACGACCCCGGCGAGCAGCCACCACGCGAGCCATCGCGTTGGACGGGAGGCGTACGACCACCGCCGGTCTCTCTTGAACACGCCTTGGAGCAGGAAGACCGCGACGAGCAGCGTAACGAGGCCCAGGATCCCAAAGACAAAATGGAGCACACCAGCTGTCGTGTATCCGACCGTTCCGTCCTCCAGGGGAGGGTCGGTCGGGAAGACCCCGGTCGCCATCAGGGCGAGACCACCGAGGACAAGGGTCGAGATCGCCGCCTTCACCCTCTTTCCCGGTGCCAGACTCGCGGTTAGCCCGAGGGCAAGCGCCAGCACTCCCAACCCCGAAACGACTGCCCCGGCCCGCCATAACCAGCCGAACTCGCCCAGCGCGTAGAGGCTGTCGGCATCGGATAGCGGCCGGTCTGGCTCGATGACCAGGAAGACGAAGACCAGGACCTGCTGTGCCGGCAACATGAACATCGCGATGGTGCCGACCAGCTTGGTTGCGGGACCGGATCTGATTCCCCCGGTCTGAGTGGTCATCGCGGGACTTCGGTAGCACGGGTTCGGTCGGAGCGAACGGGCGCCAATCCCAACCACACGACGCCGGGGTACCCGACCATCACCATGGCCACTTGTCCGACAGCCGCGCGCACCTACGGACCCACCGATCGGTGCAGCAGCCGGAGCTCCAATGCAGGCCCAAGAGGCGCGAATCCGGCCATCCCACCTCCGTCGATACCGACCTCGATCCTACCGTATCACTCCCTTGACGCCAACAGTGGCTGGTGCGCCCTGCCGTGCTACAAGGTCTGGAGGTACGCGCAGAACATCGGCGCGGCCTCGCACGGGATGATCGGCGCCACCGACAAGAAGATCTCTCGTTGGCGAGAAGCCGATCTTCGGGCGGACGCTCCATGGCGGCCAACTTGGCGCCCTGCACCGCCCGAGCATCCGCCTCCGGAGGATGCTCCGTCCCGCAGCCACCCTCGACGTTTCGGCCCCCAGCGCTTGGTCGATCACGTCTGCTCGAACGCGCGGCTCAGCGCGGTCACACTACGAGTCGCTTGGGACGATACTGAGGACATGATCCGGCCAGGCGCGGTGCTCACGGCCCCGCATCCGACAGAGACCGTCGAGATCCTGTCGACACCGAACGAGACGCAGGGCCGCTATCGAGTGCGACTAACTGCGCCGCCGGGGGGCGGACCGGGAATCAAAGGGCTCGGTCCCCATCGCCACTCCGGGCTGATCGAGCAGTTCCGATGCATATCCGGCGCCATGAGAATCCGCGTCGGGCGCGATGTCAGAGACCAGGGGCCGGGCGCCGACGCGACGGTGCCAGCCGGCACAATCCATGGCTTCCTCAACATCGGTGACGGCCCGCTCGTCGTCGACGTCGACCTCGTCTTCACCGATCCGGGTCCGCGGCGATCCGCCGACCTGGTCGAGTTCTGGGCCATCGTCGATCGGCTCATTCGTGACCGCCAGACCGATGCGCGCACGGGCATGCCTCCGCTTCCCCAACTGGCGGTCCTTCTGCGCAGCTATCCAGAGGCGTTCACGCAGCCCGGGCTTCCGGGGCTGTTGATGGGTCCGCTGGCGATTGTGGGGTGGCTGCGTGGCTATCGATCCATCCCGGGACGCCCGAGCGACGAGTGAGCTCGAAGGATCCACGGTCGCTCCTACCTTCTCAGTGGCGAGCAGGTCGGGCACCGGAGGAGCCGGCGCTGTGGCTCGACTACGAGTCAGGCGCCGCCTCGCCCCGACGGTTGAACCGGCATGAGGGTTCAGCAGGGTCGGCGGGCAATGAAGAGGCCCGATCTGAGGTCAGATCGGACCGTTGACGGCGAGATTGGTACCGCATACCGAGACGCATGAGACACATGAGACAGGACCGATAAGGGCTCCAATAAGGGCTCCCGCGTCCGGCAGGGGTCGGCGAATCGCAAGCTGCCCGTCGTCGGTCTCCCCCAAGCTGCTTCTATGGACCCCGAATGACCGCCGCGTCGAGCACGATCAGGCTCGCGCCCCGAGCAGCGCCTCCACGTGCGTGACGTCCGGTCCAAGCGCCTCGCGCTCGGCCGCGTCGAGCTCGACGGTGAGCGCCGCCCCGAATGATGACCGCGCCAGCTGGTCGTCCCCCACCCGGACCGCGAGCTCTGCGAGGTACAAGAGCGCGCGGGCGCGATCGATCGCCGGTGCATCGGCGTGGCGGGCGATCCCTCGCTCGAGCGTCGCGATGGCTTGCGCGTCGTCCCCTTTCGAGTCGGCCAGGCGCGCCGCGACCTCGACGATGCCGACCAGCCCACCCGTGGCCTCGTCCGCGGCGGGCTCCCGGTCGCCGATCCGCGAGAAGCGCAGCCAGTTGCCGCCGACGTCGACGACGCTGAACCCGTAGACCGTCCCCCACTTCTTCCGCGGCCGGACCATCCGCGGGATGCCGGCGACCGGGACCCGGCCCATCGCCCGGCGGAGGCCGTCTGCGAACGACCGATACAGCGCGTCCGGGTCGGGCTCACGATGATCACGCTGGCGTACGACTGCTGCGGATCGAACCCGTCGATCCCCCCGAGGTGGATTGCCATCGCATCGCGCTGTACGACCGCAGCCGGGTATGGGCGCAGCTGCCGGTACGTCCGCCGGAACCCGAGCGCCTCGTAGAACGCGATCGCATCGTCGAGGTCGGGGCACGGCAGGATCGGATACATGCGTTCGTTGGGCACGTGGCGGCGTCCGGCTGCGGGCCGTCTAGGATAGCTGCTCGCCGGCTTGCATGACCGCCGTCCGGGGCATGCTTCCGGTCACATCCGCGCAGCGCAGGCGGGTCAGGCTCCCGCTCGTCGCGGAGACGGATAAGCTCCAATCAAGGCTCTCCGAACCCGTCGAGGCAACGACGGGGCCGATCTGAGCTCAGATCGGGTCGAAGAAAGCAACTGGTACCGCATACCGGATTCCCAGTGAATCGTCTCATGCGTCTCACCCGCGTTCACCGAGTACTACGAGGAGACGCATGAGACGCATGAGACAGGA
>Ga0214468_1000643_pt1 | contig 10977 bp, 8 predicted proteins | sample RVTome_9_FD_187334 | JGI IMG/M metagenome (GOLD analysis project Ga0214468, IMG submission 187334) | Soil microbial communities from uranium-contaminated site in the Upper Colorado River Basin, Wyoming, United States - RVT155D38 HiSeq ...
GTGCAGCGGACCGACGACGTGCGAGGCGGCGGTCCGGCAGTTCTTCATCGACAACTCCGGCTGTGACAGTCCCGAGACGTGCGAGCCGGTCATCAGGGGAGTGTTCATCGAGCATTTCGGGTGCGACAGCCCCGAGAGTTGCCAGGCGCACTACTTCGGCGGCGACGATGGCGATGGTGGCGACTCCGGCAGCGGCGGCAGCACCGGCGGCGGCGGCACCGGCGGCGGCGGCACGACGAGCGGCGGCAGCACCACGACCGGCGGCAGCACGTCGAACGAGCGTCCGTCCGAGACCGACACGAGGGCCCCACAGACGAAGCTGCGGCGAGCCAAGCCACGCCTGGTCAGGGCGGCGACCAACCGCCGTAAGGCGACCTACGTCTTGAAGTTCCGCTCCTCTGAGCGCGACTCGACCTTCGAGTGCAAGCTCGACCGGCGTAAGTGGCGGCGCTGCGACTCGCCGAAGCGAGTCAAGGTCGCCCCAGGCCGGCACACCTTCCGCGTCCGGGCGACCGACAACGCGGGCAACACGGACGCGACGCCGGCGCGCAGCCGCTGGCGCGTCCCAAAGCCGAGCTAGGCCGCACGGCCAGCGGTAGCCTGGAGTGCATGGAGCCGCTTCGTGACGGCCACGGCAGGCTGATCCAAGACCTGCGCGTCTCGGTCACCGACCGCTGCAACTTCCGCTGCCAGTACTGCATGCCTGCCGAGGGGCTCCCGTGGCTCGAGCGCGAGGCGATCCTCAGCTTCGAGGAGATCGAGCGCTTGGTCGCGCTGTTCGTGCGGCTCGGCGTCACGGACGTCCGCCTCACAGGCGGCGAGCCGCTCGTGCGGAAGCAGTTCCCGCGCCTCGTGGCGAAGCTCTCGCTGATCGGCGGCATCGAGGACCTGTCCGTCACGACCAACGGCTTCCTCCTCGCGCGCGATGCGGACGCGCTGGTCACCGCCGGGATTCAGCGCGTCAACGTCTCGATCGACTCGCTCCAGCGCGATCGCTTCTACGCGATGACTCGCCGCGACGCGCTGCCGCAGGTGCTCGCCGGCCTGGGGGCGCTCGCGCGCCACCCGCATCTGAAGGTGAAGGTCAACGCCGTCGCGATGCGCGAGTTCACAGAGCAGGAGGCGCTGCCGTTCGCCGAGTTCGCGCGCACGCACCCGTTCCAGGTCCGCTTCATCGAGTTCATGCCGCTGGACGGCGATCACGCGTGGACCCCGGACTCGGTCCTCACGGGCGATGAGCTACGCGCGATCATCCACGCGCGCTATCCGCTCGAGGAGCTCCCGCGCGAGCCGTCCGCGACCGCGCGCGTCTTCCGATTCGTCGACGGCGCAGGCGAGATCGGCTTAATAAACCCGGTGTCCGAGCCCTTCTGCTCGGACTGCAACCGCATTCGCCTGACCGCCGAGGGGAAGCTCCGCACCTGCCTCTTCTCGCTGAACGAGACCGACCTGCGCGAGCCGCTGCGGGCGGGCGCAAGCGACGAGGAGCTCGAGACGATCGTGCGCGACGCCGTCTGGCGCAAGGAGCTCAAGCACCACGTCGGCGAGCCGGGCTTCATACAGCCGGCGCGGACGATGAGCGCGATCGGCGGCTAGCCCGCCGGAGCGCCGAGTGTCGCCTTAGCCCCCGTATGGGGCACTAAGTCGACACTCGGTCACGCGGCTCGACGACCTCGCGTCCCTCCAGCTCGTCGTCCGCCAGCTGCTTCCGCAGCACCTTCTTGTCGAACTTGCCGACGCTCGTCTTCGGCACCTCGCTGATGAAGGCGAACTCGTCCGGGATCCACCACTTCGCTACTCGGTCTGCAAGGTGGTTGCAGAGCTCCTCCGCCGAGACGTCGCTGCCCTCGTTGCGAACGACGCAGGCGAGCGGGCGCTCCTGCCACCGCTCGTCCGGCTTCGCGATCACGGCGGCCTCGGCCACGTCGGGGTGCGCCATCAGCTCGACCTCGAGGTCGACGGAGGACACCCATTCCCCGCCCGACTTGATCACGTCCTTTGCGCGGTCGGTGATCTTGATGTAGCCCTTGTCGTCGATCGCGGCAACGTCGCCCGTGCGGAGCCAGCCGTCGTGGAACTTCTCGGCGCCCTGCGCATCGTTGTAGTACTCGCTCGCGATCCAGGGGCCGCGCACCTCGAGCTCGCCGGTCGACTCGCCGTCCCAGTCGACCTCGTTCCCTTCGTCGTCGGTGATCCGCACGTCGAGGAAGGGAAGCGGGCGGCCCGCCTTCGCCTTCGCCGCCCAAGCCTCGTCCTCACCAGCGTCTTTCGGCGGCCGAGCAACGGAGGCGACAGGACTCGTTTCGGTCATGCCCCACGCCTGGAGAATCTCCACCCCGTGGCGCTCCTTGAACGCCTGCATGAGCGACAGCGGCACTGCCGAGCCGCCGCATGGCACGCAGCGAAGCGACGAAAGGTCGGCGTCGCTCGCGTCCGCGTAGTTCAGTAGGTCGAGCCAGATCGTCGGCACTCCTCCGGCCACCGTCACCTTCTCCGCCTCAATCAGCTTGGCGAGCGGCTCCCCCTGGAGGAACCGGTTCGGCATCACGAGGTCCGCGCCCGTCAACGGTGCGGCATGCGCGAGCCCCCAGGCGTTCGCGTGGAACATCGGGACGACGGGCAGCACGCGATCCGTCGAACGCAGGCCGATGTTGTCGGCGATCAGCACCGCGATCGAATGGAGCAACGTTGAGCGGTGTGAGTAGAGGACACCCTTCGGGTTGCCGGTCGTGCCGCTCGTGTAACAAAGGGCGGCGGCCATTCGGTCGTCGATCTCCGGGTAATCGAACTCGCCGGACTGCGCACCGAGAAGCTCCTCGTACCGCAGGACGTTCGGAAGCGACCCGGCGTCGCCGTCGCCGATCACGACGAAGTGCTTGACCGTCTCGAACGTCGGCGCGACCTTCTCCAGCACCGGCACGAGGGAGTCGTCCACGAAGACCACCTTGTCCTCGGCGTGGTTTGCGATGTAGGTGAGCTGCTCGCCCGCGAGGCGGATGTTCAGCGTATGGAGCACCGCGCCCATCGAGGGCGCTGCGAGGTAGACCTCGAGGTGCTCCTGCGAGTTCCAGGCGAACGTCGCCACCCGGTCGCCCTCCTCGATCCCGAGCTCCGCCAGCGCGGTGCACAGGCGGCCAACGCGGTCGGCGACCTCACCGTACGAGGCGCGGGTCGTCTCACCCTCGTCACGCAAGGTGACCACCTCGCTGTCCCAGTAGAGGCGGCGCATCCGGTCGACGATGTGCTGGACGGTGAGCGGGTGGTCGTGCTGCATCAGGCCTTCGAGCATCTGCGTCCTGTCTCCCTCGTTAGCGTTGCGGCGATGGGCGGATACTCCTTGAAAACGCGGATCGGTGCCAAGGTGGAGCGCGTGCGCTTCGAACAGCTCGAGGAGGCGCTGGCCGCGCTCGAGCGCCGGGGCGAGGAGCTCCAGGAGAGCGCCGATGCACGCACCGTCGACCTGAAGGTCGGGCGTCGCTTCGAACCCGTCCAGCAGGTCGTCGGGCGGCTCGAGCTGGCGGGACCCAGGCGGTTGCGCGCGGGGATCGACGTCCGCGGCGACGGCTCCGCGGAGGCGTGGACGGGCCGGGTGCGGCGAACCCTGATCAAGCAGCTGCCGCGCGAGTCGCCGTACGACGCGCTCCGGCGCGCACTCGACCGCGGTTAGGCTCGCCCCATCGCCCGCGACCCCAGGTATGAACGCATGCTGAACAGCATGCGCGCCGTGTTCCGCCTCATAGGCGGCAGCTCGGAGGGCGCGCGTGTGATCGAGCTCAACGGCGTGATCGGATCCGTTTGCCCGAAGGTGCCGGAGCGGTCGCTGCCGAACAGCGTCGTATACGAGTCGCAGGAAGCGCTGATCGCCGCGCTGCCCGAGCTGGCGCGGCACTACGACGAGGCGGGCATCGAGGCATGGACCGTCTGGATGCCGGAGGACGACACGCGGGCGGCCGCGGCACTCGAGGAGGCCGGCCACAAGCTCGACGCCGACCCGGCGGCGATGACACTCGACGTGGCCAAGCTCGGTGAGCCCCCGGAGATCGACTACCGCACCGGGGACGACCTGCTGGCGACCGTCGCTGCGGTCAACGACAACGCCTACGACCACGAGGGCACGCCGTGGAGCGACTTCACGTCGCGGCAACCCGCTGGCGTGACGAAGAACTACGTCGCGGACGCCGACGGCGAGCCGGTGTCCGTGCTCTCGATACTGCCGGTGGACGGCGATGCCTGCGTCTGGGCGGTGGCCACTCTGCCCGCGGCGCGCGGGCGCGGCCTTGCGGGGCGGCTCATGCACCGCGCGCTGTGGGACGCCCGCTCGGCAGGGTGCGACCTATCGACGCTCCAGGCGACAAAGATGGGCGAGCCGGTTTATGCGCGCCTAGGCTACGAGCGCCTCGGCGCACTCCAGATGTGGGAGAGACGCCGCTAGTGCCCACGTGGCTCGTTCCGCTGCCACGCGGCGCGGAGCCCCCGTACGAGGTCTGGCTGAATGGCGTTCCGCAGCGCGAAGGCGAGGACTACAAGGTGACCGAAGGCGGCCTGGTGTTCTCGAAGCCACTCGAGAAGGAGCGGATCGGGCTGGCCCGCTGGACCGCGATCTTCCTCGGGCTCTTCGGCAGCTACGGCAAGAACGACTCCGTCGACGTGCGCTACTCGCTGCACGGGGAGCGCCATCTTGCAACCGGTCTGGACATAGTGCCACCGTCGGTACCCTGACCCGATGGCGAGGATCGACCAGATCCTCGAGGAGACGCACCCGTGCTTCTCGTTCGAGTTCTTCCCTCCCAAGACGGAGGAGGGCGAGAAGAACCTGCGCGGGGCGCTCGAGGAGCTCGGAAAGGACAAGCCGTCGTTCGTGTCGGTCACCTACGGCGCCGGGGGCTCCACGCGCGACCGCACGATCTCGATCGTCAAGTGGATCAAGCAGGACCTCGGCATCGAGGCGATGGCGCACTTCACCTGCGTGGGCGCGACCGTCGAGGAGCTTCGGGCGACCCTCGACGAGATCCGCGACGCCGGGATCGACAACGTGCTGGCGCTGCGCGGCGACCCGCCGCAGGGCCAGACGGAGTGGACCAAGACCGAGGGTGGCCTCGAGTACTCCACGGAGCTGATCACGCTCATACGCGGCAGCTACGACTTCGCGATCGGCGCAGCCAGCTTCCCAGAGGTGCACCTCGACGCCGAGAGCGCGGAAGCCGACCTGCGCTTTGCGAAGGAGAAGGTCGACGCCGGTGCGAGCTTCCTGATCACCCAGCTCTTCTTCGACAACCAGTTCTACTTCGACTTCGTCGAGCGGGCGCGCGACATCGGGATCGCCGTACCGATCATCCCGGGCATCATGCCGGTGACCAACTACGCGCAGATAAAGCGCATGAGCGACATGTGCGGAGCGTCGTTCCCGGAGCAGTACCAAGCCGAGCTCGAGGCGCGCAAGGACGACCCCGACGCAACAGCCGACCTGGGTGTGGCGTATGCCACGCTCCAGTGCGCCGACCTACTCGCGCGCGGGGCGCCCGGCATCCACTTCTACACGCTCAACCGCTCGCCCGCGACGCGGGCGATCCTGGCGGCCCTACGCGCAGCGCGCCCATGGGACCGCGCCGTCACGCTCGTCTAGCGGGGCGACCTCCTCGCGCAGCTCGAGGTAGCGTAGGTAGCAGAGGATCTGCGACAGCGCCCAGTTGACGATCATCGGTGAGAGGTCGTCGGTGCCGAGCAGCGCCGGGACGATCTCGAACGGCGTCTTGGGGCCGTCCGCCACGCTCCGCCTCACGGTCTCGATGTTGTCGAGCACCGTGGTCCGGAACACCGCGATCTTGTCGTTCACGTTGCGGAACGCGCGGCCGTGGCCGGCCAGGCACAGCGCCGCGTCGAGCTGCGCGGCCTTGTCGAGCGAGTCGAGGTATTCGCCGGCCGGGTCGGGCGTGTAGCCGTAGTCGTAGTAGAGCGACACGCGCCCGAGGACGTGATCGCCCGAGAGCAGCAGCCGGCGGTCTGGCTGGTGGAGGACGACGTGCGACGGCGCGTGCCCGGGCGTCTCGACCACGTGCCACGTCCCCAGGTCTGTCTCCACCTCGACGCCCTCGACCAGGTCGCGGTCCGGCTCGATCACCCGCGCGACGCCGATGCCCTCGCCGCGCCGCGACTCCTCGTAGCGGCGCAGCGCGTCCTCCGGCACGCCGCTCTGGCGCGCCACCTCGATCCGGCGGTCGAGCATGCGATCCGGGTCCTGCGCGGCGCGCGTCATGTGCGCGTGGTTGGGGTGCATCCAGAGCTCGCAGCCTGCCGCGTCGACGATCGGCCCCGCGAGCCCGTAGTGGTCCGAGTGGGCATGCGTGCAGACGAGCAGGCGGATGTGGTCGAGCCGCAGGCCGGCCTGGGCGAGCGCCCGCTCGAGCTGGCCGAGCGCCCCCGGCTCGGCCATGCCGGTGTCGACCAGCACGACGCCGCTGCCGGCGGCGATCGCGAACGCGTTCACATGCGGTACGCCCGTCCACGGCAGCGGCAGCCTGAGACGCCAGACCCCGGGCTGAATCCGATCGGCGCGCCCGAGCTCTCGCCTCTTGGCAGTCATCCGTTGATCCTGACACCATTGTTTGCATGGGCCACGCGCCGAAGACAGCCGCCAGTCTCAGCGAGCTTCGCTTCAGAATCGAGCGCGGCCGCTACGAGATCAAGCCGGACCGCGTGGCCGAGGCGATGCTGCGGCGGGGGGTCAGGTTCGGTCCCCGGCGTCCAGCAGCACGCCGGGATTGAGGTTCCAACCCGGGTCGAGAGCGCGCTTGGCGCCCGCGAGCGCCTCGGCGAACGGATCCGGGCGCTGACGGTCGTACCACGGCCGGTGGTCGCGGCCAACGGCGTGGTGGTGGGTGATCGTCCCGCCCGCGTCGATGACCGCGTCGGAGACGGCCGCCTTGACCGCATCCCACTGCTCGATCTCGCCGCCGCGCCTACCGGGTGCGAGGACCGTGAAGTAGGGCGCGGGGCCGTCCGGGTAGACGTGCGTGAAGCGGCAGCTGACCCTCCCCTGCCCGCAGATCTCGGCGACCGCGCGCTCGGCCCGCTCGCGCACGACCTCGTCGAAAGACTGCCAGCGGTCCCAGGTGATGGCGGTCTCGAACGTGTCCGAGATCACGCCGCCGGCCACGAACGAGTCGCGCAGGTACGGCGCCTGCACGAACGCGTTTCGCCACGTCCCAACCGAGTCGCCGCCGCCGTTCGTCCTGCGCTCCTGCGCCTCGCCGCCGTGGTCACGGGCCAGCTCGAGCGCGCGCTCGAGCCAGGTGTCGACGGGGTGATCGGCCGATTCGAACCCGAGCACGAGCAGTGCCTTGCCGTCGGGCGCCGCCATCGTCAGCGCCCCCTCGGCCTCGTCGAGGAGGCGGCAGTTCGACGGCCACAGGCCGGACTGGCCGAGCGCGCGCACCGCCTCTGCGCCGGCGGCAAAGTTGCCGAAGAGGACGCCCACGCTCGCCTTCCAGCGCGGCCTCTCCTGAACGCGCATCCACGCCTCGGTGATCACCCCCAGCGTGCCCTCCGAGCCGATCAGCATCCGGTCCGGGCTCGGGCCGGCGCCCGACCCCGGTAGCCGCCGGCTCTCCCACCACCCGCCGGGCGTGAGCGCGCGCACGGACTCGACCAGATCGTCGACGTGCGTCATCAGCGTGGCGAAGTGCCCGCCGGCGCGGGTGGCGATCCAGCCGCCGAGCGTGGAGTACTCGAACGACTGCGGGAAGTGCCTGAGCGTGAGGTCGTGCTCGCGCAGCTGGTCCTCGAGCCCGGGGCCGGTGGCACCGGCCTGGATTCGCACCGCGCGTGAGGCGCGGTCGACCTCGAGCACACGGTCGAGCGCCCTCACGTCCAGCGAGACCGCGCGCTCGAGCCCGCGCGGCTCGACGCCGCCGACGACGCTCGTGCCGCCGCCGTACGGGATCACCGCGACGTCGTCCGAGCACGCCCAGTCCAGTACGCGTTCGAGCTCGTGCTCGTCCCGGGGCCGGATGACCGCGTCAGGTGGGTCGTCGAACTGCCCCCGGAAGCCGCGCACGACGTCGCGGTAGGCCTTACCGAGCGCGTGCGACGCGCGCGCGTGCGGATCGACAGCCGTGATGTCTGACAGGAGGTCGGGCACCGTGAGCCGCGGCGGGCGCAGCTCGACCTCCTCCAGTGGGACGGGCCGCTCGACCTCCGCCTCGCCGAAGCCGAGATGGGCGCGAAGCCCCAACGCCGCCTCCCGCACCTGCTCGTACGGAGGCTGCTGGTCCTCGTACCCCCAGCCCCAGTGCTTCAGCCGCCGGCTCATTGGGCGAAGCTTTTCACTTCCGTGCCCGCGCGCCGTTTGGGTGTAGGTAATGTTGAGAGGTCTAGATGGAAGCTGGCACCACCGTGCGGATCACCATGCCCCAGATGGGCGATTCGGTGACCGAGGGCACGGTGCTCGAATGGCACAAGCAGGTCGGCGAGCAGGTCGAGCCCAGCGAGACGCTGCTCGAGGTCTCGACTGACAAGGTCGATGCGGAGGTCCCCGCCCCGGTCGCCGGCACCCTCGTCCGGATCCTGGTCGAGGCCGACGAGACCGTCCCGGTTGGGACCGTCCTCGGCGAGATCGACACGGACGGCGCCGGCCCGGCGCCTGACGAGGCGCGCGGCGACGAGAGCGGCGCCGACATGAGCGACCCGGGCGCGACCGAGATGGCCCACGTGGCGGCCAAGACGCAGGCCGAGAAGGTCACTGAGGGGACGGTCCCCGCAGTGACGGGCGAGCTGGTTGACGTCGTGCTGCCGCAGATGGGCGAGTCGGTGCAGGAGGGCACGGTCCTCGAGTGGCACAAACAGGTCGGCGACCAGGTCGCCGAGGGCGAGACGCTCGTCGAGATCTCGACCGACAAGGTCGACGCCGAGATCCCGTCGCCGGTGTCCGGCGTCGTGGCGGAGATCCTCGCCCAACCGGACGAGACCGTTCAGTCTGGCACGATCGTGGCCCGGATCGAGCCCGGCGTGACTGCCGCGGCGGCGACCGGGCCGGCGCCCGCCGCCGCGCCGGAGACCAAGCCGGCCGCGACCGGCAACGGCGAGGCGAACGCGACCCCGGTGGCGATCCGGATCGCGGACGCGCACGGACTGGATCTCGTCGGTGTCGAGGGCACCGGCCGCGGCGGCAGGGTGACGAAGGACGACGTGCTGGCCCTGGTCGACGGCAACGGCGGCGCGCCACCCGCTGCGCCGCCCGCGGCGGAAACCCCGCCGGCCGGTACCACCCCGCTCCGCGGTCCCGCAGCGACGCTCGCGCGGTTCATGAACGAGAGCCGGACGATCCCGACCGCGACGAGCTTCCGCACGCTGTCCGTGAGCATCCTGGACGCCCGCCGGCGCGCACTCAAGTCGGCCGGCAAGAAGCTCTCCTTCACGCACCTGATCGCGTGGGCGATCGTGCAGGCCGCGCGCGACATGCACGTGATGACGAACGCCTACGCCGAGGCCGACGGCAAGCCGCAGCGCGTGGTGCCGGAGGGCGTGAGCCTCGGCCTGGCGGTCGACGTCGAGCGCAAGGACGGCAGCCGCTCGCTGGTCGTGCCGGTCATCCACCAGGCGGACCGGCTCGACTTCCCGTCGTTCGCCGCCCGCTATGACGAACTCGTCGCCGGTGCGCGCGACAACACGCTCCCGCCGGACGCCTACACGGGCGCGAACATCACGCTGACCAACCCCGGCGGGATCGGGACCGTCGCGTCAGTGCCGCGACTGATGCCCGGCCAGGGAACGATCGTCGCGACCGGGGCGATCGCGCTGCCCCCCGGCATGGCACAGGCCGACCCCGCAAAGCTGAACGAGCTGGGCGTCGGCAAGGTCATGACGATGACCTCGACCTACGACCACCGCGTGATCCAGGGAGCCGAGTCGGGCGAGTTCCTGAAGCGGATCGATGCGCTGCTCCAAGGCGAGAAAGGCTTCTACGACACGATCCTCTCGTCGCTTGAGCTGAGCGCGCCGGGCGCGACCGCACCCGCCGAGGTCGCAGCGACGGTCACGGCGGAGGACCCGGTCCCGGCCGAGGTCAAGCCGGATGTCGCCGGGGCGCCCGGCGAGGTCCTGCTGCAAGCGGTGCAGGCTGCCACGTCGGTCGTCAAGGCGCACCGGATGCACGGCCATCTGGCGGCGCGACTCGACCCGCTTGGCACGCCGCCGCGCGGGGACCCAGCGCTCGACCCGGAGACGGTGAACCTGACGCCTGAGCTGATGCGGGAGATTCCGGCGTCGATCCTCCGCGTCGCGGTCCCGGGCGAGACGTTCGCGGACGCGCTCCCGCACCTCCAGGACACCTACTGCGGCACGATCGCCTACGAGATCGAGCACATCGCCGGCCACAACCGGCGCGTATGGCTGCGCCAGTCGGTCGAGTGGGGCGCGCATCGGACCGCGCTCGACGGGGACCAGAAGCGCGCCCTGCTCAAGCGCTTGTCGCAGGTCGAGGCGCTCGAGAGCTATCTCCACAAGGCGTTCCTCGGCAAGAAGCAGTTCTCGATCGAGGGCCTCGACGTGCTCTTGCCGATGATGGACGAGCTGATCGAGGAGGGAGCCGAGGAGGGCGCGCGCGAGATCATCCTCGGCATGGCCCACCGCGGCCGCCTCAACGTGCTCGCACACACGGTCGGCCGCCCGTACGAGGCGATCATCGCCGAGTTCGAGGGCGAGCAGTCGATGGCCGTCGACACCGCGATGCCGGAGGGCGGCACCGGCGACGTGAAGTACCACTACGGCGCGGCGGGCACCTACCGGACCAAGTCGGGCAAGGGCGTGACGGTCACGCTGCCGCCGAACCCGAGCCACCTCGAGTTCATCAACCCGGTCGTCGAGGGCCGCGCGCGCGCCGACCAGACCAGCCGCAAGGCGCGCGATCCGGTGCACGAGCCGTCCTCGGTCGTCCCGGTCCTGCTGCACGGCGACGCCGCGTTCCCGGGCCAGGGGGTCGTC
>Ga0214468_1000644_pt1 | contig 10958 bp, 9 predicted proteins | sample RVTome_9_FD_187334 | JGI IMG/M metagenome (GOLD analysis project Ga0214468, IMG submission 187334) | Soil microbial communities from uranium-contaminated site in the Upper Colorado River Basin, Wyoming, United States - RVT155D38 HiSeq ...
CCCCGACCCCGGCCGCGGCGGCGCGGGATGCCCTCGACCGGTTCCGCGACGCCGGCTACCTCACCCGCGACCTGGCCGAGCGTGCGGCGCGCCTCCTCGCCGAGCCCGAGATCCCCGCCGCCGAGCCCGACCGCCGCCGCTTCCTCCACCGCCTCGGCCCGCTCTGGCCGACCGCGCTCGCCGCCCTCGGCGCCCGCGCGGCCGAGCCCGCGACGCGCGACCGCTGGCGCCGCGCGGCCGGCGAGATCGCCGCCCTCGTCGCCCGCGACGGCCAGACCATCCTCGACCCGCCGCGCCTCCTCGGCGGCGAGGACGTCCAGCGCCTCCTCGGCGTCCCCCCCGGCCCCGAGGTCGGCCGCGCCCTCGACCGCGTCCGCCGCGCCCAGGTCGAAGGCACGGTCACCACCCGCGCCGAGGCCGAGGCGCTCCTGCTGCGCGGTTGAGCGGGCGCGGTACCGCTCCCCCCCGCCGCCTCAGGCGTCGGCCGGGGGGCGGTAGAGGGAGACGACGTTGCGGCCGGAGCGCTTCGAGGTCATCAGCGCGGCGTCGGCGGCGGCGTAGAGGTCGTTCGGCATCTCCATCTCCGGGCTGAGCTCGGCGACGCCGAACGAGCAGGCGACGTCGACCCGCACGTCGCAGTAGGTGTACTCGAGGGCCTCGATCCGTTCGCGCAGCTTCTCGGCCAGTAGCTCGCCGCCCGCGAGGTCGGTCTCCGGGGCGAGGATGACGAACTCGTCGCCGCCGACGCGGGCGAAGATCTGCTCGGGCCGCAGCAGGTCGCGGGCGAGGCCGACGACCCGCTTGAGCACGAAGTCGCCACACAGGTGGCCGTGGGTGTCGTTGATCCCCTTGAACTCGTCGAGGTCGAACATGATCAGCGCCAGCGGGCGCTCGTGGCGGCGGGCGCGGGCGAACTCGCGCCGCACCTCCTCCTCGTACTTGCGCTTGTTGTAGATCTCGGTCAGCCCGTCGCGGGTGACGAGGTCGTAGATCGTCTCGTAGTAGGCGTGCTCGGGGTCCTGCTCGTGGAGGAACTTGAAGTGGACGCCGGCGACCTGGAAGCGGTCGCCGCTGCGCAGCACGGCCGGTCCCTGGATCAGCTGCCCGTTGACGTAGGTGCCGTTCGTCGAGCCGAGGTCGCGCAGGGTGACCCAGCGGCCGCGGTACTCGAGCCGGGCGTGCTGGCGCGAGATCGACGGCACCTCGGGCAGCGGGATCTCGACGGCGTGCGACCGGCCGACGTCGACCCGCCCGCCCGGCGACAGGCGGAAGCGGGTGCCGAGCCGGCGGTTCTCCGGGTGGGCGATCAGGATGACGTCGGCGTCGAGCAGCTCGCCGGGAGACTGGAGCAGCCCCTCGCGCTCGGCGGTGTCGTAGGTCTGGGTGAGCCCGCTCTCCTGGAGCGCGGAGAGCTCGAGGTCGTCGGTGTTGGGATCGTGGGGCGTGTCGTACCCGCCGCCCCCGCTGGACCCTTCGTTCATCGCGGCCCGCCTGAAATCGAAGTCCGGCGCCACCGGACGCGACCGTAGATCGGAAGATATCGATGGCAGGCTATCACGCGAAGGCCGGCCGGGCCGCGGGAACGGCGTGGGTCTGGAGGAAGCGGCAGAGGAGCGACTCGGCCTCCGGCGTGGCGGCGAGCCGGCGCAGCAGCTCGGCATCGAGGTCGCTCCCCGGCAGGTACTCGGCCTGGTACATTCCGAGGCGGATCGCCATCTGCTCGCAGGTCATCTCGCAGTGGAACTGGGCGCCGTAGACCGGCCTGCCCGCCAACCGGAAGACCTGATTCGGACAGACGGCGGTGCGCGCCAGCTCGACGGCGCCCGGAGGGAGCTCGGCGACGACGTCGTGGTGGCCGAAGTGGGCCGGGAAGCGGCCGGGCAGCCCGGCGAAGAGCGGGTCGCGCCGCCCCTCGGGGGTGAGCTCGAGCTCGAAGGTGCCCACCTCCTCGCGCGCCGGGTCGGTCACCACGCGGCCGCCGAGCGCCTGGGTGATCGCCTGGTGGCCGTAGCACGAGCCGAAGAGCGGCCGCCCCTCGGCGACCAGGGCACGGATCAGCTCGGCGAGCGGCTCGCTGAACGGGTAACGCTCGGTCACCGTGTGCGAGCCGGCGCCGCCGATCATCACCGCGTCGGCGCCGGCGACCGTCTCCAGGCCGACCTCGGGCCGGGCGACCAGGTTGACCGCCCGCCAGCGCACCTCGACCGCGGCGCAGCGCCCGGCGAAGCACTCGCGCTCCTGGATCTCCGCCCGCTCGTGCCACGGGTAGCGGACCTGGAGCAGGACGACGTCGAGGCTCACCTCCCGAGCCCTCCGGCCCGCTGCGCCGCCTCGACCACCGCCTTGATCAGCGCCACCCGCAGCCCGCCCTCCTCGAGCCGCAGGATGCCGTCCACCGTGCAGCCGGCCGGCGTGGTCACCGCGTCCTTGAGCAACGCGGGGTGGCTGCCGGTCTCGACGACCATCCGCCCCGCCCCCAGGCACGTCTGCGCCGCGAGCTCGATCGCCACCTGGCGCGGCAGCCCCACCTTGACCCCGCCCTCGGCGAGCGACTCGATGACGATGTAGAGGAACGCCGGGCCGCTCGCCGACAGCCCGGTCACTGCGTCGAAGTGCCGCTCGTCGAGGACCATCGTGCGGCCGACGTGGGCGAACACCCCCTCGGCCTGGGCGAGGTGCTCGGGGCCGGCGTGGGTGCCCGGGGCGAGCGCGGTCATCCCGGCGCCGACCAGGGCGGGGGTGTTCGGCATCGCGCGGACGACCGGCGCGTCGCCGGCGAGCTTCGCCTCGAGGTCGGCGATCCGCACCCCGGCGAGGATCGACACCAGGAGCTGATCGGGGCCGAGCCGGCCGCCGACCTCGTCGAGGACCTCGGCCGCGGTCTGCGGCTTGACGCACAGCAGCACCAGGTCGGCGCCGTCGACCGCCTCGCGGTTGTCGAGGGTGGTGGCCACCGGCAGCCGCTCGGCGAGGCGCGCGAGGCTCGCGGCGTGCGCCGTCGTCGCCACCACGTCGTCCGCCGCCACCGCCCCGGCGTCGAGCAGCGCGCGGACCAGCGTCTCCCCCATCTTGCCGGCGCCGAGCACGGCGACCCGGCGGCCGCGCAGCGCGCTCACCGCCTCCCCCCGGACGACGCGCCGTCCTCCGGCGGGCGGGCCGCCTTCGGGCCGCCGGAGGTGAAGCCGTGGTCCGCCGCCCCGCGGGTGCGGCCGGAGTTCCGGCCGAAGGCGCGCCCGAGCGTCGCCTTCATCACGTGCCGGGCGACCTCCGGGTTCTCGCGCAGCCGGCGGATCGAGTACGGGTACCAGTCGGTGCCGTAGGGGACGTAGATCCGCATCCGGTGCCCCTCGGAGATCAAGATGTCGCGGAGCTGCTCGTCGACGCCGAGGAGCATCTGGAACTCGTAGCGCTCCCGCGGCACCGCGTGCTCGTCCAAGAGCGCCCGCGCCTCGCACACCAGGTACTCGTCGTGGGTGGCGATCGCGGCGTAGACCCCGCGCCGGAGCATCTTGGCGAGCGCCGAGACGAAGTTGCGCCGCACCGTCTCGTACCCCTTCCAGGCGATCCGCCGCGGCTCGATGTAGATCCCCTTGCACAGCCGCACGTTCGCGCCCTCGGCCGGCAGCGTGTCGAGGTCGGCCAGCGTCCGCCGCATGTAGGCCTGAAGCACCACCCCGAGGTTGCCGAGCCGCGGCTGGAGCTCGCGGTAGATCGCCAGCGTCGCATCGGTCGTCGTCGCGTCCTCCATGTCGATGCGCACGAAGTTGCCGCGCTCCGCCGCCGCCCGGGCGAGCCGCTCCACGTTGTCGCGGCAGAAGCCGCGGTCGATCTCGAGCCCGAGCATGGTCAGCTTGATCGAGACGTTCGCGTCGAGCCCGCCGGCCTCGATCGCGGCGAGCACCCGCTCGTACTCGGCGACCGCCGCCTCGGCCTTCTCGCGCTCGGTGACCTCCTCGCCGAGGACGTCCACCGTCGCCATCGCCCCCAGGCCGTTGAGCCGGCGGATCGCCGCCACCGCCTCCTCCAGCGTCTCCCCGGCCACGTAGCGCGAGGCGACCTTGCCGACGGCGGCCTTGGGGACCAGCGGCAAGGTGGTGACCAGGGCGCGCGAGAGCAGGCTCATGGCGGGGCGAAGCCTACCGCAGCGGGGGGGCGCCGGCCCTCAGCCCGTGACCCGGTGCACCCAGTCGGCGAAGCCCGGCGCAACGCGGCGAAAGGCGGTGAAGAAGGCGAGGATCGGAGGCATCACCACCTCCCGCCGGTTCCGCTCGACCGCCCGCACCGTGGCGCGGGCGACCTCCTCGGCCCGGAGCGGCCGGACCAGCCAGCGCGACAGCCGCGGCAGGTTCCTCTCGCGGACCAGCCCGGAGCTCTCGACGAACGGCGTCTCGACCAGCCCTGGGCACACCCACGTCACCCCCACCCCCCGCCCGAGGACCTCGAGCCGCAGCGCCGAGAGGTACGCGTTGCCCGCCGCCTTCGAGGCCGAGTACGCCGTCGCCGTCGCGTGCGGGATCAGCGCCGCCGACGAGGTCACCGCGACGACGTGCGACGGCGCCCCGGCCAGGAGGTGCGGCAGCGCGTGCCGCACCGTCCGCGTCATCCCGACGTAGTTGACCCCGATCGTCGTCTCGACGTGCTCCGCCGGCTGCTCGGAGACCTCCGCGTAGCGCCCCACGCCGGCGCAGACGACGACCAGCCGCAGCCCCCCGAACGCCTCCGCCGCCCGCGCCACGGCCCTGGCGACCTCCCCCTCCTCCCCTACGTCCGCCGGCAGCGCCAGCCCCTCGCCCCCGGCCGCGCCGATCTCGCCCGCCAGCTCCTCGAGCGCCCCCGCGCTCCGCGCCACCAGCCCCACCCGGCACCCCCGCCGCCCGAGCGCGAGCGCCACCTCCCGGCCGATGCCGGACGAGGCACCGGTGACCAGGGCGGGCAGGCCGGCGTGGATCTTCATCGAGTCAGTATACGGTCGGAGCTCCGACGGAAAACTCCGCGCGGCGGCCGTCTCTCCAGACGAGCGACGAGCGGTTCATCCCGCGTCCTCGGGACGGCCGCACTCCGAGCCGCGGCAAACGAAAAGGAGAAGGACTGTGCGACTCAAGAGCTGGATCTGGCCAGTGACCGCCGGGGCGGCCGCCGTCGGAGCCTGGACGACGCGGCGCCGGCAGCCCGAGCGGGAGAGCCGGGCCGCCCAAGCGGTCGTCGCGACGAAGATCGCCGCGGCCGAAGCTGCCTACGCGCGCCTCCGCAACCGCCTGGAGACCGCCGGCGCGAGCCCGGCCGGCGCGGAGAGCGTGGCCTTCGGCGGCGATTCCACCGTCGAGATCGCCCACGAAGAGCTCGACGCCCTCGGCCGCCTGCTCGCCGAGGCCCGCGGCGCGAGCGAGGCGCTGGCTGCGGGAGCACAGAGCGTGGCCGGGATCGTCTTCGAGATCGTGGCTAGCTGGGCACAGGTGGCCGTGACCAGCGGGGACCAGAAACTCTGCACGTTGCTCATGCGCGGCCGCCGCATCCAGTGCACCGACGGAGCGCGGGCCGACTTGATCCGCCGGCTCGAGGAGCGCTTCCCGGCCGCTCCATTGCGACTGAGCCCGGGCGACCTCGACGCCTCCGGGCCCATCTCGACGGTCGACGCGCTGATCGACCACGTCTCGGCGAGGGTGCCGTGAGACCGTCCCGCGCCCTCCGGCGAGCTGCCGTGCTCCTCACGGTCTGGACCCTCCTCTCCTCCTCCTCCGAGGCCGCCGGGCAGACGGCGGGAGCGTCGGCCCCGAAGCCCAAGGAGATGGTCGTGACGGTCTGTGACGCCTCCACCCTGATCCTCCGCGGCGAAACTCGCGTGCCTCTCCCGAACGACCTCCGGCTCGAGCTGTTCAAGCTCCCCGATGACTGGGAGCTGCATCCCGAGGTTTCGCCCACCCGGATCGCGGAAACCGAAGCTCCCTGCCTCGGGGACTGCTTTCATCTCAGAGCCTTTCTCGACGACGATCTCGAGAAGGACGCGCGATACGTGGCCGTGCTCCGCGGTCGGGGGTCCGCGGAACCTGCGAGGTTCGGAGCCGGGAGCTTCAAGACGACACCGGAAGCCGACCTCCTGGGCGTAGGGACGGCACAGGAGAAAGGCTTCGTCTTCCGGGTCAAGTCGGACGTGGCCTTGAAGTTCGACGGTCAGGACCAGCCTCTGACCGTCCGGGTGAAACCCAAGGACGGGCCGGAGTGGCCGACGCCCGTTCCGGCACGCCTGATCACCCCTCCGCGGGAGTTCACCTGCGACGCCTCGCCGCAGACCGTCTTCAACCCGGAGGTGGCCATCGCCGACGTCGAGGTCGCCTTCCCCAACGCACGGCGGCCGCCGAAAGACAGCAAGCTCGTGCTCGCCGGTCTCGAGAACGCGTTCGGCGTCCCGGTGACGGTGAGCGGCAAGTACGTTCCCTCGGCCCCGAAGACCGAAAAAGACGCCGCCTACTACGCGTCGCTCGCTTACCAGGGCTCCGACGACGAGCCGGACTCCTACGGCCTGGACTTCAAGATCGCCCCGGCGGTCGTCGTGAAAAAGGGCTGGCAGCTCGGACCGCGGTTCCTCGCCGACGTCTCACGGAACGCGGACTCTCCCAACGCCGCGGAAGCGGGCTTCTTCGCGAGCCACAGCCAGTTCCTCGACGGAGGTCGCGTCACCTTGTCGACCTGGAACCTCAACCTCGGCGCCGAGGGCGACCGCGACCTCGACCGCATCAACGGCATCTTCGACGCCGAGTGGGCGCCGAGGATCGATGCGCTGGAGAACTCGCGGGAGCTCCGCAGGCTCGCCGCGGCAGAAAAGGGAGGACCCATCCCGGAGGAGCTTCCGCCCACGGGATGGGGAATAGAGCCCGAGATCGGCGTCGAGCTGGGCCGTGCGCTGCGCACCCAGACCTTCCGCAACACGTCGACTGGCCAGCGCCTCGAGGTCGATACCTACGACGTCCTCCGACCTCGGATCGGCGTGCACGCCTACTTCGAGTGGAACCGGCTCATCCTGAACGTGACGTCGACCCTCCGTTACCTGGCCGAGACCGAGCTCGCGGCGCGCAAGGCGGACGACGGGACGCTCTCGCTGCGCCGGCTCGACGAGCTCGAGCCGTACACGGAGGCGAAGCTCCAGATCGCGATCGATCCGGCCGGTCACCAGGTCTTCGAGGTCGCCTACGAGAACGGAGCGGTGCCCCCGGTCTTCGAGCGAGTCGACGGCTTCACGATCGGCCTGGCGATGAAGTACTGATCGCCATCCCCCGCGGCGAACCGTAGCGGGATCTCGGCGAGGAAGCGGGCCAGCTTGGCCTCCAGCTCCGCCTCGTCGGCGGCGGCCGCGTTGACCCGTCCGTAGCACCAGCTGTAGCCGTCCTGGACCTGCTCGAGCTCCGAGAGCCGGCGGCCGCTCGCGGCGTAGACGTAGGCCTCGATGCCGCCGACCCGCGCCTCGGCGGCGCGCAGCTCCGCGGCGGTGGGGACGCTCTCGGCCCGCAGGTCCTCGCGGCTGCGCAGCGGGAAGCTCGCCCCGACGGCGTGGCGGCCGGCGCCCCGCCGCACCTCGACCGGCAGGCCGAGGGCGACCCGCACGGCGTGCTCGTAGGTGTTGACGCCGTCGACCGTGCCGAGCAGGTCCGCCCACTGCGAGCACATGCGCGGGTTGATCTCGAGGATCCACGGCCTGCCGGCCTCACGGTCCCAGATCATCTCGACGTTGAACAGACCGCCGTCGAAGCCGATCCCGCGGACGAGGCGGCGGACGACGTCCCACGCCGCGTCCTGAGCCGCCGCCGGCAGCCGCGAGGGGTAGCGGAAGCTCGCGAAGCTCAGAGTGCCGGGCAGGAAGTGGGAGTCGACGACCGCCAGCGGCAGCACCTCGCCCCCGGCGGCGATCCCCTCGAGGGTCACCTGGTCGCCCGTCAGCAGGCGCTCGAGAAGGAGGTCGCCCGTGCCGTCGTCGCCGCCCGGCACGAGATCACCGAGCGCGCCGGCCAGGGGCGGCTCGCCGGCGGTCCGCTCCAGGGCCTGCGCGAGCGGCCGCAGGTAGGCCTCGGGCAGGGCGCACAGGCGCCGTCCGGCGGCCAGCTCGGTCTCGGTGTCCACCCGGCCGGCGCCGAAGGAGTAGTTGGCGCGCACCGGCTTGGCGAAGGCGGGGAGCGGCAGGGGCGGCTGCCCGCGCAGGGGATCGGCGGCGGCGGCCTCCGGCGGCAGCGGCGCCAGGCGGGCGAACGGGGGCGTGGCGGCGGGCACCAGCCGGCGCTGCAGGAGGCGGCTCAGGTACTTGTGCTGGCAGGCGACGACGGCCGCCGGCGCCGGGCCGGGAAGGCCGAGGCGGCGGGCGGCGAAGCTCGCCGCCAGCGCGCCGGGGTAGTCCTGGGTGACCACCACTCCGTCGACGCTCTCGCGCCGCCCGAGCTCCACTACCTCGTCGACCAGCCGCTCGAGGTCGAAGAGGCCGGGATCGCGCCGCTCCTGCTCGCGCGCCCAGGACGGGCCGTGGAGCAGCGCCCGGTGGAGCCGGTCGTCGTAGTCGTGGAACACCGGCTCCGCCAGCCGCCGCACCCCGGCGTCCTCCATGCCGCGGCGGTTGCAGTCGCTGGCGCAGACCACCAGGACCCGCCCTTTGCTTCGCATCGGTGGGCGGATGCTAGGCGCCGAGCCGGACGACCGTCAAGCGCTGGCGCAAAAACTCGTTCCGTGCGCGGCGCGGCGCCCCTGCAGCAGGCAGCTCACGCGCGGCTGCCCGGCTCGCGAGTCGCTGAGGCGACCCGAAGACCGCCGCTCGGGTTGCGCCGGGCGCCCGGCCGCCGAGCTACTCGCCTCCCGCCGCCGCCTCCGCGGCCGGCGGAGCGGCCACGTCCTCCGAGCCGATGTCGAAGGTGATCATGAAGCCGTTCGTGCCCCGGTACTCGAAGGCGCGGTCGTCGCCACGCCAGGCTTCGACCTCGTTCGGCATCATGACGAACCCCTCGTGACGCGGCACGCCCCAGTAGCGCAGGTTCGACATCACGACCGGCTCATCCGTCATCCCGGGGGTCCGGTTCAGCACGACCTCGGCGGTCTTGCCGTCGTTCAGCTTGGCGACCGCCCGGTCGTCGGTGGCCTCCCAGGTCATCTTCGCGTCCTCGGCCACCTTGAAGCTCTTCCACTTCACCGGGTAGACGTGGCCGAGCGCAGCGGCGATGCCGGCCCGCTGCGCCTCGCTCACCCCCTCGTCGAAGGTCACGACGGCCCACTCCATCTCGCCGTCGTCGAACTCGCCGCCGAGGTCGCCGGCGACCCAGAACTTCGCCCCGGCGAGGTCGGTCTCGCCGTAGTGGCCCTCGTTGACCTGGAAGGCGTTGTTGAACTTGCAGAAGTGCCCCGCCTCACCGTGCGCGCCGTGGCCGTGCTCCCCGTGACCGCCCGCCCCGTGCTCCGCCGGCTCGGCGTTGAAGTAGCACTGGCAGAACATCGGGCAGCTGCACGCCTCGATGATCGTCGCGTTCATGTGCCACGACGGGCTCTCCTCGCCCGCCTGGGCGATCCAGGCCATGCCACACAGCGCAACGATTCCGAAACAGACCGCGAAAGTCCTCCGCATCGCTCGTCTCCTTGTAGGGTTGGTACGGCCCGAAGGGTAGCACAGCGAGCCCAGACAACCGCGCCCGAGGCGGCTCCCCGGAGCGATCCGGCCCGCTCAGGCGGTCGCCACCCGCTCGGCGGCCGTCTTCGGGTCGTCGACGACCCAGCGGACCGACTTCGAGCAGGGGCAGGAGCCGGCGACGCGGCGGAGCTGGGGCATCTGGCGGGAGGCCTCGTCGGGCTCGAGCTCGCCGGCGTCGACCTGGCGCTGGACGTCGACGAAGTCGCGGAAGTCGCGGCCGGCGAGGTAGGACTCGGGGAGGGTGTCGCGGAGGTGGTCGAGGTAGTCCCGGAGCTCGTCGAAGGTGCGGCCGTCGTGGCCGGTCATCTCGAAGGCGGGGACGCCGCGGCGGCGGAAGTACTCCTTGACCGGCAGGCGGATCAGATCCTCCGGCGCGATCCCGTCGACCGTGTCGCCGTCGAGGATGCGCTCGACCGTGGAGGTGGCCTCGGGGAGCGAGAGCTCGGGCAGCCGGGCGCGGACGAAGCGCATGTTGACGTCGCGGGCGAGCTTCGCGACCTCCTCGTAGTACTGCTCCTGCGCCTCGGCGTTCTTCATCGGCTTGAGGCCGAACTTGACGTTCGTGCCGCCGCCGCGCTCGTCGCCGAACATCTCGAGCCCGCGCGGCAGCCACTTGTTGACTGCCTTCTGGAGCATCTCCATCGTCACGTAGACCTCGCCGCGGGCGGCCTGGGTGGCCCACTTGCGCATCGGCACGACGCCGGCCGCGAGGTGGAACGCCTCCTCGCGCAGCATCTGCGGCATCGACTCGGCCATCGGCTGGTAGGCGGAGATCTTCTGCATCGCGAGCTGGTACTTGCCCACCCGGTCGATCAAGGCGCAGAAGACGACGTTGTCGACGAAGGAGTCGAAGTCGATGTTGAAGGCGCCGAGGACGTGCGAGCCCGTCGTCATCGACAGGATCTCCTCGACCATGTCGGACGTCTTCTCGCCGGAGATCGCCTCCCAGTCGGGGTCCTCGGTCAGCAGGTGGAGCATCTGGTAGCCGTGGCGCAGCTCCTCGGCCATCATGCGGAGGATCCAGATCTGCTCCTGCTCGTCCTGGGCGCGGGCGAGGGTGAGCCGGTGCTGCTGGATCGAGCCGAACTCGGTCGAGGCCTGGGCGCGGATCGCCCCGTAGAGGTGGCCGACCTGCTCGGGCGCCATCTCCGAGGCGCGCTGGTGCTTGGGCTTCCCCTTGTCCTTGCCGACCTCGATCTCCGAGCACATCCCGAGCTCGCGGTAGGCGCACAGCTCGAAGTTCTCCTTGGGGAAGTGCTCGTCCCAGTGCTCCATCAGGTAGTCCCAGTCCGGGAGGAAGGCGTCC
>Ga0214468_1000645_pt1 | contig 10950 bp, 5 predicted proteins | sample RVTome_9_FD_187334 | JGI IMG/M metagenome (GOLD analysis project Ga0214468, IMG submission 187334) | Soil microbial communities from uranium-contaminated site in the Upper Colorado River Basin, Wyoming, United States - RVT155D38 HiSeq ...
CCGCCACGGACGAGGAGCTCGAGGTGTCGATCGACGGCGAGCGCGTCGCGCTCGTGAACATCGACCGCTGGATGTCGGAGTCGGATCCGAACGGGATGCGGCTCGAGACCACGCCCATCCACGTGCGCGCGGGCCCGCACCGGGTGACGGCGGCGTTCGTGAAGAAGTTCGACGGCCCCGTGGACGACCTGATCACCCCGGTCGACTACACGCTGGCCGACGCCATGATCGGGAGCGCCTACGGCGTCACCACGTTGCCACACCTGCGCGACCTCGCGGTGAGCGGGCCGTTCCGCGTGACGGGCATCTCGGAGACGCCGAGCCGGAAGCGGATCTTCACCTGCCGGCCCACGGCGCCCGAGGAGGAGCGGCCGTGCGCCGAGTCGATCCTCCGGAGCCTGGGCGAGAAGGCCTATCGCCGGCCGCTCGCGGACGACGACCTCGCCGATCTCGTGGGCTTCTTCGAGATGGGCGCCGAGGCCGAAGGCTTCGAGGGCGGGATCCGCACCGCGCTCAAGGCGATGCTCGCGAGCCCGCACTTCATCTGGCGTCTCGAGGAAGTGCCGGCCGGCGTGGCCCCGGGCGAGAACTACCGCATCTCGCCCACCGACCTCGCGACCCGGCTCTCGTTCTTCCTGTGGGGGCTCCCCCCCGACGACCGGCTGCGGGAGCTGGCGCGCGACGGCGAGCTGGCCGAGCCCGAGGTGCTCGAGGCCGAGGCGCGCCGCATGCTCGAGGATCCGCGCTCCGAGGCCCTCGCGACTCGGTTCGCCTCGCAGTGGCTGAGGCTCCAGGACCTCCAGAAGATCCGCCCCGACGGGCAGCTGTATCCCTACTACGACCAGAAGCTCGCCGACGCGTTCGAGCGCGAGACCGAGCTCTTCTTCCACAGCCTCGTCACCGAGGACCGGAGCGTCTTCGACCTCATCACGGCGGATTACACGTTCGTGAACGAGCGGCTCGCCGATCACTACGGGATCCCGGGCGTCGCCGGCGAGCGGTTCCGCCGCGTCACGCTCACCGATCCCGCCCGCCGCGGACTCCTGGGCCAGGGGAGCATCCTCACCCTCACCTCGCACGCCGACCGCACGTCTCCGGTGCTGCGCGGGAAGTGGGTGATGGAGGTGTTCCTCGGGACGCCGCCCCCGCCGCCGCCGCCGAACGTCCCCGATCTGGAGGCGACCAACGCGGCCGTGGGCGGGCAGCTCCTCACGGTCCGGCAGCGCATGGAGCAGCACCGGGCGAACCCCGTGTGCCACTCGTGTCACCGGTTCATGGACCCGATTGGGCTCGCGCTCGAGAACTTCGACGTCACCGGCGCGTGGCGCATCAAGGACAGCGGCATGCCGGTGGACGCGGCGGGCGAGCTCTACGACGGCACGCCGATCTCGAGCCCGCAGGACCTGCGCGAGGCGCTGCTCCGCCGGCCCGAGTCGTTCGTGCGGACGTTCACGACGAGCCTGATGGCGTACGCGCTCGGGCGGCGCGTCGAGTACTACGACATGCCCACCGTCCGCGAGATCGCGGCACAGGCCGAGGCGAACGGGAACCGCATGTCGTCCTACATCCTCGGCGTGGTGAACAGCCCGGCGTTCCGGATGGCGCGCATGGAGGCCGTGACCGGGCAGGAGCAGGGCGAGCAGATGCCGTAAACCGTCACCCGCCGGTGTGCGTGCCGGCGGGGGCGAGCACGGGAACTCCAGGAGGACGAATGGAAGTCATCACGGGAAAATACATCTCGCGCCGGACCGCGCTCAGGGGGCTCGGGGCCACCGTGGCCCTGCCGTTCCTCGACGCGATGATCCCGGCGGGGTCGCTGTGGGCCAAGACGCGGGCGGGCGCCCTCACCGACCGCACCCGGTTCGTGGCGATCGAGATGGTGCACGGCGCCGCCGGCTCGAACGAGCTGGGCGCGTCGAAGTTCCTGTGGGCGCCCGAGGCCGTGGGGCGCGACTTCGACCTGTCGCCCTCCAGCCTGAGCCCGCTCGACCCGTGGCGTGACTACCTGACCATCATCTCGAACACCGACGTCCAGAACGCCGAGGCGCAGTCGGCGCGCGAGATCGGCGGCGACCACTTCCGCTCTTCGGCGGTGTTCCTCACACAGCAACACCCGAAGCAGACCGAGGGCTCGGACGTGCGCGTCGGCGTCTCGATGGACCAGATCTACGCCGAGCGCTACGGACAGGACACGCCGATCCCGTCCCTGCAGCTCTGCATCGAGAACGTGGACCAGGCCGGCGGGTGCGCGTACGGCTACGCCTGCGTGTACACCGACACGATCTCGTGGAAGTCCGAGACCGAGCCCTTGCCGATGATCCGCGACCCGCGCGTGGCGTTCGACCAGCTCTTCGGGGCGGGCGGGACGGCGGAGGCGCGGGCGCAGCGCCGTAGGACCGACCGCTCGATCCTCGACTGGATCACGCAGGAGGTGGCCGAGCTCAAGGACGAGCTCGGGATGGCCGACCGGCGGCGCATGGACCAGTACCTCGACAACATCCGCGAGATCGAGCGCCGCATCCAGATGATCGAGGCGCACAACACGTCGGGCGAGCCGCGCGAGCTCCCCACCGCGCCGGCCGGCGTGCCCGACGCGTTCGAGGAGCACGTGAAGCTGATGTTCGACCTCCAGGTGCTCGCCTTCCAGACGGACATGACGCGCGTGTTCTCGTTCAAGATGGGCCGCGACGGCTCCGGCCGGGTGTACCCCGACTCGGGCGTCGACTCGGCGTTCCACCCCGCCTCGCACCACGGCGGTCAGGAGAAGCGCGTCCTCGACTTCGCGAAGATCAACCGCTACCACGTGAGCATGCTGCCGTACTTCCTCGAGAAGCTCGCCTCGATCGACGAGGGCGGGCAGTCGCTGCTCGACAAGTCGATGATCATGTACGGCTCGCCCATGGGCGACTCGAACCTCCACAACCACAAGCGCTGCCCGCTGTTCGTGGTCGGCGGCGCCAACGGCCAGCTCCCCGGCAACGTGCACATCAAGGCCCCCGACGGGACCCCGATGGCGAACGTGCTGCTCACGCTGATGCACAAGCTGGGGATGGACGACATCACCGAGTTCGGAGACGCGACGGGCGACTTCTCGTTCACCGCGGACTGATCATGTCGATCAGGAATCGAAGTTCGGCTCTGGCGGCGCTCGTCGCCGTCGCCCTCGCCGCCGGCGGTCTCGTCACCGGCACTCTGGCGACCCGCGGCCTGATGGCAGCCGCACCCTTCCCGCCCGACTCGCCCGTAGCCGACGCCGCGGAACGGGGCGATCTCGCGCAGGTCCGCGCGCTCCTGAGCGAGGGCGCCGACGTGAACGCCGCGCAGGGCGACGGGATGACCGCGCTCCACTGGGCCGCGCTGGGCGACCGGGCCGAGATGATCCGCGTGCTGGTGTACGCCGGCGCGAACACCGAGACGCGCACGCGGCTCGGCTCGTACACGCCGCTCCACCTGGCCGCCGAGAACGGCCACGCCGAGGCGATCGCCGCGCTCGTCGCCGGCGAGGCGAAGATCGGCGCGCAGACCGCGAACGGCACGACGCCGCTCCACTTCGCGGCCGCCTCCGGCGACGCCGAGGCCGTGACGCTGCTCCTCGACGCCGGCGCCGAGATCGATGCGCCGGAGTGGGCGTCCAGCCAGACCCCGCTCATGTTCGCCGCGGCGCACGGCCGGGTAGAGACCGCGCGGGTGCTGGTGGCGCGCGGGGCCGACCTGGGTCTCGCGACCGAGGTCGTGGACTACGTGGCGCGCTCCGAGGCCGACCGCGAGGACGAGGAGCGTCGCGAGGCGCTGGTCGACGCGCAGCGGAAGATCGCCGACCCGACCTACGGCCAGAATGCCGAGGACGAGGACGAAGAAGAGGAGGCCGCAGGCCAGGGCGCCCGGGAACCGGCGGCGCAGCGCGAAGCCGCCCGGGCCGCACCCCCCGATCCCGCGGCCGAGCTCCGGGGCAAGGACGGCGCCGAAAAGCCGCCCGTGGACGAGAGCGCCGAGCCCGCGGAGGGCGAGGCGGCGGAAGCGGAGGCCGCCGCGGCCGAGCCGGTCTCCGATCCCGCCGCGGAGCTTCGCGGCAAGGACGGCGCGCTCAAGCCGGTCGAGGGCGCGGAGGCCGCCGAAGCCGACTCGATGGCGGAGATGCCGGCCGAGGCGGTCGGCGCCGACTCCATGCCGGGAGAGATGCCCGCCGAGGAAGCGGGCGAGGCCGAAGCCGCCGCGGGACAGGGCGAGGAAGCTGGCGAGGAGAAGTCGGAGGAAGACCCGGACGAGCCGAAGCCCATGTCCTACACCGACCTCGTCGGGAAGCAGGGCGGTCTCTCGGCCCTCCACTACGCCGCGCGCGAGGGCCACCTCCCGATCGTCCAGGAGCTCCTGGCCGCCGGCGCCGACATCAACTCCGTGACCGGGGGCGACCACTCCACCCCGCTCCTCGTCGCGATCATCAACGGCCACTACGACCTGGCCATGTTCCTGCTCGAGCAGGGCGCCGACCCCGACATCCGGAGCGAGGACGGGGCGGGTCCGCTGTTCGCGACGCTCAACAACCGCTGGGCCCCGAAGGCGCTCTACCCGCAGCCCACCGCGTTCAAGCAGCAGCGGACGTCGTACCTGGAGCTCATGGAGGTGCTGCTCGAGGCCGGGGCCGATCCGAACGTCAGGCTCGAGCAGCACATCTGGTACACGTCGTTCAACTTCGACCTGCTCGGCGTGAACTTCCAGGGCGCCACGCCGTTCTGGCGCGCCGCGTACGCGACCGACGTGCCCGCGATGCAGCTCCTGCTCACGTACGGCGCCGACCCGAGCATCCCGACCGTTAAGCCGCCCGAGCGCCGCCGGCGCCGGACCCAGGGCGCCCAATCGGCCAAGACCAGCGCGCCGACCGACGGGCAGGAGGCCGAAGAGGAAGAGGAAGAGACGGATCCCTCCGGGCTCCCGCCGGTCCCCGTGGGCGGGCCCGCGGTGTTCCCGGTCCACGCCGCCTCGGGCGTGGGGTACGGACAGGAGTACGCGGCCAACGCGCACCGCCACGCGCCCGACGGCTGGCTCCCGGCCGTCAAGTTCCTCATCGAGGAGCTCGGCATGGACGTGAACGCGCGCGACCACCAGGGCTACACCGCGCTCCACCACGCCGCCTCGCGGGGCGACAACGAGCTCATCGAATACCTGGTCTCGAAGGGCGCCGACGTGATGGTGGTGAGCCGCGAGGGCCAGACCACGGTGGACATGGCCAACGGCCCGCAGCAGCGCGTGCAGCCGTTCCCCGAGACGATCGCGCTGCTCGAGAGCCTGGGCGCGATCAACAACCACAACTGCGTGAGCTGCTGACGGCGCGCGGGGTCACCGGCTGCCTGCCTCAGAAGCGCAGCAGGTAGGAAGTCTTGATGAAGAATTGATGGGCGTCGCCCCTCAGCCCGTCGATCCGTACAAGGCGGCGGTCCTCGCCCGGGACCTCCAGGAGCTCGAGGTTCCGTCCGTTCGCGTTCAGTCCCGCGTAGATCGCCGTCCACGGATTCGCGCGGTAGGTGATCAGCAGGTCGGCATTCAGGCTCTCGCGGGTATCGAGGGACGCGAGGGCCGGGTCCGTAGTCGTATGCTCGTACTGGAGGATCGCGCGGACGGCGAGCTCGCGCGTGAACTGCCAGTTCCAGCGTGTCCTGAGGATGCGATCCGTCAGGATCCGCCGTCCGCTCCGCGGCTCCCCGAGGGTCGTCAATAGAATCGTGTTGTCGACCCGGAGCCGCGTCGTCGGGCGAACACCTACCTCCAGATCGACCTCGAACCAGTCCGCCCCTTCGGGCTCCTCCCCGGCGGCGGGGCTCAGGTGGATCTGCCGGCCCAGACGCAGATTCCCCTCGATCTCGAGCCAGTCCACGTAGCTCGTCTCGTATTCGATGTCCCAGGCACCCACGTCGTATCGCCGGGTCGTGGTAAGGGCGGGGTGATCCCCGGGACGCAGGCGTTCGATCGCGTGGCGGTAGTTGACCTCGAAGCTCGAGCCTCCGATGAAGTTCCATTCGAGGCTGCCTTCGTAGAACTCGTCCAGGAGCGTTCCGTCGTCGTCCCACAGCCGTTCCACGAGGATCTCGGGACCCCAGGAGAGGAGTGTCTTCTCGGGGCGGAAGAAATAGCTCGCGAAGTGGCTCATCCGCCGGATGTCGTTTCGCGGGACGAAGCCCGCGTCGGCCTCGAAATCCGGGGCGATGGCCGCGAACTCCCCGGAGTAGGAGAACTGACGGCCCGAGCGGAGCACCGACGCGTAGGCCGCCCGTCCGGCCCGCTCGTCGTCGCCCGATTCCCTCGTCCAGCTCCCCGCGATCTGACCCGTCGCGCTCCAGTGGTCGTCGATCCGCACCCGCCCGTCGACGCCGACGACCCGATTGTACGTGGCATCGAGGTCCCGCCCGACGTAGATCGCACCGATGCGGGAGACGTCTCCCAGATCGCGATCCACACGAGCGACCGTGAACCAGGCGCGCTCGTCCTCGAGCTTGCTGGCGGCGGGGGCGACCTTCCCTGGCGACCCATCGTCGATCACGAGCGTCCCGAGAGACCAGCCGCCCACCTTCCCGGTGAAGCGCCCCCCGACTCGCGGATCCGCGATCCGGCGCGTGAACAGGACGTCGATCGGCGTGCGGAAGTAGTCGGCGTTCTCGGTGAAGAAGGGCCGGCGCTCGGGGAAGAAGACCTCGAAGCGCTGGTTGACCGTCACCTGGGGCTGGTCGGACTCCACCTGGCTGAAGTCGGGATTCGCCGTGACATCGAGGACGAATCTGTCATCGAGCACGGCCTTGAGGTCCGCGCCGAGATCCAGCTCCTCGCCGGTCACGAACCGCGGCCCCTCCTGTGCACGCGTGTCGAGCGCGCGAAAGGAGCGCGCGTTCGCGTAGGGGATCATCTGCACGTTCCGGCCCGGGGAGATGCCCTCGAGGCCGTGCAGCTCGGCCGACTGCGTGAGGATTCCCTCGATCTCGCTGCTCACGCGCGGCCAGTACGAGACCTCGCCTTCGTCCCGGGGCATGTCCCGCGAGAGCACGATCCCCCAGACCGATGGGTCCACCTCGGGGAATCGGAGGCTCCTGAAGGGGATGTCGAAGCGTACCACGTATCCGGCCGGCGTGAGTCGCCCATCCGCTCCCCATACCGCGTCGAACGACGTGTCGAAGCCCTGCCCCTCCGTCCACGACGCGTCCCATTGCACGCCACGCGGGTTCGCGCGGAACGCGTACGCACGACGCCGATCGCCGTCGGTGTCGAGCATGAGCGTGACGAAGTCATCCTCGAGCAGGTTCTCCCGTGGCGCCATGCGAGCCCTGACCCGATCGGGCTCGTCGTCGGTGGCGACGAACACGGCGTAGAGCGCGTGGTCGTCGTATCCGAGATAAACCTCGGTGGGGTGCGTGGCCGGGCTACCGTCCATCGGGAGTCGCTGGATGAAGCCTCGCACGCGCGCGAATCCCGACAGGTGCAGCGGCCGTCCATCGAGCGCCGCAACCAGGGAGTCCAGGTCCGGCGGGCCCGGGACGCGCGGGACTCGCACGCTCCGGGCGAGCTCCGGCGTCGCCTGCCGGGCGATCGCGGCGTGGGAGGCCACGTGCCCCGCCGATGACACGAGTAATGTATAAAAACCTACATTTCGACGGCGCCCCCTTCTCCGTCTCCTCGTGGTCATCGGGTGTCCCGTGAACTCCGGGCCGCTCGGCTACGCGGAGCCGGCGGACTCGCGGCTCCCGCCCTGCCGTCCCGCGGTCCCGGTCTGGCGGGCCCGTGAAGGATTGATCTCGTCCAGCGCCCACACGGCCATGGCCCGCACCGTGGCCTCCCGGTCCAGGAGAGCGTCGAGCAGGGGGTCCACAGCCGCGGGATCGCCCAGCCGACCAAGACGCTCGGCGGCCAGCGCCCGCACGCTCGCATCGAGGTCGCGCAGCTCCCCGAGATAGCGCGTGAGCTCGGCCGGCTCTGTGACGGGTCGCCGGAGCCGACCGGCGAAGACTTCGGGGGTCCGCGCGCGCCCCTCGATCTGGGCGATCGCCCACTCGCGGGCCTGGACGCGATCGCTCGACGATTCGACCGCCGAGAGGGCCGCGAACCCGGAGGAATCCTCGATCTCTCCGATCGCGAGGACCGCCATCTCGCGAACACGCGCATCCGCATCCGTCAGCCGCGCGACCAGCGGCTCCAGCGCGCGTGGGTCCTTGATCTCCCCCAGCCCCCAGGCGGCCACGCCCCGGACGCGAGGATCGGGATCGTCGAGGCGCGCGACCAGGCTCTCCACGTGGCTCGGGCTCTCCGACTCTCCCGCGGCCCACGCCGCGTGGCGTCGCACCAGCGGATCGGGATCCTCGAGGCCACCCGCCTCTCGATTCACTTCCTGGGCCGCGGGAAGCTCCGGCGTGGCGGCGACCCCCAGCGCCTCGATGCGGAGACCCGCGACGAGGCCGAGGCCCACCACGGCGAGCGCGACCGCGCGTCCCCGGGACTCGAGCGGAGTACGGACCTGGTCCCGATCGAGCAGGCTGCCAACGCGCTCGGCCAGCGACGAGCGCCCCGCGAAGGAAAGCACGGGACGGGGGGCGCCCCGCCCGGCCCGGGCGAGACTGAGCAAATACTCCGCGTATCGGACCGGATCGACGCGGTCGAGGACGACGCCGTCATCGACCGCTCGTTCGCGCTCCACCGCCAGCCGCCATCCGGCGTACCACACCGCGGGGTTCGTCCAGTAGACCGCCTTCACGACGCAGGCGACGATGTGCAGCGCATAGTCGCGACGGCGCAGGTGCTCGAGCTCGTGGTGGATCGCCGCATCGAGGCGCTCCCGCGACCAGCGGCACGAGTCCGGCGGGAGTGCGAGGGTGCGGCGGATCAGGCCGAAGGTGCCGGGAACGGCGAGCCTCGGCGTCACGATCGTGACCGGTGTCCGGCCCAGGCCGATCTCGGCCGCCAGCTCGCGCACTCTCTGTCGGACGGCCGCGGGCGCTTCGCCGGCGTCGCGGCGAATCCCGCGCACGGTCGCGAAGTGGGACAGGAGGCGGACGGAACCCAGGGCGAGTCCCACGAGCCAGAACGCGACCACCCAGGGCGCGATGATCGCGCCGTACCGGCCCGCGATCTCGACGGTCGAGGCGGCGTCGCCTCGGGCACCACTGGCCGTCGGTGCGGCGCGCGGCGCGCGCGGCGGTGCCGGCTCGACCGCTCGCGCTGACACGTCTTCGGGCCGGGCGTCGATCGCCGGCAGGTCAGCCACCGGCGACTCGATGGTCTTCGCGGCGGCCGCGAGACGGAGCGATGCCTGGGGTCGCAAGCTCACGATCGTCACCCGGGCCTCGGGAATGGCGAAGCGAAGCGCCGGGATGGCGAGCAGAACGAGGAACGTCGACGCCCACACGGCGTGCCGTACGGCGGCCGAGGCACGCCGGAAGGCAAGGCACGTCGCCGCCGCCACGAGCACGAAGGCCGTCCCCTTGAGCAGGACGGCGTCGATGAGGAGCGCGAGCAGCTCGCGGACGACGAGAGAGTCGTGGAGCTCGATCATCGATCCTCCTCCCTCGCACGGCGGATGTGCTCGGCGATTTCGTCCAGCTCCTCATCGGACAGCCGCTGCGCCGACGCATCGAGCATTGCCAGCACGGCCTCACGGGGGGAACCGCGGAAGTAGGTGCGGACGAGGCGCTGGAGCGCGCTCCGGGACGCCCTGCGGACGGGCACCCTCGGACGGTAGATGTACTTGCGGCCCTCCCGCCGGTGCTCGACGTGTCCCTTCTCTTCGAGCACGCCGAGCGCGAGGCGCACGGCGTCGTACGACGGGGCATCGGGCATCAGAGCGCGGACATCGGCCACGGATCCCTCGCCGAGGCGATACAGGACCTCCATGATCTCACGCTCCCGACGGCTGAATCCCGGCGATGCCTCTGCCATCGACCCGTTCCTTTAGGCGATGATACATGTAGGGATAGCTACATATGACGCAGCGTATCCCCTTCCCCCGACAACGCGCAATCCCGCGAATCGCAGCGGCAAGCCGGCAGCGGCACAGCCGCAGGCTCCCGGACATCTAGTCATGGGATTGGAACGTCTTGGCCACGATTCGCCAGCCGTCGTGCATGCGATACAGGGCGAAGTAGTCGGTGTATTCGTGCTCTCCATCCACGAACAGCTCGGTGCGGGCGAGGGCGGCGTCTCCGGTGACGTCGATGAACGCGACCTCGTGCCGGATCGCGCCGGCGCTCGGAATGCCGTCCAGTTCGAGGCGCGCGAGCCACGCGTCGAGCGGCACGACGAGCAGTCCGTCGTCGGATCGCACGAACAGCTGGAAGTCGGCATGGAACCCGCGCCGCACGGCGGCCTCGTCGCGCAGGGCGAACACGGCCGACACGTAGTGGTCTTCGATCAGGCGGCGGATGGCGGACGCGTCGTCCGGGCCGACGTCGGGCGCCAGATTCAGCGTGGCCAGCTCCACCCGATAAAGGTCGGCGGACCCGCGCACGTGGCTCGTGAAGTAGAGATAGCGGCCGTCGGGCGAGACGGTCGGGCCGTATTCGTACTCCGGGGAGTTGATGCCGGGACCCGGATTGGCCGGCGCCGTCCAGCCGTCCGGGCGGCGGTAGCTCACATGGAGATCGTCGCCGCCCTCGCCCCCCGGCCGGTCGGTGACGACCAGGATCATCCAGCGCTCGTCAGGGCTCACCCACAGATCGGGTTGGGAGTTCTCGTCGTTGATGGCCGAGGGCAGGTGCACGATCGCGCCGTCGTGGCCGGCGCGATAGATGTCCGACCGACCGGAACCGCCGGGGCGATTCGAGGCTGCGTAGATGGCGCCTGTGGTAGCCGAGCTGTGGATGGTGTGTCCCTCCTCGGCGTTCACGCCGGGAGCGAGTCGCGGGGTGCCCCACCCGCCGCCGGCCCGTTCGACGACCCAGATGTTGAAGCGGCCGGCCGCTTGCCCGGTCTCGATCGGCC
>Ga0214468_1000647_pt1 | contig 10926 bp, 11 predicted proteins | sample RVTome_9_FD_187334 | JGI IMG/M metagenome (GOLD analysis project Ga0214468, IMG submission 187334) | Soil microbial communities from uranium-contaminated site in the Upper Colorado River Basin, Wyoming, United States - RVT155D38 HiSeq ...
TCGCCTGTCGTTGACCTTCGGAGAGATCTGTATATGACACAACCCACACTCGAACGCCACTCAATCGGATTCGTCAGCACCTACCCCCCGACCGCATGCGGTTTGGCCACCTTCACCGCCGCCCTGCGGGGGGCCATGACGTCGAACCGCGGCTCGGAACAAGGTCTTGGAGTGGTGAGCTTGGTCGAGGGCCCGCCCTCGTCGCCTCGCCCGGAGGTGGAATACCAGCATCTGAACGGGGATGCCTCCTCGCTGCGGAGGGCAGTGCAGGTTCTCGGTCGTCACCAGGTCGCCGTCCTGCAACACGAGTACGGGATCTTCGGCGGCCCCGACGGTGAAGAGGTCCTCGCCCTGATGGCCGGTCTCCAGATACCGAGCATCGTCACCCTCCACACCGTGCTCAGCAACCCCACCCCCCGCCAGAAGGAGATCCTGGAGACGATCGTCGCGCTGTCCGGGCGAACGGTGGTGATGAGCTACACGGCGATGAGGCGACTCACCGACCGGTACGCGGTCGACGCCCACAAGGTGCAGATGGTGCCTCACGGTGCGAGCGCGAGCCTGGCCGGGCCCGCATTCACCCGCGCCGCCCGCCCCGTCGTCCTGACTTGGGGCCTGATCGGCCCGGGCAAGGGGCTGGAAACGGCGATCGAGGCGTTTGCCGCCTTGAAGGACATACGCCCCCGGCCCAGGTACCTGATCCTGGGCAGGACCCACCCCAAGGTGCAGGCAACCCAAGGCGACGCCTATCTGGACGGCTTGAAGGCAATGGCCCACGATCTCGATCTCGATGACATCGTCGAGTTCGACGGGCGCTACCTCGAGACCGGCTCACTCGTCTCCATCATCCGGCAGGCCGACATCGCCCTCCTCCCGTACCAATCGACCGAACAGGTCACTTCGGGGGTCCTGGTCGAGGCCATCGCCGCCGGGAAGCCCGTGGTCGCCACCGATTTTCCTCACGCCGTCGAAATGCTGGGCACCGGGGCCGGGGCACTCGTCCCCCACTCCGACCCCGAGGCGATCGCGACCTCGCTGCGAGCGCTGCTCACCGTGCCGGGCGTGGCGGCCCGGATGGCGCAGGTTGCCACCGCGATCGGGGCAACACTGCACTGGCCGGTGGTCGCCGAGCAGTACGAGTCGATCGCATCCGCCCTGCTCGAGCCCAAGGCATCGGTGGCCGCCTTGCCGATCCGGAGCACACCCGACGACCTGGCCCGGGTCGGGTGAGGACGGGCACGGGGGGCACGATGATCCGATCGTTCTCACCCGTCGATCCCGATTCCCCGGTCTACTTCCACTCGCTCCCCGCCCCGCTTTTTCACCATTTGGAGCGCATGACCGATCACGTGGGCATGTGGGAGCATGCCCGTTACACGATCCCCCGGCCCGAGCACGGCTACTGCACTGATGACAACGCCCGAGCCTTGATCGTGGTCAGCCGCGAGCCCCACCCGTCGCTCGAGCTGGTCGGGCTGGGAAGGGTCTACCTCCGGTTCGTCGAAGACGCAGCCCTGCCTGGAGGCGGGTTCCACAATCGGCGCGGCGCGGATGGATCCTGGACCGACGAGGTCGGCTCCGACGACTCGCAAGGACGGGCGATCTGGGCCTTGGGAACGGCCGCTCGAATCGGTCCCGAGACCTGGATGCAACGCACCGCCATCGCCCTGTTCGATCGCCAACTGGGCTTTGCCTCGGAATCGCCCCGCTCGAACGCCTTTGCCGTGCTCGGCGCGGCCGAGGTCCTGACCGGGGACCCGGGTCATGCCGGAGCGAGGAAAGCCCTGGCCCGCTGGATAGAGAAGATCAGCGTCTCTCTCGACCCCGACTGGCCGTGGCCCGAGCCCCGGCTCGCCTACGACAACGCCCGGTTGCCCGAGGCGCTGCTCGCCGCCGGGGCCGCGCTGGGCGACGACGATCTCGTGCAATCCGGCCTCCTGCTCCTCGACTGGCTGGTCTTGCAGGAGACCCGTGACGGGCACTTCAGCTTCACCCCGGCAGGGGGTTGGGCTCCGGGTGAGGCGCGGCCCGGATACGACCAGCAGCCGGTGGAGACTGCGGCCATGGCAGACGCATGCAGCCGGGCCTGGCAGCTCACCGGAGAGGCCAAATGGAGAGATGGAGTGCTGCGGGCCGCCCGATGGCTGGTCGAGTCCAACGATCGCAGCGTCGTCCTCTATGACTTCCACACCGGGGGATGCTGCGACGGGCTGACTCCCGGGGGGCCCAACCTGAACCAGGGAGCCGAGTCGACACTCTCCGCCCTGAGCGCGCTGCAGCAGGCCGCCCGGATCTCGCAGGAGCCCGTAGTGGGATGACCCCGGCCCGGGCCCGGAATCCCTGGAAAAGACCTGGCTTCGGGATAGGCTCATCGGGTTCGGGCGACAAGGGTGGGGATCCTGGCAAGAGGTCGAACAATTCAACAAACGAGCTCACTCGTCGTCACGCGGACGAGCGCATGTCTCCTCCCTGACCCTGCTCGGGTCATCACCAAGCCCTTCCTCCCGGGAGAGCACGTCTTCTCCAACGGCCAGTCGAGGGCGGAGATGATCATCGGGCGGGTCCTCGGTCTTGCCGACGCCGAAGTTGCAGACACTCTTGCCGCAACCCACTGGGCATTCGTGAATCGCCACGAAAGCATGGCCGAGGTGTTTCACCGGAGCTTCGAACAGGTGGTCGGTCACATCGAACGCCCCGAGGAGCTCTCCGAGGACCGGCGAATGCTGATCGGGGCCTACTTCTCCCACGAGTACTCGATCGAGGCTGCCGCGTTGAACAACCCCTCCATCGTCCCCGCACCCGATCAGTCCGGTCTCGACGCCGGAGAGCTCCGTTTCGTAATGAGTCTCCGCGCCGTCGGGGAGGGGCACATCTCGTGCATCGAGTTTCGGTCCGGGGTCATCGGCGCCGACGGGGAGCCGAGAATCGACGATCCGGGCCCCCAGCCGGGGACCGGCACACGGACACTGTCGTTTTACGACAAGAGCTTCTTCACCAGCAGGCTGATGGAGCTCGGCGCATTGAACGACATCTCCGGCCCGATCCTCGACTCTCTCTCCGAGCAGTTCACCATCGAAGAGGTGGAGGAGGCGATCCGCTCCCAGAACCGCCTCGCTGATCGACCGATCGCGTTCGAGACCATCCGGGTCATCCACTGGCTGGCCTCGTCGAACTACTCCCTGGATTTCGACCCCGAGTCCTGGCTCTCGGAGCGGGTCATCTTCCCGGCGGGCCCCACCGAGAGCCACGGCATGGAGGACGCGCGTTTCGTCCAGTTCACCGACGACGACGGTACGGCTCGCTATTTCGCCACCTACACCGCCTACGACGGGTTCCAGATCCTCCCCCAGCTGATCGAGACTCCCGACTTCGTCTCGTTTCGGATCAGGACCCTGGGCGGGATTCGGGCGATCAACAAGGGGATCGCCCTGTTCCCGCGCAAGATCGACGGGCGCTTTGCCGCCCTATCGCGGTACGACAACGAGAGCAATTACCTGATGTTCTCCGACACGGTCCGCTTCTGGGACGACGCAGAGAGGCTTCAGGTCCCGAAGAGCCCTTGGGAGCTGGTCCAGATCGGGAATTGCGGCTCACCGCTGGAGACCGAGGCGGGCTGGCTGGTAATCACCCACGGGGTGGGGCCGATGCGGCAGTACTCGTTGGGAGCGATCCTGCTCGACCTCGCCGACCCGCGCCAGGTCGTGGGTCATCTCGACGAGCCGATACTGGTGCCCGAGGAAGACGAACGCGACGGGTACGTGCCCAACGTGGTCTACTCGTGCGGGAGCCTGATCCACGGCGATCTGCTCGTCCTGCCCTACGGGTTCTCCGATCAGGCGACCCGGATCGCCACCATCCCGGTCGACGATCTGCTCGGCCGGTTGGCCGGCTAGCCGACGACGAGGCGCCGGTAGAGCGACAGGTACTCGTCCACCATCCTGGCCTGGTCGAATCGCTGCTCCACGGTGGCCCGGACCTGCTCCCGGTCGAGCCCGACAGACGCCAGGACAGCCTCCACGGCCGCATCGGCTGACTCGACCATGAATCCGTTGACGCCCTCCACCACGATCTCGGGCATCGATCCCCGCCGATGCGTGATCACCGGCGTGCCGCAGGCCATGGCCTCGACCACGCTGAGCCCGAACGGCTCGTCGAAGTCGATCAGGTGGAGAAGGGCCCTGGCCCCGCCGAGTAGCTCCGCCCCTTGCTCCCGGGTCACCGGGCCCAGATAGCGGACTCTCTCCCCATCGAGGTGGGGCGCGACCTCCTGGTCGAAGTACCCGGTGTCCTGGACGATCCCGGCCACGACCAGGGGCAGACCCGCCCTCCTCGCCACCTCGATCGCCGTGGCGGTTCCCTTGTCCGGATGGATCCTCCCATAGAAGAGTAGGTACTCGCCGGGCTCGGGATTCAGGGGGAATCGGTCCATCTCGATGCCGTGATGGATGGTCGCCGCGTAGTCGAGGGTGGGATGCCGGTCGGCCTCGCTGATCGCCACGTAGTGGGCTCCGTCGTTGTACTTCTGGTAGACGGGGAGGATCCGCTCGGAGGAAAACCCGTGGATGGTGGTCACCACCGGAACGTCCACCAGCCGGCTGTAGGTGAGCGGCAGGAAGTCGAAGCTGTTGTGGATCAGGTCGAACTCCCCGGCCCGCTCGAAGACTGCCGAGATGTGCATGCCTTCCTCGACCTTGGGGTCCAGGCTCGGATCTTCGGAGTATCCGGTGGGTGCGGTCCCGGCCAGGTGGCCGGTCGTGATCGAGTCGGCCGTCGCGAACAGGGTCACGTCGACACCGAGCGTGACCAGGCCTTCGGTGAGGAGCGAGCAGAACTGCTCCCAGGGGCCGTAGCGGCGGGGCGGGGTTCGCCAGGAGATGGGGGCGAGCACCGCCAGCCGTAGTGGTGATCCTTGAGGCATACTGCGCAGCTTGCCACAGCTTCTCGCCCGATCTCTCGTCTTCGTCACCTCGGCCGCGATCCTCGTCCTCGAGATCCTGGCCGGGCGACTCCTTGCCCCTTACCTCGGGGTGAGCCTCGAGGTCTTCACCGGGATCATCGGTGTCATCCTGGCCGGGATCTCGGTTGGCGCCTGGGCCGGGGGGCGGGCCGCCGATCGCGGGGACCCGCGTCGCCTCCTGGGGCCGCTACTCGTGGCTGGTGGGCTCACGGCCGTCGCCTCGCCCCTGATCGTCGACCTGGTGGGGCCGGTCGCCTCCACCGGGCCGTTGTCGATAGTCACCATCACTCTTCTCGGCTTCTTCGCCCCGGCCGCGGTGCTGGCGGCGGTCTCGCCGATCGTGGTCAAGATCCGGCTCTCCTCGCTTCAGGAGACGGGCGCGGTGGTGGGCACCTACTCCGCCATCGGCACGGCCGGGGCGATCTTCGGCACATTCGTCACCGGCTTCGTCCTCATCGCCGCCTTCCCCACCCGCCCGATTGTGATCGTTGTCGGCGTCGGCCTCACCTTGCTCGGGGTTTCGCTTTGGGTTGGGCGCCGGGTATGGGGCATGGCCGGATCGGCCGGCGTCCTCCTCCTGCTGGTCTCAGCGCTGCTGGCCTTCGATGGGCCATGCCAATACGAGACCACCTACCACTGTGCCGTGGTCGAGATCGACCCCGAACGTCCAACCGGGCGGCTCCTCGTCCTCGACCGGGGGCACAACAGCTATGTCGACCTGGCCGACCCCACCCATCTCGAGTTCCGCTATCTCCGAGTCATGGTGGATCTGATCGACACCGAGATGCCGCCCGGCCCCCTCGACGTGGTCTCCATCGGCGGGGGTGGGTTCACCCTCCCCGGCTACCTCGAGGCCATCCGGCCCGGCACGGAGCATCTGGTGCTGGAGATCGACGCCAGCCTGGTCGACATCGGGCGCAGCGACCTCGGCTTCGGCGACGAGGTGGCCGAGGTTGTCATCGACGATGCCCGACGGTCGATCGAGTTGGTCCCGGAGGACTCGGTCGACGTCGTGGTCGGTGACGCCTTCACCGGCTTGACCGTGCCCTGGCACCTGACCACCGTCGAGTTCGTGGAGAAGATCGCCGCGCGCCTCTCCCCGGGTGGGATCTACACCGTCAATGTGATCGACCGCGCCGACCTCCGGTTTGCCAGGGCTGAGGCGGCGACCATGTCCGAGGTCTTCGAGCATGTGGCCCTGTTCGCCCCTACCGGGCATCTGGCCGGCACCCAGGGGGGCAACTTCGTGTTGGCCGGGTCGGACCAGCCGATGGACATAGACCTGGTCGAGACACTGATCGTTTCCCGGGGCGGTGTCGAGATCGGGGTCACCGGTGACGAACTGGCGACCTTCGTGGCCGGCTCGGCGCCCCTGAGCGACGACTTCGCACCCGTGGACCAGATGTTGAGCGGTCTGTGATCACGCCGGTTGTAGGGTGAGCCCATGCTCGGATTCAGACACCTGGAACGGGACCATCCGGTCGAAGGGGTACCAGACATGAAGCTGTCCTACGCCGACACCGGATTCGGTGGCGTGGTCCGCTTCGGAGCCGGCGACCTCTCCTACCGGCGCCCGACATCGGTCATGGTGCCCGGCACCGGTTCGGTCATCCCGATCCGGGATCATGTCATGGTGCTGCGGCTGGTGGTGATCGTCCTTCTGTTCGTGGTCAATCTCAGAGGGCGTCGTCATGGTGGATAGCCGGTCGGACTCGGCGAGCCTCACCGCCGGGATTGCCGACATCCTGACCCGTGTGTTCGGCGAGGCGTCCCCCGACACACTGTTCTCCAAGCCGGCCAAGGCGGGTGACGATCTGATCATCACCGCCTCCGCCTGGGAGCGGGCCGGCGGGTTCGGTTTCGGCACCGGTGAGGGCCGCGGCGAGGCAGGCGACGTGGGGACCGGTCAGGGTGGCGGTGGGGGCGGAGTCTCGCAGGGACGCCCCGTGGCCGTGATCCGGGTCGGCCGGGACGGGGTGGTGGTGACGCCGGTGATCGACTTCACCAAGATCGGCATCACCCTGCTCATCGGAGGGATCGGAGTCTGGCGGGCCTTGCACCGCTGACCTAGATCACTCCCCGGACTTGACCACGAGGACATCGCAGGTGGCGGCCTTGACCGCTGCCTCGGCCGTAGAGCCGAGAACCAGCTTCTGCATCCTGCCCCGGCCCCGTGGCCCGACGACCAGGACCGAGGCCCCGACTTCCTCCGCGTAGGCGGTGAGGTTCTTCCCCGGTCGCCCGTCGAGCTCCACCCTGACCACTTTCGTGGTCGCGTCGTCGAGGATGGGCCCAACTGCTCTCCAGATCTCGGCCCGATCGCTCTCCGCCCGCTCGCGGGTGTCGATGGTCATGTCGCCTTGGAGATGGAGGACTGCGGGGGTCACGTCGAGCGCATGCACCACGTGGATCTCGACCCCACGCCAGTCGGCCTCGCGGATCCCGTGTCGCAGGGCGAGGAGGCTCGCCTCGGACCCGTCGATGCCGACCACGACCGGACCGGGTGGTGTCGCTTCGGCTGGCATGACACGAATCCTGCCAGAGAAACGGGTCAATGCCGAACCGCATGGGCGCTGTCCTAAGATCCCGATCTCATGGCCGTCGTCGAGGTCAGTGGCCTAATCAAGCGTTACGGTGATGTTGCCGCTGTCGACGGAGTTGATCTCACCATCGAAGCCGGTGAGGTGTTCGCGTTGCTCGGGCCCAACGGTGCCGGGAAGACCACCACGGTCGAGGTCCTCGAGGGTCATCGGTCGGCGGATGAGGGCGAGGTCTCGGTGCTCGGCTACGACCCGGGAACCGGTGGGCGCCCATTCCGGGAGCGAATCGGGATCGTCCTCCAGGAGGGGGCGGTCGAGAGGGAACTCAGCGTCAGAGAGGCTCTGACCATCTACGGAGGGATGTACCCGAGACGTCTCCCCGCCGAGGAGGTCATCGCGATGGTCGGTCTCGAGGACAAGGCCGACGCCAGGATCAAGACCCTATCCGGGGGCCAGCAACGTCGTCTCGAGCTGGGCCTCGGTCTGGTCGGGGATCCCGACCTCGTCTTCCTGGACGAGCCGACCACAGGATTCGATCCCTCGGCCCGTCGTCAAGCCTGGACCGTGCTGGAGAACCTGACTGCGCTGGGCAAGACGATCCTCCTCACCACCCACTACATGGAAGAAGCACGACGGCTCGCCGACCGGATCGCAATCATCGACCACGGGCGGATCGTGGCGGAAGGGACACCGGAGACCCTGGGCGGCCGTGACGGCGGGGCAGTGATCCGGTTCTCGCTGCCGGTGGGGTCGACTGTCGAGGAGCTGCCTCTTCCCGGCGGCAGCGTCAACGGATCGATGGTCGAGATCGAGGCCGTCTCTCCGACCAAGGCCCTCCACGAGCTCACTGCCTGGGCGCTGTCGAAGGGCATCGAGCTCGACAGCCTCGAAGTCGATCGGCCCTCGCTGGAGGATGTCTACCTGGAGTTGACCCGTGAGGACTGAGGTCCCGACCCGTCCCTCGGTGGGCCGGCTCCTCTGGGAGCAGTTCCGTTACCAGAACAAGATCTTCTGGCGGACTCCCATCGCTGCCTTCTTCACCATGGTCTTCCCGCTGATGCTCCTCGTCCTGTTCACGGCAATCTTCGGGAACGATGTGATCGAGGGCCTGGGTGTCACCACCGCCCAGTTCTTCACCCCCGGACTGGCCGTCTTCGCCGCGGTGTCCGCCTCCTACACCAGTCTGGCGATAGGCACCGCCATGGCCCGGGACAACGGGATCCTGAAGCGGGTCCGGGGGACGCCGATCCCGCCTTGGCTCTACATCAGCGGACGGGTCGGATCGGCGGTGTACCTCGCCTTCATCGCCATCGTGTTGATGATGGCGGTCGGCATTCTCTTCTACGGGGTGCAGCTGTACGGCCGCACCCTGCCTGCTGCCCTTCTCACCTTCCTCGTGGGGGTCGGTTGCTTTTCGGCCCTCGGTTTGCTGGTCGCCGCCATCTCGCCGAACGGGGATGCGGCCCCCGCAATCACCAACGCCACCCTCCTTCCTGTGGCCTTCATCTCCGACATCTTCTTCCCCGTGGCCGACCCGCCGCGGTGGATGGAATTGGCCGGCGACTTCTTTCCGCTGAAGCACTTCGCCGGCTCGTTCCGCGATGCGTTCGACCCGAGACTGAGCGGGGCGCAGTTCCATTGGGCCGAGCTGGGCTATCTCGCACTCTGGGGCCTGGTCGCGGCAGTCCTCGCCATCCGGCTCTTCAAGTGGGAGCCGAGCACCGGATCGGGACCGCGTCGCCGTCGGCGCAGGGGCGGAGGTGGTCTGGAGACCGAGTGATCGGGAATATTCGGCTCCGTGGAGACGTCGCTACGATCCGCGGCCGTGCACCTGCTCAGCGGTCCATTCCTCGCCATCTCGGCCCTACTGGTGGTCGCCGGGTCGATGAAGGTCTACCGCCCCAAGTTCACGGTAGGTGCCCTCCGGGCGGCGCGTCTCCCGGCCGGCCCGGTTTGGGTGCGCGGGCTCGGCTTGGGTGAGCTCGTGGTCGGAATCGGAGCCATTGTCAACGGCAGCCCGCTCTGGGCGACGGCGGTCGCTGTGTTCTACATCGGGTTCGCCGTGTTCGTCATCCATGCCCTTCGTCGCGGGATCCCGATCTCGAGCTGCGGATGCTTCGGCAGCCCGGATACCCCGCCTAGTGCCGGGCACGTGGTGCTCAACTCGGCGGCAACGGCCGTGGCATTGGCGGTTGCGACAGCCCCGATCGGTCCTTGGGTCGGGTTGTCGGCAACCGATCCAGGCACCGCAAGCGCATTTCTGCTCTTCTCCGGTGCCACCGTGTACCTGCTCTACGCGATCGTCGACGTCCTGCCACAGCGGCCGACGCCGGATCGAAGCCTGCCCACAATCCCGCTCTCTGCCACCCGGAGACCGGTCGATGAGTAGGACGCTGGTGCGGCGGGCCACGGAGATGGTGGACCGTCCGGTGAGCCGGCGTGGCTTCCTTCGCCGTTTGACCATGGGCGCCACGGCCCTGACCGTGGCCCCTCTCCTCTACATGAGCCGCCCGGTGACCGCCCATGCCGCGATCTGCTCGTGCTCCGGGTCGAGCTGTGATTGCGGGGACCTGTGTTGTGACGGGTACACCGAGTTCTGCTGCAGCATCTACGGGGAGAACACCTGTCCGGCGGGAACGATCCCGGCCGGGTGGTGGAAGGCCGACGGCTCGGGGGTTTGCGACAACGAGTTGGGGCCACAGCCCCGTTATTACCTGGACTGCAACATCGCCACTTGCGGCTCCTGTGGTTGTGGCGGCAGCGGGATCTGCTCCGGGGGCTGTCAAGAGGGCACCAACTTCACCTGCGGATGTGCCAACGGCGACTGTCATCTGCGCAAGTCGTCGTGCACCGGCTTTCGCTATGGCCAGTGCAACCAGGACGTGAACTGCGTCGGCCCCATCGTGTGCCGGGTGGTGACATGCACCCCGCCCTGGATCTGGGACGACTCGTGCACCACGGCGTCCGCCACCGACAACAACACTCGTTTCCACAATGCGGCCTGTCTCAATCAGCCCGGTCTTTCCGCCCCGCTCCCGGCCGGTGTCCCGATCAGCGGAGACTGGACCGGCGCCGGTCGCGACATGCCCGGAGTGTTCGTCAACGGGATCTGGCACCTTCGACCCGCCGGCGGTGGCGCCGACATCGTGTTCGGATTCGGTGGTCCGGGCGACAGGCCGGTGGTGGGTGATTGGGACGGGGACGGTGTCGACGCCCCCGGTGTCTACCGCAACGGCACCTTCTACCTGCGCAATTCGAACAGCACCGGTGCCGCGGATGTGGCATTCGGCTATGGGGACCCGGGCGACTACCCGCTCGCGGGCGACTGGACCGGCAAGGGATTCGACTCGGTCGGGGTGCATCGCGCCGGCACATGGCTTCTGCGCAACTCGAACTCGAGCGGGCCCGCCGACATCGGTTTCGGATACG
>Ga0214468_1000648_pt1 | contig 10925 bp, 12 predicted proteins | sample RVTome_9_FD_187334 | JGI IMG/M metagenome (GOLD analysis project Ga0214468, IMG submission 187334) | Soil microbial communities from uranium-contaminated site in the Upper Colorado River Basin, Wyoming, United States - RVT155D38 HiSeq ...
GAGAGTTCGCCGGCGAAGGCCCACCCGCCGAGCTTCGCGGCCGGCACCTGGCGGGATGCCGCGAGCACCACGGTCGCGACCGGCAGGTCGAGCCCCGGGCCTTCCTTGCGCAGGTTCCCGGGCGAAAGGTTCACGACCACGCGTCGGAGCGGCCATTCGAGCCCGGCGCTCTCCACCGCGGGCCGGATCCGGTCCCTCGCGTCCTGCACGGTCGTGCCCGGAAGCCCCGTCAGCGTCAGCGAGGGCAACCCGCGGCCGATGTGAGCCTCGACGACGACCGGATGACCGCGGACGCCGACGACGGTGACCCCGACCACCTTCGCATACACGGTCGGCCTATCGCCTGCCGGCGACGGCGCCACGGGTGTTCGCACGCCGCATCAGAACGCGTCCTCGAAGATCTCGACGTCCGCTCGCGGACCGAGCCACACGCTCGCGACGTCGAAGCGAGCCCGGACGTCGAGCGGCCGATAGGATTGCAGGAAGACCTCGGCGAGCTGGCGCAGCTTCCGACGTTTCGACCAGTTCACGGCCTCGTAGCCGCCGCCGAACGCCGCCCCGGTTCGGGACTTCACCTCGCAGAACACGAGGACACGGCCCCGTTGCACCACGAGATCGAGCTCACCAAGCGGGCATCGCCAGTTCCGCGCGACGACGCGGTACCCGCGACGCTCGTAGGTTCGGACCGTGGCATCCTCGCCGCGTCGGCCGCGCGAGGAACGCTCGTCCGTTTCGGATTCCGGCACCGCGATCCGTTCCACGGCGAGACGCTAGCGCGCGCCACCGACACGACTCCTCGGACGGATGGCGGACGGGCGACACTCGGTTCGATCCGAAGTGGACCTACGGGGCGATGGTCGGTTCGTCGTCCCGGCGGAGCTCCTCGACGTTCACGTCGCGCTGCGTCATCACCCGGACGCTCGACACGAATCGCGCGGGCCGGAACATGTCCCAGACCCAAGCGTCGGCCAGCCGGACCTCGACCCACCCGCCTTCCCGCGTTTCCATCTCCACCTGGTTCGCGAGGTAGAAGCGGCGCTCGGTCTCCACGACGTAGGTGAACATCGGGACGACGTCCCGGTACTCACGGTAGAGCTCGAGCTCGCGCTCCTCCTCGAACCGCTCGATGTCGTCGTCGTTGTCGCTCACGCTTCCTCCTCCCCGCCCGCATCACCGATCGAAGGCACGGAGTCGTAGTACCCGGTGCGCAACCCCTTGAAGGAGTATCGGTGGATCGGCGATGGACCGTGCGCACGGATCGCGTCGCGATGCTCGTTCGTCCCGTACCCCCGGTTGTGATCGAAGCCGTACACGGGAAAGCGCCGGTGATACCGATCCATCATCCGGTCCCGCGTCACCTTCGCGACGATCGACGCGGCGGCGACCGAGGCCGTGACCGCGTCGCCCTTCTTGATCGACAGGTTCGGCATGCCGAGCCGCTTCACCGGGAACCCGTCGGTGAGCACGTAGTCGGGCTCCACCGAGAGCGTCGTGACGCAGCGGCGGAGGAGCCACAGGTTCGTCTTCTGCAGCCCCCGACGGTCGATCCGCGTCGAAAGACACTTGCACACCGACCACGCGACGGCGTCCCGCACGATCCGCACGTACGCGTCCTCGCGCTGGTTCGCGGTCAGCAGCTTCGAGTCGTTCACGCCCTCGAGATCGAACCCGACGGGAAGGATCACCGCCGCCGCCACCAACGGGCCCGCGAGCGCTCCGCGTCCGGCCTCGTCGGCGCCGGCGATCCTGTGGAACCCCTGCTCGCGCAGGCTGCGCTCGTACCGATCCAGGTCGAGCGTCAGTGCACCCATCCGGCCCTCGAGGGCGGCCAGATCAGGACGAATGCCCGGCCGATCACCTTGTCCACGGGGACGAAGCCGAGCCCGGCTCGCGAGTCGTTCGAGTTCCCCCGGTTGTCTCCCATCATGAAGAGCGCCCCATCGGGGACCCTCACCGGCCCGAAGTCGGTCATGCTCGCACGCGCTTCCTGCGTGAGGTACGGCTCCCGGAGCTCGCGGCCGTCGACGTAGACGATGTGCCGCCGGATCTCGACCTCCTCACCCGGCAGGCCGATCACCCGCTTGATGAAGTCCTCGTGCTCAGGGCGGGCGAACCCGATGCCCTCGGAAAGCCAGTGCAGGAACCCGTCGACGACCCCCCGATCGGACGAGGTTCCGTCCTTCGGATCGGCGAAGACGATGATGTCGAACCGGGACGGCTCGTAGAACGCCTTGTTCACCAGGACACGGTCGCCCGGCTCGAGCGCGGGCTCCATCGAACCCGACGGGATGTAGAAAGCCTGAACGACGAAGGTCTTGAGCAAGATCGCCAGCGCGATCGCGAGAAGGATCAGGACGGGGAGCTCGCGAAGGAACGAAAGGACGCCGCGGTGTTCCGGCGGCGCCGGGGGGTTCGCGGGCTTCGAGGCTTCGCCCGGTTCCTGAAGGGGCTCCCGGAGTTCGTCGCTGGGCTCCGTCGCCTCGGCCGGCTCGGGCGCGCCGGTCGGGCGGCGCAGCACGGACTTAGCCCTGCTCCTCGGTCTGGGGCTGGCCGCCGACGTCCGCGGAGACCTGCTCGAGTTCGGGTTCGGCGCCTTGGTCCTCGGCGTGGAGCTCCCCATCGGGCTCTCCCGCCTCGGGCGCTTCCTCCACGCCGTCGGCTTCGGCGGAGACGTCCGGCGACTCCGATCCCTCCTCGGATCCCTCGAGGGGATCGTCGGCCCCGTTGCCGGCGGCCCGCTCGGCCTCGGCTGCCGCGATCGCGGCGAGCTCGTCCTCGCCGAGCCGGCGCTCGCGGATCCGCGCCTTCTTCCCTCGGCGCTCGCGCAGGTAGTAGAGCTTCGCGCGGCGCACCCGCCCTCGGGAAACAACCTCGAGCTTGCCGATCGAAGGCGAATGCAGGGGGAACGTCCGTTCGACGCCGACCCCGAACGAGATCTTGCGCACGGTAAACGTCTCCTGGAGCCCCCCGCCCTGGCGCCGGATCACGACCCCCTGGAAGACCTGGATGCGCTCGCGACCTGCCTCGACCACGCGGACGTGGACCTTGACGGTGTCGCCCGGACGGAACTCGGGCACGTCCGTGCGCAGATAGGCCTTGTCGACGAGATCGGTCTTGTTCATGGCGGGACGGCCATGGTAGCAGGGGCCCAGCTCCGGCCCGCTACTCCTCGAGCAGGTCGGGTCGGTTCCGCCGGGTCTTCTCCCGGGCCGCCTCGCGCCGCCACCGCTCGATCGCCGCGTGATCGCCAGACAGGAGCACCTCGGGCACCGCCATCCCCCGGAATTCGGGCGGGCGCGTGTAGTGGGGGTGGTCCAGGAGGCCGTCGTGCCCGAACGAGTCGCGCTCGTGCGACTCGTCCCGACCGATCACCCCCGGCACGAGGCGGGTCACGGCTTCCAAGACGACGAGCGCCGGCACCTCACCGCCGGAAAGGACGTAGTCGCCGATCGAGATCTCCTCGGTGCCGAGACCCTCGACGACGCGCTCGTCCACGCCCTCGTAACGGCCGGCGACGAGCACCAGCCATGGCTCCGCCGCGAGCTCGCGAACCAGCGCCTGATCGAGGCGGCGGCCGGCCGGCGAGAGCAGCAGCACCCGTTTCGGATCCGGTCCGAGCGCTTCGACTGCCGCGAAGATCGGCTCCGGCTTCATCACCATCCCGGGACCGCCCCCGTAAGATTCGTCGTCGACCTGGCGATGCTTGTCGGTCGCGTGGTCCCGGATGTCGTGCACGCGAACGTCGAGCACGCCCTTCTCGATGGCCTTGCCGAGCAGGCTCTCGTGCAGCGGGCTCTCGAGGATGCCGGGGAAGATCGTCAGGACGTCGATGCGCACCGCGGCATCATTCCACGGTCAGGCCGGGGATCTCCCTGACGACGATGCGCTTGCCGTCGACGTCCACCGAGACGAGCACGTCCTTCAGCACGGGGATCAGCGTCTCGGTCCCCTGCTCGTCGACGGCCGACCAGACGTCGTTCGCCGCCGTGTGGATCACCTCCTGTACCGTTCCAAGCGCGCGGCCGGTGTCGGTCTCGACGGCGCATCCCTGGATGCGGTGGTCCCACCACGAACCCTCGGGGAGCTCGGGAGACATCGACTCCGGAACGACCAGGAGCGCGGACCGCAAGGCCTCCGCCTGGGTTCGGTCGGCGACCTCGCGGAACTTCACCAGCAGGCCGCCGCGATGGGGCTTCGAACCCTCCACCGTCAGCCGCCGGCCGTCCTCGAGCCACACGGCCTCCCCCGGGTCGAACCGCCCCGGCACCTCCGAAAGCACGAGGACACCGAGCTCACCCCGGATGCCGTGCGGCCGTCCGACGCGACCGACCGCGACGGTCGGTTCGTCCATCGCCTCTCCCGGCTAGTCGGCGATCTCGACGTGGCAGTGATGGAATCCCGCGCGCGTGGCTGCGGCCTTCATCACGGCGCGGATCGCGCGCGCCGTGCGGCCGCCGCGGCCGATCACCTTGCCCATGTCTTCCTGCGCGACGCGCAGGGTGAGGAGCACACCACGTTCGTCGTGCTTCTCGTCGACCTCGACCGAATCGGGGTCATCGACGATCTCTCGAGCGACGTACTCGAGGACGTCCCTCACGCTCTCGTCCGTGGTCAGGACGCCTTCGCGGGCGCCTTCGCCGGCGCCTTCTCGGTCTTCTTCTTGCCTTTGCTGCGAACCTTCGGCTTCTCCGGCCGGTCGGCCGCGAACTTGTCCCAGATGCCGATCTTCGTCATGAGTACGCGAACGGTGTTCGAGGGCTGTGCGCCGACCCGCAGCCAGTGCAGCGCTCGCTCCTCGTCGATCTCGATGAGGGACGGGTCTTCCAGCGGATGGTACTTCCCGATGTTCTCGATGAACCGGCCGTCGCGCGGGCTCCGCTGGTCCGCGACGACCACTCGATAGAACGGGCGCTTCGTGGCGCCCATCCGCCGCAACCTGATCCGAACCGACATGTCCTCTTCTCCTACTCCTGATCGCGCTACCCGAGCCCCGGGATGTTCGGCATCCCCGGGATGCGGGGCATGCGCTTGCCGCCCATGAGGCTCTTCATCATCTTGCGGGCCTGCTCGAACTCCTTGAGCAAGGCGTTCACGTCCGTGGTGGTGGTTCCGGACCCCCGGGCGATCCGCATGCGCCGAGTTCCGCCGATCATAGCCGGATCGCGGCGCTCCTCCCTGGTCATCGACTGGATGATGGCCTCGGCCCGCGCCATCTGGCCGTCGTCGACCTGGAGATCCTTGATCGCGTTCTTGCCGCCCGGGACGCTCGGAAGCATCGCGAGGAGATCCTGCAGCGGCCCCATCTTGCGGACCTCCTGCATCTGCACGAGGAAGTCCTCGAGGGTGAACGTCGCCTCGAGCATCTTCTTGGCCGCGTCGGCCGCGCGGTCGGAGTCGAGGTTCTCCTGCGCCTTGTCGATCAGGGACAGGACGTCGCCCATGCCCATGATCCGCGAGGCCATCCTGTCGGGATGGAAGGGCTCGAGGTCCGCGACCCGCTCTCCCGTCCCTGCGAAGAACACCGGCCGTCCCGTCACCGCGGTGATCGACAGCGCGGCGCCTCCCCGGGCATCCCCGTCGAGCTTGGTGAGGACGAACCCGGTGGTATCGATCTCGCGCATGAAGGCGCGCGCCTGCACGATGGCGTCCTGACCCGTCATCGCGTCGCACGCCATGAGGACGTGGTGCGGCTTGATCGCGTCCTTCACGCGGCGGGCCTCGCGCATCATCTCCTCGTCGACGTGCAGTCGTCCGGCGGTGTCGACGATCACCACGTCGAACCCCTCACGGCTCGCGTGCTTCATCGCGCTCTTCGCGACCTTCACCGCGTCCTTGCCGTCGGATACGACCGCGACGCCGATCTCCTCGCCCAGCATCATCAGTTGGTCGATCGCGGCGGGTCGCCACAGGTCTGCGGCGACCAGGAGCGGCCGCTTCCCCTTCTCCTTGTACATCCGAGCGAGCTTGGCCGACGCGGTGGTCTTCCCCGACCCTTGGACGCCGGCCATCATGATCACGGCCGGTTTCGCGCCGGGGAGCTGGAGCGGCGACTGCGTGCCCCCCATCGTCGTCTGCAGCTCGTCGCGGACGACCTTGATCACCTGTTGCGCCGGGGTGAGGCTCTTCATCACCTCCTCGGAGAGCGCTCGAGCTCGAACGCGCTCGAGGAGCTCGTCGGCGACCTCCATCGCGACGTCGGCTTCGAGAAGCGCCGTCCTCATGTCGTCCAGGGCGTTGTCCACCTGTTTGGGGTGAAGCTTCCCCTTGGACCGGAGCTTCTTGAAGATGCCGTCGAGACGGCCGGTGAGCGCATCGAACATGGAGGAAAGGTTACGACCCGGCGGGCGGCGGAGGCGGCTTGGCCTCGCCCTGCAGGACCCGCTCGACGGTCCGAAGGAGCGCCGTCGGCGAGAACGGCTTCGTGAAGTACTCGTCGGCGCCGAGCGACAAGACGAAGTCCCGCCCCTCCTCGCCGGTCGCGGTGACGATGATCACACGCACGCTCCTCGTGGCGGGATCGCCCTTGAGCTCGGAGAGCACGTCCGCGCCGCTCGTCCCGGGGATGTTGAGGTCCAGGAACATCAGGTCAGGCGGCTGCGCTCGCGCCATCGCGAGCGCCGCAGCACCGTCGGGCGCCTCGCGGATCTCGAACCCCTCGTGTTCGAGGATCAGCCGCATGGCCTCCCGCATGGTGGGGTGGTCCTCGACGATCATGATGTCGGCCTTCGCCATCGTCACGACCCCAGCAACCGGTCGGCGAACGCCCTGGCCTCGAAGGGCTCCAGGTCCTCCAACCCTTCCCCCGTCCCGACGAGCTTGACCGGGACACCGAGCTGTTCGCGAACCGCCAGGACCACCCCCCCTTTCGCCGTGCCGTCCAGCTTCGTGAGGGCCACCCCGGTCACCTCGACCGCGTCGGTGAATGCCCTCGCCTGCGCGATGCCATTCTGCCCCGTCGTGGCGTCGAGCACGAGCAGGGTCTCATCGGGCGGGCGGCCCGAGGCCTTCTCGAGCACGCGGCGCACCTTCCGGAGCTCGTCCATCAGCGGCTGCTTCGTGTGCAGACGTCCCGCCGTATCCACGATCAGCACGTCCGAGCCCCGGGCCTGCGCCGCCCGCACGGCGTCGAACGCGACCGAGCTCGGGTCGGCCCCTCGCGCCTGGGTGACCAGGTGCGCCCCCGAGCGCCGCGCCCATGCGTCGAGCTGCTCGGAGGCTGCCGCGCGAAAGGTGTCGCTCCCGGCCAGGCTGACCGCCTTGCCGTCCCGAGCGAGCCGCGAGGCCAGCTTGCCGATCGTCGTCGTCTTCCCGGACCCGTTGACGCCCACCACCATCACGACCCCGAGGCCTTCGCTGGGTAGATCCAGCCCCGCTCCGTTCCGCAGGACCCCGACCACCTCGTTCGCGACGAGCTCGACCGGATCCGCGCCGTCGTCGTACCGCTCGCGGACCTCGCGGACGATGCGCGACGCGGTCGCCGGTCCCACGTCGGCCTTGATGAGGAGACCCTCGAGCCGAACCCAGGGGTCGTCCTCGCCGGCGCCGGCACCGAACAGCGATCGGATCCGTGAGCCCAGACCGTCGCCGCGAACGGCCGGGCGCGCGGGCCGCGACGGAACGGGGCGCGGACGAACGTCGGTCCGGCTCCCCCGGGCGCGTCGCGTGAGCCGATACCCCACGAAGCCGCCCAGGGCAAGGACGACGACGACGAGCAGTACGACCCACAGACCCATGAGCGTTCCAGGCTAGCCGACGACGTCCGGCTCGGGAACGGCGACCGCAGCGAGCTCGGCCGGCCGCTCCTCCGCGCCGCCGCCCTGGGGAGGTTCGAGGCGCTGCGCAAGGACCTTCGATGTCCCGTCCTTGCCCATCGAGACCCCGTACATCATCCCGGCGACCTCCATGGTCCGCTTCTGGTGGGTGACGATGATGACCTGCGACTCGCGAGCGAATCCCTCGACCAGCTTGATGAACCGGTGGAGGTTGACGTCGTCGAGCGCCGGCTCGACCTCGTCCATCAAGTAGAACGGGCTCGGCCGCGCCTTGAAGATCGCGAACAGGAACGCCATGGCGGTGAGCGCGCGCTCGCCGCCGGACAGCAGACTGATCCGCTTCACTCGCTTGCGTCCGGGACGGGCCTCGATCTCGATGCCGGTGTTCAGGAGGTCCCCGGGCTCGGTCGCGACGAGGCGACCCTCACCGCCGGGGAACAGCTCCGCGATCAGCCGCTCGAACTCGGCGGCGACGTCGCGGTAGGCGGCCTCGAACGTGGTGGCGATCTCGGTCTCGATGCGTTGGATCACCTCGAGAAGGTCCCGGCGCGCCTTGCGGACGTCGTCCACCTCGCGCTGGAGGAACTCGTGACGCTCCTGCAGGGCTTCGAACTCGCCACCGGCGAGCAGGTTCACGCGGCCGAGCAGTCCAAGCCGCCGCTGCACCAGTTCGGCCTTGCGCTCGAGCGCGGGCACCGCGTCGCCCTCGGTCAGCTCGGCGAGCGCTTCCTGCGGATCGCGCTGATGGCCCTCGCGCAGGAGGCGTTCCGCGTCGCGGATCCTCCGCTCGAGGTCGCCCCGGAAACGGTCCTCGTCCTCGTACTCCTCACGCAGCCGCTCGAGCTCGGTCGAGGCCTCCCGCCACAGCCGGTTCGCCTCGGCTTCTTCCTCCGTCGCCGCGCGATCGGCGTCGGAGGCGGCGGTGCGTGCCGCCGTCGCGTGTTCGAGCGCGCCCTCGGCGGTCGAGAGCCGCGCCTCGGCGGCGGCCCGGTCGCGTTCGGCGGTCTCGACGGTCGCGCGAAGGACGTCGGGATCTTGCGCCGCGAGCCCGTCTCGCTCCGCCCGAACCGATCCGAGCCGGGCCTCGAGGCTCGAACGGTCGCGGCGGAGGGTCTCGACGGCGACGCGGGCCTGGATCGGCGGCTCGGGGGTACGCGGCATCGCCGGAAGCTCGTGCGTGAGCGGTTCGGCCGCCGCGAGGCTCGACCGCCAGGCCGCCGCACCGTCATCCAGGCCGGCGAGCCGCTGCCCGACGATCTCGTCTTCCTTGGCGATCGACGCCAGGTCCGTTTCGATACGCCCGATCCGGTCGGCGGCGCGAGTGATCTGCGCGTCGGACGCCTCGATCCGCTCGGTCAGGTCCTCGAGCTCGGCGCCGATCTCCTCCAAGCGAGCGCGGCGCGGCTTGAGGGCGGCCTTCGCCTGCGCGAGGTCGTGCTCGACGACCGCGAGCTCGCGCCGGATCTCGCCGGCCCGCGAGTCTGTCTCGGGCGTCGTGCGGATCACGGCCGGTCCGAGGAGGACTCCCTCCCGGGTGACGAACGACGCCTTGGGGTGCTCTCGGTGCTTGACCACCGCCTCGTCGAGCGAGCCGGCGAGGTAGATGTCGGCGAGCACGGTCGTCACGAGTCCGCGAACGGCCGGGTTCGCATCGACGATCGACAGCAGGGTGCGCTCGCCGCGCAGGACGGTGCCGGCGGGACCGCCGCCCGCGATCGAGAGGATCGCCCCGTCGCCTTCGGGTGCGTCCGCGATGGCCCGGCCCTCCTCCTCGTACACGACGGCGTCCGCGAGCGACCCGAGGCCGGCGCGGAGCGCTCGTTCCCATCCCTTCTCGATCTTCACGAGCCCGGCAAGCAGCCCGATCGCCCGGTCCCGGTGTCCCTCCAGGAACCGGGAACCCGGCGTTTCCTCGAGGTCCGTCAGCCGGGCCTGGAGCACGTCGCGACGGTGCTCGTGGCGGCGGACGGCCTCGTCGCCCTGGGAGACGACGTCCGCGAGCGAGTGCCGTTCCCGCTCGATCAGCGTCCGCCGTTCCGACAGCGGCGTCGTCTCGGCGTCGAGGCGCTCGACGTCCCGGGCGAGCGTCTCCCGCTCCCCTTCGGCCGCCTCTCGGCGCGCTCGCACCAGGCCGAGCGATTCCTCGATCCGCGAGCGCTCGCGTTCGTACGAGGCGAGTGAGCGGCGGAGCGTCTCCATCTCGGCCCGGTGCGCCGCCGCCTCCTCGGAGACCCGACGCCGCTCCTCCTCGACGCTCGAGCGCGATTCGACCGCCGCCCGGAACGTGCCCTCGGCCTCCTGGAGCTCGAGCTCCCGGGCGCCCAGATCCACGACGACGGCACGGAGCCGGTCCTCGAGCCGGCGCAGATCCTCCTGAAGACCATCGAGCCGGGCGTCGCGGCCGGCATCGGCCGCGAGCACCTGCCGGGCGTCGGACTCGAGCTCGACGGCGCGACGGAGCTCGAGCTCGGCGGCGGACTTGGCCGCTTGGGCCTCGCGGAGCCGGCCCTCCACGTCCTGGAGCGCCCACACCGCTCTCGCGCGTGCGTCGGCCGCAGCGCCGATCCGCTCGTCGAGGCCGTCGAGGCGCTCGCGCGCCGCCTTCCGCTTCGCGAGCCCCTCGTCCCATCCCGAGGAGCGGCCCTCGCGATCGGTCATGAGGTCGCGAAGCCGTGCGGCCGCGAGCCGGATCGTGATGGCGTCGGCCTCTGCGGTGAGTTGCTCGTGGCGCGTTGCCATCTCGGCCTGTTGCTTGAGCGGCTTGAGCTGACGGCGGAGCTCGGCGAGCACGTCCTGCAGCCGGAGGAGATCCTGCTCGAGCCCGGAGAGCTTGCGCTCGGCCCGGTCCTTGCGCTTGCGGTGCTTCGCGATCCCGGCGGCCTCCTCGACGTACTGGCGCCGCTCCTCGGGCCGCGCGGAGAGCACCGCCTCGAGCTGGCCCTGCCCCACGACCGTGTGGAGCGCTCGCCCGATGCCGCTCTCCGAGAGCAGCTCCTGGACGTCGAGCAGCCGGACAACCTGGCCGCCGATCCGGTACTCGCTGTCGCCGGAACGGAAGATCGCCCTGCTGATCTCGATCTCGCTCATCGGCACAGGGATCAATCCCGCGGTGTTGTCGATGACCAGCTTGACCTCGGCCAGTCCGAGGGCGGG
>Ga0214468_1000650_pt1 | contig 10887 bp, 8 predicted proteins | sample RVTome_9_FD_187334 | JGI IMG/M metagenome (GOLD analysis project Ga0214468, IMG submission 187334) | Soil microbial communities from uranium-contaminated site in the Upper Colorado River Basin, Wyoming, United States - RVT155D38 HiSeq ...
GCCCCATCGCGGTCGGACCGGGTGGCGAAGTACAACCAGCTCCTGCGTATCGAGGAGCAGCTCGGCGAGGCGGCAACCTATCCCGGGCTCGACGCGCTTCGGCGTGGTTAGTCCGCCAGCGGGCCGGCAGGATTCCTCGCGCCGGCAGGACGACGCCGCGCGGCGTCGAACGCAGCGGCATGAGCGCCAGGGCCCATGCCGCACGTGGCTATCGGGCGCGGCCAGCGCCGCGCCGCGGCACCCGCAACCGAAGCCGCATCCACTGGGACAAGCTGGGCCGCGTTGCCCTCGTCCTCGTGCTGCTGGCGATCTTCGCCTCCTACGTCAACCCGCTGGTCAACTTCGTCGATGCCTGGCAGGACTCGCGGACCGAGCGCGGCCAGCTTCAGAAGCTCAAGCAGCAGAACGCGGATCTGAGCTCGAAGGCGGCGGCGCTGAACGGCCCGGGCGCCCCCGAGCGCGAGGCGCGGCGCCTGGGGATGGTCTTCGCCGGCGAGCGCTCCTACGTCGTCAAGTAGCGGGGGCGACCCGGTGAGGGCCGGGTTCGAGTTCGCGCCTGCCGACGAGCGGGCGCTCGGCCTTGGGGCCTACCTCGGCGGCCTCGCCGAGCTGGCGCTGATCCTGCTCGCCTTCGCCTACGGGGCGCGGCGGCTTCGCCGCGCGCTGCTCGGGGGGTGGGAGGGGCCGCCGGCGCTGCTCGCCGAGCTCGTGATCGGGATCACCGGGCTGATCATCGTCTCGGAGATCCTGGGCAGCTTCGAGGCGTTCGGCGAGCTGGAGATGATCGTCGCCTCGGCGGTGTTCGCCGCCGTCGCCGGCCTTGCGGCGGGGCGGCTCGAGCGGCGGGTCGGGCCCGCCGCCCAGCCGCCGGCCCGGGCAGCGGGATCGCTTGCGACCGCGCTCGCGATCGCCGGCTGCGCCGCGGTGGTCGCGGGCTGGGCCGTGCCGACGCTGGGCAGCCTCGCCGGCGGCATGGATCGCGCCGACACCCTCTGGTACCACATGCCGCTGTCCGCGGAGTTCGTGCAGACCGGCTCGCTGAGCCGGATCTTCTTCTTCGACCCGATCTTCTTCGCCTCGTTCTACCCGGCGAACTCGGAGGTCCTGCACGCGGTCCCGATCCTCACCTTCGACCGCGACCTCGTCTCGCCGGTGCTCAACCTGGGCCTGCTCGCGATCGGCCTGCTGGCCAGCTGGTGCATCGGTCGCCCCTTCGGGGTCGCGCCGCAGGCGCTGATCGGCGGCTCGATCGCCCTCGGGTCGCAGATGCTGGTGGAGTTCCAGGCGGGGGAGGCGCTCAACGACATCAGCGGCGTCGTCTTCATCCTCGCCGCCGCGGCGATCCTGGTCAACGGCTACGCGGCCGGCGTGGGCGGCGCACGTGGCCGCCAGATCGCGGCGGGCGCGGTGGTGGTCGCCGGGTGCGCCGCCGGCCTGGCGGCGGGGATGAAGCTCTCGTTCCTGGCCCCCGTCGCGGCGCTCACGGTTGGTGTCGTCGTCGTCGCCCGGCCGGGGATGCGCACGCGCGCGGCGGCGCTGTGGATGCTGCCGCTGGCGGCCGCCGGCGCCTACTGGTACGTGCGAAACGCGATCGCCACCGGCAACCCGATCCCGTACGCCGGCTCGATCGGGCCGCTCGAGCTGCCGGCGCCGGAGCGCGGCTTCGAGCTGCGACCTGGCTTCTCGGTCAGCCACTACCTCACCGACCTCGACGTCTGGTGGGACTGGTTCATCCCCGGCCTCAGCGAGTCCTTCGGGGAGCTGTGGCCGCTGACGATCGCCCTGATGGTGGGCGGTGGCTTGGTCGCGCTCGCGTGGGGGAGCGAGCCGGTGCTCCGGATGCTGGGAGCCGTCGTCCTGTTCACCGCGGTCGCCTACCTGTTCACGCCGCTGACCGCCGCCGGCGAGGAGGGCCAGCCGATCGCCTTCGTCTGGAACGTGCGCTACCTGGCCCCGGCGGTTGCGATCGCCCTGGCGCTGGTCCCGTGCCTGCCACAGGCCCGCTCGAGCGAGCGCCGGCGGCTGGCGGTGACCATCGGCCTCGCCGTGCTCCTGGCCTCCACCGTCGCCTCGCTGGTCCAGTGGCAGCAGGGCCACGTGAAGGGCGCGGTTGCGGCGGCGCTCGCCGTCGTGGCCGGGGCTTCGGCGTTCGCGTGGCTTCGCTCCCGCGGCCTCGTCGGGCCGGCGGCGACCAGGCGCTCGCTCGCGGCCGCCGTCGCCGCTGCCGTCCTGATCACGACCGCGGCCGGCTGGTTCGGCCAGCGCCACTATCTGGAGCGCCGCTACGAGAACACGAGCCCGCGGCTCCAGCTCGCCTCGACCCTGCGCTGGGCGCGCGATCTCCGGGACGCGCGGGTGGCGGTCGCCGGGATCCGGGGCGTCTTCAACCAGTATCCGCTCTACGGCACCGACCTCTCCAATCAGGTCCAGTGGCTCGGCATCCGCGGCGAGCAGGACGCGTGGCTGCGGATCCCCACCTGCGAGCGCTGGCGCGAGGAGATCAACGAGGGCTCATACACGCATGTCGTCACCACCTATGACCCGTTCCATCCCGGGCGCCTCACCGACACCAAGGAAGCGCTGTGGACGCGCCGGGACCCGGCGGCGAAGCCCGTCCTGCGCGAGGGCCCGGTGAGCGTCTTCGAGATCACCGGCGAGCTGGATCCGGCCGGGTGCGCCGGCCTGCCGGCGCTGAGCGCGCCCGAGCTGAACGGCGATTCGGTCAACATCGAGCCGCTGGCCAACCAGCCCCCGGGGACCGGTCCGCGCGCGGGCCGGCCGGCCGGCGCGGAGGATGCTTGAAATGGCGGTTACGCTTGCCCTCGCGGCGCTGATCGTCGTCCTCAGCCTTGCCGCCGGCAGCGTCGTCCTCCGGCTCGGGGGCTCGCGCCGCGGCTTCGGGCTCGAGGCGGCGGTCGGCTTCGCCGCGCTGGTCGTGGTCGCGGGGCTGGCGGTGCGACTGCCGGGGCGGGCGGCGACCGCGGCCGCACTGATCGCGGCGCTGCTCGCGGCCGGGCTCTTGGCGGCGCGCCGGTCGGGCGGCCCGCCGCCTACCGGCGGCCAGCTCGTGCCCGCCGCCGCCGTGGCCGCGGTCCTGGTCCTGGCCGGGGTCGTCCCGTTCGCGCTCGAGGGCCGCGCCGGTGTCCTCGGCGAGGGCATCTACACCAACGACCACGCGGCCCAGCTCTACTGGACCGACTGGCTCCAGCACGGGTTCGGCCCCGAGCCGACCGCGGTCGCCTGGGGCTACCCGGTGGGCCCGCCCTCGCTCGTCGCGGCGGTCGCCGAGGCCTCCGGCGCCTCGCTCGTGGACGCCTTCAACGGCCTGCTGGTGGCGATTCCCGCGCTCACCGGCCTCACCGCGCTGGCGCTGGTGCGCCACCTGCGCCCGGCGCCGCGGACCGCGGCGGCGGCGCTCGCCGGGATGCCGTTCCTGGCCGCCTCGTTCCTGGCCCAGAGCGCGTTCAAGGAGACCGCGATGGCGCTGCTCGTGCTCGGCTTCGCCGCCACCCTCGCGCTCGCGACCGAGGCCCAGCCGGGAGCCCGGCCGCCGCTTCGCCGCCGCGCTGCGGCCGCCGCGGCGGGGCTGCTCGTGCTCGGCGGCATCCTCACCTACAGCGTGCCCGCCCTGGCCTGGTTCGTGCTCACGGCGGCGGGGTGGCTGGCGCTGGCCTACGTCGCCGGCGCGGTCACGGTGGACTGGCGGGCGCTGCGCGACGCGCTCTGGCGCCGGCGCCTCGCCCTCGCCGTGGTCGGGCTCGGCCTGGCGGCGCTGGTCGCGGTCAGCGCCGGCCGGTTCGGCGGCTTCGTCGAGCGGATCGGCGACGTCTCGCAGTCCGCCGGCCGGCTCAGCTCGCCGGTCTTCCCCGGGGAGGCGCTGGCCGTCTGGCCCGAGGGCGACTTCCGGGTCGTCCGCGGGGAGGTGGACGGGGCGCTGCTGGCGACCGCGCTCGGCGCCGCCGCCGTCGTCGGCGGGGCGCTGGTCCTGGTTCGCCGCCGCGCCTACGCGACGCTCGCGGCGCTCGGCTCGGGAGCGCTCGTCTATCTCGGCGCCCGCGCCTTCTCCAGCATCCACGTCGAGGCGAAGGCGCTGGCGGTGATGGCGCCGCTGGCGGTCGTGGTCGCGCTCGGCGGGCTGCTCGCGGCCCCGGGCCGCTGGCGGCGGCCGGCGGCGGCGCTGGCCGTGGTCTTCGCGCTGGCGGCCCTCGCCTCCACCTTCCTCGCCCTGCGCGCGGCGCCGGTCGGCTTCTCCGACCGCGGCGCCGAGCTCGAGGAGCTGGCGGCGCGCGCCGAGGGCAAGCGGGTGGCCTTCCTCGGCGTCGACCGCTTCGCCGCCTACTGGCTGCGCGGAACCCTGATCCGAAGCCCCGGCGGATACGTGCCGCCGGAGGTCCGGGCGCGGGCGCACAAGGTCTGGCGCCAGGGCCGGGCGATGGACCTCGACACCCTCGCCCCCAGCCGTCTCGACGAGTTCGACTACGCGATCACCACGACCGCGGCCTACCAGAGCTCGCCGCCGGCGAACGCGCACGAGGTGGCCCGGACCTCCTCGTACGTGCTCTGGGACGTGAGCGAGCGCACGCCGCGCTCGCAGGTGCTGGACGAGGGCGGCGAACCGGGCGCGCCCTTGACGCCGGACTCGCCGGCGGTCGTGTCCGCGTGTCGTGGGTCCCTGAGGACGCACGGAGGCGGCCTGGCCACGACCCTGCCGGAGCCCGTCGTCGGCGGCCCCCGAAGGTGGAGCCGGCCGGTCCCGTTCGAGGCGCCCGGGAGATCCACTCAAAAGCTGCGCCTCGGACCGGGGCGCTGGCACCTCTCGCTCCAGTACCACAGCCAGGTCGACCTGACCGTCCGGGCAGCCGACCTCGAGGCGGAGCTTCCGGCGTCGCTCGTCGGCATGTACCTGACGCACCAGGGCCAGAGCTCGTTCTGGCCGGTCGGCGAGGTCGAGCTGCCGCGCGGCGCCAGGGTCGTGAGCGTGGAGATCGAGGCTCGGGAGCCGGCCTCGCTCGCCGGCGCCGTCGGGGCGACGCGCCGGGTGTGGCTGGGCGAGCTGGCCGCGACCCGCCTCGATCCGCTCGCGGCCGAGGCCGAGATCGTGCCCCTGGGGGCCGCCTGCGGGCGCTACGTGGACCGCTACGTCCCCCGCTGAAGGCTCTAAGTTCAGCGCCGATGTACCGCCGCACGCCCTCCAAGCGCCCGCCGCGCCGCCGCCGCAAGCGCGTCGCCGCGACCGGCGTGCCCAAGGAGGGCATGCGCCGGGTGCCGCCGGTGACCTTCGTCGGCGGCACCGGCCGCAGCGGCACCCACGTCGTCTCCCGCCTCTTGGCCAGCCACGGCAAGCTCGATCTGATCCCGGTCGAATGCCGCTTCCACGTCGAGCGGCGCGGCTTCCCCGGCCTGCTCGCCGGCACCACGACGAAGCGCGCGTTCATCCGCCGCCTTCGCGGCTTCTGGTGGCGCGGGTTCCAGACCAACAGGATGCGCGGCATGTACCGGTTCGTGCCGCGGGAGCGCTTCGACCGGGCGGTCGAGGACTTCGACGAGAGCTTCGACGACGATCCCGAGGGCGCCTGCCGCGACCTCTTCTGGGATCTGCTGTGGCCCGCCGAGGCGGAAGGGGAGGTCAGCGGCATCGTCGAGCAGAGCTGCGACACGGTGGCGCAGGCGCCGGTCCTGCACCGGCTCTTTCCCGAGGCCGCGTTCGTCCAGGTCGTGCGCGACGGGCGCGACGCCTCGGCGTCGCGGGTCTCCCAGACCAGGGGGCTGATCCGGCCCCGGACAAGAGCGCAGGGGCTCGAGTGGTGGGAGGGACGCCTGCGCGAGATCGACGTCGGCGCCCGCGCCGTCCCGCCGGACCAGCTCGCCCTGGTCAGCCTCGACGAGCTGCTCGCCGACCCCGGCGGCCGGATGCTGGAGGAGCTGTTCCAGGTGGTGCGCCTTCGCCCCGGGCGCCGTGTCCAGGGCTTTCTCGCGAACCGGATGAGCCTCGAGGAGGCGAACGCCGAGCGCTGGAGGAAGGGGATCTCCGAGCGCAAGCGGGAGCGGCTCGACGCCGCATACGCCGAGACGCTGGAGCGGCTGGCGGCTGACGGGATCGGCGCCGCGCCGCTCCTTCGCCGCACCTATGAGCGTCGCCGGGAGGCGCGGCGGCCATGAGCCCCGAGCCCGCCCGCGATCCCGCCGATCTCGTCTTCGTCGGCGGGACCGGCCGCAGCGGCACCCACGTCGTCGCCAGCCTTCTCGGGCAGCACTCGCGCTTCGCCGCGGTCCCGATCGAGTGCCGCTTCCACTGCAATCCGAACGGGCTGGCCGACCTGGTCACGGGACGCACGACGCCCGAGGCGTTCGTGCGCAAGCTGCGGCGGTTCTGGTGGCACCGTGTCCGGGTTCGCGGGCGCGGCACGGTCAGGCTGCGGCACCTGGCCGGCCGCCGCGGAGCGGAGGCGAAGGTGCGCGGGCTCCACAAGATCGCCAGCCGCGAGCGCTTCGAGGCGGCGATCGCCGGCTTCGAGGCGAGCGTCGGGGACGATCCGGTCGAGGCCTCCCGCGGTCTCTTCCTCTCGCTGCTCGAGCCGGTGGCCGCCGAGCAGCGCAAGCCGGCGCTGGTCGAGATGAGCTGCTTCACGATCGCCTCCGCACCGGGGCTGGCGATGATCTTCCCGGATGCGCGATTCGTGCATTCGGTCCGCGACGGGCGTGACTCGGGCTCGTCGAAGGTATCGAAGCGCCAGAAGGCGCACCACCCGGACGACGCCACCTCCGGCATCGCCTGGTGGGAGGGGCGGCTGCGGCTCGCGGAGGAGGGGGTGCGCGGGCTGGATGCCGTGCCGGAGCGCCTGCATGCGGTCTGCCTCGACGAGCTGGTCTGGGGCGACCGCGACGCCTCCTACGACGGGCTCCTGCGGTTCCTGGGCGTCGCCGACGAGCCGGCGATGCGTGCCTTCTTCGATCGGCAGATGAGCGCCGAGGCCGCGCATCGCGAGCGCTGGCGCGAGGGGCACAGCGAGGCCGAGCAGGCCGCCATCGTCGCCGCCTACGAGGCGGCCCTGGATCGGATCGAGCGCGAGGGCTATCACTGCGCCGGGCTGCTTCGCCGTGCCTACGAGCGCTCGGGGGTGGCCACGCCTTGAACGCCGCCGACCCCGCGGAGCTGGTGTTCGTCGGCGGCACCGGCCGCAGCGGCACCCACGTCCTCGGGCGCCTGCTCGGCAGCCACGGTCGCTTCGCCGACGTCCCGATCGAGTCGCGGTTCCACTGCAACAAGCGCGGCATGCCGGAGCTGCTCTCGGGAACGGTGACGCTGGCGGGCTTCCTCGAGAAGCTGCGCGGGTTCTGGTGGCATCGCGTGCGCGTGGACGGCCAGCCCCGGGGCCTCTACAACCTGATGACGAGGCGCGAGTTCGACCGGGCGACGGAGCGGTTCGAGCGTCGCTACCACTCCGATCCGGTGGGCGCCTGCCGCGACCTCTTCCGCGACCTCCTCTGGCGGGTTGCGGAGCGGGAGCGCAAGCCGGCGCTGGTCGAGATGAGCTCGCACAACGTCAAGGAGGCGCAGACGCTGCGGCGCCTGTTCGCGGGGGCGCGCTTCGTCCACACCGTCCGCGACGGTCGCGACGCGGCCTCATCGGTGACGACCAAGAGCTGGGGGCCCGACCGGATCGTCCCGGCGATCGGCTGGTGGGCCGACCGGCTGCGGGCGATCGACGCCGGCGTCCGCGGCTGGGAGGACGGCGCCGGCTTCGACCTCGGCCCCGAGCGCCTGCACACCGTCGTGCTCGACGACCTCGCCGGCGGCGATCGCGGGGCGGCGCTCGAGGCATTGCTTCGATTCTGCGGCGTCGCCGCCGACGCGGGCGTGCGCGAGTTCTTCGAGCAGGAGGTGGGTGCGGACGCCGCCCACCACGGGCGCTGGAGCCGGGGCCTGGGCCCGCTGGCCAGGGCGCGGGTGAGGCACAGATACGAGCGCACGCTCGCCGCCCTCGCCGCCGAGGGAAACCACGTGGCCCGCCCGCTGATCGACGCCTACGAGCGCCTGGGATGAGCACGCAGCGGCCCGCCGGCGCCGGCGCCGGGCGCATCCTCTTCGTCTCCTCCAATGGAACCGGCCTGGGGCACCTCACCCGGTCGATGGCGATCGCCAGGCGCCTCGAGCGGCTCGAGCCTCTGTTCCTGACCCTCTCGGGCGCGGCGCCGGTGGTCCGCGGTCAGGGGTTCCCGGTCGAGTACGTGGCCTCGTACACGACCCCGGGCGCGGGCAGCGACTGGCGCTGGTCGCGGCGCCTGCGGGGGCGGCTGCGCGCCGTCTTCGCCGAGGCCTCTCCAGACGTCGTCGTCTTCGACGGGGCCCACCCCTACCAGGGCCTGATCGACGCCCTCGGCGCGGCCCGGGGCGCCAGGCGGGTGTGGTGCCGGCGCCCGATGTGGCGCCCGGGATCCAACCGCGGCGCGCTGGCACGGGAGCGCTTCTTCGACGCCGTGCTCGAGCCCGGCGAGTTTGCCGCCGAGGAGGACCGGGGGCCCACGGTCGAGCGCCGGCACGGTGCTCGGGTCGTGGCGCCGATCGTCTTCTGCGACGACGCCGACCTGCTCCCCCGCGAGCAGGCCGCCCGCGAGCTGGGCCTCGACCCCGGTGCGAGCTGCGTCCTCGTCAACCTCGGCCAGGGGCCGGAGGTGAGGGCGCTGGCCGAGCGCTGCGTCGAGCGGCTCGCGGGTCGCGACGGCGTTCAGGTCGCGGTGCTGTCGTCGGCGATCGCCGCCGGCCTCGACGTCCCCGACGGCGTCGTCCACCTGCGGGCGACCTACCCGGTCTCGCGCTACTTCCGGGCCATCGACGCGGCCGTCGCGGCCGCCGGCTACAACGCCTATCACGAGCTGATCCGGTTCGCCGTCCCATCCCTGTTCGTGCCGATGGCCCGCCAGACCGACGACCAGGCCGCCCGGGCGCGCTTCGCCGAGCGCACCGGGGTGGGCCTGGCGCTGGCCGCGGGGGACGACCCCGACCGCGCGCTCGAGGAGCTGCTCGATCCCGGTCGCCGCGCGCGGATCTCCGAGCGCCTGGCGCAGATGCGCCCGGCGAACGGCGCGGCGGAGGCCGCCGCCTGGCTCGAGGAGCTGGCCGCGGCGGAGGCCGGGCCGCGGGTTGCGGCCAGCCGCTTCGGCAAGTACCTGCGAAGCCCGGTGCGGTCCCTTCGGGCGGCGGCGCCGTTCGCGGCCCGGGCGCCGGTCCACGCTGCCGCGCTCGCGAAGCAGACGATCCAGCGCCGCCCCCCGCGCACCGTGGTCCTCGCCCTGGGTGTCGAGCCGGAGGCAGTCGAGGCCGCCGTCGCCGACGTCCTCGAGCGCACGCCGGACCCCCCGGAACGGGTGCTGGTCGTGACCGACACGCTCGAGCTGGGCGCGCTGCGGCGCCTGGGCGTCGGCCACGAGCACCTGCCGGCGCCGGACGATGCCCAGGCCGCCCTCTCCGGCGCCCCCTACCAGGACTTCGCCCGCCGCCGGCTGGAGCTGATCCTGGCCGAGCGCCCGAGGCCGCGCCGGGTACTGGCGGCGGGCGATCGCGGCCGGGAGCTGCTGGCGGGCTTCGGTACCCTGAGCCGCTGAGCGCGGATCGTTCGGCGCCTGCCGGCCCGGCCCCGCGACGTCACCCATGGAGGCCTCGACCACCCCCACCTCTGCGCATGGCGGGACGGGCGCCCCGGCCGCGACCGGGGACGCCGCCGCGAACGGCACCAGCCGTCGGGGCGCCCTGCCCAACCTGGTCGTGATCGGGGCGCAGAAGTGCGGCACCAGCGGCCTGCACTACCACCTCGGCCTGCACCCCGAGATCGCGATGTCGAAGCCGAAGGAGCTGAACTTCTTCATCGAGGAGCGAAACTGGCACCGGGGCGCCGAGTGGTACAAGCGCCACTTCGACGCCGAGGCCCGCGTGCGCGGCGAGTCCTCGCCCAACTACACGGCCTACCCGCACCACCTCGGGGTGCCCGAGCGCATGCACTCGCTGATTCCCGACGCGCAGCTCATCTATGTGGTCCGCGACCCGCTGGTGCGGATCGCCTCCCACTGGGTGCACAACTACGCCAAGCGCCGCGAGAAGGGCGACCTGCGGACCACGCTCAGCCACCCGAATACCTCGTACCTGGTCCGCAGCCAGTACCACATGCAGCTGCAGCAGTTCCTGCGCTTATTCGACCGCGAGCAGATCCTTGTCTTCCAGCAAAGCGACTTTCGCCGGGAGCGCGGCGACAGCCTGCGCCGGATCTTCGAGTTTCTCGGCGTCGACGCCGGCTTCACCCACCCGAGCTTCGAGCGCGAGCGGCACGCGACCGCGCGCAAGACCCGGGCCACGCGGCTGGCGGCGAGGCTGGAGAAGATGAGCCGCAGCCGGCGCGGCCGCCTGCTGCCGCCGAAGATCTGGTTCGCGCTCGACGAGCGGCTGCCGCTTCGCCGCCCGATCGAGCGTCCCGACGTGCGTGAGGCCCTCGACCCCGAGACGCTTCGGGTCCTGCGCGAGGATGCCGAGCGCCTCCGCGATCTGGTCGGCCGCGACTTCGCCGACTGGTCGATCTGGGACACATGAGTGCCGAGCCGGCGCCGGGCCGGCGCGCGGGTGGCTCGGGGGCCGTCCTCGGGTTCCGGGTGCTCGCGAACTCGGGGATCCAGGGCGTCGCGCTGATCACGGGCAACCTGCTGCAGCTGGGCACGATCGCCGCCGTCGCGGGCTTCCTGGGGCCCGCCGAACTGGGCCGCTACAGCCTGCTGCTCTTCCTCGGCGGTCTGCTGACGATGCTGTTCAGCCTTGCCGCGAAGCCGGGCACGATCCGCCGCACCTTCGGGGGCGCCGATGACGACGATGACGACGACGAGGACGAGGAGGGGGTGGTCTCG
>Ga0214468_1000652_pt1 | contig 10867 bp, 13 predicted proteins | sample RVTome_9_FD_187334 | JGI IMG/M metagenome (GOLD analysis project Ga0214468, IMG submission 187334) | Soil microbial communities from uranium-contaminated site in the Upper Colorado River Basin, Wyoming, United States - RVT155D38 HiSeq ...
GGATGGGGAGGAACACAAAGATTGTTACGTATTGTAGGCCCAGCTAAAGCAAAAGAAATGATTTTTACTGGAAAAATGATAAATGCAGAAGAAGCATATAAGATAGGATTAGTTAACGACGTCATTAATTTACCACAAGAAGAATTACCTGAGGCGCCACCTGAGGGAGAAGAAGTAAAACGTAAAGAATACGAAAAGGAATTGGCAAAACTTTTAAATAAAAAGTTAATTGAAAAGTCTATTTCTATGGCACGAGAAATTACAAACAATAGTTATAATGCTATTAAGGCGAGTAAATATTTGATTAATAAAGGCCTGGACATGGATATAGATTCCGGGCTCAGAATGGAAATATATGGATGGGCTCTTTGTTTTGCTCATGAAGATAGAAAAAAACTAATGTCTACATTCCTTAATAAAGGTAAAAAGAAATGACTTAAGATAACGATACTTTATCTTGATTTTTAGCGCCTTTACTAGGTTTACATAGGTAAACCTTGCTATCAATATTTGAAGCTGCAAATCCTTCTTTAACGGCTTCCATAACGTTGTGAGAATGTCTATCCGTATTCAGGATAGAAATAACGGATGGACCAGCACCACTAATAGTCAGAGCTAATGCACCTGCATTAATAGCATTTTCCTTTACCTTATCATATCCTGGAATTGTTTTTTTCCTAACAGGTTCCACAATTTTATCATCAAGTCCCTTTGCTATCATTTTCACATCTTTATAGGCAAAACCGGCCACAATGGTACTCGCATTAGAAATATTAGTTATTATGTTACCCAAAGGTGAATTCAAAGGTAATATACTTCTAGCAACTTCTGTTTTCTTATTTGGAACTGATATGTTGGGAATTCCAACTACAAGATAAAGATCTTGAGGTGGTTCAAATTTGATAAATTCAAGTGATGGGAAATTTCTCACTATTATAAATCCTCCTAACATAGAACTAGCAACGTTATCAAAATGTTTAGCTCCTGCTGAAGCTCTTTCACCTTCTGCAGAATAACTAATTAAATCAATTAAATTTGTTTCTAGATCAAATAATTTGTCAAAAGCATACGCTGTTGCGACTGATGATGCTGCACTACTTCCTAGACCATATCCTGGAGGAACTCCTTTAATGATTTGAATATCAATGTTATTTTTTATACTATAATCTTCCATCATTTTCTTAACTACCAATGCTGAGGCATTGTTTTCGTTATCATAAGGGATTTTCATTGCCTCGTTTTGTTTTATTGTAGAAATAGTGATTCTTCCATTCTGGTCTTGTTTCTTAGTTATTATTATTTCATCTACAAAGAGATCCAAAGCGAGACCAAATATATCGAAACCAGGCCCTAAATTAGCTGTTGATGAAGGAGCAAGTGCCCTAAATGAATTCATTTCTTGTCTATTTAATATTCAATTTCTTCTCCTTGATTAAGTATTCTTGATAAAACTGCAGATAATTCTATTAAACCATTCAATGTCAGATTAGATATAGCCAGCAATTCTTGATTTAGTCCATTTTGTGAGATAATTTTTATGACATCTTTGCTTAATAAAGAAAATTCCTGATTATTTTCTTTATCTAAAGCTTCTAATAAAGCTGTATCAGAATGAGCCCAATCTAAGATATTTTCTAAATTGTCTATTATTAAATCCCTTTTTGATAATACGTTTATCTGTGAGGTTTTTAATCTAAGATTAATCGAAGCAGAAAGTAGTGATAAGGAAACAAAGTTAATTGGGCTTGAAACTAGGACTCCATCCATTATAAAAATACTAGCTTTACTATCTGCTTGAAAATTTGAAATAAAATAATTACCACTAGATCGATAAGCAAATAATTCAATCTGTCCTGGAGTATCAATTAAAATATAATCTGGATTTAATTCATCAACTTCTAATTGAATATCTTCAATCTTTGTGCCGATCAAATCATGTGACATTATTATAGCACCATTTGGCCCTAGTCCATAAGTTTCTATAATATTATTAATATCTATATGGTCTCGTATATCTACGTCCGGGAGATAAGGTAATTCAGATACAGCTGGGTCCAAATTAAGGGTAATAGGGAAATTATCATGGTCAATATACCATTGTAAAAGGTTAGAAGTAAGTAAGGATTTTCCTGAACCGGCTGTTCCTGTTATATAAATGGCTTTCATTTATTTTTGTATTTAATAATAATTATATAATATTTATAATTTATAATAGAAATGTAAAGTTTTATTAAATTATTAATTGATTGATTATTATATAACTGTATTAGTTTAGTAATCAAATAAATTGAATTGGAGACTTATTGCAGTATTAGTAAGTTTTTTACCAGTTATTTTTTTATTTAGTTTCTCTCCAGTATCTGTTACTGATATCTTTAGTGTTGGAATTGCTCCGTTTATTACGGCTGTTTTATTTAGTCTTGCGAAAGTCTTTCTTCAGGCATACCGCTTTAAATATTTTGTAGATCAATTTTTGGGTTATAAGGTAGCATCATCCTTTAAATTAATTTCCGTAAGAATAGGAAGCGAATTTGTTACCAATACTACTCCTTCTTATATTGGAGGGGAAATTGTTAGAATTGCCTGGTTGACTAAAAACAAAGTTCCAGCGGGAATTGCAGCATGGATTACTACAATGGAAATCATTGCAGATGTTTTTGTGGGAACAATTCTTGCATTATTTGCAGGAATAATTGCACTTTATAATGGCGCAATTCTTATCGGTACTATAATTATCCTTATTTCTTTATTTATTTTTGGGTTTTGGTTGATAGTTATTATTCTTTCAGCGCATTATAATATTCAGCTTCCTAAAGTTATAACAAAAGTAGTAAGAAGATTATTGTCACATGAACGTTCTGACAAAATTATTAACTATACAAATTCTGCAATTAGTGATTTATGCACAATGAGTAGAGAAAACTTCAATTCAAGAAGAACAATCAAAATATTCTTTGTTGGAATAGTTCTTACATTTTTTGCCTTTGCTTGTCTTGGAGCATCATTTCTTGTACTTGGGGGCCTCGTAGAATCTGATCTGGGTCTATATGATTCTATTTTGGCTACTGCAGCTTCAACTGAATTAGGTAGTTTACCTATAACAGTGGGTGGATCCGGCTTAACTGAAATCGGGTTGTGGGCATACGTCTCAGGTCTTAATAATTTGCCTTCACTTAATGACATTTTGAAGGACTCGCATTTAGATATAATTATTTCTTGGAGGATTGCATCTTATCATATTCCTCTTATGATAATGTGGCTTGTGTTAATGAGACTTACAGTGATTAAAAAAATTACATCGAGAACTAATCAAAATTCTTGAACAATCTCCTTTTTATAAAAGCAATATAGATTTCCAATTTCCAATTCATATTTTATTACAAGTCTTCGGTATCGTCAAGTAATTGTTGTGAACTTTCTTCAGATTCTACATCCATTAACTGTAATTCCTTCAACTCAAATTGATATATAGAATCCATTTCTAACAAAAATTGTGATTTGAGAAATTCTATAGTTTTATCGCTAAGTTTTCCTCGCGACATTTTTATCTTAAATTCATAAACGAAACCTTTCATAAATTTTGATGTATCTTGTGAAGAGGGTACATTTATGCCTTCTACTATAGTCCTTCCATCAGGTAATGCTTCATAAAGTTGTATGTCTAGTTTGTAATCATCCAAATAAATTTCCAAAATATAGCCTGTTCGATTTATTATTTCAGATTCTGTAAATTGTATTGATTTAATCTCTTGTTCTATCCATTGTGGAATTCCTATCTTTTCTGAAGATTTTTCTGAACTCTTTGTTCTGGGCATTCAATGTATACAATAAACAAACTAGATAAAAGCTTTGCATAAATTGACTTAAATAAAAAATATCATTTTTTATTATACTTCTTAAGATATCTATTTGCATCAATTCTACTTAAGTATTTAGAGGGTTTGATTTTTAAATGTCTTAATTGTTTAATTTGCTGATCCGTGGCAAAATACGGTTCTAATTTGTTATGTAATCCTACATAATTATGATCTATAAAATCGATATATGCTTTATTTGCTAAATTGTCGGCCTCATTATTATTTTCTCTGGTTATCCATTCTATTCGCAGATTTTCAAACTTTTTTATTAATATTTTAGTTTTATCAAAGTAGATCTTTAATTTTTCTGACTTTACTTTATATTTACCTGAAAGTTGGTTAATAATTAACTGCGAATCACCTTGTATGAGTACGTTAAATTTGCTGTAGCCTTGAGCAAATAACCATTCTAATAACTTTATTAATGCTACATACTCTGCAACGTTATTACTTGATTCCTTTGAAAAAGGTTCAAAGGCAATACCTCCCTCTTCATAAATTTGATAAATTCGATTATTTTTTTTTTCCTGAATGGTAAAACCATAACATGCTACTCCTCCTGGATTTACAGGTTGGCACATTCCATCAAACGTACAAGTTATTTTTTTTATCAGAACTTCATCATCAGCATACATCCAATTGATATTGTTTATTAGCCATTATTAAATAATCAATCAAAAAGATATTCTTGATTTGAGTTCAATAACTTTTTTCAATATCAATAATTTAGAGAAGGTATTCTGCAAGTTTTTTTATATCTTGTTCAAATATGTTCAAAAGATTTCGATTATAAATTGTAGCCGCTGGATGATAAGTAACAAAATATTTTAATTCATTCTTGTGGAGAATTCTTCCTCTTTCATTTGTAATAGATTTTATACCCAGGAGATATGAACTAACTACATTTCCCAGTAAGCATATAATTTTTGGTTGAAGTAGCAAGATCTGTCTCTCCAAATATTGGATACATATTTTTTTTTCATTAATGAATGGTGGTCTATTATTTGGAGGCCTACATTTTATTATATTTGTAATGAATACATCGTTAATCTTTATATCATTCTTTGATAATGTGTTTCTTAAAATTTTTCCCGCTGCCCCAATAAAAGGTCTTCCTGATTGATCCTCATGATAACCTGGAGCCTCACCTATTATCATTAATTTCTTAAGAAAACCCCCTTCACCAGGAACAGTGTGTTTTCTAGTACTACACAATAAACATAATGTACAATTTTTTATATCTAAATCTATTTTATCAAGGGTATCATTTTCAGGCATATAAATATTAAATAATTATTATTATTTATTTTATCTAGATTCAAAATTAGAAATACTAATTAAATGAAATTTCAGTTGATAAATACTATATATTATTTATTGTACTAATCCTTATTTGAATTATTCTTAAAGGAAAAATATATTATTATGATCTTTTATAACTCTAATACTACAAGACCTTCATTTAAATAAAATATCGATTTCATATGTTTCATGAAACTATCATTATCATGATATAATCTCGTCCTTTTTGTTATTCCTTATTTTAGCATATAATTTATCTCTAACTTGTAAAGTGATTTCATGTTTCTTTTTACATGCTGTTTATTAGAAGTCAGGTATTAAATCTTTTAATTTTAGTAGATTTCATAGCGAATATTATATTATAAATAAATATTTTATAACTGAATTTGAGAAAAAAATTTTTTGTTCTGAACATGCAATTAGTAAATAATTCAATCCAAATGAGGTCCTTTTATTGTTAATGAAGTTCTATAAATGGTATGAATTATGAAAAGATAAAATTATTTTAGACAAAATTAAACTTGTTAGATTAATTAACACTAAATACTTTACATGATCTTAAAAATATCCTTATCAAGATTACTAAATGAAATTAGAATAAAGTAAAGAATAAAATTGGTTATAGGATGTTTCAGATTTATGATTATCGATAATTGTAATTTTCCTGATAACTTATTATATGATCCTGATAGTTTTGTATGGGTAGATGTTTCTAATGAAAACTGCATAAAGATAGGAATAATCCCTATCTTATCATCAATTTCAGGTAAACTAAAATCAATCAAACTCAAAAAAGGAGGTACTAATATTGAGAAAGGTAAAAGCTTAGGTTCTATAGAAAGCCCAAAATATTTCGGAATAGTACGATCTCCCCTTAATGGAACGATAAAAGAAATTAATGAATCGATATTATCTAAACCCAAACAAGTTAATGATAGTCCATATGAATTCGGTTGGTTGTCAACAATTGTACCATCTAATTTGGATAAAGATCTTAATGGTTTGAAAAAAATAGGAGAGTGCTATATTCAATTTAAATCTCTTATAGATGAATTTCACGTACGTTGTTTCAAGGCCTATCCAGACTATGAAATGTATGAACTTGGTACGGAATGTGCGGCAACTCTTACAAAATTGGACGAGCTATTGACTAAAATTGAAATAGGCGAGATTGTTTATTTAGCATCGGATGATATAACTGCAGATCTGGAATTGACAAGATGGTCCAAAGAGAGATCTCAATCAATATTAGAAATAAGAAAAGAAGGTCTCATCTTTCACTTTCTAGTCAGAAAAGAAAAAAATAATTGAATTTTATTTTTCAATTGGATTGTCAATCATATTTCCCCATTCTGTCCATGAGCCATCATAATTTTTTACATCTGGATATCCAAGGAGATGTTTCAAAACAAACCATGTATGAGAAGAACGTTCTCCTATTCTACAATATGTAATTATTTCCTTATCTGGAGTGATACCCACAGTCTGATATAATTTTGTAAGTTCGTCCGCTGACTTGAATGTACCATCATCATTTACTGCTTTAGCCCATGGTATGTTCACCGCTCCTGGAATGTGTCCTCCTCTTTGGGCATGTTCTGTAGGATATTCAGGGGGTGCAGTTATTTCTCCACTAAATTCTGGTGGACTTCTAACATCGATCCTCTTTATCTGGTCGGAGTTTAATGATTCTCTTACTTGATTAAGGAATGCTCTTAGAGCTGGATTAGGTTCAGAAACTTTAAAATTTCCCACAGGAAAATTAGGTGTATCTTTTGAAATTGGTCTATCTTCTTCAAGCCATTTTTTTCTTCCTCCGTTCATGATTTTTACATTTGTCATACCATAATATTCAAAAACCCAAAAAGCAAAAGCAGCAAACCAATTATTAAAATCACCATATAACACAAGAGTAGTATCATTATTTATTCCAGATTTTTGCAATAAAGTTGAACAATCGTCTTTTGAAATTATATTTCTATTAAGAGGATCATTTATGTCCTTTCTCCAATCAAATAAAACTGCATTAGGTATATGACCAAGATTATAATTTGCTTTTGGATCATAGTCAACTTCAGCTATCCTAACATTATGGTCATTTACATGGTCGGCTACCCATTGTGTATCTACTAAAACATTTTGATTTGCATATTCCATAAATTTAAAAAAGCAAACTCTGTTATAAATTTTTTATAAAAAATAAGAAATGCTTTATTTTATTTATGAAGAAAATTTATAATTTTAACGTATTTAAATAAAATAGATGAATAATCTTGTTAATATGTTTGTTTTTGTTTTTATTGTGATACGTTATTCATGTTCATTTGTTTTAGTAAAATTAAACCTAAATATCAAAGACTATATCCTTAATTCTATCTATTTCCTTTAATCCAATCTTATAAATTATATTTATGTGGTGTCTAAAATATTCAATTTCATCATTTGAACATGCTAAAAATGGGTGTGGCCCAGCAGCATTTATAACTTTTTTATTCTGATCAATTCCATTTTTTTTTAACGCAATTAATGTTTGTCCAGACAAATGACCTTTAACTTCTTCTCCGCAAAGTAAAAGATATTTCAAACTTTTATTATTTGTAGAAAATTTAATAATTTCATCTATTCCTTTATTTTCTGAAAGTAATCTCCCTACAATAGAGATTTTATCCATGATCTCTTGATTATTTTTGATATCATTGAGTAAATCCAGGCTTGATAAAGTACAAATGGCTATTATTCTTCCTTTTCCAATAAAATACTCTTGTTTTATAGGGAGTAAATGATAACAACAAATTCCACAAATATTATCTATTTTGGTTTTGAGTTTAATTCTATCTGTCATAGATTTAATGTACAATTTCTATAAATATTTAAATAACTTTTGAAGTATTGTTATCCATAATAATTTTTCTTCTTTTTGACTGAATAATTCCCATTAATTGAAAACCATATTCAAGATTGTGTTTGATATGATTGATTCCATGTTTCCCTTTTGGCACAAAAGAACCATCCAAAATACTCTCCAAATATGTTTTTGTTTTTTTGATTGAGTTTGCTGCATGTTGTAGCTGACTTCCAGACAATTTTCTCCCCGCTTCTTTCTCTATTAGCTCACCAAATCCTTGTGTGTACATTAGTTGACTATATTCCTGAAGTTTATGATAATTTCTACAAATATTTTCTATCTTTTGTTTATCAGGTTCTATTAAACTTAGGAATGCATTTCGTATTTCTTTTTCATTTCGTCCCGTCAGTTTTTCCAATATTTCAAATATTTCATTATCTCGAATATCTTGAATACTATTGCTTTCTATTTTAAATGACAATATTTTTTTTAATTCGTTTTCGAAATTGAGTTTTGAACTTTGATAATAACTGTTAATAGCAAATATATTTACAGAATTGCCTTCAATGTCTTGTCCGTATTTTATTATATACATCAAGTTTACAATTATAACTGGAAAAATAAGCTTTAGGTTTTCATTTAGTTTATTATAATTTTCCATAATATCCCTATATATGTTAAATGTAGTTGTATTAACTACCTCTTTTTTCCTTTCATCCATGATTCTAGACATTATTGTTAAAAGATCATATAGTTGAGATTGAGAAAAAAACTCCTTATTTTTTACAGAATAAATAGCAATTATCTTTAATGCATAGAACCATTTTTCTGAGGGATTTTCATGGATAATATTCCTTGAAATCTCTACAAGATTTTTTTTCATTTCCATATCCTCTAGATTGATAAGATCGAAAATATTATTGATTATTTCGTTCATAGATATTTTCTCGTTACTCCAATTTTGTAATATTTTATGTTTGTTTTGCATAGCTATAGAAGGATTAACTAAATTATAATTCTAAAAATATAAACTTTTCATACATTCTTCTGAAAAATTAACATAATACTATTGAATAATTTTATATATTGAGACAGAAAAATATAATTTAGATCTTTTTATGCCTCTATAACAATGGAAGCAGACAATGGACTTGTAGTTATTTACACTGGTAAAGGAAAAGGAAAAACTACTGCTGCGTTAGGAATTGTATTGAGAGCAGTAGGTCATGGCTTTAAGGTCTTGATGATCCAATTTATAAAAGGTGAATGGTATTATGGAGAACTTTCGAGTGCTAAAAGATTAACTCCTGAATTTGAAATGATCGCTGCAGGAAAAGGTTTCATTGGAATATTGGATGATGATCACGATTTTGTGGAGCATAGAAAATCTGCAGAAGATGCATTAATTCTTGCCAAGGAAAAAATATTATCTAAAGAGTATGATATTATTATCCTCGATGAAATTAATTATGCAATAAATCTCAAACTTCTTTCAACAAACGAAGTACTTGAATTAATTAAAATACGACCAAAACATACATCCATTGTGTTAACTGGTAATTATGCTCCAAATGAAATTATCAAAGTTGCTGATTTAGTCACTGAAATGAATGAAATAAAACATCCTTATCAACGAGGTATTAAAGCAAAGAGAGGAATTGATTACTAATTGATAAACTTAGGAAGATACTTTACAAAATAAATATAGCTTGTATTGGAGTTAAATAAAAGATGGAAGATCAAAAAAATCTCCCTGAAGAAGGAGATATTGTTATTGCTAATGTTAAACAAGTAACAAATCATGGAGCATATGTATTTTTAGAAGAATACGAAAATATGACTGGATTTTTACATATTTCTGAAATAGCAACAGGTTGGATAAGAAATATTGAAAGATACGTTAGACCTAATCAAAAAATTGTTCTAAAAGTTATTAGAGTAAATAAAGCACGATCGGAAGTTGATTTATCACTGAAACAAGTATCAGGTGAAGAAAAAAAATCAAAGATTATTGAAGTAAAGAAAAACGAAAAGGCCAATGCTTTCATGGCAATAATAAAAAGCAAAGCCAATCTATCCAATGAACAAATAAAACAAATTGAAGAAAAAATTTTGACTAAATATGATTATGTTTATGATATATTTGAAGCTACCACAAAAAAAGGGAAAGAAGTACTATTACCACTAGAATTAACCGAGAATGTAATTAATATAATTGAAGAGGAAAGTAAAAAGATTCCCATTCCTCATGTTGAAATAAGAGGAATATTGGAAGTTTCATCCCAAAAATCCAATGGTGTGGAAATTATTAAATCTATTTTAAGTGCTGCAGAAACCGCAAAAGGTAATTCAAAGGTTATGATTTCATATATTGCAGCACCTAAATATAGAATAGTTGTCGCTGCCGATAATTTTAAAATTGCTGAGAAATCTATTAATAATTCTATAGAAAAAATAAAATCTGCGATTGAAAAAGAAAATGGTCACTTTCATTTTATTCGTCAAGAATCCAAAAAAACCCAACAACAATTAGTTCATTAAAATGAAACATTTATTGAGAAAATGTTTAATATGTAAAATTTATACTCTTAAGAATCAATGTCCTCATTGTTCGTCTATGACCGTTGATCCAACTCCAGCTAAATTTTCTCCAGAGGATAAATATATTTTGTATAGACTTCCAGAGTCTTATAATAAGAAAGAAACAAATCAAAAAGATATATGAATTATTGCTTTAATAATTTTTTCATGGTTTTTACGCGGTATTTATATATCTTATATTTGATTATGTATTCTATTTTATTTATGTGATGTTAATTACATTAAAATAGGGTTTTAATCTAGAAATTTGAATTTATTGAAT
>Ga0214468_1000653_pt1 | contig 10862 bp, 10 predicted proteins | sample RVTome_9_FD_187334 | JGI IMG/M metagenome (GOLD analysis project Ga0214468, IMG submission 187334) | Soil microbial communities from uranium-contaminated site in the Upper Colorado River Basin, Wyoming, United States - RVT155D38 HiSeq ...
GCCATTCACACCCGAGCAGGTCGCCGCGTTCGAGCGCGGGACCGTCCCGGACGGCGAGCTCTGAGACTCACCCGGGAACGCGAGAGGGCGGCCGAAGCCGCCCTCTCGCGCTTTCCGCCGTGCAATAGGTCAGTCCATGTGCATCGTCTGCGGGTTCAGGAAGTCGACGCGCTTCGGCTTGCCGACCTTCTGGATGATCGTCCGGTACACGACCATCCCTTCGGCGAGCGGGTTGTTCGTCACGCCGTCCGTCGCGTAGACGGGCTCCCCCGGCCCCGTCTTGAACGCCGGACCCGTGTACGGATACGCCGACCACGTGCCGGAGTTCTGCGCCGGGTCGTAGTACGCGACCTCCTTCAGCCGCGTGGGCTGCGTGAAGTCGATCACGTCCATCCCGCCGGTATACCAGGCGTTCACGAGCAGGTCGCGCTTGATGCCCATGACGGCCATCCCCATGTGCGACGAGCAGTACTCGCCCGGCGCGGGGTTCGGCCGGATGTCGCCGACGTTGAACGCGCTCAGGAACGCACCGGTGTCCATGTCGGAGAAGAACATGCTCCCGGTCTGCTGCGGGCCGGCCGGATGCCATGGCCGCGCCTGCCAGGTCGTCATCGTCGGGCAGCCGGAGCCGAACGACTCGTCGACCCAGTTCACGACCTCGGCGTCGTTGTCGAACATCACCGAGTGGAAGAAGTCCACTGCGCCGGGGATGTCGCCGGTCCCGCCGGAGCTGAACACGTCGTCGCCGACGAGCATCGGGTTGGCCGTGTCCGGGATCCCGCCGGGCCCGATCTCCCACACCTGGCCCTGCTCCGCGCAGGCGCCGCCGGCGAGGCGATGCTCGACGTGCACCACGATGTCGTGGCAGGCGATCGAGGCGGGCTCGAGGACGCCCGGAGCGCACAGGCCGCGCTCGCAGTAGTCGAAGATCCCGTCCGGGTCACCCGGGTACGAGATCGCCGGCTGCACGTTCATCTCGTTGGCCGCCGCCGGGTTGTTCAGCGGAACCTCGACCATCTGGATCACGCCGTGCAGCGGGCTGTTCGGGCTGCCCGGATCCTCGTCGTACGGGTTCGTCAGGTTGTTGAACCGCAGCTGGCCGCAGGTCGGCCCGGGCCGCAGCGGGTACGACGACACGTAGACGACGAGCTTGTTCTGCGACTCGACCTCGCCCGGCCAGAGCGTGATCGTGTGCGCGCCGCAGTCCGTGTACACGGCCGCCACCTGCTGGATGTTCGTGAACGGGTTGGCCGGGTTGTCGCTCATCGTGAAGACGCGCACGCCCTCCCAGCCGTTCGGGTCGTCGTGCGCCGTGCGCGGGGCTCCACACTCCGGACTCGCCATCGTGCGGTCGACCGCGAGGAGCAGCAGGTCGGCCACTCCGTTCCCGTTGCGATCCCAGACGATCGGGTCGGCCTGCAGGCCGTCGCATGCAAAGTCCCTGATCAGCCTCGGCGCCGCGGGATTCTTGATGTCGAAGATCCGGACTCCGCCGCGAGGCGCGGGGGCGTCGCCCGTGTAGTAGCCGACGAAGGCGTGGTTCCCCCAGAACGCGAGGTCGGAGTTCGTCGCCCCGTTCGGCGACGTGAAGATCTCCTGCGCCTTGAAGTGCTGGTCTCCGTTGTGCGAGGCGCCCGCCCCCGCGGTGAGCACTCCCAGGGCGAGCAAGGCAAGGGTCGCCAACCGCATGATTCGTCGCATCAGACCTCCCCTTTCCTATTGTCGCGGCCGAATTGGCGCGGGCGATCGTAACGCGTCGCACTTGGCGTGTCCAGGAATCCAGCGCTGGGTTTACTTCACGCTTGCGACGTACCCGCGCACGTCGGCGGCCGGCTCCGTGTACGCGGCACCGAGGTTGTCCTCCATCCGCGCCATGTAATCCTCGGTCCACTGCGGGAACGGATAGTCGATCGCGCGCAGGAACTCGAGCGTCGCGGCCAGGCGGATGTCGGCGATGGACGGATGGTCGCCCCCGATGAACGGCCTGCCGTCGAGGAAGAACGAATTGAAGACCTCGAGCGGCTCGGCGAGCGCGGCCTCGGCATCCTTCTGCGCCTGCGCCTTGAGCTCATCGCTCGCCTCGGATGTCGCCACCTCGCCCGGGTACTGGCCGAATGCGAGCGTCGGGTACGTCGCGCGCGTGAGGAGCGGATAGAACGTCCCGATGAGGTAGAACATCGCGTTGTCGACCATGGCGCGACGGCCGGGGTCGCTCGGGTAGAACCGCTCGAGCCCGTGCTTGTTCGCGAGGTAGGCCATGATCGCGCAGCTCTCGCCGAGCGCGCCACGCGGGAGCCCCTCCTCCTCGAGCAGCGGCGTCAGGTGCGCCGGGTACTTGGCCATGTACTCGGGGGACGTCGTCGATCCCCAGACGTCATGCTCCTCGAAGTCGAGCCCGGCGGCCCGAACGAAGATCCGGACGCTCAGGTTGTTCACGCTCGGCTTGAGGATGTTGAGGGTGTTCGCCGCCATGTCTCCTCCTTCTAGTACGGGTTCTTCGGGGAACGGTCCTCCGAAAGGGATTCGCGCGAGCGCGCGGTGAGGATCTCGATCGCGTCCGCGAGGTTCTCCTGGTCGATGTTGTAGGCGCCGCGCTCGACGCGGAGCTTGTGCGCCTCGAGCAGCACCTCCGGATGCGTGAAGCCGTGGGGCGGCTCGAAGCGGTACGACGCGAGCTCGATCAGGAGGCCGAGCGGGTCCTCGAAGTAGATCGAGTCCATGAACCCGCGGTCCTTCGGCCCCGAGTGCCGGATGCCGCGCTCGTCGAGCCGCTCGACGATCTGCCGAAATGTCGCCTGCGAGACGTCGAATGCAATGTGGTGCACGTACCCCGCCTCCTTCGCGTCCCTGATCGAAGCGACTCGCGCCTGGTCCGCGGCGCGCTCTTCGTTCGTGAAGACGGTGATGAGCCGTCCGTCCCCCGGGTCGAAGTAGAGGTGGCTCTCGTTCTCGTTGTCGAGGTTCGGCTGCTCGAAGACGAACGGCATCCCGAGCACGCCCTCCCAGAACCCGATCGAGGTCTCCCGGTCCGCGCCGACGAGCGTGATGTGATGGACGCCCTGCGTCTGGAGCTTTCTCATTGCGCGCAGCGATCCTTGCACGGACTGCTTGCGCGCGCAAATTGCCGGCGTCGCCGCTTCAGTCCGTGCCGCGGGGCCGCTTCGGGCCGTCGAGGACGAGATCCGGCCCCACGCCGAGCTCGTTGGCGACCGGTAGCCGGACGGATCCTTCACGGATTGCTCTTGCGGGCGACGGAATCATCCGTCTGCCGCAGACGCTCCGGCGAGCACTGCCGAGGTGGCCTAGCGTCGCCGCAACAGCCGGCGGACGCGCATGACGACCCCGGGCGAGGCCGCGGTCGGCAGGACCGCAGTCCTCGAGCCGATCGCCTCGTCCGCCCGCCCGAGCAGCTCGAAGGCGGGCACGGGCCGCGAGAATCCCTTGAGCTCGCGCGAGTCGGTCGCCGCGAAGAGATAGCCGCAACCGGCGCCCTGCTCTCGGACGACGTCCGAGACGAGGGTCCCGCCCGGGTCGGCCGCGTCGCAGAGACGGCTGGCGAGGTTCACGGTCGAGCCGAAAAGATCGTCGTTGTGGTCGACAGGCTCGCCGGCCGCCATTCCGATCCGGACGCGGCACTCGGGCCTCTTGCCTTCGGCGATCCTCGCCTCGAATCCCGCCTGGATCGCGAGGGCGCTCTCGAGGGCGTTCGCGACGTCGTCGAACGAGGCCATTATCCCGTCTCCCGTGTGTTTGACCTCACGGCCGCGCGACGCCACGAGCGCACGCCGGATGATCACGTCGTGCTCGGTGAGCAACGCGATATACGCCGTGGTCGCGAGCTCCTCCGCGATGGCAGTCGAGCCCACGAGGTCCGTAAAGACGATCGTGCGGAACGGGCTCGTCAGCTCCGTGTGATCGACGGGATCCTGGACCTTGCCGAGGAAGCGCAGGACAGCGTCCTCCGACACGTCGATGATCTCGTTCGGAACGATTCCGTGCGACTCGCGATGGACCGCCTCGAGGTTCTCGCGCGCGGGAGCCCTCGCGAAGCAGAACACGCCCCCGTGGTCGGCGTCGAACCAGTACGAAAGGAACTCGACTCCGTGCTTGCCCGCAACGGCGAGGTCGCTCACGTGGGCCTGAGCCACGTCCTCTGCCGTCGCGCCCGGTACATCGTGGCGATCCATGTAAAGACGCACCGCACCGCCGAGCCTAAACCATCGGTCGTCCGGACGGCTCTCTCGAATAAGGTGCCTCGCCGACGTTCGAGGTAAGCGCCGGCCATCGGCTCACCTCGAGCCCGGGACGCCGCGCACCGGGACCAGCGGACGAGCGTGAATGCGTCCGCTTCCCGTCGCCCTGCGTCAGCGCTCCAGGAGCTTCGACTTGTACTCGCTCCGCTCGAGGGTGCCCCACGGGACGAGCTCGACCGCCGTCTGCACGACCAGGACGGCGCGGAGGCGCTCTCGGATCTCGTCGGCCAGTCGCTCGAGCGACTCGGCGTCGCGGGACAGCTCGACGGTGACCGGGAGCGGCGGCTCCTGCTTGACGTCGGGCGTGGTCGGGCGCACTCGGACGTGGCCGCTCACCGCGGGGGCGAAGCCGGCGACGACCTCGCGGATCGCCGACGGGAAGACGTTCACGCCGCGGACGATCAGCATGTCGTCGGTGCGCCCGACGCAGCGGATCCGCGGGCCGGTGCGGCCACACGGACACGGGCTCGTCTTCACGACCACGTGGTCGCGGGTGCGGAAGCGCAGGAGCGGCGCGGCGCGCTGGCGCAGGTGCGTGAGGACGAGCTCGCCGGCCGCGCCGTCCTCGAGCGGGAGCGCGTCGCCGCTCGCCGGGTCGACGAGCTCCGCGTGGACGAAGCCGCGGGCGCCGAGGTGCATCCCGTCCTGCTCCTCGCACTCGCCCCAGAGCGACACGCCGATGTCGCCGATCCCCATCGCCTCGGTCACGTGCGCGCCCCAGCCGTCCTCGAGCGCGGCGCGGAAGGCCGGCTCGCCGCCGCCCGGCTCGCCCGCGACCAGCACCCGCTCGACGCTCGACTCGCGCAGCCACGGCGCACGCTCGGCGAGGTGCGCGGCGTACGAGGGCGTCATGACGACCGCCTCGGGGCGCAGCCGCTCGATCGCCGTGAGCAGGCGCTCGGTGTTGCCCGTCCCGACCGGGATGTGCGAGAGCCCGATCCGGTCGAACGACGCGAGTGCCGCGCCCGCGACGAAGGGGCCCGCGTTGTAGGTCGAGACGATCCGCTGGCCGGCCCGAACGCCGGAGGCCGCATACGAGCGCGCCGAGCCCGTGATCCAGTTGTCCAGGTCGCTTGCCGTGAGCGGGATGTAGCTCGGCGTGCCCGTCGTGCCGCTCGTCGAGTAGATGCGGACGATCTCCTCGCGCCCGACCGAGAGGTGCGCGCCGATCGGGTTCTCGTCCGTGACCGTCGCGCGGAGCTCGTCCTTCTCCGTGAGCGGGAGCGCTGCGACCTCGGCGAGCCCGGCCGCGTCGTACCCGGCGAGCTTCTCGCGGTAGAACGGCGAGCGCTCGCGCAGGTACGCGAGCTGGACGCGGAACGCCTCGTCGTCGACGACGAGCTGCTCGGGCCACGACCGCGACTCGACCTCAGGCTCGAGCATCGGGCTCGTAGTCGACCGCCTCCTCGGCGGCGCGGGCGAGCGCGAAGCCGGTTGGCGCGTCGTGCTCCTCCACGGCATGCGCGAGCAGGCTCGCGGTCCGCGCCAGGATCGGTACGGCCTTCACCGCCGCCGGCAGGAAGCCGAGGTCGAGCATCACGGCGGCGATCGGCATGGAGACGTTCATCGTGAGCCCGATCTCCGCGTGGAACGCGCGTGCTCGCGCGACGTGCTCGCCGCTGACCCCATGCTCGTCGGCGAGCTCGAGGATCCGCTCCGCGCGCGGGTCGACCGGCTTGTGCACCGGATGGCCGAAGCCCGGCAGCTTCCGCCCTGCCTCGCCGTGCTCGCGGACGATCTCCGCCGGATCGCCCCCGGGAGCGAGCAGGCGCGCGCACTCCGCGGACGTCCCGAGCACGACGGGCCCGGCGCCGAGGATCCCGGCCGCGACCGCCCCGTGAAGCGACTCGGGGTCGGCCGCGAGCGTCATCCGCGCCGCAACGTTCGACGGCATGAGCCCGTGCTCGGCGATCGACACGAGCAGGAGGTCGAGGAAGAACCGCTGCTCCTCCGTCGGCTCCTCGCCGGTGAGGAGCAGGTGGAAGAACTCCGTGAACGTCAGCCGGCCCATCACGTCGCCGGTCAGATCACGGCCGCGTACCTCCACCCGGTCCGGGTACGCGCGAGCGATCCCGCTCACCGGGCGTGCGCCCTCGCCGTTGCTCATCCGCGTTCCACCGCCCGACGGCCCATCTTCGCGGACGGGCCGCCGGGCGGCAAACGGAGCGGAGGGCTACGCGGCCGGGCGGCGGTTCAGGGCGAGCGCGATCGCGGCAGTGACGAGCCCGAGGAGCCCGGCCCAGATCCCGACGTGGAGCGTCTGGTCCGCGCCGGTGAACATCGGCCCCATCCAGGCGCCGGCGATCCCGCCCTGGGCGGCGTGGGCGACCATCACGATCGGGACGCTCCCATTCGTGCGCCCCTGGAGCCACGTGAAGACGAACTGGCTGGCGAACACGGCCCCGAGGACGGCGGCGGCCTGCGAGCCGGCGACGACGAGCGGCACGTGCCACGCGGCGACGATCAGGCCGAGGACCGCGGTGGCCTTGAGCGGCCCGAACGATTCCGTGAGGCGGGGGAGCACGAAGCCCCTCCAGCCGGATTCCTCGGGCGCCGCGATCAGGAGAAGGTAGAGCGGGAAGACGAAGAGGATCTCCGTCCACGCGCCGAGCTCGGCGGAGGACGGCCCGGCCGCGCCGAGCGCGAACGCGGCCAGGGCGGCGAGCCCGTAAAGGCCGACGATCACGCCGATCGCAATCGCATGCCACCGGAGGGGGCCGCGGTTGGTGAAGCTCAGCCGCAGCCAGGCGCCGACCTGAGAGCGGCCGCCGACGAGCGCCGACACGACCAGGGCCGCGATGAGCGGGCCCGTCGGGTTGATCCCCTCGCCGCCCGTGAGAGGGACGATCGACCACGAGAGCGGAAACGCGAGGAGGAGGAACGAGAACAGAGGGTGCCGAGCGACGAGGCCACGAAGGCCGGCGTGGGCGGCGACGGGAACGAGCACAGAGGTAGTCATGCGGAGCATTCTGCGCCCTTTCCGCAGACACATGGTGACTTTCTCGCCCCACAGAGGACCTTCTTAAGCAATAATGTTTCGCATGGACGCGATCGACAGTTCGATCCTGCGCGAGCTCCAGGTGGAGGGCCGGCTCGCGAACAATGCGCTCGCCGACCGAGTACGCCTCTCTCCGTCGCCCTGTCTCCGCCGCTTGAAGCGCCTCGAGGCGAACGGGACGATCCGCGGCTACCGTGCGCTCGTCGACCGCCGCCGGGTCGGGCTCGGGCTCACCCTGTTCGTCGAGGTCAAGGTGAGCGGACACTCGCGCGAGCGGGCGCGGGAGTTCGAGGCGGCCGTCATGCAGGTCGACGCGGTGATCGCCTGCCACGTCCTGGCCGGGACGGCCGACTTCCTGCTCGAGGTCGTCGTCGCGGACCTCGCCGCGTACGAGCGCCTGCTCCTCGACACGCTGCTCGTCCTGCCCGGGGTCGTCGACGTCCGCAGCAACATCGCCATCCGGACGGTCAAGGAATCCGCGCCGCTCCCGCTCAGCGGCGCCTGAGGCAGGTCAGGCGCCGCTTCGCGTCACCTCGAGCAGGTATGCGACCATCACGTCCTCCCCGCCGACCGCGATGTGGTACGCGTCCGAGAGTGCCTCGACGCGCTCGATCTGCGCCTTGCTCGCCTCGAAGAGCGGGCCGAACGGGAAGAAGCTGAAGTCGACCACCCGCGCCTCGAGCCCGGCGCGCGCGAGCAGCCGCTCGGTCGCCGCCTGCCCGACGATCGAGAGCTGCATCACGTAGGCCCGGCCGGCCGGCGCGAGCAGCTTCGGCAGCAGACGCAGGAAATGGTCGAGCATCGTCCGGCCCCAGTAGTCGAGCGGCCGGTGGCCGGTCGGCTCCTCGAACGGGTCGACCGGAAGCTGGTAGAGGCTCGCGACGACAAGGTCGTAGCTCCGCTCCGGCTCCCAGTCGAAGAGGTCGGCCGTGCCGCCGGTCACCCGGTCGCTCACGCCGTTTCGGAACGCGTTCGCGAGCGTGTTCGCGACCGCGTTCCGGTCGATGTCGATGGCGTGCACGCCCGCCGCGCCGTTCAGCGCGAGCTGGATGGCGAGGATGCCGCTCCCGCAGCCGACGTCGATGCACTCCAGCCCCTTGCCCGCGCCGCTCTCGAAGAGGTACTTCCAGACGAGGTAGCTCCCCTGGGTCGGGACGAAGACGCCCGGGTCGACGACGAGCTCGGGGAAGGGGAGCGGGAAGAGCTCGCGGCCCCGCTCGTCGAGCCACGGACGGACGGGCTCTTCATCCACCTCGTCCTGGAAGGGCGGCGGCGCGAGGCGTTCGTGGCCCGGCCTCGTTCCCTCGAGCGCCTCGGCAGCGGCGTGGATGTGCTCCGGCGTCGTGCCGCAGCAGCCGCCGACGATCTGCGCGCCCTCGGCGCGCCAGCCGCGCGCGAGCTCGGCGTACTCCGCCGGCCCCGTGTCGTCGTCGAAGCGCCAGAGGCCGCCGGCCAGGTGGCCGAGGTTCGGGTAGACGCCGAGCGGCAGCGACGTGAAGTCGCGCAGCCAGGAGAGCATCCCCGGCACGTGGTCGACCGGTAGGCAGTTGACCGCGAGCGCGCCGACGCCCAGCTCCTCGAACCGCCGCGCGGCCCGGCCGAACGCGTCGCCCTCGGGCGGCCCCCAGTGCTGGCCGAAGACGCCGCAGACGCCGTGCCGGCACCGGCGGAAGGAGAGCCAGAGGGGCAGGCCGGTGTCGAGCAGCCGCCCGACCGTCTCGAAGGTCCCCGGCTCTCGGACGAGCGTCAGCGTCTCGAGCAGGACGAGATCGGGCGGCTCCTCCTCGAGAACCCGCGCGAGAAGCTCGACCGTCGCCTCGCGCTCGGGTGAGTTGACGTCCTCGGAGATCGCGAACGCGACCGCGCACTCGCCGGTGCGGCCGCCTTCGGCGATCGCCTCGCGGGCGAGGCGGACCCCAAGCCGCGCGACGTCCATCCAGTGCGTCGGCTCCGCGGCGGCGCGCGCGTCCGCCGCGGGTGCGGAGAGGATCGACCACGTATCCGTCGAGATCACGTCGCAGCCGGCCGCGACGTAGCGCGCGTGCACCTCCTTCACGGCGGCCGGCGCGCGGTAGAGGCCCCACGTGCCCCAGAGCTCCGGGTCGGGGCCGGGCTCGCCGCGCAGCGGGCGCAGGCGCTGGAGCTCGGTCGCGACGCCGCCGTCGAGGATGACGGGGCGCTCGTCCGCAAGCAGCCGCTCGACGTGCGAGTACACGGATCAGAGCCCGAGCTGGGCTTCGGCGAGCCGCGCCCCGGCGACGAGCGCCTCGAGCTTCGCGTACGCCCGCTCGCGCGGGAGGTACTTCATCCCGCAGTCCGGTGCGGGGACGAGCCGCTCCGGCTCGACGACCTCGAGCGCGGCGCGGATCCGCCCGGCCACGACCTCCGGTGTCTCGACCTCCTCGGAGCCGAGGTCGAGGACGCCGAGCAGGATCGTCTTGCCCGCGACGGGGCGCAGCACCTCGGGATCGAGCCCAGGCTGCGCGGCCTCGAGCGAGAGCGCCGTCGCGGCACAGTCGGCCAGCTCGGCGAGGAACGGGTAGCCGCTCGGCCGCTCGTGCACGAGCGCGGCGTAGCCGAAGCACGTGTGCAGCGCCGTCTCGCCCTCGATCCCATCGAGCGCGCGGTCGATCGCCTCGAGCGCGTACTCGCGCGCCGCCTCCGGCCGCGCCTGGAGGTACGGCTCGTCGATCTGGACGACGTCCGCGCCCGCGGCCTTCAGGTCGCGGAGCTCCTCGTTGACGGCCTCGGCGTACGCGAGCGCGAGGTCGCGGTCCGACGCGTAGTGGTCGTTCTGCGCCTGCTGGGTCATCGTGAACGGCCCGGGGACGGTGATCTTGATCCGCCGGTCGGTGAGCGTCCGCAGGAGCTCGACGTCGCGCGTCTCGACCGGGTGCGCGCGGCGCACCGGGCCGTGGACGCGCGGCACGGGCACGGGATTCCCGGTCCGGTCGAGCGCGGTGCCCGGCTCGTCGAGGTCGACGCCCTCGAGGGCGGTCGCGAAGCGGTTCGAGTAGCTCTCCCGCCGCATCTCGCCGTCGGTGATCACGTCGATCCCGGCCGATTCCATGTCCTGCACGGCGAGCCTGGTCGCGTCGTCCTGGGCCTCCTCGAGGAACGGCTCGGGCACGCGCCACAGCTCGCGGGCGCGCACGCGCGGCGGAAGGCGGTCGCCGAGACGCCCGCGGTCGATCAACCAGCCGGGCTGGGGGTAGCTACCGACGACCGTCGTGACGAGCCGCGTCATCGCGGCGAGCGTACCTCAGTCCCAGACGGACACGATGACCGACACGAGCGAGAGCGCGATGACGGCGTTCACCACCCTTGATGAGCCAGTACGCGCTCCCCTTCTGCTCGTAGAGCTGTGCGATGAGCGCGCTCACGAGGCCGAATCCGATGCCGAGCGCGAGCCCGTCGCCGACGCTCTCCCAGCGCGAGCCTACGCGCCGCGGCGACGTGTACAACTTGCGGGTTATATAACCGCATGGTTATACTCGACACATGACCGCAGGCACGCTCGACGCCACGTTCGCCGCCCTCGCCGACCCGACCCGGCGGGCGATCCTCACGCGGCTCGTGGACGGTCCGGCCACCGTCGGCGAGCTCGCCGC
>Ga0214468_1000654_pt1 | contig 10856 bp, 9 predicted proteins | sample RVTome_9_FD_187334 | JGI IMG/M metagenome (GOLD analysis project Ga0214468, IMG submission 187334) | Soil microbial communities from uranium-contaminated site in the Upper Colorado River Basin, Wyoming, United States - RVT155D38 HiSeq ...
CGGCGCAATCGTGCTGATCGCGGTGGTGATGACCAACCTGATCGTGACCCGCGACCCCGTGTCCGCCGAGGTCGTCGGCCGCTGGTGGGCCGTGGCCGCCACGATCCTGGTGATGGTCGCGGTGTCGTTCGTGGTCATCGGCGTCGCGCCGCGCACCGTGGGACGCCAGCACTCCGAGCGCGTCGCGCTGCTGTCCTCGGGCCCGCTGATCGCGGTCACCAAGGTGCTCGGACCGGTGGCGCAGATGCTGATCCTGGTCGGCAACGCGATCACGCCAGGGCGCGGCTTCAGCGAGGGGCCGTTCGCCTCCGAGGCCGAGCTGCGTGAGCTCGTCGACCTCGCCGAGGCGAGCAGCGTCATCGAGTCCGGCGAGCGGGAGATGATCCACTCCGTCTTCGAGCTCGGCGACACGATCGTGCGGGAGGTGATGGTGCCGCGCACGGACGTGGTGTTCATCGAGCGCAACAAGACCCTCCGGCAGGCGATGTCGTTGTTCCTGCGCAGCGGTTTCTCGCGCATCCCGGTGGTCGGTGAGAACCTCGACGACGTGGTCGGCTTCGCCTACCTCAAGGACATCACCAAGCGTGTGTTCGACCGGCACGAGGCGGAGCAGACCGAGCGCGTGGAGTCGGTCATGCGCCCGGTTCTCTACGTCCCCGACTCCAAGCCCGTCGACGAGCTGCTGCGCGAGATGCAGGCCAAGCGCAAGCACGTCGCGATCGTCGTCGACGAGTACGGCGGCACCGCCGGCCTGGTCACGATCGAGGACGTGCTCGAGGAGATCGTGGGGGAGATCACCGACGAGTACGACGAGGCACGGGTCGACGTCGAGAGACTGTCCAACGGCATGACGCGGGTCAGCTCGCGCTACCCCGTCGACGACCTCGAGGAGCTGTGCGGGGTGCCCGTCGAGGACGACGACGTCGACACCGTCGGCGGGCTGATGGCCAAGCACCTCGGCCGCGTCCCGATCCCCGGGTCCGTGGTCGAGGTCGAGGGGCTGCGGTTCGAGGCCGAGGCGCCGGCGGGTCGACGTAACCGGATCGGCACCGTGCTCATCGCGCACGTGCAGCGGCAGGGTGAGGACGTCGAGGCCGAGCCGCTCTCCGACAGCCAGGCCTCATGAGGTCGCGATGATCGAGGTCACCGACCCCGAGGACAAGAAGATCATCACCCTCGCCCGGTCCACCCGTGCGCGCACACGCGCCTCCCAGGGGGCGTGCGTCCGCGACACGGACGGGCGCACCTACGCGGCGGCCAGTGTCGAGCTGCCGTCGTTGAAGCTGTCCGCGGTGCAGGTCGCCGTGGCGATGGCCGCGTCGAGCGGCGCACTCGGCCTCGAGGCGGTCGCCGTGCTCGGCGACCCGGCCGAGGTGGCCGCGGGTGACCTCGACGCGGTGCGCGACCTGGCCGGGGAAGGCGTGACCGTCCTCGTCGGCTCGCCCGATGGCGACGTCCGGGAGCGTCTCACCACGTAGGTTGGTCCTGTGGACACCCTGGTGGGCTGGGACGCGCACGAAGCAGCGGTGCGCCGGTTGCAGGAGTCCTACGCGGCGATCCCCGCCGGTGCCCCCGTGCGCCTGGCCAAGCGCACGTCGAACCTGTTCCGTCCACGCTCGGACGTGGCCGCTCCGGGTCTCGACGTCTCCGGTCTCACCGGTGTGATCGCCCTCGACCCCGACAGCAGGACCGTCGAGGTCCAGGGCATGTGCACCTACGAGGACCTCGTCGAGGTCACTCTCGCGCACGGCATGATCCCGCTCGTGGTGCCGCAGCTGCGCACCATCACGCTCGGCGGCGCGGTGACCGGCCTGGGCATCGAGTCGACGTCGTTCCGCAACGGGCTTCCGCACGAGTCGATGCTCGAGCTCGACGTGCTCACCGGCGACGGGCAGGTGGTCACCGCCACCCCGGACGGTGCTGCCGCCGACCTGTTCGAGACCTTCCCGAACTCCTACGGCAGCCTCGGCTACGCCACCCGCATCCGGATCGAGCTCGAGGCCGTTCCGGCGTACGTCGACCTGCGCCATCTGCGCTTCACCGACCTCGACCAGCTCGCCGGCGCGGTGGGCACGATCGTCGAGGAGGGCGCATGGGACGGGACCCGCGTCGACGGTCTCGACGGCGTGGTCTTCGCGCCGGACGAGGCCTACCTGACGCTCGCCACCTGGCGTGAGGACGGCCCGTCCGCGGGAACCCGCCCTTCGACAGGGCTCACGACGAGCCCTTCGACGGGGCTCAGGACAAGCGACTACACGGGGCAGCGGATCTACTACCGCTCGGTCCGTGAGCTGGAGACCGACGTCCTGACGATGCACGACTACCTCTGGCGCTGGGACACCGACTGGTTCTGGTGCTCACGCGCGTTCGGCGCCCAGCACCCGCTGGTCCGCAGGCTGTGGCCACGCAGGCTCCGACGCAGCGACGTCTACCACCGTCTGGTCGGTCTGGAGAACAGGCTCGGTGTGATGGCGCGCCTCGACGCGCGCCGTGGCCGACCGCCCCGGGAGAGGGTGGTCCAGGACGTCGAGATCCCGCTCGCCGGCACCGCGGAGTTCCTCCGTTGGTTCGACGCACACGTGTCGATGAGGCCTGTGTGGCTGTGCCCGCTGCGGCTGCGGGAGCCCTCCGGTCCCGGGAGTGCGCGCAGGTGGCCGTCGTACCCCCTGGAGCCCGCGGCGACGTACGTCAACGTCGGTTTCTGGGGCACGGTGCCGATCGCCGACGGGGCGGCCGACGGGGACGTGAACCGCGCCGTCGAACGCCGGGTCTGCGAGCTGGGCGGGCACAAGTCGCTCTACTCCGACGCCTACTACGACGAGGCGACGTTCGAGAGCCTCTATGACGGAGTCAACCTGCGGACGGTCAAGGCGCACTACGATCGAGATGACCGGCTCACGCGGCTCTACGAGAAGGTGGTGAGAGGGCGATGACGACCACGGCGGGCTCCCTCACCGTGACCATCGGGGAGGCGATGACGCGCCTGATGCCCGCCGGCGTGCCGTTCCGGTTCACCGCCTACGACGGGAGCACCGCCGGACCGCCCGACGCAGCGGTGACCCTGCACCTGTGCAACGAGCGTGGTCTGTCGTACCTGCTTACCGCGCCCGGTGACCTCGGGATGGCCAGGGCCTACGTCTCCGGCGACCTGGTGATCGAGGGGAGCCACCCGGGTGACCCGTACGACGCCATGCTGGTCCTGATGAGCCAGCTCAGGTTCAAGCTCCCCCCACCGGCGGAGCTCGTGCGGATCGTGCGGGGGCTCGGGCTCGGCCACCTCAAGCCGCCTCCGCCGCCTCCCGAGGAGCACCTGCCCCGCTGGCGACGACTGTTGGAGGGGGCGCGGCACTCCAAGGAGCGGGACGCTGTCGCGATCTCGCGCCACTACGACGTGTCCAACCGTTTCTACGAGCTCGTGCTCGGCCCGTCGATGACCTACACCTGCGCTGTGTTTCCGCGCGAGGACGCCACGTTGGAGGAGGCACAGAGCGAGAAGTACGACCTGGTCTGCCGCAAGCTCGGGCTCGGCCCCGGCCGGCGACTCCTCGACGTCGGCAGCGGGTGGGGTGGCATGGTCCGCCACGCCGCCCGGGAGTACGGCGTGACCGCGGTCGGTGTGACCCTGTCGCGCAACCAGGCCGAGTGGGCACGCGACGCGATCGCCCGTGAGGGGCTCGAGGGTCGGGCCGAGGTCAGGTTCGGTGACTACCGGGACATCACCGAGGACGGCTTCGACGCGGTGAGCTCCATCGGCCTCACCGAGCACATCGGGGTGCGTCACTACCCGGCGTACTTCTCCTTCCTGCGGTCCCGGTTGCGCCCCGGCGGTCGGCTGCTCAACCACTGCATCACGCGACCCGACAACAACGCACGCCCCGAGACCGGTGCGTTCATCGACCGTTACGTCTTCCCCGACGGGGAGCTGACCGGCTCGGGGCGGATCATCACGGCCATGCAGGACGTCGGTCTCGAGGTGCGACACGAGGAGAACGTGCGCGAGCACTACGCGCTGACCCTCAAGGAGTGGTGCGCCAACCTCCGGAGGAACTGGGACGCGTGCGTGGCCGAGGCGGGTGAGGGGACGGCGAAGGTCTGGGGTCTCTACATGGCCGGCTCACGGATCGGCTTCGAACGCAACGAGATCCAGCTGCACCAGGTGCTCGCGTCACGCACCGACCCCGGTGGCGACTCCGGGTTCGGCCTGCGCCCGACGTGGTCCAGCTGAGCACTGGAGCGGCCACCGCCGGGGTCGCGCGCGCGGTGCACCCGGCTGCGGCCGCGGCGCTCGTGCTGGGCGGAGCAGCACTCTTCGGGACGGTCGGCACCGCGCAGGCACTGGGCCCGGACGTTCCTGCCGCGTCCCTCGCGGCCGCGAGGATGCTGCTCGCCGCCCTGTGCCTCGCCGCCCTGGCTGTCCTCGCGCGGCGCGGGGCAGGGGTGCTCGTCGCCGGCCGACACGCACCCACGTGGTGGGCAGGGGTGGGTCAAGGCTTCTTCAACCTCTGCTTCCTGGCGGCGATGAAGGAGGCGGGGGTCGCGGTCGGCACCCTCGTCGCGATCGGTGCGGCGCCGCTGATCACCGGCCTGATCGCCCGCAGAGTCACCCGCACGTGGCTCGTCGCGACCGGGGTCGCCATCTGCGGCCTCGCCCTCCTCGTCGGCGGACAGCGGGGTGGCCCCGACGCCCCCTCCTGGGTGGGCCTGGCCCTCGCCCTGGGAGCGGCGGCGAGCTACGCGACGTACATCGTGGCCGGTCACGCCGCGGAGGCACGGGGGCTGGAGACCCAGTCCTACCTGGCGGCGGCGTTCTCCGTCTCGGCCCTGGTCACCATGCCGTGGCTGGTGCTGGGGGACCTGACCTGGATCCTCACCGCCTCCGGAGCAGCCGTGCTCGGCTACCTGGTGCTGGTGCCGACGGTCGTGGCGTACAGCCTGTTCAACCGCGGACTGCGCGGGGTCCGGTCCAGCACCGCGGCGACGCTCGCCCTCATCGAGCCCGTGGTCGCCGCGGGCCTGGCTGTCGCCGTGCTCGACGAGCGGCTCGGGGTGCAGGGGGCCATGGGGGCGGTCCTGATCCTGCTCGGGCTGCTCGTGGTCGTGCGGAGCAGCACCGGCTCGGGACCCCGCGAACAATCTTCCGCGGCCGCGTAACCCCAGAGGCCTTCGCGACGATTACCGAGGTGTCAAGGCGGGGCACCCACGGGCCTCGCTCATGGGTGACCCGGCGATCAGCTCGCCCCGATGACGAGCTGGCCGGCGGGTCACCCGACGCATATTCGCCCCACGAACTCGACGTACCGCCGACAAACTTGTCGCTCACGAGCGACACTGGACCCGACACTCCGGCTCCGGCACCCGCCAGAGCCGTACGACGGTTCGACGCGGGGGGAGCGTTCGCATGGCGGGTCTCGAGGACGCCGTCGTCGCCGCTGCCGGTCGCGGTGACCAGGTCGCCGTCGAGGAGCTCTACCGAGATCTGGCTCCACGGGTCCTCGGCTACTTGCGAGCACGAGGGGTGGAGGATCCCGAAGGGTTGACAGACGAGGTGTTCATGACGGTGATCCCGCGCCTTGCCGAGCTCCGCGGAGGCGCAGCTGGGTGTCGCACGCTGGTGTTCTCGGTGGCGCACGCCAGGGCCGTCGACGACCTGCGTCGCCGTACCCGAGGACCCCACCTGTCGGTCTACGAGCAGGAGCTCGACCCTCGCCTCGTCGACTCCGCGGAGACAGTGGTGATGGGAGGCGTGGCAACCGAACGTGTAGGACAGCTCCTCGACGAGCTGGGTGAGGAACAACGAGCCGTGATCATGCTGCGAATCCTGGGTGACCTGTCGCTGGAGCAGACCGCAGGTGTGCTCGGCAGGTCGGTCGGCTCGGTCAAGCAGCTGCAGCGGCGAGGCCTGCTGAGGCTCCGTGCGCTGATGGACGACGAAGGGAGGATCTCGTGAGGGAGTCCGAGGCCCGTGTGCGCGAGATGCTCGCCGAGTCCGACATCGACGCGCGGGAGGCCGAGCCGCTCGTGGAGCGCCTGAGCGAGCTCGACCGCCTGGTCGACGAGACGGTGCGCGAACCCGGGCCGGAGCTGGCCGCACTCATCGCAGGGCTGGTCACGTCCGCGGCCGTCACGCCGTTCCGGCGTCGGCACGCCCGGGTGCTCGTGGCTGCCGCCGTCGCGTTCGGGACCGTCGGGGTCGGCGGCATCGCAGCCGCGGCGAACGAGCTGCCCCCGGGGGCGCAGCGCGTCGTGGCTGACTTCTCGCTGCGGTACCTCCCGTTCACGATCCCCGGACCGGAGGCAAGGGAGGACGAGGTCGACCTCGACGCCACCGACCCGACGCCGAGCCCTGCGGTGAGCGAGGAGGGGCAGGCCCGTCCGGTCGAGCCCGCAGAGACCCCCGAGGCGAGCCCGATGCAGCGACCACAGGCCCCGGCACAGACTCCCGGTACCGTCCCCGAGAAGGCGCCGTCGCCCCCGCCCGCACCCGCCCCGGTCGAGCCGCAGCCCGCGCCCACACCGACGGCGCCCACGGACGAGGCCACCGAGGGGGGCGCGCCCGTCGAAGGCAGCGACACGTCAGCGGGGGAGGAGCCCGAGCCCACCACCTCTCCGGACGCCGAGGCCGCTCCGACCCCGAGCGAGCCCTCCTCGAGTCCTTCGCCCGGCGACTCCGAGGTGAACACGCGTCCCTGGGACGGCGGTGAGAGCGGCGTGCCGTCACCGTCGCCGTCGCCGTGAGCGGAGGGGGCCCGTGGTGACACAATCGGCAGGTGCCCGAGACCCCGTCGTCCCCACCGCCCTTCCGTAGCGGCTTCGCCTCCTTCGTGGGCCGCCCCAACGCGGGCAAGTCCACGCTGACCAACGCCCTGGTCGGCACCAAGGTGGCGATCACCTCCTCGCGCCCCCAGACGACGCGTACGGTCGTGCGCGGCATCGTGCACCGGCCGGATGCCCAGCTGGTCCTCGTGGACACCCCGGGTCTCCACAAGCCCCGCACGTTGCTCGGCGAGCGCCTCAACGACCTCGTGAAGTCCACGTGGGCCGAGGTCGACGTCGTCGCGGTCTGCTTCCCTGCCAACGAGAAGATCGGCCCCGGGGACCGGTTCATCGTCAAGGAGCTGGCGAAGGTACGTCGGACCACGAGGGTCGCGGTCGCCACCAAGACCGACCTCGCCACCCCCGAACAGCTCGGGGAGCACCTGCTGTCCATCGCCCGCCTTGGCGAGGAGACCAAGACGGACTGGGCCGAGATCGTGCCGGTGTCGGCGAAGTCGGGCAGCCAGGTGAGCCTGCTCGAGGACCTGCTCGTGGGAATGATGCCGGACGGTCCGCCGCTCTACCCCGACGGCGACCTCACCGACTCCCCGGAAGAGGCCATCGTGGCCGAGCTGATCCGGGAGGCCGCCCTCGAGGGCGTGCGCGACGAGCTGCCGCACTCGATCGCGGTCGTCGTGGAGGAGATGGGGCTGCGTGAGGACCGCCCGGAAGGCAAGCCGCTCCTCGACATCCACGCGAACCTGTTCGTCGAACGGTCGTCGCAGAAGGGAATCGTGATCGGGCACCAAGGCAGCCGCCTGCGCGAGGTCGGGACGCAGGCGCGCAAGCAGATCGAGGCGCTCCTCGGGACCCCGGTCTACCTCGACCTGCACGTGAAGATCGCCAAGGACTGGCAACGTGACCCCAAGCAGCTCCGCAGGCTGGGGTTCTGACACAGGCCCCGACCCGAGGAGCGGCCCGACGTCCGCGCCCGGCGACGCATTTCGACAGGCAGGTCGCTGCATCGGGGTCGCGGCTGAGCGGTCCGGCGCCCTGCCGCAGGCAAGGTCTGCCTGTCGGTCTACGGGGGACCGTGGGTCAGCTGTCGGTGCGTGCCCAACAGATCGACCGGCGGTTGCCCGCCTCCCACTCCGCCTTGCGGAAGTAGGTGTACCCGAACTCGTAGTCGACCGGGTAGTTCAGCCAGGCGCCGACCGAGTCGGAGCAGAAGTCGCGGGTGCGCACCTCCACGAGCCGGTCGCCGGGGTAGGGGTCGTTGTCCCTGCCGACCTTGATCGTGGTCACCGCTCGCCAGTCGTGAGGCTCGGTGCAGGGGATCTTGTCACTCTCCGAGACGGTCTCACCCACGGCACAGGTCATCCAGGCATCGTCGGGCTTGCCGAGCAGCAGACCCTTGGCGGTCTCCGGCAGGACCCGGAGCTCCTCGGACTCCTCGCTGCCGCTGATCGCGTCGCAGCGGTACCACCGTGCGCCGTCCTCCCACGCCTCCTCGCTCGGGCGGAACCACGCCCAGGTGAGCACCGACCGCATCACCGTGCTCTCCTCGCCCCCGAGGAACTTCTGGAAACGCTGGGTGCAGGTCTCGTAGATGTGGGCGCCCAGTGCCGGGTCCGTGCGGTCCGCGTCGCGCGCGAGCTTCTTGGGAAAGGTGCCGACCGCGAAGGTCTCGGCGGTGTGGTCCTCCTCGCAGTCGGCCACCTCGGAGGAGTTGTCGGTCTGCGCGATGTCGTCGGGCGTCAGGACGCGGCACGCCCCGAGTCGCGGGACCTCCACGGAGTCGGAGTCCCCGGGCCGTTCGGGCTCCGCGCTGGTGCCGCCGCATCCCGCCAACAGGGCGAGCGCCAGGACGACCGGCGCGATGAGGCGGGAGTGCACGGGAAGGTCCTTCAGGCGTCGGGGGCGAGCAGTGCTGCGATGGTACCCCCGAGCTCGTAGGCCGCCTCCCTGTCTTCCTCACCCACGTCCCCCATCACCTCGAGAACCGCGGCGGACTGTCGCCACGTGAGCGCGCTGACGATGGACAGGACCGAGCGCACCGCTCCCTCGGTGTCGTAGCGCCCGTGGACGTAGAGCCCGAACGGCCGCCCCGAGGTGGAGCCCGACGACTCGTCCGCCGCACCTGTGGGGGACAGCGAGCCGCCGATCTGAAGGAAGGTGCTGTCGAAGAAGTGCTTCAGCGCCCCGCTCATGTATCCGAAGTTGGCCGGGGTGCCCAGGAGGTACCCGTCCGCCCCGAGGACGTCCTCGGCGGTCGCCTCCAGCGCTGGTCGGACGACGACCTCGACCCCGGCGATCGCATCGTCGCGCGTCCCGGCGATCACCGCTTCGGTCAGCGTCCGCACCCCGCGGGTGGGGGAGTGGTGGACGACCAGCAGTTTGGCCATGGGCCGAGCGTAGCGATTGTTGGTCGCCGCCCGGCCGACCGGACACCTGCCCGGCCACGGGGAGTCCACGTTTCGGGCTCGGGGGTCCACGTTCCCGGATCAGCGGCTACTCTGGATGCATCATGACGCGACAGCACCTCCTTCTTGGCTGCCGCAGCGAGGTTCGCTAACCGACCGGACCCCCTCGCTGCGGAGTTCGTCGTTGCATTCCGGACCACGACACAGACCCGAAGCGAGAATCCGATGAGCAGCTCTCACGTCACGCAGAACCCTCAGCAGCCGAGCGGCATGCCGCACGAGCGCTACGTCCCGTTCCCCGCGGTCGACGTCCCCGACCGCACCTGGGCCGACAAGAAGATCACCCAGGCCCCCCGCTGGTGCGCGGTCGACCTCCGCGACGGCAACCAGGCCCTGATCGACCCGATGACTCCGGCGCGCAAGAAGAAGATGTTCGAGCTCCTGGTCTCCCTGGGCTACAAGGAGATCGAGGTCGGCTTCCCGGCCGCCTCGCAGACCGACTTCGACTTCGTGCGGATGCTGATCGAGGAGGACCTGATCCCCGACGACGTGGTGATCCAGGTCCTCACCCAGGCCCGTGAACACCTGATCGAGCGGACCTATGAGTCGATCCGCGGGGCCAAGCAGGCGATCGTGCACCTCTACAACTCGACCTCCACGTTGCAGCGGCGCGTCGTGTTCGGCCTCGACATGGACGGAATCGCCGACATCGCCGTCTCCGGTGCGCGCCTGTGCCGGAAGTTCGAGGAGGGCATCCCCGAGACCACCGTCTTCTACGAGTACTCGCCGGAGTCTTACACCGGCACCGAGCTCGAGTTCGCCGCACGCGTCTGCAACGAGGTGCTCGAGGTGTTCGAGCCGACGGCGGAGAAGCCGGTGATCATCAACCTGCCTGCCACCGTCGAGATGGCGACCCCCAACGTCTACGCCGACTCGATCGAGTGGATGCACCGGCACCTGAACCACCGCGAGCACGTGGTCCTGTCCCTGCACCCGCACAACGACCGGGGTACGGCGGTCGCGGCCGCCGAGCTCGGCTACCAGGCCGGCGCCGACCGGATCGAGGGGTGCCTGTTCGGCAACGGCGAGCGCACCGGCAACGTGTGCCTGGTGACGCTCGGCCTGAACCTGTTCACGCAGGGCGTCGACCCCCAGATCGACTTCTCCGACATCGACGAGATCCGTCGTACGGTCGAGTACTGCAACCAGCTGCCGGTGCACGAACGGCACCCCTACGGTGGTGACCTGGTCTACACGGCGTTCTCCGGATCGCACCAGGACGCGATCAAGAAGGGCTTCGAGGCCCTCGAGCGGGATGCGGCCGACGCCGGCGTACCCGTCGACGAGGCGCCGTGGGCGGTTCCCTACCTGCCGATCGACCCCAAGGACGTCGGGCGCAGCTACGAGGCCGTGATCCGGGTGAACAGCCAGTCGGGCAAGGGCGGCGTCGCCTACATCATGAAGTCCGAGCACAAGCTGGACCTGCCGCGCCGGCTGCAGATCGAGTTCAGCAGGGTCATCCAGGAGCACACCGACGGAGAGGGTGGCGAGATGTCACCCGAGGCCATCTGGTCCGACTTCCACGCCGAGTACCTGGCTCGCGAGACCCCGCTGAAGCTGAACTCCGTGCACACCTCGTCGGCCGCGGGCGAGAAGGACGCGCTCACGGTCAACGTGTAC
>Ga0214468_1000656_pt1 | contig 10846 bp, 9 predicted proteins | sample RVTome_9_FD_187334 | JGI IMG/M metagenome (GOLD analysis project Ga0214468, IMG submission 187334) | Soil microbial communities from uranium-contaminated site in the Upper Colorado River Basin, Wyoming, United States - RVT155D38 HiSeq ...
TTCCGGGCGCCGGGGGCCATCCCGACCACGCCGGTGGTGTTGTCCAGGGCACCGACGGTGCCGGCGACGTGGGTGCCGTGGCCGTTGCCGTCGTCGGCGGACTTGCCGGTGGAGCAGTTCTTGGCGCCTGCGGTGTGGACGTTGAGGTCGGGGTGGTCGAGGTCGACACCGGTGTCGATGACCGCCACGTCGACGTCGACGCGCTCGTCGACCCCGTTGATCGCCGCGGTCGGGCTGGCGTCTGCGTTCGCTCGGTCGATGCCCGTCGGGGTCGACTGGGCGGTCGTGTGCACGACTCCGTCTTCCTGGACGAACCTCACGCGGGCGTCCTCCTGCAGCCGCTCCGCGGCGTGCGCGCTCATCCGCGCCGAGTAGCCCTTGAGGGCGGCCCGGTAGAGGTGGTCGACCTCCGCGCCGTACCGCTTGCTGTGCTCATCGGCGACCTTGCCGGGGGCCGCGGAGTCCTTCAGCACCACGATGTAGCCCGTGGATGTGGCCGATCCGGCCGCCGAGGGGTTGGCGTGCGCGGCCAGGGCAGGTGAGCCGAGGGTGACGAGAGTGAGCGCCGTCAGTGCGGCGGTCGTGGTCTTGCGCATGTGCGTCCTCACCAGGTGTTCGGTCTGCCGGGTCTCGGCAGGGAGGACGACAGTTCACGCCCGTTGCCTGCGGCGGTCAATGCACCGGTATGTGCAGGTTTGCGCAGTTCAGACTTCTGCAGCGCCGTAGCGCCCCACAGCGAGACGACGCGACCCTCCACGGCCCCGCCCCTCTTGCTCTGCCCGGTCAGAACCCGGTGACGTCGAGGAGCTTCTCCTGGGTGTTGTCGGGGTCGTCGAGGTCGTTCCAGTCCAGCGTGCCTGCCGTCTGGAGGGCGCTCTTCACCTGGGTGGGGGAGGCGCCGGGGTTGGTGGCGAGGTAGAGGGCTGCGCCGCCGGCGACGTGGGGGCTGGCCATGGAGGTGCCGGAGATCTGCTTGTACCCGCCGCCCTTCCACGTGGAGCTGATGCAGACGCCGGGGGCGATCAGGTCGACGTCGGCGCCGTAGTTGGAGAAGTCGGCGAAGGTGTCGTCGATGTCGGCACGGCAGAATGGGCCGGGAGCGACGCCGCCAGGCGCACCGTCGAAGTCAGCCAGTGCGCTGACCGTGACCACCTCGTCGTACGCCGCCGGGACGAAGCCCTCCGCGTCGGCGGCGTCGTTGCCGGCGGCGACCACGTAGGTCACGCCGGCGGCGACCGAGCTGCAGATCGCGGTGTGCATGGCGTCGTTGTTCGAGCGGCCACAGTTGCCGTCGTCGGTGCCGGAGCCGCCGAGGCTCATGTTGGCGACTTCGATCTGGTCGGCGTTCGCAGCGACGTAGTCGATGCCGCAGATCACCGAGGACCACGTGCCGCTGCCCCGGTTGTCGAGGACCCGCACGGGCCACACGCGGGCCCCGGGGGCCATCCCGACCACGCCGGTGGTGTTGTCCAGGGCGCCGATGGTGCCGGCGACGTGGGTGCCGTGGCCGTTGCCGTCGTCGGCGGAGCCGCCGGTTGAGCAGTTCTTCGCCCCGGCGGTGTGGACGTTCAGGTCGGGGTGGTCGAGGTCGATGCCGGTGTCGATCACCGCGACGTCGACGCCCACTTCGCCACCGACGACACCTTCCTCGTCACCTGCCAGTGTCGAACTCACGTCGGCGTTCGCGCGGTTGATCCCGGTGGGCAGAGTCTGCATCGGCTGGGTCGTCCCTCCTCCGGGTTTGCCCTTGCCGCCGGGGGCGGTGGTGTGCACGACGCCGTCGGGCTGGACGAAGAGGACACGTGAGTCTCGGGTGATCTGCTTCGCGGCGGTGTCGCTCATCCGCGCGGAGTACCCGCGAAGCGCGTGCCGGTAGAGGTGGCCGACCTGCGCGCCGTACCGCTCGCGGTGCTCCGCGGCGACCCGTCCCGGTGCCGCACCGTCACGAAGCACGACGATCCAGCCGTCTGACGCTCCCACGGTCGCGGTGGAGCCGGACGCTGCAGAGGCCGGCTGGGCCGAGGAAGCGGCGGTACCCCCGAGCGAGGTGAGGAGGAGGGCAGCAGCGGCTGTGCTGGCGAGGAGTGTGCGACGCATGGCGGACCCCGGCTGGATGTGGGCGGCGGGACCGCCGCTGATCAGGCAGCGAGCAGCGGTCGGACCCAGCTGACCGGGCAAGTATGGACCGGGTCCGACCCGCGGGGAGGGAGAACCGCTGAGGCGGGCCCTCCCGGTCCCGGCCCACCGTGCTCGACTGCGCCATCGGCTCGGCGATACTGGGCGCATGCCCGTGCGACTGCGCCCCGCCGCCCCCGGCGTCGTCGACCCCGCGCGGGCGCGGTTCGACCGGGGCGAGGCGACCCCGGAGGACCTCCGGACGCTCACCAAGCACCTCCTCGCGCTGCTGGTCGCCAGCGCACCCGGCGGTGCGGTCGAGGTGCGCATCCCGCCGTACGCCGTCGCCCAGTGCGTGGAGGGCGCCCGGCACACCCGAGGCACACCACCGGCCGTCGTCGAGACCGACCCCGAGACGTGGATCGCCCTCGCCACCGGACAGCTCTCCTGGGCCGAGGCCGCGGCCTCGGCCAGGGTCCGGGCGTCGGGTGAACGCTCCGACCTCAGCTCCCTGTTACCCCTGGTGGAGGAACGATGACCTACCGACCGACCGTCTCCGCCGAGGAGGCCGCGCGCATGCAGGCGTGGCACGACGAGCACTACGCCTACCTGCAGCGGGTCTCGGAGGAGGGGGAGGTCTTCGAGTACCTCGGCCTCACCCTGGTCGTGCCGCCCCAGGTCCAGGTCATCGAGAGCACCTCGGACCTGCTCGGGCGCATCGTGCGGGACGAGGCCCGCGCGGGGGAGCGGGTGCTCGACATGGGCACGGGCAGCGGCGTCAACGCGATTCTCGCCGCACGCAACGGGGCGGAGGTGGTCGCGGTGGACCTCAACCCGCACGCGGTGGAGGCGGCGCGGGCGAACGCCGAGCGCAACGGCGTGGCCGACCACGTCACGATCGAGCAGAGCGACCTGTTCGAGGCCGTGGAGGGCCGGTTCGACCTCGTCGTCTTCGACCCTCCGTTCCGCTGGATGAAGCCACGCGACTGGGCGGAGGCGTCGATCACCGACGAGGACTACCGTGCCCTCACCGCGTTCTTCGCGACGGTGCGCGAGCACCTCGCCGAGGACGGCAGGATCCTGGTGTTCTTCGGGACGACCGCCGACATCGCGTACCTCGAGCAGCTCATCGAGAGCAACGGGTTCGCCTTCGAGGTCGTGGCGCGCCGCGAGCTGGAGAAGGACGGGCACGCGGTGGAGTACCGCACCTACCGGATCGTGGTCGCCGACCTCGCGCTCCCAGGGAGCGTCCCCGGCACGTGAGCCGTGGCCGCGGCGCCCGGGTCATAAGGTGGGCCGCATGACGCTCCCCACCGACCCGACTGAGGCCCTCCGCGACGCTGTACGAAAGGTGCTGCCGTCGGTCCGCGCCGACCTCGAGGCGCTGGTCCGGATCCCGTCGGTCAGCGCCGACCCCGCGCTCCAGGAGGAGGTACGACGGTCGGCGGAGGCCACCTCCGAGCTCTTCCGGGCCGAGGGGTTCGACGTCGACATCCTGTCGAGCGACGGGGGTGCGCCGGCGGTCGTCGCGCGACGCCCCGGCCCGCCCGGCGCCCCGACCGTCCTGCTCTACGCACACCACGACGTCCAGCCCGTGGGCGATCGCAGCAGCTGGGAGAGCGAGCCGTTCGAGCCGACCGAGCGTGGTGAGCGGCTCTACGGCCGCGGCGCAGCGGACGACAAGGCCGGCATCGCCGCGCACCTTGCCGCGGTGCGGGCCCTCGGCGGCGACCTCCCGGTCGGGCTCGTCGTGTTCGTCGAGGGGGAGGAGGAGGTCGGTTCGCCGAGCCTGGAGGCATTCCTGGTCGAGCACCGGGCCAGGCTCGAGGCAGATGTGATCGTGATCGCCGACTCCACCAACTGGGACGTCGGAGTGCCTGCGCTCACCACCACGCTGCGCGGCAACGTGGACGTGTTCGTCGACGTCGCCACCCTCGACCACGGCGTGCACTCGGGCATGTGGGGCGGTCTCGTCCCGGACGCGATGATGGCGACGGTGCGGCTGCTCGGCACCCTGCACGACGACGAGGGCAACGTGGCCGTCGAGGGTCTCGTCAGCGGACCCGCCTCCGACCTGGAGTACCCCGAGGACCGGGTCCGCGCCGAGTCGTCGGTGCTCGACGGCGTCTCCCTGATCGGCTCCGGGTCCTACGTGGAGCGGCTGTGGACCCGACCCTCGATCTCGATCATCGGCCTGGACACGACCCGCACCTCGGAGGCGAGCAACACCCTGATCCCGTCGGTCCGCGCGAAGGTGTCGCTGCGGGTCGCGCCGGGCGACGAGGCCACCTCGGCGCTCGAGAAGCTCACCCGGCACCTCCAGAGCCACGCGCCGTGGGGCGCGCAGGTCACCGTCACCCCCGGACGCGAGAGTGGGCAGCCGGGCGTGATCGACGCGGACGGCCCCGTGTATGACGCCGCCCGCGCGGCCTTCCGCGAGGCGTGGGATGGCGTGGACCCGGTCGACATCGGGGTCGGCGGCTCGATCCCGTTCATCGCGTCGTTCCAGAAGGCGTTCCCCCAGGCCGCCGTACTCGTCACCGGGGTGGAGGATCCCGACACCCGCGCGCACGGCGCCAACGAGGGGCTGCACCTCGGCGAGTTCGAGCGGGTGTGCCTGGCCGAGACGCTCCTGCTGCACAAGCTCGCCGCCACCACGGGCGGACGGGTGGAGGACGGCACGGAGGGTGCACCGTAGACTCGTCCCGTGCCCGGGAAAGCTCGTCGCGGTGACGGCCGCCTGAACCACGACCTCGACCCCCACGAACGCGGACCACAGGACGCGTGTGGGGTCTTCGGCGTCTGGGCTCCCGGTGAGGACGTCGCCAAGCTCACCTACTACGGCCTCTACGCGCTGCAGCACCGTGGCCAGGAGTCCGCGGGCATCGCGGTGAGCAACGGCCGGCAGATCCTCGTCTTCAAGGACATGGGCCTGGTCTCCCAGGTGTTCGACGAGACCACCCTGGCCTCGCTGCAGGGCCACGTCGCGGTGGGCCACGCGCGTTACTCCACCACCGGCGCGAGCACCTGGCACAACGCCCAGCCGACGTTCCGGCCGACGGCGACCGGGTCGATCGCCCTCGCGCACAACGGCAACCTGACCAACACCCACGAGCTGGCGGAGCGGGTCGCCGGTCTGCCCAACCTCAACGGTGAGCTCGACATCCCGGCGCGTGGGCTGGAGTCCACCAACGACACCAGCCTGGTGACCGCGCTGTTCGCCTACCATCCCGACCAGAGCCTCGAGGAGAACGCCGTCGAGGTGCTCCCCTCGGTCAACGGTGCGTTCTCCTTCGTCTGGATGGACGAGAACACCCTCTACGCCGCACGCGACCCGCAGGGTGTGCGTCCTCTGGTCCTCGGCCGCCTCGAGCGTGGGTGGGTCGTCGCGTCGGAGACCGCGGCCCTCGACATCGTCGGTGCGTCCTACATCCGTGAGGTCGAGCCTGGTGAGCTGATCGCGGTCGACGAGGACGGTCTGCGCAGCCGCAGGTTCGCCGAGGCCGCCCCCAAGCACTGCCTCTTCGAGTTCGTCTACCTCGCCCGCCCCGACACGTTGATGAACGACCAGCGCGTGCACAGCGTCCGCGTCGAGATCGGCCGTCGGCTCGCCCGCGAGTACCCGGTCGAGGCCGACCTGGTGATGCCGGTGCCCGAGTCCGGCACTCCCTCGGCGATCGGGTACGCCGAGGAGAGCGGCATCCCCTACGGCTCCGGCCTGGTGAAGAACTCCTACGTCGGGCGGACCTTCATCCAGCCTTCGCAGACGATCCGGCAGCTCGGCATCCGGCTCAAGCTCAATCCCCTGCGTGACGTGATCGAGGGCAAGCGTCTGGTCGTGGTGGACGACTCGATCGTCCGTGGCAACACCCAGCGTGCCCTGATCCGGATGCTTCGCGAGGCAGGTGCCCGTGAGGTGCACGTGCGGATCTCGAGCCCCCCGGTGAAGTGGCCATGCTTCTACGGCATCGACTTCGCCAGCCGCGCGGAGCTGATCGCCAACGGCCTGTCCACCGACGAGATCTGCCGGTCGATCGACGCGGACTCGCTGGGCTACGTGTCGCTCGACGAGCTCGTGGAGGCCACGACCGTGCCCAAGAACGACCTGTGCCGGGCCTGCTTCGACGGTGTCTACCCGATCGAGCTCCCCGAGTCCGCGCACCTCGGCAAGCACCTGCTCGAGATCCGCGACGTGACCGACGTGGACGGCCTGCGGGCCTCGGTCGGGGGCGGCGGGGCCGCCGAGTCGCTCGACCGACCCTGACCGCCGTACCCCCCCGCCCGGACGACCGACGAGGACCAGATGCCCGAACAGAACCCGCCCTCCACCGAGCGGGGTGCCGCCAGCACCTACGAGGCCGCCGGGGTCTCGATCGAGGCCGGTGACAAGGCCGTCGAGCTGATGAAGACCTGGATCGAGAAGGCGCGCCGGCCGGAGATGGTGGGCGGCATCGGTGGCTTCGCGGGGCTGTTCGACGCCAGCGCGCTGAAGAAGTACGACCACCCGCTGCTCGCCAGCTCAGCGGACGGTGTCGGCACCAAGGTCGCGGTCGCGCAGGCGATGGACGTGCACCACACCATCGGCTTCGACCTCGTCGGCATGCTCGTCGACGACCTCGTGGTCTGCGGTGCCGAGCCGTTGTTCCTCACCGACTACATCGCGACCGGCCGCGTGGTGCCCGAGCGGATCGCCGCGATCGTGCAGGGCATCGCCGAAGCCTGCGTGCAGGCCGGTTGTGCCTTGATCGGCGGCGAGACCGCGGAGCACCCCGGGCTGCTGGAGCCCGACGAGTACGACGTCGCGGGGTCGACCACCGGGGTCGTCGAGGCCGCCGACCTGCTCGGTCCCGGACGGGTCCGCGCCGGTGACGTCGTGGTGGCGATGGCGTCCTCGGGCCTGCACTCCAACGGGTACTCCCTCGTGCGCCACGTCCTGCTGTCCCAGGGGGGCGCCGGCTGGACGCTCGACCGGCACGTCGACGACCTCGGCCGCACGCTCGGTGAGGAGCTGCTCGAGCCGACCCGGATCTACGCCAAGGCGTGCCTCGACCTCGCCCGCAACACCCGGACCCACGCGATGTCGCACATCACCGGGGGCGGTCTCGCCGCCAACCTCGAGCGCGTCATGCCCGACGAGCTCGTCGCCACGATCGACCGCAGCACGTGGACGCCGCAGCCGGTCTTCGACCTGGTGCGCCGGGTGGGGGCGGTCGCCCAGCCCGACCTGGAGAAGACGCTCAACTGTGGCGTGGGCATGGTGGCGCTGGTCGCACCCGAGGACGCGGACCGGGCGATCTCCGTCCTCGACGGGTACGGCGTGTCTGCCTGGGCGTGCGGCGAGGTCACCGCCGCCACCGGTGCGCGGGAGGCGGAGCCCGGGGGCTCGGTGACGCTCACCGGCCAGTACGCCGGCTGGTCGGCTACCTGACCCGCCCGATCTTCGGTCGGATGTGCGCAACAACCCGGTGCCGGGTAGCCTGTTCCCAGGACAAAGACGAACGAGAGACCGGACGCGCGCGATCTTCGTCGACGACAGGGCACCTGACTGCCGTGGCGGAGGTTTTCGTGACTCCGGCCGAGTGTGCGAGGGGGTCGACCCTATGGGGCGCGGCCGAGCAAAGGCGAAGCAGACCAAGGTTGCTCGCGATCTGAAGTACCGCTCTCACGAGACGGACCTCAGCGCGCTGGCCAAGGAGCTGCACGGCGAGCCTGGGAACACCAGCTCCGAGGACAGTGAGTCCGAGGAGCTCGACGAGTGGGCCGGTTACACCGAGCCCAGCCGTCGCGACTGACGCTTCCCTGGCCCAGGTCACCTGTACGTGCACGACCCGCGGTTCCTGCCTGCCCGGCAGAGACCGCGGGTCGTCGCACGTGCCCGGGGGCTACCGGCCCAGCCAGATGCCGCGCAGGCGCCCGACCTCGTTCATCCGGCGCTCGGCGATCCGGTCCGCGGCGACGGCCGGGGGGACGCCCTCGTCGGCGGCCAGCGCGAACACCTGGGCGGTGGTGTCGAAGATCTTCGCTGCGCGCTGCTTCGCCCGCTCGAAGGAGAAGCCCTCGAGCTCGTCGGCGACCTGGATCAGACCACCTGCGTTGACCATGTAGTCCGGCGCGTAGAGGATCCCGCGGTCCTGCAGACTCTTCTCGATCCCCTCGTGCGCGAGCTGGTTGTTCGCCGCACCGCAGACGATCCTGGCACGGAGGACGTCCACGGTGGCGTCGTCGAGGGCGCCACCGAGCGCGCAGGGCGCGTACACGTCGAGGTCTCCGGCCACCAGCTCCGTCGTGGTGTCCACGGCGCGTACACCCGGGTGCTCGGTCTGGACGCGTGCGACGGCTTCGGGGTTCACGTCGGTGACCACCACGTCGGCTCCGTCCTCGACGAGGTGGGTCACCAGGTGGTGGCCGACCTTGCCCACGCCGGCGACCCCGACGGTGCGGCCGTGCAGGGTCGGTGTCCCCCAGGTGATCTCGGCCGCGGCCCGCATGCCCTGGAAGACGCCGAAGGCGGTGAGCACCGAGGAGTCACCGGCGCCGCCGTGCGCGACGGTGCGGCCGGTGACGAAGGAGCACTCGCGGGCGATGTGGTCCATGTCCTCGGAGAACGTCCCGACGTCGCAGGCGGTGTAGTACCGGCCGTCGAGGGACTCCACGAAACGTCCGTAGGCGCGCAGCAGGGCCTCGTTCTTGAGCTTCGCCGGGTCGCCGATGATCACGGCCTTGCCGCCGCCGAGGTCGAGACCGGCCAGCGCGGCCTTGTAGGCCATCCCCCGTGAGAGGTTGAGGACGTCCTCGAGCGCATCCTGCTCCGAGGCGTAGGGGTAGAAGCGGGTGCCGCCGAGCGCGGGGCCCAGGGCGGTGGAGTAGATGGCGATGATCGCCTTGAGACCGGTCGGTTCGTCGTGGCAGAAGACGACCTGCTCGTGGCCGGTGCCGCGTGCGAACACGCCGAGAGGCTGCTGTGGTGCGGTCACGGTGGTGACCCTTCCTCGTCCGGGCCCGCGGGGTGTGCGGGCTGCTGGGGTGCGTCCGCGGGGTGGTGCGGCCGTCGAGCCAAGCCTACGGAGATCACCCTGCCGATGCGACCTGGGCCACATCCGACCCGCCCTAGTGGGGCTAGTCCAGACCAGTTGGGGGTCCAAAGGGGTCATTGTCCGGATTAAGGGCGACTGCCTAGAGTCGAGGTGTCACCATGGAGTGAACATGACCAGGGTCTCCTCCCTGGTCTTGGGTGGGTACCGACAAAGAGGGAGGTTCGCATGAACATGCGACCACCTGAGTCCGAAGCGCTGCTCACGCCTGCCGAAGTCGCGGCCATGTTCCGAGTCGACCCGAAGACGGTCACTCGTTGGGCCAAAGCCGGCAAGCTGAGCTCGATCCGGACTCTCGGAGGACATCGCCGTTATCGCGAGTCCGAAGTACGCGATCTGCTGACCGGGATGGTTCCCGAGCAGCGTCGCGGGGACGAGCTGGGCTGAGACCCAGAAGTCCCGGGGGGACGTAACAGCTCAGGCTCGTTGCCGGGGGGCATCGCACCTCAGTTCGAACGTTCGGGGACCTGGCCCGCAAGGCGCCAGGTCCCTTCTTCGTTTCCCTGCCCGCGAGGGCGCAGGGGTACGACGGTCAGCGCAGCGCGCGCACGTAGCCGGCCAGGGTGCGCGCCTCGCGCAGCCGCTGCTCCCACGTGATCCCCACGGCGACCAGGAGCGCACCGGCGGTACCGATCAAGGCCCACCGGGGGACCGCCTCGGCGAGCGGTGTGGCGTGCCGCAGGACGAGGAGCGTGCCCACCGCGGCGGCGTGGACGACGGGGGCGGTCCAGTGCACCCGGATCCCGACGAGGACCAGGCCGAGGCAGGCGGCCCCGAGCAGGACGGAGCGGAGCGTGCCGGGGTCGACGAGCACCCACAACAGGCTGGGGGTCAGCGCGAGCAGGAGGCCCGGGGTCAGCGCGGTCATCGTGCTCGCTCCCGGGTTCCGCCACAGGTGCACCAGCCCCACGGTAAGCAGGGCCATCGCCGACGGCAGTGTGTAGGCCTCGGGGGTGTCCACCCCGATGTCGGCGAGGCGGACCCAGGTCGCGGACGCGAGCAGCAGCCCCCCGAGCCATCCAGCCGGACGGCGGTCGGAACGCAGGAGCGCCAGGGCGGAGACGGTCGCGCCGGTGAGCGTGAGGTACACCGCCGCCCAGGTCGCCTCGTTGACCGAGACGGCGAGGTCGATGCCGGCCAGGGACACGACGGCAGCCGAGGCGAGGGCGGCCCCCTCGAGTCCCAGCCGCGCCTGGTTCGCGGGGGCGTTGCGGCGCAGGCCTCCGTCGACCCAGGACATGCCCAGCACCAGGACGGCGAGCGCCCCGAGCACGGCCACCGTCGACCACTGTGGTGCAACGTCCGCCACGGCGCCCAGGGTCCACACCACACCCGCCACCGAGACGGCGGCGAGCGCGCCGGCAGCCACGGCGACCTCGAAGGTCCGCCACCGCAGGTGCACGAGCAGCGTGCTGACCAGGGCGGTGGCGGCTGCGGTGAGGGTGAGCCGCTCGTCGTGCAGCGACACGAGGACGGCGCCGGTGAGGAAGAGCGCGGCGAGGGCGAGAGGGAGCGACGCATCGCGCAGCACCGCGCGAGCCGTGAAGGAGACTGCGGCGACGAGGACAAGGGCGAGGACGAGCCAGAGCGGCACGGCGTAGGCCGCCGCGGTCAGGACGGCCGTCGCCGTTGCGACCGCG
>Ga0214468_1000657_pt1 | contig 10843 bp, 11 predicted proteins | sample RVTome_9_FD_187334 | JGI IMG/M metagenome (GOLD analysis project Ga0214468, IMG submission 187334) | Soil microbial communities from uranium-contaminated site in the Upper Colorado River Basin, Wyoming, United States - RVT155D38 HiSeq ...
CCCTCAGCTCCTCGACGAGGGCCGCCGGGTGGCGGACGAGCTACGGGCGGATCCGCCCGCGGCCGTTGTCCTGACCGGGCGCGAGGGATTCTTCTCAGCGGGCGTGGACCTCAAGATCGCGCCGACGCTGGACGCGGACGGCCAGCGCGCGATGGTCGAGGGGATCAACCGCATCTTCGCGGGCTGGTACGGGTTCCCGCGGCCCGTTGTCGCGGCGGTCAACGGGCACGCGATCGCCGGCGGCCTGATCCTGGCGCTGTGCGCCGACTACAGGGTGGTGTCGAGCGAGGGCAAGTACGGCCTCACGGAGGTGAAGGCCGGCGTGGGTTATCCCGCCGTGGCGATGGCTGTCGTGCGCGCCGAGCTCTACGCGCCGGCCGCGCGCCGGCTGGTGCTCGGCGCTGACCTGGTGGACGCGAAGGCGGCGCTCGAGGCCGGCGCGTTCGACGAGGTCGCCGAGCCCGACCAGGTCCTGCACCGTGCGACTGAGGTCGCGCGGGCGCTCTCGCTGCTGCCGTCAGAGACGTACGCCGCGACCAAGCAGCAGCTGCGCGGGCCCGTCCTCGAGGCGGCGCTCGCGCAGCCCGACCCGCTGCTCGAGGGGTGGGCGGGCGCAGAGGCGGCTGACGCCGCTTCGAACATCCTGCGCCGATGAGCAACGCGGACCTGGTGCGGCGGGCGCTCGCGTACACGAACGGGCCGACTGACATCGCGGACGAGCAGCTCGCGGAGGTGTTCACGCCCGATGTCGTGCTCGACATGACCGCGCGCGTGTTCAACCCGAAGGTATACGAGGGCTACGACGGGCTGCGCGAGTTTCGGGACGACGCGCTCGAGGTCTGGGAGTTGCTGGAGATCAGGCCGAAGGAGCTCATCGAAGAGGGCGACCGCGTCCTGGTGATCACCCACGTCCAGTCGCGCGGCCGGGGCAGCGGCGTCCCGATGGAGGCGGAGGGCGCTGGCATATGGACCGTTGCCGACGGACGCCTGAAGCACTACCGCCTACTGCAGCCAGGCGAGGTCGATCGCGAGGGGGCGCTCGCAGCGCTGCGCGATCCGGGTTAGCGTAGGTACGTGGCCAACCGTGTGACGCGCAGGTCGCTGCTGGGAGGCGCGGCGGCCGCGGGAGCCGCCGCGGCAGCTCCCTATCCCGCGTCCGCGGCTGCGAAGCGGCCTGCGACGAGGAGGGCGCGCGTCGTCGTCGTCGGGGCGGGGTTCGCCGGCCTCACCGCCGCGCGCGAGCTCGTGAAGAAGGGCGTCAAGGACGTCGTCGTGCTCGAGGCGCGCAACCGTGTGGGCGGGCGCACATGGACGCGCCGGCTGGGCGGCGTCGATTACGAAGTCGGCGGCCAGTGGCTCAAGACCGAGCCGTCGCAGTTCGGCTGGGCGCAGGAGCGGATCACGAAGCTCGCCAAGGACGTCGGCGTCGAGACCTTCAAGACCTACAACGAGGGCCAGCACGTCTACTACGCGGACGGGACCCTGCAGCGCTACGACTCGCGCGGCCCGCTCGGTCCCATCCCGCCGGATCCGACGGGTGTGCCCGACGCGGCCAAGGCGATCGCCCAGATCAACGACATGGCGAAGCAGGTGCCGCTCGACGCGCCGTGGACCGCGGCAAACGCGGTCGAGTGGGACGGTCAGACGTTCGAGACGTGGAAGCAGGCGAACGCCGCAACCCCCAACGGGAAGGCCCTGCTGGATCTCGGGATCGAGGCGGTTTGGTCGGCGCAGCCGCGTGACGTGTCTCTGCTCCACGTCCTCTGGTACACGCACAACGGAGACACCTTCGACAACCTGATCAACACCGAGGGCGGCGCGCAGGACAGCCGCTTCGCCGGCGGCGCATCCGCGGTGTCGAGGCGCGTGGCGCGCCGGCTCGGCAGGCGTGTGGTGCTGCGCTCTCCGGTGCGCCGTATCGTGCGCAAGGGGAGGAAGGTGCGCGTCGAGTCCGATCGGGTGGTCGTCGTCGCCGACCACGTCATCGTCGCCGTCGCGCCGGCCGTCGCGGCGAAGATCGACCATCGCCCCAACCTGCCGCCGCTGCGCTCGCAACTCGAGCAGCGGATGCCGATGGGCACCGTCATCAAGTGCCAGGCGCGCTACCCGAAGCCGTTCTGGCGCGACGATGGCCTGACCGGGCAGGCGACGAGCCTGGAGGGGCCGGTGAAGGTCACCTTCGACAACTCACCGCCGGGCGGTGAGCCGGGCGTGATGATGGGCTTCATCGAGGGAACCGACGGCAGGGTCTGGGGCGAGCGCCCCGCCGCCGAGCGCAGGCAGGCGGTGCTCGAGTCGTTCGCGCGCTACTTCGGTGATGCCATGCTCGAGCCCGACTTCTACGTCGAGAAGAGCTGGGCCGCCGACGAGTGGGCGGGCGGCTGCTACACGGGCTTCACGCCTCCGGGCGTCCTGCTCGACTACGGCACCGCGCTGCGCGAGCCCGTCGGCCGCGTCCACTGGGCCGGGACCGAGACGGCGACGCGCTGGTCGGGCTACATCGACGGCGCCGTGCAGTCGGGCGAGCGCGCGGCGGCCGAGGTGCTCGAGGCGCTCTGACGCCGAGTGTCGCCTCCGTGCCCGTGTAGGGGGCTAAGGCGACACTCGATGGGGGCTAGGGGCTGAGCTCGGTGATCTCGGTCCAGGTCCCGCGGTCGAAGAACGGGAACGGATCGGGGAACGTGCCGGCGCCTTCGGCTGAGACCGGATACGTCGGCCGGCCGCTCTTCCACGCCTCCGGGTCCTTCGACTCGTACTCCTCCTCGAGCGCCTTCATCGCCTGGACCGCAGCCTTGCGGTAGCCGCGCCGCTTCAGCGTGCGCAGGCCGAACGACTCGAGCGTCGCGCACTCCTGGAGGTGCGAGCCGCCCGCGCTGTGTCCGAGCCGCCTGACCGCCTCCGGATAGCGAGCCGTCGCGACCTTCTGCGCGCCCGCACAGAAGGCGTCCCACGCGGCGACACCAGGTGGCACCTTGCCCTCCGAGTCGGTGGTCGCGTAGTCGCCGTCCCACGCGAGGATCGCGTCGAGGACGACCTTCGCGTCCCCGCGGGCGCGACGGGCGGCGCGTCTTAGCTTGCGGCCGGCGAGTACGCGCTGTTGCGCGTGCGTGCCGGTGATCCTGTCGATCGTCGTCAGCGCCTCGAAGCTCGGCCCGCGCCGGTAGATACGCGCGACCACGCGCGCGAGGTATTTCCCGCGATGCAGGCCGCCGGTGGTGCGCTCCTTGGCGGGCCCGTCGCCATTGGTCGAGCCGAACGACGGCGGGTTGTTCCAGTTCGCCAGCCACCCCTGGCTGGGGTTGACCACCTGGGGCCGGCGGTCGGGTGGGAGGAGCCCCTTCCATTCAGCCTTCCCGGTGCCGGGGAACGGAAGCCGCTCGTCCCAGCGCTTGGAGCGCACCGGCATGAGCCCCGGGTTCCAGAAGCCGATGTTGCCGCGGTCGTCCGCGGCCATCAGGTTCTCGTTCCAGGTCAGCTCGTCGGCTGCGGCGTCGACGTCGTCGATCGACGTGGCGCGGTTGATCTGGTCGAGCCCGACGATCGTGCCGACCTCGCGCTTCCAGATCGCGTACTTCCGCGCGTAGGCGATCCCCTCGTCCTCGACGACCTCCTGGACGGGGCCGTGCACCGTCCTGCAGATCCGCTCGGTGTGGCTGCCGATGCTCGTGTCCGGCACCTCGCGGTCGATTAGCGCCAGGAAGTCCGCGGGCGGCGGGCGGTAGGTGAAGGTCTCGTTGCGGCACTCCATTGCCTCGGTCCGGCCGCGGAAGCGGTAACCCTCGTCGCCGACCAGCTCCTCGACGTACAGGTCGTCCTCGTCACCCAATCCGCTCGTCACGCCCCAGGCGACGTGTTCGTTGTGACCGATTCCGATGACCGGGGCGCCGGCCGCCGTGGTGCCGCGGACGTTCAGCGTGGGGGAGTGCAGCTCGATCTCGACGAGGCGCTCGGGCATGACGAACCCGAGCTGCGGCCCGGTCAGGAGCCACGCGCGGCCGAGCTTGCGCATGGCCCACATCTTCGAGCCGCCGAGGTCGGGCAGGAACTGCTGGGCGACGCTGGAGCCCGAGCCGGAGGCCTCCTCCTCGGGTAGCGGCAGCCCCTCCACAAAGGCGGACGAGCGCTTGAACGCGCGCCGCTCTTGCTTGCGCGTGCGCCCAGGCAGCGAGGGGAAGAGGCCGTTGGAGCGGGGTACCGTCCCATGCTGCCCCGGCGTCCGGAGCGGGAAGACGCGGTCGAACGCGTTGGCCCCGACGGCCTGGAACGCCTCCAGGTTGGCGAGCTCCTCGCCGTCGTCGCTGGGGGTGGTGCGGGCGAGATAGATGCCGATCGCCGCCATCTCGTGCACCTGGAGCGGCTCCGGCGAGGCCCCGAGCGCGGCGAACTCGGCCGGCATCTGGCTCGGGTCGGAGTTGACCTCGTCGATCCACGCGTTCACGCCGTCGGCGTAGGCCTGCCAGCGCGATCCCAGGTCCCCGGGGAGGCTCTCGACCATCTCCATCCGTTCGGCCTCGGTGTAGAAGTCGCGGCGCGCGACGATGTCGTCCTCGAGCGCCGCCCTGCCCAGGATCTCGGCGAGCGTGCCGGTGGTGGCCCGCCTGAAAGCCTCGATCTGGAACAGCCGGTCCTGGGCGATCGCGTAACCCGCGCCCCACCACATGTCCGCCTCGGTGTCGCCGTACACGCTCGGCACGCCGTAGTCGTCGCGGACGATCCTCACCTCGGCCTTCGGCGTCTCCTCCGCGCCCGGCTGGCCGAGCATCGCGTTCTTGTACTCGAAGTCGACGAAGAGCGCGATCTGGTCGGTGAGCTGCGGGTCGCACGCCGAGCTGTCGGCCAGGCACGGTGCCGAGACGAACCCGCTCTGGCCGGGCGGCATGACGCTCTCGGCCTGCTTCACCTCGGCCGCGGCGGGCGTGGCGGCGAGCAGGCAGCAGGCGGCCGTGGCAAGTCCCCTCCTCATTCGCGCGTAGCGTAGAGCCAGCAATTTCCGGATGCGGCAGCGCGCGGAGGGGCGCCAAGGGTGGTCGGGGGCTTGCGCGCGTTACGCCTGTGCCTATCCTGGGGACTCACGCTCGCATGGCCATTTTTTCGGGACATCCGACACTTCACGCGCTGCTCCACAAGGGAGAGGACGAGGGCACCCTCGAGTTCGGCGAGATCGCCGCGGCGGTGGAGGAGCTCGAGCTCGAGGAGGGCGCGCTCGACGCCTTCTATGCCGAAGCCGAGCGGCGCGGCATCGAGGTGCTCGACCCCGCGCGGCGGGCCGGTGAGCCGGCGCCCGGATTCCACACGGCTGCGATCGCCGAGGCCACCAGCGACTCGCTCCAGCTCTTCCTGCGCGACATCTCGCAGCGTCCGCTGCTCACCGCGGTGGAGGAGATCGAGCTCGCGAAGCGGATCGAGCGCGGCGACCAGCGCGCCAAGGACCGCATGATCGAGTCCAACCTGCGGCTGGTCGTCTCGAACGCGAAGCGCTGTCCAGAAGTTCGACTACCGGCGCGGCTTCAAGTTCTCGACGTATGCGACCTGGTGGATCCGCCAGGCGATGCAGCGCGGCCTCCAGCACCACTCGCGCACCGTGCGGCTCCCGGTGCACATCGCCCAGGAGCTCACGCGCGTGCGGACGGCTGAGCGCCGTCTCGCCGCCGAGATTGGCCGCGATCCGACCCTCGAGGAGCTGTCGAAGTACGTCGACCTGGAGCCCGAGAAGATCGAGGAGCTGCGCTCTGCCGAGCGCGTCCCGGTCAGCCTCGAGACGCCCGTCGGCGAGGAGGGCGAGACCGAGCTCGGCTCGCTCATCCCCGCGGACGGCCCGGGTCCGCTCGAGGAGGTCGCGCTCGCGCTCGAGGAGCAGTCGATCCGCCGCGCGCTGGACGGGCTCGACCCGAGCGCGCGCGAGATCATCGAGCTGCGCTTCGGCATCGGCGGCGGCGATCCGCTGCCGCTGCGAGAGGTCGCGAACCGCACCGGCCTGTCGCCCGAGGGAGTGCGCAAGCTCGAGCGCCGCGCCCTGCGCAAGCTCGCCGAGGAGCGCGAGCTGCAGGCACTCGCCGCCTAGCGCGCGTTTACACCAGTCGCGCAGCGGCAATACCTCTTTGGAGGGCAGAGGGGTATGCCACGCTCAAGCACCAAGGATGTCGCGGTCGAGGCGTATTGCCCGCACTGCTTCCTGCTGATCGAAAGCGACGTCCCAGACGACTGGCCGCAAGAGCCCACGCGCTGCCCGCACTGCCGCCTGCTGATCGGTGAGGGCCGCGCGAAGGCCACTCCCGATGCGAACCCGGGCGCGCGCGGTACGGCCGCCGGCGTGTTCGCTCACCGCGCGAAGCGCGACGACACGGACGCGGCATCGCCGGAGGAGGTCTGCGAGGCGATCCGCACCGTCGCGCGCGAGCTGGGTGCACGGCCTGAGCGGCTCCTGATGGTCGATTACCAGCAGCACGCCTCGGCGGATCCGTCGCTGCCGGAGCTGTCCGACGTCTTCGCCGCCTACGGCAGCTGGAAGCGCGCAAGGCGCGAGGCTGCTGCTGCCGCCTGACGGCTGGGCGCCGGTCCTGCGGGATACGATGCCCGCCCGATGGAGGTAGTCGCCTTTCTTGCGCCGTTCACCCTGCTGGGGATCGGCATCATCTTCGTCGCGTTCTCCGGCGGTCCAGGGCGCGCGCGTGAGGCCTACCTCACGAAGGGCGGACGCTTCTTCCGCTTCTCGATCGTGCTGCTCTACGTCGCGCTGGGGTTGGCGGTCCCGGCGCTCATCATCGCCGACCGCGAGCCGGCCGAGGGTGGCACGCCGCCGCTGAAGCACGAGGAGGCGTCGAGCGCGCTCGAGGAGGGCAAGGAGCTCTTTCGCCAGACCTGCACCAGCTGCCACACCCTCGCTGCGGCCAACGCCCGCGGCGTGACCGGCCCCAACCTCGACGAGATCGGCGAGATCACCGAGGAGCGGATCCTCACCGCGATCAAGGTGGGCGGTACCGGTCAGAAGCGGATGCCCGCCAGGCTGCTCGAGGAGGAGGACGCCGAGGCTGTCGCGAGGTACGTGACCGCCGTCGCAGGCAAGAAATAGCCTGCTCCCTCCGTTAATTGCTGGCTTGAGTGTCTTACCGCGCTGCTACGATGCCGCGCGTCCATAGCCGAGGTCCCCTCCTGCGGGAGGGGGCACGGGGGATCCAATTGGCCCAGCCGCAGGCCTGGGGCGAATCGCCGACTTCTTCGGCGTAGCGCAGCTCTTTCAGCGCGAGCCCGACAGCTAACCCCGTAGGCGCACGAAAGAGAGAGGATGCAGTGAGCCGCAGGACCGTGCAGATCACGGGCCGCCCGGAGCCGTATCGGCGCCCGAGCCGGACAACGACGCAGATCAAGAGCCGACCCGACCGGGTCGCGTTCTGGGCCGTCATGCTCGGCGTCTTCATGGTGTTCATGGCGGTCGTCACGGCCCAGGCCGACGCCGCCAAGTGGCAGCGGGCCACGCTCGGCGACCGCGTGCTCAGCAAAGGCACAGCGGGCAACGACGTGAAGACGCTGCAGATGCTGCTCACCCGCCGCGGCTTCGAGGTCCCGTCGACCGGCTACTTCGGCACGATCACGAAGCGCAAGGTCAGGCGCTTCCAGCGCAGCCACGGCCTCACCGCCGACGGCGTCGTCGGGCCGATGACCCGTGCGAAGCTCCGGCCGCGGAAGCGGCGCAGGGCGACGTGGTACGGCCCCGGCCTCTACGGCAACCGGATGGCGTGCGGCGGCAAGCTGACCCGGGACACCTTCGGCGTCGCCCACAAGACGCTCCCGTGCGGGACGAAGGTCGCGATCGCGCACGGGGGACGGATCGTGATCGCGCGGGTCGTCGACCGCGGCCCGTTCGTGAAGGGCATCGAGTACGACCTGACCGAGAAGACCGCCCGCTCGGTGCGGATGAGCGCTACGAGCGAAGTCCGCGCCAGCCGTTGATCCGCGCTTAACCCGGACTGCGTATCAACTGTGTGACCGGCGTCACGTGACGGGCCTTGCGCCGGAACGTATACTTACTGTCCGTAAGAAGCGCGTCGAAAGTGAAGTGCCGATGAAGACGAAGGAAAGCCGGTTCCAGATCCATGACGAGCTGACTGCGCCCGAGCGCAGCCTGCCGGTCCTGAAGGGTGCGCTGGCCGCGGGTGGCCAGCTGTCGAACTTCATCGCAGTGCTGTCGGGCTCGCCCGCCGCGCTGCGCGCCTACGCCCGGTTCCGCTCGGAGCTGCGCCACGGCGAGCTGCCGCTCAAGACCCAGCAGCGGATCGCGCTCGGCGTCGCCGAGCACCAGGGATCGGCCTACGCGCTCGCCGCGCTCCAGCGGACCGCGCGCGACGCGGGGCTCGGGCTCGACGAGATCGCGCTCGCCCGAAACTTCGAGTCGGCGGACGAGCGCGAGGCCGCGATCCTGACCTACGTCCGCGGGATCCTCGAATCGGACGGCACGCCTCCGCGGGTCAACCACGAGGACGCCCTCGAGGCTGGCTGGAGCGACGAGCAGCTGCTCGAGGCGGTCGCCCACATCGCGGTGAACACCTTCGGCAACCTCGTGACGCGGGCCGGCGACGTCCCGCTCGACGGCTCGGCGGAGGGGTCGAGGCTCCAGCAGGCCGCGTAGCCGACCGCCTTCCCGGCCGGCGACGCAGCAGGGCTATCCTCTGAGCTATGCCAGCGCAGGCCGGCACGGCGGAGGAGAGCCACCACCTCGCGGGTCGAGCACCCTGCTGCGGGCTCTACCACCAGGCCGTCGAGCTGGTCGGGAAGCGCTGGACCGGCGCGATCCTGCTCGTCCTGATGGAGGGCCCGCTGCGCTTCTCCGAGGTGCGCGAGCTGGTCCCTGACATCTCCGACCGGCTGCTCTCCGAGCGGATGAAGGAGCTGGAGGCCGAGGGGATCGTCGAGCGTCACGTGAGCGACTGCGGCCCGGTCCGGGTCGAGTACGCGCTCACGAAAAAGGGCCGCGCCCTCGAGCCGACCGTGCGCGCCCTCAAGAGCTGGGCGCACAACTGGCTTCCGCGCCAGTAGTCTGCGCGCTTCCTCGAACCCGACCAACAGGGAGAACATGGCCGACCAGCCTCGGACCGCGGACGACGTCAAGGCGATCGTCGACGACCGCGACATCCGCTTCATTCGCTTCTGGTTCACCGACATCCTCGGGCAGCTGAAGAGCTTCTCCATCAACAAGGACGAGCTCGATGACGCATTCGAGGGAGGGATGGGCTTCGATGGCTCGTCGATCACCGGCTTCAACGCGATCGAGGAGTCCGACATGATCGCGATGCCCGACCCGTCGACCTTCGCGATCCTGCCGTGGCGACCCGAGGACAAGGGCGTTGGCCGGATGTTCTGCGACATCGTCACGCCGAGCCGCGAGCCCTACGAGGGCGATCCGCGGCATGTCCTGCGGCGGGCGCTCCAGCGCGCCGAGTCGATGGGCTTCGACACCTTCAACGTCGGCCCCGAGCTCGAGTACTTCTACTTCAAGAACGCCCGGCCCGAGGCGGGCCAGCAGCCCGAGACCCTCGACGAGGGTGGCTACTTCGACCTGACGACGCTCGACGCGGGCTCCGACGTCCGCCGCGAGACGGTGCTGGCGCTCGAGCAGCTCAACATCCACGTCGAGTACACCCACCACGAGGTGGGGCCGTCGCAGCACGAGATCGATATGCGCTACGCGGACGCGATGAAGATGGCCGACGACTGCATGACGTACCGGATCACGGTCAAGGAGTACGCCATGAAGTACGGCTGGCATGCCACCTTCATGCCGAAGCCGCTCTTCGGCGAGAACGGTTCCGGCATGCACACGCACCAGTCGCTCTTCAAGGACGGGCGCAACGCTTTCTACGACGGCGACGACAAGTACTACCTCTCGCCGACCGGCAAGCAGTTCATCGCCGGTCAGCTGAAGCACGCGCGCGAGATCTGCTCGATCTTCGCCCAGTGGGTGAACTCCTACAAGCGGCTCGTGCCCGGTTATGAGGCACCCGTGTACTGCTCGTGGTCGCGCCGCAACCGCTCGGCGCTCGTGCGCGTGCCGCTGTACCACCCGGGCAAGGAGCAGGCCACGCGGATGGAGCTGCGCTGCCCGGACCCGGCGTGCAACCCATACCTGACGTTTGCGACGCTCCTCCAGGCCGGCCTCGAGGGGATCGAGAAGGGCTACGACTTGCCCGAGCCGATGGAGAAGAACCTCTACCACCTGTCGCCCGACGACAGGAAGCGCCTTGGCATCGAGCAGCTGCCCGAGACGCTCGGCGAGGCGATCGAACTGACGGCGGAGTCCGAGCTCGTGCTGCGCACGCTCGGCGAGCACATGTTCAACCGCTACATCGAGATCAAGCGCCAGGAGTGGGAGGACTACCGCGTCCAGGTCTCCGAGTGGGAGCTGGACCGGTACATGGCGATCCTCTAGGGCTCGGGCTCAGGCTCGGGCGGGAGCTTGAGCTGCTCGCAGTCGAACACGCCGTCCTCGCTGCGGCCGAGCATGGCCGTGTCCTCGCCCGGTCCGCAGTCGATCCGGTCGCCAACTCCATTGCGCGAGTCGACCACGTCGTCGCCCGCGCCCGCGCGAACGTCGTCGAATCCGGTGCCGTCGCGCAGGTAGTCGTTGCCGCCGCCTCCCGCGAGGTCGTCGTCGCCGGGGCCGCCCAGAAGCCGATCGTCGCCGCCGCGGCCGCGCAGGACGTCGTGGCCCCGTTTCGCGCGGAGGATGTCGTCGCCGCCGCGGCCGTCGAGGACGTCGGACTTGCCCGTGCCGACGAGCCGGTCGTCCTCGCCGGTGCCGCGCAGCGTCGCCGCGCCGGCGGCGGCCGCCGCCGCGAGCGTCACGGGCGCG
>Ga0214468_1000660_pt1 | contig 10811 bp, 9 predicted proteins | sample RVTome_9_FD_187334 | JGI IMG/M metagenome (GOLD analysis project Ga0214468, IMG submission 187334) | Soil microbial communities from uranium-contaminated site in the Upper Colorado River Basin, Wyoming, United States - RVT155D38 HiSeq ...
CGGCGAGAGCGAGAGCCACCGCGCCCGCCCGGACCACGGTCTGCAGGACGTCCAGCGACGGGGCCAGCCCCCAGGCGCTGAACGGCGAGTTGCGGTCGGCCTGGTAGCCGAGGGTGCGGTCGTAGATCTCGCGGATCCCGCCGTCGGGAAGGAAGGGAAGGAACAGCGCCAGCGCCAGCGCGGCGAACACGGCCGAGAAGACGATCGCGCCGCGCCGATCGCGCAGGCCGCCCGCGGTGGCGAACAGCGGAGCCAGCGCCGCGGTGCCGAGCTTCGCCGCCGCGCCGGCGACCAGCGCGACGCCGCGCCCGGCGGGCGAGCGCAGGGCCACGAGCGCCCAGGTGACGCTGGCCGCGACCAGGCCGTCGTTGACGTTGGCGTTCATCGCGTAGAGCGTCCAGGGACAGGCGAGCCAGGCGAACGCCAAGGCGACGCCGAGGGCGCGGCCTTCGGCGCCCGGCCGAAGCCGTCTGCCGAGGAGCACCAGGCCGAGCACGGTGAGCAGGTCGAAGCCGATCGCGGCGGCATGGGCGGCGGGCACGTCATCCCACTCGCCCTCCCACGGGAACGCCGCCTCGAACGGCACGTACGCGAGGTAGTTGGCCGGCCCGTAGACATCGCCGCGGAGGTCGAGCCCGGCGTTGAACCCGCCGTCGTAAAGGCCCTCTCCGTCGCCGATGCGGTCGGCGCCGGCCACACCCGCCACGCCGACGTCGATCACGCGCGAGTCGGCCACGTTGAGGGCGATCCGCCCCCCGGCGAGCAGCACCGCCGCGATCGCCAGCCAGCGCACCGGAGCCCAGCCCAGAAGCGGCCCCTCACGCGTGCGCGGGCGTACGCCGGCGAGCAGCATGCGGGCGAAGACGTACGCGAGCACCGGGTAAGTGAGCGCGACCGAGGCGGTGATCTCGCCCCGGTTGAAGAAGAGCAGCGAGGCGCTCAGCGCGACGAGCGCCAGCAGGTCGAGATGCAGGAGCCGCCCGGGGCGCCGGGGGTCGAAGAACGGCGCCACGAACAGGACGCAGAGGGGGATCCACACCCACGGCGAGCTCACGGCCTGGGCGACGGCGCCGTCGTAGCCGCGCGCCAGCTCGGTGCCTACCTGGTGGTCTCGCCAGGCCTCGAGTACCGTGCCCGTGCGGTCGTCGATCGCGACCCGGGCGACCTCCTCGCCGTCGGCGACGAAGCTCACCTGCCACCGGCACGGGCCCTGGGTGAAGGCGCGCGGCTGCGCCGCGGGCGCATCGGCCAGCTCCTCGCCGACCGCCGTGGTCGTCCTTGCGACCGCTATGGCCTCCGCCGCCCGAAGCTCGTAGCCGTTCGGCGCCCGCTCGCCCGCGACGGGCTCAAGCGGCGGTACCGGGATGCCGCCGAACGGCGGCTGCTCGGCCGGGCGGTAGGCGTCCGCCGCACACGGGGAAACCTGCGCCCCGGCGGCGGATGGCGAGGGCGACAGCAACGAGAGAGCGGCGGCGAACGCGGCCGCCGCGTAGCGCACATGCCTCATCGAGCCGGCGACTCTAGGGCGATATCGGGCGCTTGGTCACCCGGACCGGCTATGGCCGGCTTGAGCGTCCGGCCGATCGCTCGCCACTCGCCGCCTCGAGCGGGCTGCCCAGGAGGCCGGCGTTGAGGAGCAGCGCGTCGGCCTCGGACGCCGAGAGCGGCGGCGACAGCAGGTTGCCCTGGCCCAGCTCGCAGCCCAGCTCGACCAGGCGCAGACGCTGCTCCTCTCGTTCGATCCCCTCGGCGACCGCCCGCAGGTCGAAGGCGTCGGCGAGGTCGATCATCGCGCGCAGCAGGGCGGGCTCCCTGCCGGGCCCTGCGATCTCGGCGACGAAGCTGCGATCGATCTTAAGGTTGTCGAGCGGGAACCGGCGCAGGTGGGTGAGGGACGAGTAGCCGGTGCCGAAGTCGTCGATGGCGAGGTCCACGCCGAGGTCCTTGAGTTGCTCCAAACGCCGCACGCAGGCATCGGTGTCCTCCATCAGCGACGACTCGGTGATCTCGAGGGTGAGCCCGTCGGGGTCGAGCTGGGCCGCCTCGAGCGCCTCGGCGACCTCGCCCACGAGGGAGCTCTCGCGAAGCTGGGCGGCGGAGATGTTGACGCCGATCTGGAGCCCCTCGACGGCGGGGTAGCGGGCTCGCCAAAGCGCCCCCTGCTGGCAGGCGGATCGAAGCACCCATCGGCCGACCGCATGGATCTGGCCGCTCTCCTCGGCCAGCGGGATGAACCGCTCCGGCATCACGAGACCCCGGGTGGGGTGGCGCCAGCGCAGGAGCGCCTCGAGGCCGCCGAAGGCTCCGGTGCGAAGGTCGAAGATCGGCTGGTAGACGAGCGCCAGCTCGCCCCGCTCGATCGCCCGCTTCAGGTCCACCTCCATCTCCATCCGCTCGACCACGGCCGTGTGCATGTGGGGCTCGAATGCGGCGTAGCGGCCCTTGCCCTGGCTCTTCGCCCGGTACATGGCGAGATCGGCGTCGCGCACCAGGGTGTCCGGATCGCCCGATCCGACCGCGATCCCGATCGAGGCATTGACAAAGATCTCGCGGTCGGAGACGTTGAAGGGCGACGCGAGCGCGGCGAGCATTCGCTGCGCGGCCCGCGCCGCGTCCTCGGGCTCGCGCAGCTCCTCGAGCAGGACGGCGAACTCGTCACCGCCAAGGCGGGCGAGCGTGTCCCCGGGCCGCAGGCACCCCCTCAGGCGCTGGGCGACGAGGCCCAGGAGCCTGTCTCCGGCCTGCATCCCGAGGCTGTCGTTGACCGTCTTGAACCCGTCGAGGTCGCAGAACAGGACGCTCACCGACTGTGAGCTGCGGCCGGCTCGGGCCAGCGCCACCTCGAGGCGGTCCATGAACAGGGCTCGGTTCGGGAGCCCGGTCAGCAGGTCGCGAAAGGCCTCGCGCAGCGAATCGGCGACCGAGCGTTCGTGCCCGAGCGCGAGGCTTGCGTGCTCCGCGAAGGCGAGCAGGATCTGCTGCTCGCGCGCGTCGAACTCGCGGCGGGGGTCAAGCGACCCCAGCTCCAGGCTCCCGGCGATCTCCCCCCGCTCCCACAGCGGCGCTGCGATCGCCGCCCGCACGCCCTCCCGGGCGAAGTCCGCCACGAGGTCCTCGCCGCCTCCATGAGCCTCATCCGCGGCAACCAGGCCTCGATCCTGCATGGCCCGCCCGCCGAGGCCATCGGCGACCAGCGACCGCCGGCGTCTCGCCATCAGGTCATCGTCGGCGCCGATCGTGGCGACGAGGACGGTGTGGCGGGGCTCGTCGTGGTCGCGCAGGCGAATCGCGACTGCGTCCGCCCCCACGATCTCGTGGAGTCCCTCCACCACCGAGTTGAGGATCTCGTGCGAGGGCTGCCGGTCGACGATGGCGCGCTGCAGGCGCGACAGGCGCTCGAGCAGGGCCTGGCGCTGGCGGAGCGCCGTCAGCAGGCGCTCGTTCTCCGTGGCATGACGCTCGGATCGCACCCGCGCGCTGCGCTCGTCCTCCAGCAGCCGCAGCGTCCGCAGCCCCAGCCACAGAACCCGTGTCATCCCCCGCACGAGGTCTGTCTCGCTGCGGTCGAACGGCTCCTCGGCGCGCCCGACCACAAGCTGAAACGAGTCCTCAGCGATCGCGAACGCGAGCGCGTGGCAGCTCCCGGCACCTTCCACCTGAAGCTGCGCCCGGCCCGCACCCATCGCCTCGATCTGGGCCCGGGTCGGACCGTCGGCACCGAACCCCACCGCCGCGACCGGCTCCCCCGAGCGCAGCAGGGCCGCGACCTCGGCGTCGAGCGACTCGGCGACCCGCTCGACCGCACGCACGGCAGCCGTCGATTCGTCCTCCAAGGTGGAGATCAGCTGGATGAACTCGGCCAGCTGCTGGGTCGACCAGCTCTCGGCGCCCGCCGCCCCTCGTCCTCCCGGTTCAGTTCTTGCTCTCACTCCTGTTTGAACACGTGGTGGCCGCATCTGTTTCGCTTCGCCCGAATGGTCCTGCATTACGAGCGACTGGGAACCGGGCCGCCGCTGGTGCTGGTCCACGGCCTCGGCGGCTCGGCCGCGGTGTGGCGCCCTGTCGTCGAGGTGCTGTCCTCGAAGCGCGAGGTGATCGTCCCCGACCTGCCCGGCTTCGGCGGCTCCGACCCGCTGCCGGCGGAAACCCCGGCCACCGCGGCGAACCTCGGGGCGCCACTGGCGGACCTGTGCGCGGACCTCGGATTCTCCGCGCCGGATCTGGTCGGGAACTCGCTTGGAGCCTGGGTGTGCCTGGAGCTCGCGAAGCGGGGGGCCGCCGGCTCGGTCACCGGGATCTCCCCGGCGGGGCTGTGGCGCAAGCCGCTCGGGCCGCGGCGGTTCGAGAGCCATCGGGTCGGCCGCAGGCTGAGGCCGCTGCTGGCTGGTGCGCTCCGGACGAGGCTTGGACGCCGCGCCCTGCTGCGCACGACAGTCGCCGATCCCGCCCGGGTGCCGCCGCAGGCCGCCCGCGAGCTGGTCACCGGCTATCTCGACGCCCCCGGCTACGCCGCCGCCAACGAGGCGATGCGGGCCGACCCGTTCGAGCACGAGGGGCTCGTGGAGGTGCCGGTGACGATCGCCTGGGGCGAGGCCGACCGGATCGTGGGGCGCCCCAGCCGGACCAGGATGCCGCCCGGTACCCGCTACCTCACGGTCCCCGGGTGGGGACACACCCCGACGTGGGACGATCCCGAAGGCGTCGCGCGGCTGATCCTCGAGCCCGGGGGCTGACCCTCACGAGTCCAGCGGGGATACGCGGCCGTCCGATCCCAGCAGGGCGTTGGCGGCGCCCAGCGCGTCGCTCTGAAGCTGTGCGAGGCGGCCGAGGCCGACCCTGCCGCTCATCGGCACCCAGCGGTCGTCGATCTTGATCTCGGCGGCGGAGGCCGGCTCGGGGTCGAGCGCCTGGGCCGCGAATATGACGACGCAGCCGCCGCCGGGGATCGGCTCCGCGGCAACCGTCGCTCCGTCCTCGCTGGCGTAGGCGACCTGCACGCGCGAGTAGCGGTGGGAGACGCGGTTGTGGACGCCGGTGCTGAGCGCGTCCCGGCTCGAGTTCCACTCCTCCACGCACTCCGGCGGCGCCGCGGCGGCCGCGGACGGGGCGGCGCCCCCGCCCACCGCGAGGATCGCGACGACCAGGATCGCCAGCGCCGTCAGCGCGCCGATCGCGATCAGGGCCCGGGCGCGGGTGTTCTGCTGCCGTTTCAACTCGTGGCGCTATGGGCGGTGCCGGGCTCGAACCGGCGAACCTCCTGCTTGTAAGGCAGGCGCTCTCCCAACTGAGCTAACCGCCCGCCCGGGATTATGGCTGCTGGCGGATCAGGCGTCTCGGGCCACGCCCAGGCGAAGCGCAAGCGGCCGCGCGGTGAGGCCGTAGATCACGACGGTGGCGGCGATCACGAGGAACGTCGTGGGAACGAGCAGCTCGGAATCGGGGATGCCCGCGTCGATCAGGCTCGACTCAAAGGCGGAAACGGTGGCGGCGGCAACGATGCCGCGGGGCATCATCCACGCCACCAGGCTGCGCTCGGCGACGGTCAGCGACGATCCGGCCGTGCTCAGGGCCACGCTCAGCGGGCGCACCACGAGAATCAGGAACCCGACGAACGCAAGGCCCTCCCAGCCGAGGTCGAGCACCGCCTGGGGGTCCACCCGCGCGGAGAGGACCACGAACAGCACGCCGAGCAGCAGGCTGACGAGGATCGGGCCGAACGCGGGCGCGCGCTCGACGATCTCACGCTGGCGATGGGCGAGGACGAGACCCATGACGATCGCCGCCACGAGCCCGGCGTCCTCGCTGATCGCGCTGGCGCCGGCGACCGCGCCCAGGACCAGTGCCAGCGTGGCCGTCGCCTCGAGCGACGCCTCGAACGTGCGGTAGCGCAGCAGCACGACCAGGAGGGCGGCGCCGACCAGCCCCGCCGCCAGCCCGATCCCGATCGTCTCCAGGAACTCGAGCGCCTCGAGCCTGCCGTCTCCGCTGGCGACCGCGTGGAAGGTGAGGACCGCCAGGATCGCCCCGATCGGGTCGATCAGGATTCCCTCCCAGCGCAGCGTGGCATCGACATGCGGCTTGGCCCGCACGAAGTCGAGCAGGGGAAGCACGACGGTCGGTCCCGAGAGGGTCAGGGCGGCGCCGAGGACGATCGCGATCCTGTGGTCGAGCCCCAGCAGCAGCCCGGCTCCTGCCCCGCCCAGGCCCCAGGTGATCGCCACCCCGAGGGTCGTCAGCCGGAACACCACCCGGCCGACTCCCTGCTCCAGTTGCCGGCGGTGAAGCGAGAGCGAGCCGTCGAAGAGGATGGCGCCGACGGCCAGCGCGATGATCGGGTCGGTCAGATCCCCCAGCAGCTGGTCCGGGTCGATCACGCCGGCGACGTAGGGGCCGAGGACAACCCCAACCACGAGCAGGGGCACGATCGCCGGGATCCGGAGGCGGGCCGCGAGAAGCTGGGCCCCGACCGCGGCGGCCAGGATCGCTGCCAGCTCGAGGGTCGGGTCTTCCACGCCCGTCAGGCCGACTCGAGGCGCCGGTAGGCGGAGACCGAGTAGGCGCGAGGCCGGGCATGGAGGATGGGGTCATCCGAGGGCTCGATGCCGTCGGGCAGGCGGGCCGGGTCGAACACCTCGATGTGGCCGTCGGCCTCGGGGTCCGCCACCAGGCGCTGGATCTCCAGGGTCCCGGCCCGCACGGTCTCGCGGTCGTCGGGCCAAAGCTCGGTGGGGTCGGTGAGCGAGTCGTCCGGTCCCCGGAGCCGGAAGACCAGGTCCATCGCCGCAGGCCCGGCGCCGAGGCGCCGCTCGAGCTCCTCACGCAGGTAGTCGCGCCCCAGCGCGCGGGCGTCGTCGTCGGGCAGCCGGGCCTCCTCGGCCTGCGGGCGCCAGTGCCACCGCACCCAGGTTCGGCCGCCGGCCGCGTCGAGCAGGGCGAAGGCGTGAGGGCTGAAGTAAGCAACCGTGGCGAAGCTCGCCGGAGGTTCCGTGCCGAGGACCGACTGAATCGCCAGCTGCGCCTCCGGATGGCGGCCGAGGTACTCGCCGAGCGCCTCCATGTCCGGTTTGCCGGTGTCGGGATCGGGCGCCCGGGCCTCGAGCAGCTCGAGGAAGTCCTCGGGCGTGCGCGCGGCGAAGACCGGCGCCCCGGTTCCGAGGACGTCCCACTCATCCGCCCCCTCGGGCCTGAGCTTCACGGCCATGCCGCCGCCGTCGCGGCCGGCGTCGTGGGCCTCCGGCTTGCCGCTGGCCTTCGAGAAGCGGATCAGCGCGGGAACGGCGTCTCCGGCCAGGTGAGGCGCCCGGCAGAGCGCCGACGCCCCCGGCGTCCCGGTGAACGAGCCCTCGGCCCAGACGCCCTTGGCATGCACCGTCCGCCGTCCCGCGTGGACGCCGTGGATCGCGCTCATCGCCTCGATCAGCTTGCGGTGAAGCTCGCCGCCCTCGGGCGTTCCCTCGTTCCCCTCGGCCACGACGCCAACCTATAGCTTGCGGGCGTGGATCTGGGCATCGACGGCCGGATTGCCCTGGTGATGGGCGCGAGCAAGGGGATCGGCCGCGGCATCGCCGAGGCGCTCGCGCGCGAGGGCGCCCGGGTGGCGATGGCCAGCCGCTCGCGCGAGCGGATCGAGGCCGCTGCCGCCGAGGTCGAGGGGGAGGCGGTCGGCCTCGTCGCCGACTCGACCGACCTCGAGCGGATGGCGTCGCTGCCCGGCGCGGTCGCTGACCTGCTCGGTCCGGTCGAGATCCTGGTCGTCAACACCGGCGGGCCGCCGCTCGGAGCCGCGCTCGACAATCCCCGCGAGGAGTGGGAGCAAGCCTACCGCGAGCTGGTGCTGTCGCCGCGGGCGCTGGTCGAGGCCGTGCTGCCGGCGATGCGCGAGCGCGGCTTCGGGCGGATCACCAACGTCGCCTCCAGCTCGATCCGCGAGCCGATCCCCCATCTGACCCTCTCCAACGTGCACCGGATGGCCGCGGTCGGCTTCCTGAAGACGCTGGCCGGCGAGGTCGCCGCCGACGGGATCACCGTCAACACCGTCGCCACCGGCCGCTTCGCCACCGACCGCCTCGCCGCCAACTGGGGCTCGTGGCAGGAGATGGAGCGCGGCGCCGCGGAGGGCATCCCGGCGGGCAGGCTGGGCCAGCCGGAGGAGTTCGGCGACCTCGTCGCCTTCCTCAGCTCCGAGCGGGCGGCGTTCCTGACCGGGGCCGTGATCCCGCTCGACGGCGGCATGCTGCGCGGCGTCTAACGGCCCACCTAAAGGGGGTCAGACCCCGTTTAGGGACGGAGGGAGGCGGCGGCGAGGCCGGCGACCAGCTCCGATTAGCGGGCGCAGGCTCGGCCGCCGAGCGCGTTCGCGATCAGCTCGGCGTCGCGGCGCAGCATCTGCGGGTAGGTCCCGGCCGCGCCGGGGCTCTCGACGAGGAGGCCGGTGACGACGGGAACGCCGGTCTCGGCGGCGACCGATTCGAGCGCCTCGGGGTCGTCGGTCGTCTCGGCGAACAGGGCGCCGGCGCCGGTCGCCTCGACCACCTCGATCACGTCCGCCAGCGCTCCGGCGCTGGGCTCCGCGTCGGCGCCGGTGGCGGGGAAGGCGGTGGCGACGACCTCGAATCGATAGCGGTCAGCGAAGTAGGCGAGGGCGTCGTGGGAGGTGATCAGCTCACGGTCGGCCGGGTCCACCGCGCTGAGCTCGCGCTCGATCTCGCGATCGAGGTCGCGAAGCTCGGCGGCGAGCGTGGCGGCGCGGCGGCGGAACTCGCGCGCGGCGGCGGGCTCGACCTCACCGAGCGCGTCGGCGAGCGAGGGGAGCGCAGCGGCGACGCGAGTCGGGTCCATCCACACGTGCGGGTCGTCGGCATGCTCGTCCTCGCCCGCCTCGCCCGCGTGCTCGCCGTCCGCATGCTCCTCATCGCCCTCGGAGTGCTCCTCTGCGCCGAACGCGAGCAGCCTCGGGGTCTCGCTGGTCAGGGCCCAGACCGGGGCATCCGCTTCGTCGGCCGGGACGGCCGAGTCGAGCCCCGACCCGTTGACGAGCACGAGGTCGGACTCGGCCAGGCGCTTCCGGTCGCCGGCGCTCGGCTGGAAGTCGTGTGGGCTGACCGAGTCGGGAACGAGCTGGACGACCTCGACCGCGTCACCGGCGAGGGCGGTCGCCAGCTCGGCGAGGATCCCGGTGCTTGCGGCAACGGTGGGGCCGGCTTCCTCCGACTCCTCGCCGCAGGCGGCTAGGGTCGCTCCGAGGGCCGCGCCAATCACTACAATGAGAATCATTCGCATGAGCGGCGCCAGCGTACAACATGGATCCGCGGAGCCGCGCCCCCCAACCGAGCCCCCGGCGGGCTGGGCGGCCCACGCCCGGGCCGAGCTGCGGCGCCGGGGTATCCGCGCCGGCGGCGCCCGGGCGGCGGTGATCGATCTGCTTGCGGCCCAGTCCTGCTGCCTGCCGGCGCAGGGGATCTGGGAGCGCCTCCGCCGCCGCCGGCATTCCGCCTCGCTCGCCAGCGTCTACCGGGCGCTCGATCTGCTGCACGATCTGGGCCTCGTGCAGCAGATCGAGGTCGGCGAGGGAGCCGCGCGCTACGAGCCCGCGCGCCCGGACGGCGAGCACCACCACCACGTGGTCTGTGACGACTGCGGGGCGATCGCGGCGTTCTCCGACGACGGGCTGGAAGACGCGATCGAGAGCCTGGCGGGACGGCTGCGACACCGGGTGAGCGCCCACGAGGTCGTGATCCGGGGCGCCTGCCCGGACTGCGCCGAGCGCGCGGCGGGCTCTTGAGCGGCATCGCCCTGCGCGCCGAGGGCCTCCGCGTCCGCTACGGGGGCACGGTCGCGCTCGACGGGATCGACCTCGCGATCCCCGCGGCCACCACGGTGGCCTTGCTCGGCCCCAACGGCGCCGGGAAGAGCACCCTGTTCGCCGCCGCGGTCGGCCTCGTCGAGCCGGCGGCGGGATCGCTCGAGCTGGGCACCAGCCGGGTCGCGTTCGTGCCGCAGTCGCTGGCGGTCGAGCCGATCTTCCCGGTCACCGCCGAGGACGTGGTGCGGATGGGCCGCTACGGCGACCTCGGGGCCTGGGGGCGGTGGACCGACCGCGACCGCGACCTCGTCGCCGAGGCGCTGCGGCTGCTCGACGTCGGCGCCTTCGCCGGGCGCCGCTTCGGCTCGCTCTCGGGCGGCGAGCGCCAGCGGGTGCTGCTCGCCCAGGCCGCGGCGCAGGACGCCGAGCTGCTGCTGCTCGACGAGCCGTTCACCGGCGTCGACGCGCCCACCCGCGAGGCGCTGCGGACGCTGCTGGAGAGCTGGCGCGAGGAGGGCCGCACCGTGATCGTCGCCACCCACGACCTCGAGAGCGCCGCCCGCGAGTTCGACCTCGTCGTCTGCCTCAACCGCCGGCTCGTCGCCTTCGGGAAGCCGGCCGAGACGCTGGGCGAGGAGGTGCTGGCCGAGACCTTCGCCGGCCGGGTCCTGCGGGTCGGCGACCTGCTCGTCGACGTCGCCCACCACCACCACGGGGCGGGCTGATGGAGTTCCTGACCGATCCGTTCGGGGCGGAGTTCGTCCGCAACGGGGCGATCGCCGCGGCCGCGGTCGGGGCGCTCTGCGGGGTGGTCGGCTGCTTCGTCGTCCTCCGCGGGATGGCGCTGATGGCCGACTCGCTCGCACACGGGGTGCTGCCCGGGATCGCGGTCGCGTTCCTGCTCACCGCCGGGACCGCGGGCGAGGATCCCGACCAGCTCGCGATCTCGCTCGGCGCGCTGGCCGCCGGTCTTCTCACGGCGGCACTCACCAGCGCGATCCTGCGCCGC
>Ga0214468_1000662_pt1 | contig 10794 bp, 11 predicted proteins | sample RVTome_9_FD_187334 | JGI IMG/M metagenome (GOLD analysis project Ga0214468, IMG submission 187334) | Soil microbial communities from uranium-contaminated site in the Upper Colorado River Basin, Wyoming, United States - RVT155D38 HiSeq ...
GACCTTCATGCCTTCCTCGACCCTCCGCGCGCACGAGGGCACGAGCACGCGCGCGCCTTCGAGCTCGACGACACACACCCGGCAGGCGTTCACCGGCGTCAGGTTCTCGGCGTAGCAGAGGGTTGGTGTGTCGACGCCCTTCGCATGGAGCGCATCCAGGATCGTGGTGCCCTCGGCGACCCGGATCGTCTCGCCGTCGATCTCGAGGTCGAGCAGGCGTCGCGGCGGCGCGAGCGGCATCACGGTCATCGAGCACCGTTCCGATCGAAGACGCCGAGCCGCGCGATGGCCGACTCGACGGCGTTCGCCGCGAGCTGGCCCAGTCCGCAGATCGACGCATCCTTCATGACCTGCCCGATCTCGCCGATCAGTGCCAGCTCGTCCTCGCGGGACCCGATCGGCCGATCTTTCACCAGCCGGTGGAGCGCCTCCTCCTGGCGGACGGTCCCCACACGGCAGGGCACGCACTGTCCGCACGACTCGTCGCGGAAGAACGCCGCGATGCGCAGCACGATCTCGGCGAGGTTCACCGTGTCGTCGAAGAGCATGACGACACCCGAGCCGAGCGTGGTCCCCGCGGCCTTCGAGTCCTCGAACGTGAGCTTGAGCCCGAGGTCCTCGGGTCCGACGAAGACCCCGGCGGCCCCGCCGAGCAGCACGGCCTTCAGCTCGCGGCCGCCCCGCACGCCGCCGGCGAGCGCGATGAGCTCGCCGAGCGTCATGCCGTGCTCGACCTCGTACACGCCGGGGGTCTCGACGCACCCGGACAGGCAGAACAGTCGCGTGCCCGTCGAATCCGGCGTGCCGAGCTTCGCGTACTCGAGGCCGCCCATCGAGAGCACCTCGAGCACGTTCACGAGCGTCTCGACGTTGTTGATCCCCGTCGGCTTGCCGAACAGGCCCTTCTCGACGGGGAACGGGGGCTTGTTCCGCGGCTCCCCGCGCTTGCCCTCGATCGAGTTGAACAGCGAGGTCTCCTCGCCGCAGATGTACGCGCCGGCGCCCCTCCGGAGCTCGACGTCGAATGCGAAGCCCTCCCCCATCACGTCGTCGCCGAGGAAGCCTCGCGTGCGCGCCTGGTCGATCGCGTTCTCGAGCATGGAGGTCGCATGCGGGTACTCCCCCCGGATGTAGAGGAAGCCCTCCTCCGACCCGGTGGCGTAGCCGGCGATCGTGAGCGCCTCGATCACCGCGAAGGGGTCGAGCTCCATCAGGACGCGGTCTTTGAACGTGCCGGGCTCGGACTCGTCCGCGTTGCAGATGAAGTAGTGCGGGCGAACCGTTTGTTTCGCGACCGCCTCCCACTTCACTCCGGCTGGGAACGCCGCACCGCCTCGACCGAGCAGCTTCGCGTCCTTCAGCTCGCGGATCACGCCGTCCGGACCGAGCTCGACCGCGCGCCGAAGCGCTTCGTACCCGCCGTGCGCCCGGTAGTCGTCGAGCGAGGAGGGGTCCACGACCCCGGCGCGGCGGAGAAGCCGGAGGCGATCCGGAGTTTGGTTCGGCCGTGGCGCATTGCCATCGGTTCGGTGCCCGTACTCGGGGCCCGACGAGGGACCCCGCGCTTCCTCCAACACCTTCGTCGCCGTGGCGGGCGCGATCGTGACGTCGTTCATCCCCGCACGCTGCACGAGAGCCGCGGGCGCGCGGTCGCATAGCCCGAGGCAGGGACTGCGGACGACGCCGACCGGCACCTTGGCCGCCGCTTCCTCCATGAGCGAGACGATCTCTTCCGCACCCGCGATGCGGCAAGCGATGTCGTCGCAGACGTGAACGACACGGCGGGGTCGCGGTTCGGTCGAGAACATCGCGTAGAAGCTCGCGACCCCGTACGCCTCCGCCGGCGGCACGTCGAGGCGCTGGCTGACGTAGGTGAGACCGCCCTCGCTGATCCAACCCACGCGCGATTGCAGGGCGTGCAGGGCCGGCAGCAAGAGATGGCGTTGCTCGCGGAGGTCCTGTCCGCCCCTCGACACGTGGCCTTCGTTGGCGTCGCGCTCTCCACCGGACCATCCGCTCTGGGGCGGGCCGAGGACCTCGTCGACGGCCTCGCGTTCGGCCGTGGTCGGCTCTGCCGCCATCAGACGGAGGTCCACGGCACCTCCGTCACTCGCCCCCGCCGCCGGCCGCGGCCGGCACGTCGAGCCTGTCGATCCGCACGGCCGCCGCCTTGAACTCCGCGGTGCCCGACTTGGGATCGGTCGCGTCGATCGTGAGCACGTTCGTCTCGACCTGTTCGGGGAAATGGAGCGTCATGAAGACGAGCCCGAGCCGGAGCCCCCGGTCCACCCGGACCGGCACCTCGAGGGAACCGCGGCGCGAGGTCACCCGAACGACCTCGCCCTCCGTGAGGCCGAGCCGCTCGAGTTCCTCGGGCGACACGTCGATCGTCTCGCCCCGACGCATCGGCGAGGCGTAGCCGCTCGTCTGCACACCGGTGTTGTACGAATCCAGGCGCCGTCCCGTCGTGAGCCGGAGCGGGAACTCCTCGGTGAGCACGTCGACCGGCGGCTCGTGGACGGTCACGCTGAAGGGTGCCGGCGTCCCGCGCTTCCCGGGGTCCTCCTCCCACAGGCGCGCGTGCAAGAACAGCGTGCCCGGATGGTCCTCGCTGGGGCAGGGCCACTGGATGCCGCCGAGCTCATCGAGCCGCTTCCACGACATCCCGGCGTGCATCGGCGAGAGCGTCCGAAGCTCCTCCCACGCGTCGAACGGCGTGACCTCGCCCCAGTCGGTGCCGAGGCGCTTCGCCAGCTGCGCGATGATCCAGATGTCGTCCATCGCCTGTCCCGGTGGATCGAGCGCCTTCCGGACCCGTTGGACCCTTCGCTCGCTGTTGGTCACGGTCCCGTCGGACTCGAACGCCGAGTTGGCGGCCGGCAGTACGACATCGGCCATCTCGGCGGTCTTCGTCATGAAGATGTCCTGCACGATGAGCGTGTCGAGGTTCGCGAGGAGCTTCTTCGCGTGATTCGCGTCGGCCTCCGAGCTCGCGGGGTTCTCTCCGATGCAGTACACGGAGGTGAGGTCGCCCCGCTCCATCGCCTTGAACATGTCCGACAGATGCCAGCCCCGCTTCGGCTGGATCGGACGGCCCCAGGCCTTGCCGAACTTCTCCCGCGCCGCCACGTCGGTCTCGATGTCCTGGAAACCCGGCAGCTTGTTCGGGATCGCGCCCATGTCGCCGCCGCCCTGGACGTTGTTCTGACCGCGAAGCGGGTTCAGCCCGCTCCCGTAGCGCCCGACGTGCCCGGTCAGCAGCCCGAGGTTGATCAGCGCGAGGACGTTGTCGACCGCGTTGTGGTGCTCGGTGATGCCGAGCGTCCAGCAGATGACGGCGCGGTCCGCCTTCGCGAAGGCGTGCGCGAGCTCACGGATCGCGTCGGCCGGCACGCCCGTCTCCGCCTCGCCCCGCTCGAGCGTCCAGTCCGCCACCGAATCTCGATAGACCTCGAACCCCTGCGTGCCGCGCTCGATGAAGGCCTCGTTGTGCAGGCCGCCGGCGATGATCTCGCGCGCGACGGCGTTCGAGAGCGCGATGTCCGACCCGACGTCGATCCCGAGCCACAGGTCGGCCCACTCGGCGGAGGACGTCCGGCGGGGGTCGACGACGATCAACCGGGCACCGCGCCGGACCGCCTTCAGGACGTGGTGGAAGAAGATCGGATGCGTCTCTCGCGCATTCGATCCCCACAGCACGATGAGATCGGTGTTCGCGACCTCTTCGTACGAACTGGTTCCGCCTCCTGCTCCGAATACCGTCGCCAGACCGACGACGCTGGGAGCGTGTCAGGTGCGGTTGCAGCTATCGACGTTGTTGCTGCCGAGGACCTGCCGGGAGAACTTCTGTGCGACGAAGTTCATCTCGTTGGTGGCCTTCGAGCAGCTGAACAGGCCGACCCCCCAGCCGGGGTTCGCATCCACTGCCGCCTGCAGACCCGAGGCGGCCCGATCGAGGGCCTCGTCCCAGGTCGCCGTGCGCAGACCGCCGTTCGAGCGGACCATCGGCTCGGTGAGTCGCACGAGCCCGTTCTTCATCGAGCGTGCTCCTTTCACCGACTCTCGTTCCGGGCATTGTAGGGCGATGCCTCGGAGGAGGCGACGGCCTCGGGGCCCGCCTGGGATATGGTTGACCGGAAGGGAACCCGTGACCGGCGACCTGAGGAGGGATGGACGACATGTGGAGACGGAGCGCGCTGCTGGCCGCGATCGTGCTGACCGTGTCGGCATCATCGGCCGCCGCCGCGGAAGACGTCATCGCAACGGCCGCTCGTGAGACGGATCCGGCCGCCTCGACCACCCAGATCGCCTGGGAGGTGGTCACGCGGCGTGGTCAGAACGTCTACGCCAAGCCGTTCGACGGCGCGCGGTTCCGGGTGAACGCGCAGGGGATGAACGGCGCGACGGGAGGGATCGACGGCACGACCCTGGTGTATCAGGAGTACATCCACGAGCCGGATCCCGTATCAGACCTCCACTTCATCGACCTGGAGTCGGGCGTTGTCTCGGATGCCCCAGCGGCCGTGAACACCGACGACTGGGAGCACTCACCGGGGTTGAGCGGCGACAAACTGCTCTTCGGCCGGGAGCGCGTCCGCAACGGAGACCAGCTCATCGTCCTGTTCGATCTCGTGACGGAGCGGTCGATCACGCTCGCGAGCTTCGCCCCTGGAAACCGATTCCTGAGGGTGGGACAGGTCAACGGCAACTTCGTGACGTGGGCCCGGGACACATGGCGCGGCGACCAGCTGCGCAGCTGCGACGTGTTCGTCCACGACATCGCCGCGGACAAGACCTCGAGGGTCCCCAACCGAAACGGCCAGTGTCAGTATGCGCCGTCGGTCGACCCGTCTGGCACCGTGTACTTCGGCCGAAGCGGGTTCGGCTGTGGCGCCCACGCGGCGATCATGCGCTTTCCGGTCGGCGGGAATGTCCAACGCGTCGAACGCCTCAGCGATGGAACGGATTTCGCCAACAGCTTCGCGGTGGATAACGGCGACGGCACCACGACGATCTACTTCGATCCGGCACGCTGTGATCAGAGCGGCGATATCCCATCACAGGACATCCAGAGGGTCGTGGTCTAGCGCCGGGTTCGCGCGGCTACTCCCCGTCCTGGAGGGTCCAGATGCCGAGGGCCACCAACACGACGCCCGCGACGAACAGCGCGAGGCCGGAGACCAAGCCCTCGAACAGGACGTAGCCGAGGAAACCGAGGACCGCCACGACGACCGCCGAGACGATCGCGGAGCGACCGCTCATCCCGCGGGGTGATACTCGCCCCGCCGAGATGCGTCAACCGCCGTAGGTTCGACGGGGACGTCGCGTCCTAGACCAGGATCCGCTCGGGGTGCGTGTAAACGTTGAAGCGCTGCTCGCGAACGAAACCGACGAGCGTCATCCGCAAGCGCTCGGCCGCCTCCACGGCGAGCGAGGAAGGAGCCCCGACCGCCGTGATCACGGGGATCCCGGCCCGGGCCGCCTTCTGCACGATCTCGAACCCGATGCGACCCGAGACCTGGAGCACACGCTCGGATAGCGGGAGGTCGCCCGCGAGCAGACCCTGCCCCACGATCTTGTCGACGGCGTTGTGTCTGCCGACGTCCTCTCGGAGCGCGAGGAGCTTTCCACCGGGCGCGAAGAGTCCCGCCGCGTGGAGGCCGCCGGTCTGCTCGAACACGCGCTGTGCCGTGCGGAGCGTGCCGGGCATGGCGGTGATCGCCTCGCCCCGGACCTCGGGCCCGGGGGCGATCGGCGCGCAGTGCACTTCGACGTCATCGAGCGTGGCCTTGCCGCAGATCCCGCAGGACGAGCTCGCGAAGAAATTCCGCCGCAACACCGTGGCGTCGAAAGGGCGCGCGAGCTCCACCGTGACCACGTTGTAGTGCTGCTCCTCTGGCTCGAGATCCTCGCAGTAGGACACGCGACGAACCTCGTCGCGCGAGGAGATCAACCCCTCCGTGTACAGGAACCCGACGGCGAGCTCGAAGTCGCTCCCAGGGGTCCGCATCGTTACGGCGACCGCAACGGCCTGCTGACCGGCGCCCTCGACCCGGATCTCCATCGGCTCCTCGGCTGCGAGCACGTCCGGACGCTCAACCTTGGCTCCGGCGTCGACTGCCAGGGCCCGCACGCGAGCGATGTTGCGCCGGATCGGGACGGCTTCGGCCATGGACCCATTATCGGCCCGACGACGCACGCGGTCCCGGACCGGGCCTCGGGGTAAGCTCAGCGCTCTTGAACGGCCGGTCAGGGGGTGTTCACGGATGAAGAGCGGGCTCCAGATCGCGCAGGAGGCAACCCTGCGGCCGATCGCCGAGATCGCGGCCGAAGCCGGGATCCTGGAGGACGAGCTCGAGCTGTTCGGGCGCTACCGTGCGAAGGTGTCGCCCTTGGTCTTCGACCGCCTGTCCGACCGGCCCGACGGCAAGCTCGTCATCACGACGGCGATCACCCCGACGAAAGCGGGCGAGGGCAAGACCACCACGTCGGTGTCGCTCACGCAGGGCCTCGGCAGGATCGGCAAGAACGTGATGCTCTGTTTGCGCGAGCCCTCGATGGGCCCGGTCTTCGGGATCAAGGGCGGCGGGACCGGCGGAGGCTACGCGCAGATCGTCCCGATGGAGGACATCAACCTCCACTTCAACGGCGACTTCCACGCCGTGACGGCGGCCCACAACTTGCTCGCGGCGGCGCTCGACGCTTCCCTGTATCACGGGAACCCGCTCGGGATCGATCCGGCGACGATCACGTGGCCTCGGAGCCTCGACGTGAACGACCGAGAGCTCCGCTACACGGTGGTCGGTCTGGGCGGAAGGGCCCACGGCGTCCCTCGGGAGAACCAGTTCGTCATCACCGCCGCGTCTGAGGTGATGGCCGTGTTCGCGCTCGCCTCGGACGTGCGCGACTTGCGGACCCGGCTCGGCCGGATCGTCGTCGCGGAGACCCGGTCCGGCGATCCCGTCGTCGCCGAGGACCTCAAGGTCGCCGGCGCGATGACGGTCGTCATGAAGGACGCGATGAAGCCGAACCTCGTGCAGACGCTCGAGGGGCAGCCCGTCCTCGTGCACGCCGGGCCTTTCGGCAACATCGCGCATGCGAACAACTCGATCATCGAGGATCGCATCGCACTCAAGCTCGCCGACTACGTCGTGACCGAAGGCGGGTTCGGGTCCGATCTCGGGTTCCAGAAGTTCTGCGACATCGTCTGCCGCGTCGGCCGCCTCACGCCGAGCGCGACGGTCCTGGTCACCACGGTCCGCGCGACGAAGTTCCACGGCGGCGTGCCCTTCGCCGAGCTCGCCACGCCCGACCTCGCGGCGGTCGAGCGGGGCATCGAGAACCTCGCCGCGCATATCGGGATCGTCCGCCAGTACGGGCTCCCCTGTGTCGTCGCCGTGAACCGCTTCCCGACAGACGGCGATGCCGAGATCGAGCTCCTGCAGCGGCTCGCGAAGCAGGCGGGGGCCGAGAACGTCGTAATCAACGACGGGTTCACGAAAGGCGGGGAGGGAGGCGTCGATCTGGCGAACGCCGTCGTCGAAGCGGCCGAGCAACCGAGCGCCTTCTCGTACCTCACGCCCGACGGCACTCCGATCCGGGATCAGGTCGAGGCGATCGCTCGCCGTCTGTACGGGGCCAACGGCGTGGATTACCTCCCCCAGGCGGAGAAGGACATCGCGCGGATGCAGGCGCTCGGGATGGGCGACGCGCCGGTGTGCATGGCGAAGACGCATCTGTCGCTCTCGCACGACCCCACGCTCCTCAACCGGCCCACGGGGTTCCGCCTTCCCGTGCGCGGCGTGGTTCCGAGCGCGGGCGCGGGCTTCGTCGTCGTCCTGTGCGGGGACATGCAGCGGATGCCGGGGCTTGGCAAGATGCCGGCGTTCATGGGCGTCGACGTCGATGAGGACGGGCGCACGGTCGGGCTGTTCTGAATCGCGCTGACGTTCAGTCGAGCAGGGCGATCGCTTCGATCTCGACGAGCTGTCCCCGATAGCCGAGCGTCGGCACCCCAACGAGCGTGCTCGGCGCGCTCCCGATCGCCGAGGACCGCACGACCTGCCAGACCGCGCTTTGCGTGTCGTAGCTCGCCCCGGCCACGAAGACCGTGGTCTTCGCCACGTCCTGGGCGCGAGCTCCGCCGGTCTCGAGCTGGATGAGCAGGTTGCCGATCACGCGCTCGACCTGGGCGAGCGCATCACCCTCGCCGACGAGGTTGCCCTCGGCGTCCAGGGGAACGGCACCAGCGGTGAACACCATCGTGCCGCCGCGGGCCACGGCGACGTGGGAGTAGCCGGGTGGCGGGGCAAGCGTCTCGGCGTTCCGGAGCTGGACGACCACGGATCAGCCGGCCATCTGCGCTGGGCCCTCGACCTGGATCCACTCGGCGCGCGTGATCGCCTCGTTCCGGTCGAAGTCGAAGACCCCTCTCCACGGGACGGCCTCCCACGTGGCTCCGCAGTCGGCACAGACCCACAGCGACATCGTCCTGGGCGCGTCGTCCCCGCGCGGCGGTGCGCACGTGTGCAGCGGCATCTCCCACCTCCCGCTCACAGAGCCCGAATCACACGGATGTGATTACCGGAGTGTAACTCAGGTGGGCGAAGGGTTCCAGCCGGCTCGAGGGGCACCGAAGTCAGGCATGGACGGCCTTGACGCCCCGGGTGGCAGGCGGCCTGGGGGGTCAGGCGCGGGGACGCTGCTTGTTCGTGTCGTAGATCGGGAGCACGTCGACGATCGCCGGCGTGGTGCCCTCCCCGACCTTCACGTCGACCGTGGTCCCGGTCGATGCGTGGCCGCTGCGCACGACGGCCAGGCCGATCTTCCCGAACCGCGGGCTGTCGGCCGGGCTCGTGAGGACGCCGATCTCCTCTCCGTCCTTGATCACCTCGGCGCCGTACTCGGGAAGGGTGTCGCCCTCGAGCTTGAGCGTCACGAACCGGTTCGGAGGATCGGCCGCGACGGCGCGGAGCTTCTCTTTGCCGGCGAGATCACGGTCCTGGTCGAGAGCGACGAACCGGTCCAGGTTGAAGTCGTACGGGCTGCGCTGGTGCGCCTCGTAGTCGTAGTCGGTCACGATGAGCCCGGCCTCGATGCGCAAGATCTCGATCGCCTCGACACCCAACGGCGTCACGCCCGCCCCGACGACGGTATTCCAGAGCTCGGTCGCATCGGCCGGGTCGGTGAGGAAGAGCTCGTAGCCGAGCTCGCCGCCGAACCCGGTCCGTGACAGGTAGACGGGAACGCCGCCGACCTTCACGGGCTCGGGGTGGAAGCGGAAGTACCGCAACGCGCCGACGTCGGCATCCGTCAGCTTCTGGACGACCTCGCGGGATCGGGGACCCAGGACGCCGAGGTGCGGCATCCGTGGCGCGATCCACTCGACCTCGACGTCGTAGCCCTCCAGCATCTGCGCGAAGTACTCCTGGTGGTCCTTGCCGTTCGTCATGACCCAGCAGCGGTCCTTGCGGCCGGTGTTGAAGACCGTTCCGTCATCGATCATGAGTCCCTCGTCGTCCAGGAACGCGCCGTACCGCGCCTGCCCGACCTCCAGGCCGAGCGCGTCGTTGCTGAACACGTACTGGGCGGCCCTGAGCGCGTCCGGGCCTCGGAAGTCCCATTTGTTCAACGGGGAGACGTCCCAAACGGCCACGTCGTCGCGGACCGCCGAATACTCCTTCTGGGTATCGCCGAACGACTCGACCCAGAACCAACCGCCGTCGGCCACGTGGGTGCCGCCCGCGGCCTGGGTCACGTCGTGGAACGCGGTCTTGATGGCCTCTTCCTCGCTCATGCGCTTCCTTCCGGACGACGGGAGACGGGAGAACGGCGGCATCCTGCCACGGCATTGACTGGCCGTTCAAGTCCGAGGCCGGATCACCTCGTCCTCGGTGACGATGGCGTCGACTCGTCTGTCGCTCCGACCCTGGGGCACCTCGTCGACGAGCTGCACGGCGAACGCGACCGCGACGGCCGGCACCGCCGGCGCTCTCGAGAAGAGCCGGTCGTAGAACCCTCCCCCGTAGCCGACGCGCCCACCGCGTCGGTCGAACGCGACCCCCGGCACGATCACGACGTCCACTTCCTCGGCCGGAACGACGCCGGCACCCGCCGGTTCCATGGCTCCGAACGAGGTGGCGGTGACCGGATCGCCGGGCGCGTAGGCGACGGCCGCGATCTCTCCTTCCGCGATCCGAGGCAGGACAACGCGCTTGCCGGCTTCGTGCAGCCGTTCGATCAGGGCCGAGGTCTCGACCTCGGAGCCGAACGACCAGAACGCCATCACCGTTCCCGCCGCCCCGACCTCGGGGAGCGAGAGCAGGCCTTCGACGATCCGCTCGCTCTTGTCGGAGCGCTCTTGCACGCTCAGGAGGTCGCGGCGCTCGATGGCGGCGCGCCGAACGGCGCGCTTCCGCGCCTTCAGACGGTGGGATGCATCTTCGCTCACGCTCGTGCGACGAGGCGAGGGAGCAATCCCTCGCCGATCAGGTCGATGCGGTCGGCTCCTCCGAGGACCAGCAGGATCGCCCACGTGGCACCCGCCTCGGCCAGCCGTTCGAGCCATCCGGCCGTCGCATCGAGATCGCCGGCGAAGGCCTCCTGCATGCTCCCGCGCTCGCGGCGGCCCGCGACGATCCGCTTCACCTCCGCTGCATCCTGCCCGACGACCACGGGGCCGGCCCACGTCGGCTCGACGGGGCGCACGTCGGTGGCCTCGGCCCGCACCAGTCGAACGCGAGCGGCGAAGGTCTCCTCGTCCACGCTCCACCCGTTCCAGCCGTCGGCCTCGCG
>Ga0214468_1000664_pt1 | contig 10768 bp, 12 predicted proteins | sample RVTome_9_FD_187334 | JGI IMG/M metagenome (GOLD analysis project Ga0214468, IMG submission 187334) | Soil microbial communities from uranium-contaminated site in the Upper Colorado River Basin, Wyoming, United States - RVT155D38 HiSeq ...
GATCACACGAGCGATCCGAGCGGCGCGGGGATCGCGGGGAACACGGGCGAGGCACCGGCCGCGGGAGGCACCCCCGGCCCGACGGGTGGCCCAGCAGGTGCCCCCGCAGGCCCGGCAGGTGGCCCGGGAGGTGGCCGGGTGCGGTGCGGGCGGGCGAAGCCGGTGCTCTACATCCACCTCCACGCCGACGCGGTCCGTGCCCACGGCGCCGGTGCCCTGGCCCGGGTCGAGGACGCCGGGCAGGTGCTGGCCGGGCAGGTGATGGAGTGGCTGGGCCGCACCGACATGAAGATCCAGCCGGTCCTCGACCTCGCCGACACCACCGCGGTCGACGCCTACGAGTGCCCCCGTCGGGTCACCGAGATCGTCACCCTACGCAGCCCGTGCTGCCCGTTCCCGTGGTGCAACAACCTGACCCGGAACAAGGACGACGACCACATCACCCCCTACCGCTCACCCGATCACGGCGGACCACCGGGACAGACCGGCCAGGACAAGATCGCCCGGCCCTGCCGACGACACCACCGGCTCAAGACCCACGGCGGCTGGACCTACACGATGCCCGAACCCGGGATCTACCTGTGGCGCTCACCCCACGGCCACCGATACCTCGTCGACCACACCGGGACCACCAACCTCACCAGCGCCCTCACCGGCACCCTGGCCAGCGACCTGCCCGACACCGGCTGACCCGGCCCGCCGAGTCGGCCCCGATGTCAGGCACCCAGCTCGGCGGCCGCCAGGCGTCGGATGCCCTCCTCGATGACGTCCTCCTCCTTGCAGAACGCCCAACGCACCTTGTGCCTGCCCTCCTCCGCGTCGTCGTAGAACGCCTGGGACGGGATAGCGACCACACCCGCCCTCTCCGGAAGTGCGAGGCAGAACTCGAGACCGTCGCGATACCCGTACCGGCGTACGTCGGTCGTCACGAAGTACGTTCCCTGCGGCTTGAAGACGTCGACGTCCAGGACGCCGAGCCCCTCGCAGAGACGGTCGCGCTTCTTCTCCAGCTCCCGTGCGAGGCCGTCGTAGTAGCCGGCCTCGTGGTTCAGCGCGTGAGCGATCGCCGGCTGGAGTGGCGATCCGGAGCAGAACGTCAGCCACTGCTTCGCCGACTCCACTGCGTGCACGAGCTCTCGAGGTCCGGTGGCCCAGCCGATCTTCCAGCCGGTGAACGAGAAGGTCTTACCCGCGCTCGAGATCGATACCGTTCGCTCGAACATCCCCGGCAGCGTCGCCAGCGGCACGTGCTCGTGGTCGTCGTAAACGAGATGCTCGTAGACCTCGTCGGTGAGCACGACCAGGTCATGCTCCCGTGCGACGTCGGCCACGGACTCGAGCTCGGAGCGGGTGAGCACCGTCCCGGTCGGGTTGTGCGGGCTGTTCAGCAGGATCAGCCGCGTGCGGTCGCTGACCGCGCCACGCAGCTCGTCGACGTCGAGCCGGAAGTCAGGCGCACGCAGGGTGACCGGCCGTCGCACGCCACCGGCCATCTGGATCATCGCCGTGTAGGAGTCGTAGAACGGCTCGAGCACCACGACCTCGTCCCCCGGGTCCACCAGTGCCAGCAGCGCCGCAGCGATGCCTTCGGTCGCGCCGGTCGTCACGAGTACCTGGCTGTCCGGATCGAGCGTGATCCCGTAGTGCCGCTGCTGGTGCGCCGCGATCGCTGATCGGAGCTCGGGCACGCCGATGCCGGGGGCGTACTGGTTGCGACCCGTCCGGAGTGCCTCCACCGCCGACTCGACGACCGACTCCGGTCCGTCCCTGTCGGGGAAACCCTGTCCCATGTTGAGCGCGCCCGTGCGCACGGCCAACGCCGACATCTCCGAGAAGATCGTCCCGGGGATCCCGCGCAGGCGGTCGGCCAACCTGTCGTCTGAGTTGCTAGCAGCCATACCCGCGACTGTAGTTGGCCGGATCGGGGAGACTAGGGGCGTGAGCAGAGAGAATCGAGAGCACGCGGCAACCGGCACCCTGCCCGACCCGGGATCAGGTACGCCGTCGGAGCCCTCACCCACCGGCCCGGCGCATGCGTCACGCCCGCGCGGCCGTGGGGTCTCCTTCTGGATCGGCATCATGCTGGTGCTCGGGGGGCTCGGCATGCTGGGGTACGTGGCCTGGCAGTTCTACGGCACGAACATCGTCTCCAAGCAGCAGCAGCAACGCACCGTCGACGACCTCACCAGCGAGTGGTCCGTGGAGCAGTCGACGTCGGTCGAGGCCGAGCCGAAGAAGGTCTCGCTCGGTGACGCGATGGCTCTGATCCGGATCCCGGCCTTCGGCGACGACTACGTGATCCCGGTGCTCGAGGGGATCGGTGACTCCGAGCTGTCGCGGGGGTACGGACACTTCCCGGAGACGGCCGGGCCTGGCCAGCGGGGCAACTTCGCCCTGGCTGCCCACCGGATCACCCACGGCGAGCCGCTGCGGGACATGCCCGAGCTGCAGCCGGGTGACGAGATCGTGGTCGAGACCCGCGACCGGATCTTCACCTACGAGCTCGACACGAACCCCAACGACCTGATCGTCACGTTCGAGGACATCTGGGTGATCGACCCGGTGCCCGCCAACCCCGACGGCGGTGTGCAGCCCCCCTCGCAGGAGCCCGGTCAGAAGCTCATCACGCTCACGACCTGCGCCGAGCTGTTCCACACCGACGACCGGATGATCGCCTTCGGCCACCTCGTCGACACCGAGCGCAAGTGAGCGGCGGGCGAGTCCTAGGCTGGGCGCATGAGTGACCCCACCCTGGCGCGAGACGTCGACGCGTGCTGCCGGCTGACCGGCGAGTTCACGCTGCGCTCCGGCCAGGTCGCCTCGGAGTACTTCGACAAGTACCTCTTCGAGTCCGACCCGGCGCTGCTGGGCCGGGTCGTCGACCGGATGCGGGGGCTGGTCCCGGACGACACCGAGCTGCTGGGTGGGCTCGAGCTCGGCGGGGTGCCGATCGCGACGGTACTCAGCATCCGCACCGGCCTGCCCGCCCTGTTCGTGCGCAAGACGGCCAAAGAGTACGGCACGTGCAAGCTGGCTGAGGGGCCCGAGGTCGCTGGTCGACGGGTCACCCTGGTCGAGGACGTGATCACCACCGGTGGCGCCGTGCGTGACGCGACGCGGGCCCTGCGTGACGCGGGCGCCGTGGTGGAGGTCGTCATCTGTGCCATCGACCGGAGCCCCGCAGGCAGCAACCCTCTGGCCGACGTGGGCCTCGAGGTGCGTCCCGTGCTCACGAAGGCCGAGCTCGACGCGCACGCGTCATCCACAAGGGCGTAGGCGTGACCGGGTTCGCCGACCTCTCCCGGCGTCACCCCGTGCGGCACGTGGTCGACGCAGTCCGGGGCTTCCTGATCGGGATGGCCGAGCTCGTGCCCGGCGTCTCCGGAGGCACGGTCGCGCTCGTCACGGGCGTCTACGACGAGCTGATCGACTCTGCCTCGCACGTGGTCGCAGCCGTGCGACGCCTGCTCACCGGCCCCCACAGGCTCAGCGGTGCGGCGGCCGAGCTCCGTCGTACCGACTGGTGGCTGATCATCCCGATCCTGGTCGGCATGGCCACGGCAGTGCTCACCATGGCCGGGGTGATGGGTGGCTTCGTCGCGGGACACCCCGAGCACGCCCGCGGCCTGTTCTTCGGCCTCGTCGCCACCAGCGTGATCGTCCCGGTCAGCATGCTTCCGCGAGAGTCGGGCCGTTCCGCGGGTGCCCGACTGCGCGACGCAGCGCTCGTGCTCGCCGCCGCGCTGACGGCCTTCTGGCTCACCGGCCTCTCGAGCGACAACGTCTCCGACGACCCGTCGTCCCTCGTGATCTTCGCCGCCGCCGCGGTTGCCATCTGCGCCCTCGTCGTGCCGGGGGTCTCGGGCTCCTTCTTCCTGCTCGCGGTCGGCCTCTACCAGCCCACGATGTCGGCGATCGACGCCCGCGACCTCGGGTACGTCGGGGTGTTCGCGGCCGGTGCGATCGTCGGCCTCTCGCTGTTCGTCAAGGTGCTGCACTACCTGCTCCACCACCGCCGCCGCGGCACGCTGCTCGTCATGGTCGGCCTGATGCTCGGGTCGCTGCGCGCGCTGTGGCCGTGGCAGGGGGAGGGGGCAGTGGTCGACGGCGAGCACAAGGGCGCCGGCAGCCTGCTGTGGCCCACCGAGCCCCTCGTCGGGCCGGTCCTCCTGGCACTCCTCGGAGTCGTGGCCGTGCTCGTCGCCTTCGCGATCGAGCGACGTGTCACCGCAGCCCGGGAGGCGACGGTCGCCACGACGGCCGTCGACCGATGACCGACGCCGAGCGCCGCGCGCCGTACGACCCGATGCCGCACGGCCCCGAGGAGGTAGGGGTCGGGCCGTGGGAGGGCGAGTGGCCGGCGGGGGAGCAGTACGACGAGCAGCTGCTCGCCGAGGGGGACCGCCGCAACGTCGTGGACCGCTACCGGTACTGGAGGATGGAGGCGATCGTCGCCGACCTCGACCGGCGGCGTCACGGCTTCCACGTCGCGATCGAGAACTGGCAGCACGACTTCAACATCGGCACGATCGTGCGCACCGCCAACGCCTTCCTGGCGCGGGAGGTGCACATCGTCGGCAACCGGCGCTGGAACCGTCGCGGTGCGATGGTGACCGACCGCTACCAGCACATCCGGCACCACGCGACCCCCGACGACCTCTCGTCCTACCTGCACGGACAAGGGGTGACCTTGCTCGGCATCGACAACCTGCCCGGCTCCCGGCCGATCGAGACCCTGGAGCTCCCGCAGAGCTGCGCGCTGCTGTTCGGCCAGGAAGGGCCGGGGCTGTCGGAGGCCGCGCGGGACGCCTGTGACGGGACATTCTCGATCGCTCAGTTCGGCTCCACGCGGTCGATCAACGCGTCCGCGGCCGCCGCCATCGCGATGCACACCTGGGTGCGCCAGCACGCCGACCTCGAGAGCTCCTGGCGCGGCTGACCCAGCTCAGCAGTCCACCTCGAAGAGCAGCTCCTCGGCCTCCACGTCCACGCCCACTGCGCGCTGGGTGACGGTGGCCGGGTCGCAGTCGAGAACCACCACCGCGCAGACAGGGGAGTGTCCGGCGTGCGCGACGTACGACGGGTCCCACCCGACGATCTCGTCACCGGCGTCGACCGCGTCGTTCTCGTGAGCCAGGAGCTCGAAACCCGCGCCCTGCATGTGGACGGTGTCGATGCCGAGGTGCACGAGCACGCCGTGCCCGTGCTCGTCGACGATGAGGTAGGCGTGCGGGTGGAGCTTGACCAGCGTCCCGGTGATCGGGGCCACCGACGCCTGCCTGCCGTCGCGAGGTGTGATCGCCACACCCGGTCCGACCAGACCCTTGGCGAACACCGGGTCGGGGATGTCGCTGACGGCCACGCTGTGCCCCGCGACCGGGGACAGGACCCGGAGCATCAGAGCAGGTCCTCGATGTCGCTGGCCAGGGTGTCCGCCTCGGGCCCGACGACGACCTGGACGACCGCGCCCGAACGCATCACTCCGTGCACGCCCGCGTCCTTGAGCAGTCTCTCGTCGATCAGGGAGCTGTCCGCGAGCTCGGTGCGCAGGCGCGTGATGCACGCCTCGATCTCGACGATGTTGGTCGGGCCACCGAGTCCCGCCACGATCTGCTCTGCTTGGTTCATACGGGCATTCAACCACCAGGCCGTCCGGGCGGCCGACGCGCGCGCTCCTCCCGGTCGGAGCTGCTTGACACCCGTGGTTCCGCCAGCAACTGTTCGGGGGAAGCAGACCACGGCGAGGAGGGGAATGAGCGGGGCCGAGCCGAGCGGGAGCAGCTCCCCTGGCCGCGCCACCAGGGCGTCGCGCAACAGCTTCGGTGTCCTCCAGCGGCTCGGTCGGAGCCTCATGCTCCCGATTGCGGCGCTCCCGATCGCCGCCATCCTTCTCCGCCTCGGCCAGCCCGACATGCTCGGCGCCGGTGACAGCGGTCTCGCGCTCGGTGCGCGCTGGCCGTGGCTCGAGCCGGTTGCCGACGTGCTCGCTGCTGCTGGTGGCACGCTCTTCACCAACCTGGGCCTGCTGTTCGCCGTGGGCGTCGGGGTCGGCTTCGCCCGGAAGTCCGACGGGTCGACGGCGCTCGCGGCGGTGGTGGGCTACCTCGTGTTCGACGGGGTGACCGACGCGATGTCGCCCTACGTCCTCGCCGACCACGAGGTCGGCCGCGGTGACCTCGTCGACTACGGCGTCTTCGGCGGCATCCTCGTCGGGATCACGGCCGCGATCCTGTGGCAGCGCTTCTACCGCATCAAGCTCCCGCCCTACCTCGCGTTCTTCGGCGGTCGCAGGTTCGTCCCCATCATCACCGGGCTGGCGACCCTCGTCCTCGGTGTGCTACTGGCCTTCCTCTACCCGGCGTTCGACCGGGGACTCACCGCGTTCGGCGAGTGGCTGGTGCAGAACCACATCCTCGGCGCGGGGATCTACGGATTCGCCAACCGGCTGCTGATCCCGTTCGGCCTCCACCACATCCTCAACTCGGTGCCGTGGTTCGCGGTCGGGAGCTACGAGACCGCCGGCGGCCAGGTCGTGAACGGTGACATCGCTCGCTTCCTCGCCGGCGACCCGACCGCAGGCTCCTTCTTGACCGGGTTCTTCCCGATCATGATGTTCGCCCTGCCCGCCGCGGCGCTCGCGATCTACCACGAGGCAGCTCCTGCCCGGCGCCGGTTCGTCGGAGGCGTGATGCTCTCCGGGGCGCTGACGTCCTTCCTGACCGGGGTCACCGAGCCGCTGGAGTTCGCCTTCATCTTCGTGGCCTGGCCGCTCTACCTGATGCACGCGGCGCTCACCGGGACGTCCCTCGCGCTCGTCAACGCGTTGGGGATCAAGGACGGCTTCGGGTTCTCGGCGGGGTTCATCGACTACGCCCTGAACTTCACGACTGCCACGCACCCGCTCTGGCTCGTCCCCATCGGACTGGGCTACGCCGTCGTCTACTACCTGCTCTTCCGGTTCGCGATCCGCCGCTTCGACCTGGCCACCCCTGGCCGTGAGGGCGACGAGGACGAGGCCGGGGCGGAGGCTGGCACCGGGCGCACGGCCCCGTGAGACCGGATGCCGACACTCCCCTCGCCGCGTGGGTGCGCGGCTCCTAGAGTGGGGTGCGGGCGTGGCTCTCACGCCCGCGCACCCGAGCCCGATCAGCCGTCTGACACAGGAGACCTGCCGATGCCCATCGCGACCCCCGAGGTCTACGCAGAGATGCTTGACAACGCGAAGCGTGAGTCCTTCGCCTACCCCGCCATCAACGTGTCGTCCTCCCAGACCCTCAATGCCGCGCTCGCCGGGTTCGCCGAGGCCGGGAGCGACGGGATCATCCAGATCTCCACCGGCGGTGCCGAGTACCTGTCGGGGCCGAGCATCAAGAACATGGTGAGCGGGTCCGTGGCGTTCGCGGCCTACGCGGCCGAGGTCGCCAAGAGCTACCCGGTCAGCGTCGCCCTGCACACCGACCACTGCCCGCAGGACAAGCTCGACGGGTTCGTCCGCCCGCTGCTCGACCTCTCGATCGAGCGTGTGAAGAACGGGCAGGACCCGCTGTTCCAGTCGCACATGTGGGACGGGTCCGCCGTACCCCTGGACGAGAACCTGACCATCGCGCAGGAGCTGCTCGAGAAGGCGGCAGCGGCGAAGATCGTCCTGGAGATCGAGGTGGGCGTCGTCGGCGGCGAGGAGGACGGTGTCGTCGGCGCGATCGACGACAAGCTGTACACCACACCGGAGGACGCGCTGGCCACGGTCGAGGCGCTCGGCACCGGGGAGAAGGGGCGCTACATGACGGCGCTGACCTTCGGCAACGTGCACGGGGTCTACAAGCCAGGCAACGTCAAGCTCCGCCCCGAGATCCTCAAGCTTGCCCAGGAGGCGGTCGTCGAGAAGCTCGGGCTCGAGGCAGGGTCGCGCCCCTTCGACCTGGTCTTCCACGGCGGGTCCGGCTCCACGGCCGAGGAGATCGCCGCTGCGGTCGACTATGGCGTGGTCAAGATGAACGTCGACACCGACACGCAGTACGCCTTCACCCGCCCGGTGGCGGCCCACATGTTCACCCATTACGACGGCGTCCTCAAGGTCGACGGCGAGGTCGGCAACAAGAAGCAGTACGACCCCCGCGCCTGGGGCAAGGCCGGCGAGGCGGGCATGGCCGCGCGCATCGTCGAGGCCTGCGAGAACCTCCGCAGCACCGGCCACTCCGTCTCCGCCTGACGCCACCCCACCTGACGCCACCCCACCTGACAGGGAGCTCCATGACGTTCAACGACCTGATGGCCGGTCCACCGGCGACCCACCTGCCCGAGGACCCGGCCGTCGCCGACCTCGACGCGGGTACGTCGGCCGCGGAGGTCGTCCGCACGCACCCCGAGTCGCCCGCGGCATGGGCGACCCTGGCCGAGGCGGCGCTCGACGACGGGTCGGTGGACGACGTCACGGCCTACGCCTATGCCCGCGTCGGCTACCACCGTAGCCTGGACCTGCTCCGCCGCAACGGGTGGAAGGGCCATGGCCCGGTGCCGTGGGAGCACGAGCCGAACCGTGGGTTCCTCCGCGCGCTCGCGGCACTCGCCCGGGCGGCCGAACGGATCGGGGAGGCGCCCGAGGCCCGGCGCTGCTCGGAGTTCCTGCGTGACTCCAGCCCCACGGCGTACGACGAGCTGCTCCAGGCCTGACCGCGGCGGCGACCGCTGCGCCTCGATACATGGGGCGGAGCGCCGGAATCGTCCCCTGCTGCGATTCCGGCGCTCCGACGTGGGCAGCCGCTGCGGGTCTCGCGTCCCCCCGTGCGACCCGCGGCGTGCTGCCGAGAAAAATTCTCACACCTGGCCACGGCATCGACCTGGCATCTTGATGCCGATGGCACTAACCTGACAGTGTGGGTCCTCCGGCGCGGCGTGGCGAGTCCGAACTGGCACCGCTGGGGGTCTCGGCGGCGGACGAGAAGGTCTACCGCGAGATCCTGCGGCTCTCCCCCACCGCACCCTCGCTGCTCGCGGAGGCGCACGATGTCCCCGTGTCGGCCGTCGAGGCAGCAGTCGGACGGCTCGCGGAGGCCGGGTTGGTACGACGGGGCAGCGACGCCGTCGTCGCACTCCCTCCGGAGCGGCTGCTCGCCTCACTCGTCGACGACGCCGCCCGCGGGGTCCAGGAGACGTTCGCGCGCCTGGGTGCGCTGGGGAGCCTGCTCCCCTCGCTCATCGCGGAGCGGCAGGCGCGTTCGGAGGGCGGCGGGGCCGTCGAGGTCGAGACCGTGTCGTCCGACGAGGTGCTGCCCCTGGTCCGCGACCTGACGGCGACCTCCACGGGCGACCTGCTGTGGCTGCGTCCGGACGCCTGGAGGGTGGAGGTCGGTCGGGAGGTCGACGCCCGGGTCAAGGAGGTGCTCGCCGCGGGGCGCACGTCCCGGGTGATCTACCCCGCGCGGGTGCTGGAGGAGTCACCCGGCACCGTGCGGGGCCGCGCGGACATGGGCGAGCACGTCCGGGTGCTGGCCGCGGTACCGGCACGGATGGGGGTCTTCGGCACGTCCGCCGCCGTGGTCCACGAGCACTGGCGGGCCGGCTCCGGCCGCCTGCTGGTGATGCGTCACCGAGCGATGGTCGATGTGGCCACGATGCTGTTCGAGCTGCTGTGGGAGCGGGCCGTCACCGTGCCCGGCCTGGAGGGGGCCACGGTTCCCGCGGAGCGGGGGGCGTCGCGGAGGCTGCTGCTCGAGGAGATGGCGCGCGGGGCCAAGGACGAGCAGATCGCCCGTGCCCTCGGGCTCAGCCTGCGGACGGTCCGACGACGGGTGGCCGAGCTCATGGACGAGCTCGGTGTCGGGTCACGGTTCCAGGCAGGCGTCGAGGCGGTACGGCGGGGGTGGATCTGACCGCGGTCCTCAGCGGGGCAGCGACATGCGTAAGGCGCCGGGCTCCACGCGCCAGGTGCGGCTGCGTTCGGGGCCGTACACCTCGCCGTCGGCGCTGCAGTAGAAGTCCTGGCCGGTCACCGAGACCGACCGGCCGCGGACGTAGGTCACGTCGGTGCGGTGGTGGTGCTCCCCCTTGCGGAACCCCAGTGCGTAGCCGAAGCGGGCGACCGGGCCGATCGCGAAGGACACCATCACGTCCATCCCGCCGTTCTCCGGGTCCGCCTCCGGCGTGATCTCCGCTCCGCCCCCGACGGTGGGGCCGTTGCCGATCGCCACCATGAGCACGGGATGGGCGAAGTCCGCGACGGTCTCACCGTCCACCTCGACCTGCAACCGCACGAACGGCGGGTTGACCGCGGCGAGCAGCGCACCGACCGGGTACCCGACCCGGCCGAGCCGGCCCTTCCACTTGTGAGCCTTGCGGCTCGCCTGGGCGCCGACGCCCACGTGCACGTTGTTGACCACGACGTTGCCGACGCAGTCGACGATCAGGTCGACCGGACGCACCTCCCCGTCCACGACGACCCGGGCCGCGTCCTCGGGCTCGAGGGGGATGCCTGCGCCGCGGGCGAAGTCGTTGCCGGTGCCGAGGGGGATCAGGCCGAGCACGGTCTGGCCCAGCTCGTGGCGCCGGTGCAGGGCGGCGACGACCGCGTGCAGGCTCCCGTCGCCGCCCGCGACGATCACCCGGCGGCCGCCGCGGCGGTGCAGGACCCCGTCGAGCTCGCCCGGGTTGGACGTCGTGGCCACCTCGACATCGGTGGCGGCACGCAGCACCTCGAGCGCCTTCTTGACGTTCTCGGAGTCCGTCGTACCGGCGTCGGAGTTGGTGATGAGCAGGAGTGGGTCCACGGGCG
>Ga0214468_1000665_pt1 | contig 10767 bp, 10 predicted proteins | sample RVTome_9_FD_187334 | JGI IMG/M metagenome (GOLD analysis project Ga0214468, IMG submission 187334) | Soil microbial communities from uranium-contaminated site in the Upper Colorado River Basin, Wyoming, United States - RVT155D38 HiSeq ...
CCGAGATCGTCCCCGCCGGGCCGTTCTACCCGGCCGAGGCGTACCACCAGGACTTCTACGAGAAGAACCCGATCCGCTACCGCACCTACCGCTTGGGCTGCGGCCGCGACGCCAGACTCCAGGAGCTCTGGGGAGACGCTGCCGGGCACTGAGAAGCACGAAACCGGCACCCATGCCTTCCTCCGGCCTTCGACGTCCCGGACGGTAGCTGGAGCGTGGAGCGTGCGTGAGATTCGGCGACCCGGACCGAGGAGTCGAACGAGGCGCACTCATGTGCGCCGCAGTGAGCGACGAGGGAGGACCGCCGAAGATCGCGTGCGATCCGCGCTCCAGCGGTAGGATCACCCCGTGAATCCGTTCGAGGCGACCAACTTCTACTTCAACGAGGCGGCGCGCCGGATGGAGCTGGCGCCGGCGATCGAGGAGCTGCTGGTCACGCCGCTGCGCGAGATCCAGGTGCAGGTGGCGATCGAGCGCGACGACGGCTCGGTGGCGACGTTCATCGGCTACCGCATCCAGCACGACAACGCGCGCGGGCCGATGAAGGGCGGGCTGCGCTACCACCCGGAGGTCGACCTCGCCGAGGTGCGCTCGCTCGCCTCGCTGATGACCTGGAAGACGGCGGTCGTCGACATCCCGTACGGCGGCGCGAAGGGCGGCATCGCCTGCGACCCGAAGGAGCTCTCGCGCGACGAGCTGCGGCGGCTGACCCACCGCTTCGTCGACCAGATCCACGACGTCATCGGCCCGAACCTCGACATCCCGGCGCCCGACGTCAACACGAACGCCCAGGTGATGGCGTGGATCATGGACCGCTACTCGCGCTACCATGGCCACTCGCCGGCGGTGGTCACCGGCAAGCCGGTCGACCTCTACGGCTCGGAGGGGCGCGAGGCGGCGACCGGGCGCGGGGTGACGATCGTCACCCGCGAGGCGCTCGGCCACCGCGGCGAGGAGCTGGCCGGCAAGACCGTCGCGATCCAGGGGTTCGGCAACGTCGGCTCGTGGGCGGCGCGGCTGCTCCACGACGAGGGGGCGAAGGTGGTCGCGGTGTCCGACGTGAAGGGCGGCATCCACGCCGGCGGCGGGCTCGACCTGCCGGCGCTGCTCGCCCACGTCGCCGAGTCGGGCAGCGTCGTCGAGCTGCCGGGGAGCGAGCCGATCACCAACGAGGAGCTCCTGGCGCTCGACTGCGACGTCCTGATCCCGGCCGCGCTCGGCGGCGTCTTCACCGCCGAGAACGCCGGCGCCGTCCGGGCGCGGCTCGTCGTCGAGGGCGCCAACGGCCCGACCGAGCCGGAGGCCGACCTCGTCTTCCGCGAGCGCGGGATCGAGGTGGTCCCCGACATCTTCGCCAACGCCGGCGGGGTCACCGTGTCGTACTTCGAGTGGGTGCAGAACGTCCAGCAGTTCCGCTGGGACGAAGAGCGCGTCAACCGCGAGCTCGAGGCGATCCTGGTCAAGGCCGACCGGGCCCTGCGGCGGGTCGCCGAGGATCGCGAGGTCGCGCTGCGGACCGCGGCCTTCATCGTCGCGATCGGCCGGGTCGGCAGGGCGACGGTGCTGCGTGGCATCTGAGAGGAGGGAGGGGGACGACATGGATCGACGGGAGATCGCCGACGCGCTGTCCGAGAGCCTCCTGGGCGACGCCCTCGCCGCCGAGGAGCTCGAGCGGATCGGCGGGCAGGGGCGCGTGCGCGAGGCCACCGGCGGCGAGGTGCTGCGCGAGGACGGCGAGCGCGGCGACACCCTGATGGTCGTCCTCGACGGCGGGGTCGAGGTGGTCAAGGGCGACAAGCACGGCCACCAGCACGTGCTCGTCACCCTCGAGCGGGGGGCCATCCTTGGCGAGCTCAGCCTGCTCTCCGGCTCGCCGGCCACCGCCACCCTGCGCGCCGCCGGCCCGTGCCGGGTCTTCGAGCTCGAGCGCGGCCACTTCGAGAGCCTGCTTTCGGCCGGCGACCCGGCGGCGAACCGGCTGCTCCTGGCGATCGCCCGCGAGCTCGCCCTGCGCCTCAAGCGGATGAACCAGACCGCCCTCGAGGTGTGCGAGGAGTACGAGGAGGAGCTGGTGAAGGCCGGCCAGGAGCGCTCCGACGCCCGCGTCTCGCACCTCGCCACCTTCCGCGACCAGCTCGCCCAGCTCAGCTTCTGAAGAAACCGGAGGACGACGATGAGTATCCTGGTGATAGGCGGTACGGGGCAGGTCGGAAGCGAAGTCGTGAAGCGGCTCCTCGCGCGCGGCGAGAGCGTGCGGGTGCCGACCCGGTCCCAGGCGAACCTCGGCGGGCTGCCGGAGGGGGTCGACGGCGTCGCCGGCGACCTGACCGACCCGGCGACCTACGGGGCGATCTTCGACGGGGCGGAGCGGATGTTCCTGCTCAACCCCCTCGCCGTCGACGAGCTCCAGCAGGGGCTGGCCGCGGTCAACGAGGCGCGCCGGGTCGGGATGCGGCACGTCGTCTACCAGTCGATCCACGACGTCGAGACCGGCCCGCACGTGCCGCACTTCGCGTCGAAGATCGCGGTCGAGTACGCGCTCCGCGAGTCGGGCCTCCCGTGGACCTTCCTGCGGCCGAACAACTTCCACCAGAACGACCTCTCGCTGCGCCAGGCGATCGTGGACCACGGGGTCTACCCTCAGCCGCTCGGCTCGATCGGACTGTCGCGCGTCGACGTCCGTGACATCGCCGACGCCGCGGTCGCCGCGCTCGCCGGCGGCTGGGAGGGGCGCTCGGTCGACCTCGTCGGGCCGGACGTCCTGACCGGCCCCGACTGCGCGGCGATCTGGAGCGAGATGCTCGGACGCGAGGTCCGCTACGCCGGCGACGACCTCGACGCCTGGGCCGGCCAGATGCGGCAGCTCGGCATGCCCGAGTGGCTGGTCTACGACCTCGTCGTGATGTACCGGCTGTTCCAGGAGGAGGGGCTCGCCGCCTCCGAGGAGCAGCTCGACGCGACCCGCGAGATCCTCGGCCGCGAGCCGATCTCCTTCCGCGACTTCGTCCGCGAGACCGCGGCGAGCTGGAGCTGAACGGCCCGGGCGGGCCGCGCTACGGCGTCAGGTCGGCGCAGACGGCCATCGCCCGGATGATCCGGTCCTCGGTGATGACGAACTCGGCCGTCTTGAAGCCGGTCGGCGGCCCCGGGCCGGCCTCGGGCGACGGGATCAGCGGCATGTCCTGGAGCGGCAGCGACGGGTCGTCGGTGTTCTCGCGCCAGGCCGCACCGCCGGTCGCGACGTCGCCCGGGTCACAGGTGGCGACGAAGGTCGGCGGGATGGTGCAGTTCCCGCCGCCCGGCGGGCAGACGAGCTCGACCTGCACCCGGTAGAAGCCGAGGACCACGCCGCCGCCCGCCGGGCCGGGTGGGCCTGCCGGCCCCGGCGGGCCTTCGGGTCCCGGCGGACCCTCCGGTCCCGGCGGCCCGGCGGGACCCGGCGGACCCTCGGGCCCGGGCGGCCCTGGCGGTCCCTCCGGCCCGGGCGGTCCCTCCGGCCCGACCCCGCCCAGGGTGACGTCCATGACGTCGACCCGGGTCGCGGCCGGCCCGTCCTCGACGACGAGAAGGTAGGTCCCCGGATCGGTCGTCGACAGGGCGACGAGGATCGAGGTGTCGGTCGCCGAGAGCACCGTCTGCTCGACCAGGGCGCCGCCGTCCTCGCCGAGGAGGACCGTCGGGTCGGTGCCGAAACGCCGGCCCTCGATCCTCAGCTCCGCGGCGCCGAGGTCGGCGACCGCCTTGGTGATCACGAGCTGGACCGGCGTCTCCTTCGGCGGACCGCCCTCCCCCCACGCCACGGCCGCGACCAGCACGAAGGACAGCGGCACGAACACCCTCGATGTGCGCCTCATCGACGTTCCCTCCTCTCGTTGCTCTCGTATGTCTCGGAATCGAGCCCGTGGAGTATACGCAGGCGCCCGGGCGCGGGGTTCGGCGCCGGGCCGACTACCGCGGCGCGCCGGCGAGCTCGGCCTTGCGCCCCAGCCGCGTCTCGGCGGCTTCGATCAGGCGGCCGAGCCCCTGGCGGTGGAGGGCGGAGACGGCGACGGCGTCGTGGCGGCGCTCGCGGGCGGCGAGCTCGGCGTCGGGCACCCTGTCGGCCTTGTTGAGGACGACGAGCCGGTCGATTTCGCCGAGGTCGAGCTGGGCGACGAGCTCTTCGACCGCTGCGAGCTTGTCGTCGAAGCGCGGATCGGAGGCGTCGACGACGTGGAGCAGGAGGTCGGCGTCGGCGAGCTCCTCGAGGGTGGCGCGGAAGGCGGTGACCAGGTCGTCCGGCAAATCGGAGAGGAAGCCGACGGTGTCGGTGACGATCACCTCGCCCTCGCGCGGGAAGCGCAGGCGGCGGCTCGTCGGGTCGAGGGTCTGGAACAGCTTGTCGGCCGCCTCGACCTCGCTCTCGGTGAGCGCGTTGAGCAGCGTCGACTTCCCCGCGTTCGTGTAGCCGATGATCGACAGGATCGGCAGGTCCGCGTCGCGCCGGCGGCGGCGGCGGACGTCGCGCTGGCGGGAGAGCTTCTCGACCTCCTTCTCGAGCGCCCGGATGCGGTCGCGGATCCGCCGCCGGCCGACCTCCATGACCGTCTCGCCCGGGCCGCGGCCGCCGATCCCGCCGGTCAGCCGCGAGAGCCCGGCGTCCTTCTCGGTGAGCCGCGGCAGCGAGTACTTGAGCTGCGCCAGCTCGACCTGCACCTTGCCGTCGCGGCTCCGCGCGCGCTGGGCGAAGATGTCGAGGATCAGCTGGGTGCGGTCGATCGCCTTCATCCCGGTCGCGTCCTCGAAGGCGCGCGCCTGGGCCGGCTTGAGGTCGATGTCGAAGATCGCCACCTCGGCGCGCCGGCGCATCCCCTCGAGCACGATCTCCTGGAGCTTGCCGCGGCCGACGACCGTCTTCGGGTGGACCTTGTAGCGCTTCTGGCGCACCGTGCCGGCGACCTCGACCCCGGCCGAGCGCACGAGCTCCAGCGTCTCGGCGAAGTGCTCGTCGTCCGGGGTGATGCCGACGACCAGCACCCGCTCGCGGCCGGTCTCGCCGGCCGTCCCCTCGCCGGCCGTCCCGGCGATCCGGGCCATCTCCTCTTCGAGGGCGCTCATCGTCGCCTCGAAGTCGACGTCGAGGCGGTGGACCTCGGGGGCGGAGGTGCGCTGGAAGTTGTCCTCGTAGGTCGCGGCGCCCTCGCCGCTCCCGCCGTCGGGCGACGGCGCGAGCCAGGCGACCTCGATGCCGCCGGCGTCGCCGGCCTCGACGTCGATCTTGGCGACCATGTCGAGGCGCAGGAGCGCTAGATCGGTGAGGTCGTCGTGGGTCAGCGGCTCGCCGCGCAGGTGGGTGTGGACCAGGCGCAGGCCGCGGAACCGGCCGACCCCGCCGCGCAGGCGGCCGACGTCGGGGATCTCGATCTTGTGGGCGTCGCCGACGACGACGTTGCGCACCGCCCCGTCGCGCGTCAGGAGCACCCCGACCTGCCGGCCGAGGTCGGCCGAGACCGAGGCGAGGTGGCGGGCGAGCTCGAGGGAGACCACCTCCTGGGGCGCGACCCGGCGGCGGAAGGTGCGCTCGAGCGCCCGCCGCTGGGAGGTCTTGACCCCGCGGAGGTCGCCGTCGATGTGTGCGGGGATGGGAGGTCCCTCAGGCTAATTCACGACCGGCGGGCTGTGGCGGGGACAGCCGTGCGGCGAGGTGAAGCCCATCCCCATCAGGGTGAGGAGCAGCTCCTGGCGGTCGCCCGGGCCTTCGGCCTCGAGCAGCGCCTGCTTCTCGCCCGGGGTGAACGGCAGGGCGACGGAGAGGCCGTTGAGGAGCGACACCCCCGGCAGGGTCTCGAGCCGGTCGAGGTCGAACTCGAGCTCGCGGCTCGCCGCGAAGCCGCGCAGGGCGGTGAGCAGCGGGTCGGGGTCGAGCACCGCCTCGGGCTCGTGGAGGTCGGCGGTGAACTCGTCGTAGGCGACCTGTGCCCGGCGGTAGCCGCGGACCTCCGGCAGCTCGTCGCGCACCCGGAACCGGCAGGCCCCCTTGAGCAGGACCAGGTACCGGCCGTCCTCCTGCGGCTCGCAGCGCTCGATCCGCCCGGCGCAGCCGATCCGGTAGAGCGCCGGGCGGTCGGGGTCGACGAGCGCCGGGTCGGGGCCGTGGTTGTCGTCGCGCGGGAGGATCGGCTGGATCATCCCGATCGCGCGGGGGCCCTCGAGCGCGTCCTCGACCATCCGCCGGTAGCGCGGCTCGAAGACGTTGAGCGGCATCCAGTTGCCCGGCAGCAGCAGCGACCCGGTGAGCGGGAAGAGCGGCAGCTCGCCGGGCAGAGGCCGGTCCGTGGCGTCGACGGTCATCGAGATCGGCAACCCGCCGCGGAAGGCGCGAAATTCCTGCCCGCGCCCGGCAGGAGACCGCGCGCGGCGAGCCAGGCGCGGGCGTCCTCGGCGTCGGCCTCGAACCAGGCGCGGGCCGAGCCGAGCCGGAAGGTGTAGCCCCAGGCGTCCATGTCGCGGGTCATCCGCTCGCCGCCCACCCCGGGCAGGCGGTCGGCGAGGAGGACCTGCAGGTAGCACACCGCGTCCTCCTCGGCATAGTCGCCGCCCGCGTCGGTGTGGATCGCGGCGCGCCGGTCCGCCGCGCAGATCAGGTGGCAGGCCTCGTGGAGGGCCGAGTGCACCGGCGTGTCGGCGCGCACGAACACCCGCTCGCCGACGATCCCCGCCTCCGGCGCCCCCCAGTAGCTGCCGGGGATGTCCGCACCGGCCGCCACCGGCTCGACGGACAGGCCGTACGGCGCGAGGAGCGCCGCGAGCGCACCCGCGGCCAGCTCGTCGCAGCGCAGGCAGCCGTCGCCGGGTTCGTCGATGACGTTTCTGTCGCCGCGTTCGATCATCCGAGCCGATTCGCCTCCGAGACTCCGGAGAGCTCGGCAGGTTATCCGGTTCTCGGCGGCCGATCCACACTGCGGCGTGGGTCAGAGCAGCAGCAGGCCCACCCCCGCGACCGCGAGCACCGCGCCGCCGGCGGCGCCGGGGCCGATGCGCTCGCCGTGCAGCAGGGCGGCGGCGGGGAGAATGAGGATGGGGGTGGTCGCCATCAGGCTCGCCGCGACGCCGGCCGGGACGAGCTGGACGGCGACCAGCGACAGGGAGACGCCGAGGAAGGGGCCGAAGAAGGCGCCGAGCGAGGTGAAGGCCATCGCCCGGCGGTCGGCGAGGGCGCTGCGGACGCGGCCCCAGCGGCGGAGGGCGGCGAACAGGAGCAGGTAGCCGGCGGTGCCGGCGAGCACCCGGATCTCGGTCGCCGCCCACGGGTCGTAGGTGCCCATGCCGAGCTTCGAGAGCACCAGGCCGCCGGCCTGGCCGAGCGCGCCGCCGACGGCGAGCGCGATCCCGGCGGCCCGGCCGGTCCGGGGCGCAGCCGGCGACGGGACGTCGCCGGGAGTCGGCGTCGCTGCCCGCCCGCGGTCCGGCGTCTTCGCCGAAGAACCGGCCGGCAGCCCGGCGCCGGCCGGCACGGGCCCCGTGCCGGCGGGCAGGGGCGCCGGACCGGCGGTGGGGGGGCGGCGCTCGGCGACCGCCCAGGCGATCCCGGCGACGGTCAGCGCCATGCCGGCGAGGTCGCGGGGCGCGAGCACCTCGCCGAGGACCGCCCAGCCGATCGCCGCGGTCAGCGGCGGCACCAGCGACATCACCAGGGTCGACAGCCGCGCCCCGAGGACGACGAAGGCACGGAACAAGCACAGGTCGCCGAAGGTGAAGCCGACGAGCCCGGAGACGCTGAGCCACAGCCAGGCGTGGGCGGTGGCGTCGGTCGGCAGCGGCAGCCCGCGGCGCAGCGCGTTCGCCGCGGCGAGCAGGCCGATCGCCAGGACCAGCCGGACGAGGTTGACCGTCAGCGAGCCGACGCGCCGGCCGGCCGCCTCGAACGACAGCGCGGTCGCCACCCAGCAGGCGGCGGTCCCGAGCGCGGCCAGCTCCCCGGCGTGCTCCACCCGGGGAGCCTAGCCTGAGCGGTCCGGATCGGACGTCGACGTCCCGCTCAGTCGATCACGCTCGATCGATCGCGCTCAGTCGATCACGCAGGTGGAGAAGGCGGCTGTGTCGAGCTCCGCCTCCGTCGTCTGGAGATCCGGGCTCGTGTAGTCGTTTCTCTGGTCGGTGCGCTCGTCGGTCACCCGGAGCTGGAACCCGACGTTGGTGGTCCCGGCGAAGAACACCCAGTAGTTGCCGTTCACGGCGCACCCGTCGAGCACCTTGACGAGCAGCTCCAGGTTCGACGGCCGGAAGAACCAGAACATCCCGGAATCGATCGTCTCGGGCACCGCCCTGCCGTCGCCCTGCGCGCCGCCTCCCTGGGTCGTCGAGAAGTCGACCTCGACACTGAAGCGGCCGTCCTGCAGGCAGAGGACCGTCGGGCTCGCCAGACAGTTGTCGAGCTGTCCGCGGATCTCGCCGCCCATGTTCGCCATCGTGTGGACGTTGACGTAGAGATCGCCCGCGCGGAGCTTGCTGATGAACTCCGAGTCGACCTCCACGTCCTCGTGCACGATCGGGCTGTCCGGGTCGCCCAGGCCGATCAGGACGGGACCGGCCACCCCGCGCGCGCCATCGTGGATGTGCGCCTGGGTCGGGTTCTCGATGTCGTGCGCGCAGTAGAGCGAGGCAGTCCCGGTCTCGATGCCGGACACGAAGTCGTCGGGCTCGGCCCGGAGCTCGAGGAAGCAGGCGCCCGAGGCGTCGGTGACCACGAACGGGACCTCCTGCCCGCCGCTCAGCGCGATCCCCATCCGCTCCAGACCGGGATCGGTCGGCGGCGAGGCGAGGAGCTGGCCACGGATCTCGCCGCCCGGATTGGCGGGCGTGTGCACGTTCACGTAGTAGCCGCCGGCGATCAGGCGGATCGCCTGCTCGACGCTGAGGTCCCAGGAGGCCTGGATCGGGCTGGTCGGGTCGCCCAGGTCGAAGATGATCGGGCCCGGCTCCCCGGGGAAGCCGCGATGGATGTGGGCGGCGATCGCGCCCTCCACGTCGTGGATGCAGCTCAGCTGGAAGGTGGGGTCGCCGCCGGCCTCGAACCCCTCGAGGAAGCCGACGCACGAGCCGCTGGCGTCGGTCGCCACCGCCGGGACCTCCGCCTGGCCGAACAGGCGGGCGTCGAAGTTCGTCTGCGCGGCGGCGAACGGCGCGGCCGCCAGCGCGAGGAGCAGGGTCCCCGTGAGGCTCAGGGGTCGGGAAAGTCGATGCATGGGCAAGTCCTCCTGTGGGTTGGTCCAGATGTCCCGCACACGCTGACGCACGCCTCGTGCCAAGGACTCGTGCGGCTCACCGGATCCCCACCGCGACGACGACGCGGGCGTTCAGCAGGTCGTCGTCGGTGTCGCCGACGCCGGCCGGACGCTCCACCGCCAGCGGCGCGTAGACCACGTCGAGGCCCACGGCCGGCGCGAGGCCGCCTCCGGCGGGCCGCCGGCTCAGCCCGACGGCAGCCGCCCAGCGCGCCCCGTGGGCGGTGAGCCGGGTCCGGTCGCGGAAGCCGAAGGTCAGGGCGTCGACCTCCATCTCGAGGTCGAGCCAGCTCCCGGCGATCGCGGCGTGCGGCACCCATCGGCCGGCGCCGGGGCCGGAGCGCGAGACGGAGAGCTCGAGCCCGGCGTAGCGCAGGCCCACCTCGTCGGACGACGGGGCCTCGCAGCCGGACGGGTTGCCCGCCGGGTCGTCGCCCCGGGCCGCCACGTCCCGCGGGCACGTGATGTCGGAGGTCAGGCTGCCGGTCTGCCCGAAGGCCCGCACGCCCCAGCGCCAGCCGGCCCCGGCGTCGAAGCCGCGGCCGATCGAGGCGGAGAGGAGGTTCGCCTCGACGTCGAACGCCTCGACCGGCGGCACCCAGCCGACGGCGAGCGACCACTCCCGCGGCAGGCCGACGACGAGGCGAGGGCGCACGAGCACCGGCGCCTTGTTCACGTCCTCCTGCTTCGAGCCGCCGAAGCCAACCTGCGACTCGGCGGGACCCAGCTCCGGGATCCACCCGACCTCGAGGCCGAGCTCGACGCTACCCGGATCGGCCGCAGGGGGCGGGCCGAAGCCGGTGAGCAGGGTCACCGAGGCGAAGTACTGGAGCGCCCAGGCCTCGGGGCGGTCGAAGTCGAGGTGCTCGTCGAAGCGGCGAACCTCGGGAGGGCCGTCTTGGGCCGCGGCGGGAAGGGCGACGGCCGCCGCGAGCGCGCCCGCCAGCAGGGCGGTGCGGAGCGGCGCGACGCGGTCCGGACCGCTCACGGGCAGGTGGCGAAGGCGGAGGTGTCCTGGACCGGCAGCGCCGCCATACCCTGCGGGTTCGAGTACCGCCGGACGACCCCCTCCTGGGTATCGGCCACCGTCACCGTGAACTCGACGTTCGTCGTCGCCGCGAAGAAGACCCACCAGTGCTGGAAGGGATCGACGCAGGCGTTCTGGATCTTGAGCAGCATCTCGACGTTCGCCGGGTTGAAGAACCAGAACAGGCCCGCCCGCTCGGTGAAGTCGATCTTCGTCGCGAGGCGGACCTCCTCGTCCGGCAGCCGGAAGGCGACCTGCACCCGGAAGCGCGCGTCGTGCAGGCAGAGGGTCGTCGCGTCGGGCACGCAGGGACCCGGCGGTAGGTCGTCGTCGAGGACGGTGAGGGTGGCGGCGCTCGGGGCGCCCAGCGAGGCGCCGCCGGTCGGCTGGGACAGGGCGAGGTTGATCGTCTCCGGCTCTTCGATCGCCGCGTCGTCGACGAGCGGCACCGCGACGCTCTTCGGCGCGGCGTCGCCG
>Ga0214468_1000666_pt1 | contig 10758 bp, 9 predicted proteins | sample RVTome_9_FD_187334 | JGI IMG/M metagenome (GOLD analysis project Ga0214468, IMG submission 187334) | Soil microbial communities from uranium-contaminated site in the Upper Colorado River Basin, Wyoming, United States - RVT155D38 HiSeq ...
GTTCGATGATGGTTACTTGGATCATTTTACCCAGGTATTCCCGATTCTGCATCGGGTCGGCGTATCCGGCTGCTTCTTTCCTCCGGCTCAATGTATTCTGGAAAATCGGGTCCTGGATGTTAACAAAATTCATTTTATATTAGCTTCTGTCCCTAACAAACAAGTGTTGGTGGACTCAATTTTCCGGATGTTGGCAGAATATCAGACGCCATATCATCTCAAAGACAAAGAATATTACTGGAACAAATTAGCTCAGCCTGGCCGGTACGATCCAGCCGAAATTATGTTTATCAAACATCTCTTGCAGCGTGAGCTGCCAGAAGAATTCCGATGCTTAATGATCAATACCCTATTTAAAAAGTATGTCACGGCTGATGAAGTTTCCTTTGCTAAAGAGCTTTATATGAGCCTGGACCAGCTCAGATGTTTGCACCACCAGGGCATGTATGTGGGCAGCCACGGGTACAATCACAGTTGGCTCGACCGGCTGGATCGAGCCGGGCAAGAACAGGAAATCGATCGCTCCCTGGCGTTTTTAACGAGTATTGTGGGGCGGTCTGATGATTGGATGATGTGCTACCCTTATGGCGCCTATAACGATTCGTTGCTGTCGGTCCTCAAAAGCCGCGGCTGTAAAATCGGTCTAACGACCCGCGTTGGGCTAGCTCATCTCGACTATCACTACCCCCTAGAACTGCCTAGAATCAATACGAATGATTTGCCGACGCAGTCAGCCGCGCCACCGAATCAGTGGACTTGCGAAGTCTTATGAGGCAAAGCGATCAGTAAAAACACGAAACGAGAGGGGAAGGGAGGGTTATCCCGGACCGGATCGTTGTCAACATGAGAAAAAGGTGATGAAATGGTCCAGCAGACTTCTGAGCAGATAAGAGAACATTATGAAATAGAGAAGGAACTTGCAGATCGGATCAAGAACGCAGATGCTGCACAGCGGTGCCAGTTGTACACGACCGTGTATGACGAACTGCTGCGCAGAGTTCTTCATCATCCTCATCTCATACAGCAGAAGTCGAAAGAAATTAGAAATCAGGCCGTGAGTCATCATCTCAAACTATTAAAAAATTTTATAAACAAAAACACTTCATTTTTAGAAATCGGCGCTGGCGATTGTGCTTTATCACTACGAGTAGCCGAAAATGTTAAGCGGGTTTTTGCCGTTGACGTTTGCCACGAAATTGTAAGTGGCGTCGTACAGCTCCCCAATTTTCAACTGCTGATTTCTGACGGCACCAGTATTCCAGTTCCAGAAAATAGTATTCATGTTGCTTATAGCAATCAATTAATGGAGCACTTGCACCCTGATGACGCCATGCAGCAGCTAACCCATATTTACAATGCTCTGACTCATGATGGCATTTATGTGTGTATTACACCGAACCGCTATACTGGTCCTCACGATATTTCAAAACATTTTGATGATATTTCTACATGCCTACACTTAAAGGAATATACGATAAAAGAGCTTTCTGATTTATTTCGAGAAGTTGGTTTCTCAAAACTAAAATTGTTTGTTGGAGGGAAAGGCCTGTACATATCTTTTCCTCTAAAGGTAGCTCTGCTCTTCGAAAAGAGTTTTAATTTGTTGCCGCTCAGGCTTAGAAAAGTTGCCGCAAAGTTTATGCTGTTTCAAACCCTTTTCGGCATCAAAATGATAGCCTACAAACGAGCTATCGATACCTAGAAAATTCAAAGTCGGCTTGGAGAAATCACATGTGCGGCATTGCAGGTATCGTTGGGGCCACAGGTACTCAGCATATCTCAACCCTACAAGATATGACAACGTCCATGGCACATCGTGGGCCAGACGGGGCCGGATTCTGGTGCGGGCGTCGCGTCTTGCTGGGCCATCGCCGTCTGTCCATCATTGACCTCGAAGGCGGACATCAACCGATGGCGCTCGAACTCGGCGGGAAGACCCATGCGATCACCTACAACGGCGAAATCTACAACTACCAACGCCTCCGCCAGCAGTTGTCGAGAGATGGGGCGGTGTTCCAGTCGCAGAGCGATACAGAAGTCTTGTTGCGGCTCCTGATCGAGCGGCATCCCCTTTCGGCTCTGAGTGCGCTAGAAGGGATGTTTGCCTTTGCCTGGTGGCATGAGGATGAGCAGCAATTGCTGTTAGCCCGCGACCGGCTTGGCATTAAACCACTGTACTATCACCAGGCGGCCGACGGGGTCCTGTCGTTCAGTTCGTCGTTGGAAAGTCTGACGTGTCATCCGGGTATTGCTCGTGCGCTCAACCTGGAAGCGTTAGGGTATGTGTTGACGCTTGGCTATATACCGGCACCCCTGACCCTATACAAGGGCATTTACGAACTCCCTCCCGGGCATATGTTGATATGGCGGGCGGGACATCTACGCCTTCAGCCCTACTGGCAGCTTGACTGGGAAAAGCGTTTCGAAGGGACCGAGGCCGAAGCTGCGGAGCAGTTGAGTACCCTGCTCAATGACGTCATTCGTGATCACCTGGTCAGTGATGTCCCGGTCGGCGCCTTTCTGAGCGGCGGTCTCGATTCGAGTGCAGTCGTGGCGCGGGCGAGCCGCCACGCTGGTTCTGAGTTCGAGACCTTTACGATCGCGTTCCCCGATCAGGCGTACGACGAGAGCGCCGCAGCGAGAGCGTTAGCCGAGTATCTTGGCGTGCGGCATACCATCATCCCCATGACCCGCATGCCGGTTGACGAAGCCGCCTGTCGCTTTGTGTTGCAGCAGGTTGGACAACCCTTCCTCGATTCGTCCTGTTTGCCGACGTATTTAGTCTCACAGGCGGCGGCCCAACAGGTCAAGGTGATCCTATCAGGAGATGGCGGAGACGAGCTATTTGCCGGTTATGACCTCTTCACATGGGGACAACGCATCCAAGGGGCGCAGCGCTTTCCCAAATGGAGTCGGCAGGCGGTTTGTGCCCTGCTGTCCCGCCTCAGCCCGCCGCGAGGTCTTGGGAACCAATGGCGGGCGCTCCGCAAAGGTCTGTCCTACAGTCTCTATGGACAGAACGATTTGCTCCTCCGCCTCAAGGCGATGCTAGAGCCCGAGGAACTCGGCGCTTTGGCACCGGTATTCGGCCCCGCAGGTCCGGCGCTCTCCACTTTGCGCGATTATTTGCAGCATGCAGCCAACGTCGATTTTAACACGGCCTTGAATCGCTTTCTGACGGAGATTCATCTGCCGTATGCGATGTTACGCAAGGTTGACAGCATGAGCATGGCAGCGTCTCTTGAGGTGAGGGTCCCTCTGCTGGACCACCGCATGGTGGAATTCGCGCAGAGCCTCCCCACGTCCATGAAGCTCCAGGGAGGGGTGCGCAAGTTCCTATTGCGACACGTCATGCAACCGGAGCTGCCCCGCGAAGTCTTCACCAGACCAAAGTGGGGCTTCGCCATTCCTTTGCATCGCATGTTCGATCAGACCTTTTTCACTTTCTGTCGCGAGACGCTGTGTACACCTAACAGTCAGGTGCTTCGTCTATTTGGTCGGCCTGCGGTCGAACGCATCTTGCGTTGGAATGAGGCCAGCCGGAATCCGGTGCCGCATATCTGGAGCCAGTACACGGTGAGCCATGCTCTGTGGATCCTGCTGCAGTTCGAACTGTGGTCGCAAACCAAAGGTATTACCTTGCCAGATGATCTTTCCTGCCTAGAGACGATCTAAGTCATTTCCTAGTACGGCGTACCGCAAATGGTTCGTCGGTTGACTCAGCTGAATGTGCTGAACTTGCGGCACTCAAACCGCCGACGGACTTCTGCCGGGGTGGACTAGGGTTCTAACGTTAGAATTTGCAAAAACGCCCTTAGCACCATTCTATGGAGCACCCATGATGAGCTCTACACGAACTATTGCCGAGAGGGCTATAGATTCAGTCTGGTTGAAATGCGCCCTTATACTCGCCTCCCTCCTGTTCACCCTTGCCTGCGCAGAAGGCATGGGTCGACTGTTCTACTATATCCGCTGGGGGGGATTTTACGGCCCACAGCCGAGACAATACTCCTTACGGCTTGGGTGGGAAATGGCGCCGGGTTCATACGAGTCGTTTCACATCAATGAGCAAGGTTTTCGACGACCCAACCAGGTGTCCTTCCATCCTCCAGAGAACACGATCCGAATCTTTATGGTCGGTGGATCGACCGCTCTCGGACACCAAGGCGTCTACCGACAATTCGGCCCTCGCCCTTTGTCTTATGAAGATACGATTGACTATCACTTACAGGCTATGATGCATGAGCGGCACCAGGGCATTCGGTTCGAAGTCATCAATGCGGGCGTAACGGAATACCGATTGTTCCAAGAGATCACTCTGTTTCGGGAAAAGTTGGCCTATTTTCGCCCTCATCTGGTCATCTTTCTCGATGGTCATAATGACATCTCTTTTCTGACTGGCGGGATGAGCCAGACGGCGCTGCCTGCGCCCTACTGGGCTAATCGGCATTTTAGGCGCGGGGAGAATGTCTTGAACCAGTCCGGTGTCGTTGGCCCTCTTCACTTTTTGGATGTCTATCTGGGGCGCGTGAGCTATTTTTACCATGGCTTGTCTGCCCTCTTCCAACGTCTTCAGGAATTTTCTGATCCGATTCGCGGGGGTCGCTCAGGAGGCTGGGGGAAGGATCCGTTTCGGTACGCGGACGAGAAACGCATCATGGCAACGTATCGGGATCAATTGAGCGGATTAGAGCAAGCCCTGCCTTTGTATCTGGATCAGGTTAGAGACCTTAAAGCCATTGCCTCAGCGCGGCAAATCAAGGTTCTGTACGCCTTGCAGCCAGAGCTTGTTGTCGAGAATCCATCCCATCTCACGACCAAGGAAGTGCAGATTCAAGAAGCTGCTTTTCGACATCACCGCGATTTTGGTACGCTGAGTTGGCGTTTTCTCTCATCTAGGATGACCACCTCATTAACAAACTTGAGTGATGATCAATTCCAGTTCGTGAATTTAGTGACCATTGCAGCGTATGAAACTCAAGATGTATATACAGATTACTGTCACTTGACCCCCAAAGGAAATCGGGTCATTGCCGAGAAGCTTTATCCATGGGTGGTCGACCTTATCGGAGTCGAGCACCTAGGGCCAAATGATACGATCAATAGAGATAGTCGAGAATGAGTAGGTGTTTTAATATACTCTCAAATGAATCAGGTGAATATGTCACTTATCAGTCGGATGCGCATGGATTTAACAACCCGATTGGAGGCGAACCGAGTCGCCGAGAAGTCTACGTTAGCCTTCATCAAACCGAACGAGAACCGTTTTACGGAGTATAACCAGGATTGATATGCCAACTCTGAGAATTCCTTCACAGGTGATCAAAGTCTTAAGGCCTCTGCAGTTAGGTATACCGCTCTCTCGAGAAGCCTGGGCCCTACAGCGTTTCAAGCTCGACACAGCGGTGCGCATCAAACAAACGCAAGCCCGGGTGGCGGTGGTGGGCTGTGGCACCATCGGGCGCGCTATTGCACGGTCGGTCAAATTGCTTGATCGGTGGACGCTGGCCGGGCTCTATGATCGATATCCAGCCACGGCTCAACACATGCAGTCAGACTTAGCGCCTCAGGCAAAAGTATACGACACGCTTGAGGCGCTGCTAGCCAATCGTGAAGCGTGGGATATCTTGGTGGTGGCCACCACGGCTGACAGTCATGTCGCCGTCGCCCATGCGGCCCTAGATGCTGGGGTCCGTAAGCTATTGGTCGAGAAACCGATTGCCACGTGTCTGGCCGATGCCGATGCTTTAATCACCAAGGCCCAGCATGTAGGGGCTCAAATCATGGTGGATCATACCCGCCGTTGGATACCGTCGGGTAAAGGTCTCCAGCGCTTGATCGCCAGTGGGGTGATTGGCAAAGCGTGTGCCATCCAGTTTACCTTCGGGCGCTCTGGCTTCAGCATGATTGGCACCCATTTGTTCGATTTTGCCAGATGGCTATTTGAGTCCGATATTGTCGCCTTGCGAGCTGAGTTCGATGAGGTGATACGCCCGAGTCGTCGCGGGGCTCAATTCGTTGATCAATCGGGCCGCTGTCAAGCCTTGCTGGCGAATGGTATCCGCGTCACGCTCGACCTCTCCGATGATTTGGTAATGAAACACGCGTGCTTGGTCGTTTTCGGCCAGGCGGGTCGCATTGAAGTTGATGAGCGCTTGGGGCGGATGCGGTTGGTCGGCTACGGCGGTCGCATCTGGGAAGAGGGGTATTTAGGGGGGCCTGAGGCGTTCTCCTTGGGGATCGCGACGGCGCTCTTGGAACTGCAAGAGGGGCGAGAGCCTCGGTGTACGGTGGCCGATGGACGGGCCGCGCTCGAAGCGGCGATCGCCTGTCAACTTTCTGCTCGAGAAGGTGGGCAGTGGGTGACACTGCCGCTCCAGGGTGACATCTATGACGAAACATTTCCATTCGCATGATCCTGTGATAATGGACGAACCGATACGCCTCCTGATGATCGGCGCGGGGAAGATGGGCCGAGCCCACACGGCGGCCTTCAAGATGATCAGTGACGTCGACATCGTCGGGATCGTCAGTGGCGGAGGTGAGCGTGCCCGACAGCTTGCTACAGAATATGACATCCCCCGCTGGGGCGCCCATTGGCAAGACCTGGCTGAAGAGACCAAACCCCATGCCTGCGTGATTGCGGTCCCTGCCCCCGTCAATGAAACGATCACCCGTGACGTGATTGAGTATGGACTGCATTTCTTGGCCGAAAAACCGGTGGCCTTGAACAGTAAGACGATTCGTGTGCTAGCCAGCCAGGCGAAAGAAAAGCGGCTCATCGGCATGGCGGCGGTGAATCGCCGATTTTACCCGACGGTTACCGCCGCTCTTGATCTGGTTCGCTTCTACGGCCCGGTGGTCGGGGTTACCGTCATGGGCCCTGATCCTGTCCGCCCCTACCAAGCGAGACAGCATCATGCACCGCTCATCTGCGAGAACTGGACGCGTGCGAACACGATCCACCTAATCGATCTTTTGCGGCTCATCGGAGGCGAGGTGGAGGCTCTTAGCGGGGCCATGCACCTGCATGAGGCGATTGGTGAGCGCTGCATCGCGGCCTCGATGCAGTTCTCTAGCGGTACCTTAGGCAGCTTTCTGTCCTACAGCAGTCATGCCGGCAAGTGGGAATTACGCATCCACGGCGATGGCGTTGAAGCCCATCTGAGCCCCTTAGAACAGGGCACGATGCAAATGGGCCATGCAGTCCCATTTGCCCTCCCCAAAAGTGATGCGGCGGATGGTCTAAAGCCTGGCCTCAAACAGCAAGCGCTGGCGTTCGTGGAGTCCCTGCGATATTTTGGCGCCGTGCAGCCCCCCGCTTCCGATTTATTTGATCACGCGCGGACCATGGAACTTGTTGAACACCTGTTAGCATTGCCACTGGTCGGTCACGCGACCGTCAATGACCTCTAAACCACGACTCGTATCCCAGCAATCTGAACTCATCTGGTAAGGATCTAGCTTATGTTCAGGGATAAAAATCATACCGTTATTATTGCTGAAGTCGCCCAGGCACACGACGGCAGTTTAGGCGCGGCGCACGCCTTCATTGACGCGGCCGCTAAAGCCGGTGTGGATGCGATTAAATTTCAAACGCACATTGCGGCGGCCGAGTCAACCCCCGGCGAACCGTGGCGGGTCAAATTCAGCCCCCAAGACGCCACCCGCTACGACTATTGGAAGCGCATGGAATTTCGCGAAGAACAGTGGCACGGACTCAAACAACATGCGGCTGAGCGCCGTTTGATGTTTCTCAGCTCACCCTTTTCACTAGAAGCCGTTGACCTGTTAGATCGCGTCGGTGTCGCTGCCTGGAAAGTGGCTTCAGGCGAGGTCAGTAATGGCCCCATGTTTGAGCGCATGGCCGCCACTGGACTGCCCATCTTACTCTCTACCGGGATGAGTCCCTTGGATGAAATTGACGCTACCATTGAGCAAATCAAAGCGAAGCGACTTCCCGTGGCCGTGTTGCAATGTACCTCCATGTACCCGACTCCACCGGAGAAAATTGGCCTGAATGTGATTCCTTTTTTCCGGGAACGTTACCACTGTGCCGTGGGTCTTTCCGATCATTCAGGGACGATCTACGCCGGCTTAGCAGCCGCCACGTTAGGTGTAGAGGTGCTGGAGGTCCACATGACCTTGAGCCGAGAAGCGTTTGGCCCCGACGTGCCTGCCTCTCTGCTCACCTCAGAGTTGTCTCAGCTGGTTGACGGCATTCGAGCCATCGAGACCATGCAGGCCCATCCAGTTGATAAAGATGAGGTGGCTCGGGAGATGGCCCCGATGCGGGATTTATTTACGAAAAGTGTGGTGGCCTGTGTCGACCTACCCGAAGGGACAAGGTTGAACACAGAGCATCTGACCGTCAAGAAGCCGGGAACGGGCATCTCCGCCAATCGGTTGCAAGACCTCGTGGGGAGACGCGTGCGGCGGCTGATCAAAGCGGATGAACTGCTACAAGAAGAAGACTTCGAGTGAGGTAATGCTCTGATGAAACGTAGAGTAGGCGTGGTAATTACGGCTCGACCCAGCTATGCGCGCATCCAGACGGCACTGCGCGCGATCGCAGCCCATCCTGATTTGGAGCTGCACCTGATCGTGGCTGCTTCGGCCTTGCTAGATCGTTACGGTAATGCCGTCGAGTATATCCAGCGAGATGGGTTTGAGATCGCGGCTCGGGTGTATATGGTGCTGGAGGGAGAAAATCTGGCCACCATGGCGAAGACAACCGGATTGGGGCTAATGGAACTCGCTACGGCGCTGGACAATATCCGGCCCGATGTGGTGGTCACCATCGCCGATCGCTATGAAACGATGGCGACAGCGGTGGCCGCTGCCTACATGAACATCCCGCTCGCCCACGTGCAGGGCGGGGAAGTCACCGGGTCCATAGACGAGAAAGTACGGCACGCCATTACCAAGCTTGCTGATCTGCATCTGGTGGCGACGAAAAAGGCGGCGGAGCGCGTCATCCGCATGGGGGAGGATCCAACTAAAGTCTGTGTCACGGGATGTCCATCGATTGATCTGGCGGCTGAAATCCTACGCGAGCCGAACCTCAAGATCGATCCGTTTGAAAGCTACGGCGGCGTTGGCAACTGGCTCGATCTATCGCAAGGCTATCTGGTCGTGATGCAACATCCGGTCACCACGGAGTATAAGGCGGCGCGCCAACACGTGACCGAAACCTTGCATGCCGTGTGCGAGACCAACTTGCCGACCCTATGGTTTTGGCCCAACGTGGACGCGGGCTCAGATGGGACATCTAAAGGGATTCGGGCGTTCCGTGAGCATCGGAAGCCACAGAACATTCATTTTTTCAAAAATATGGGCCCCACGGACTTCCTACGCCTGTTGTACAACGGCAAGGGAATTATTGGCAACTCAAGCGTCGGGATTCGCGAGTGCGCCTATTTGGGCGTGCCGTCTGTCAATATTGGCAGTCGTCAGGCCGGGCGAGAGCGTGGGGGGAACGTCATTGATGTTGACTATGATCGCTGCCAGATCGCGGAGGCCATCCAAACCCATCTCTCCAATGGCAAGAACCCCACGGATTTTACTTATGGTGATGGACGAGCCGGAGCACGCATCGCGGATGCGTTAGCCACGCAACCCTTATCTATTGAAAAGAGATTGGCTTATTAAGATGTTACCAACAACTATCACAGAAGAAGTTCGCCACTATTTGCAAAAAGCGCCCCCCGCCATTGTCCACACCTGCTGTGAATTGTGTGGCGGTAGCTGGTTAGTGACCATTGCCCACCAGGACCGCTATGGCCTCCCCCTTCAATTTGTCATGTGCCGCCAATGTGGTCTGATTACCCTCAACCCGCGGTGGGGACAAGAATCCTATAACAAATTCTATACGGATTACTATCGTCCTCTCGTGGCGGAGTGGAGCGGTGGGAAGACGCCTACGGCCAATAATGTGCGAATTTGGTTCCAGAAAATGGCTCAAGCTACTGCGCTGGCGCATTATTTACCCGCCTCGCCCCGTGTGGTCGATATCGGCGGCGGAGATGGCTTTTTAGCAGAGTATCTCCGGGATCAGTACGGGGCCGAGGTGGTCATTGTCGAGCCCAATGCCCGGGAAGCCCAGGAAGCCGTCGCGAAGGGTTTTGACGTGATTGTCGATGTCTTTGAACATGGTCATCTTGAGCCGGCAAGCTTCGATCTCGTGGTGATGCTGCGCACCGTCGATCATCTCATGCATGCGTCAGAGACCTTGGCTAAGGTGCGGCGCATCCTGAAACCTCGAGGCGTCATGTTGATCGATGGGGTCGATTATTATCGGCGGATGGCGTTTTGTGGCGATCCGACGCAGCCGCTCAAGATCGATCACTGTTACTACTTCTCGCCTGAGACCTTGCCGGTTCTGATGAAAAAATGTGGCTTGCCCCCGATGATTAGCGATGTGACGGTCCTCCCGGGGCAAGTGGTGGTGCTCGCCCAAGCCGGTGAACCGACGGATATCTCAAACGACGGATTTGAATGTCTTCTCGGGGCTGAATATCGCTATTACGAGTGGGAACGCCTGGCGAATCGTCCCGGTTTCGTTTCTAAGCCGGGTGACTTCACGCGCGCTTTGCAGGCTGAGCTGGTCTGGCTGAAGCACAAAATCAGTCGTCGCTGGCATCGTCATCAGTAAGAAAAGGAGGGGTGGGCATGATAGGGGAAAACGTGTTCGGCATTATTCCAGCCCGGGGGGGGTCTAAAGGCGTGTTGCGTAAGAATATCAGATGCGTCGCCGAC
>Ga0214468_1000667_pt1 | contig 10755 bp, 7 predicted proteins | sample RVTome_9_FD_187334 | JGI IMG/M metagenome (GOLD analysis project Ga0214468, IMG submission 187334) | Soil microbial communities from uranium-contaminated site in the Upper Colorado River Basin, Wyoming, United States - RVT155D38 HiSeq ...
GTCACCGCCGCTTCGCCCTGCGGTGCCGGACTAAAGACGGGGCCAAAAAATCCCGGCCCATCGCCGCCATCGAGTACAATCAACGGCACGCCAACATCCGTACCGGCCTTGGCTTTGGCCTGATCCATATCGGCGTCGATCACCGCATCCCACTTTTCATCATCAGCTGCGCTTGCCAGCTCTTTTGGCAGGGCACACGCCGACAGCGCTTCTTGCAATACCGGTATGTCACCGACGTCAGCCTCATCGTGATGCTTGCGAGCCCCCAACGCAGTATAGAATTTGCCCACGCCCTCATTGCCCTGCGCCTCACGCACAGCCGCCGCCACGCGCAAGGCCCGCAGCCCCATGGCATGGCTCATCTTGAACCGCTCGGGGAGATCCCGCCCTTCGTTAATCTTCTTCAAGCTAAAGAGCTTCCAATTCACATTGATACTCTTTTGCCGGGCCACATCTTCCATCCACCGAGACGTAATCCAACACCAAGGACACACGACGTCCCAGTAAAAATCAACCGTATCTGCTGCATTACTCATGGTCTGATTCCTTCCTGTTGATCTACACTCATACGCCACACCGCGGCAAAACAAGCATGGGTCTGCACCTAGAACGCACGGCAGGCTGGGTTTACTCCCATATCGTCTCTCTGTCAAGTTTGCGTACGGCTTCTGATGACGGTAGCGAAACCAACCTGCATCACACAGCTCCCATCTGCTGATGGGCAGAGACGGTGGTGAGGTCAGGCACAATCGTCAGTTGTCTGACAAATCAGTCAAAATATTGCCGCCTTTTCTGTGCAGTTGTCACACAGATCAGGGCAATGAAATCTGGTCAATGGTATGGCCTGCCCAATGAACCGACTCGTGTAAACAGCCCTCACTCTATTAAATTCAGTCTGGCATGGAACTTGCTGTTCTGCTTCTAGTGATCGAGCCGTACTGGGGCTGTCCACTTGTAACCGGCAAGAAGGGACCCGCTTCAGCGCTTGATTGGGCCCATAATCCAAGGTAGACGGAGAGATCGGTATTGAGCGCGGCCTGACGCTCGACGCCTCCGGTCACTTGGTGTTGACCGCATAAGTACCAGTCAGTTTCAGCTTCCTCGGGAGCTTTCAAACCTATTCCTCATAGTTCGTCCTTGTGCTCCCGTCGATGTCGACTCTGAACTCTCCGTTTGGCATTTGTAATGATGCATCCCGCCCCCCACCACCTACGTGAATTGGCCTAGGAGATAGCGATGATGAGTATCCTAGAGAAGATCGACGCCCATCTGAACAATCACCGTATGGAATCTTGGGAAGGTACCTTTCGGGATTACCTCCCGCTAGTAATGGAAAATCCCTCTCTGGCCCAGCGTTCTCATTCTCGTATTTACAACATGGTGAAAAGCGCTGGTGTCCGGGTGGATGATGACGAAAAAGAGCACTACGCCTTCTTTGAAGAAGAGCTCTTCGGCATCGACGACCCCCTCGCGCGGGTCGTGGAGTATTTTAAGGCCGCCGCCATGGGCTCCGACGTGGGCCGCCGTATTTTGCTGCTCTACGGCCCGCCATCCTCCGGCAAAAGTCAGCTCGTCATCCTGCTCAAGCGCCGTCTCGAAGAATACTCCCGGACGCCGGAGGGGGCGATCTACGCCATGACCGAGTGTCCACAGCAAGGCGATCCACTGCTCTTATTACCCCATGCGCTGCGACAAGAATTCCAACAGGAAACCGGCATTTTTGTCGAGGGCGATCTATGTCCGCAGTGTGCCCTAAACCTACGCGAAAAATACAATGGCGATATTTATGCAGTGCCGGTCAGACGGCTCTTTTTCTCCGAAAAAGAACGCGTCGGTATTGGCACCTTTGTGCCTTCCGATCCCAAATCACAGGACATCGCCGAATTGGTCGGCAGCATCGATTTATCGGCGATCGGCGATTATGGCTCCGAATCCGATCCGCGCGCCTATCGCTTTGACGGCGAGCTCAACGTCGCCAATCGCGGCCTGATGGAATTCATCGAAATGCTCAAAGCCGACGAGCGTTTCCTCTACGTGTTGCTGACTCTGGCCCAGGAAAAAAATATCAAGACCGGTCGCTTCCCGCTGATTTACGCCGACGAGTGTGTCATTTCTCACACCAATGAAACGGAATTCAATGAATTCATGGCCGACAAGAAGTCAGAAGCGTTACATGACCGCATGATCACCATTCGCGTGCCGTACAATCTGAAGGTGTCGCAAGAGATCCGCATCTACGAAAAACTCCTGCGCCAGATGAGCCTGCAGGACATCCATATCGCGCCGCACGCCTTGCGCGTCGCCGCCATTTTCTCTGTGCTCTCGCGTCTCGAAGCTCCACAGATAAACGGCCTGACCCTGGTCAAAAAAATGAAACTCTACGACGGCGAAGATGTGGAGGGCTTTCGCCAAAAAGACGTCAAAATGATTCAAGAACAGACCGAGCGCGAAGGCATGGACGGCATTTCGCCGCGCTTTATCATCAATCGCATCTCGGCCTCGCTCATCAAGGCCGACACCACATCGGTCACGCCGATCGACGTGCTGCGGGCCATTAAAGAGGGCATCGACAACCAGGGCCAGTTCAAACACGCCGAGCGCGAACGGTACAACGATCTCATCGCTGACGCCCGCCGGGAGTACGATGAGATCGCCCGCAACGATGTGCAAAAAGCCTTCTTCGTCTCGTTTGATCAGGAAGCCCTGACGCTGCTGGACAACTACCTGGATAATGTCGAGGCCTATCTCGACCAAGCCAAGTTAACCGACCCCATTACTGGCGAGGAAATACCGGCGGACGAAAAATTGATGCGCTCGATCGAGGAAAAAATTCAGGTTCCCGACTACGGTAAGGACAGCTTCCGCAATGAGATTTTTCGCAAGGTGGCGATGGCGCACCGGCACGGCGACAAATTCGACTATACCACCCACGAAAAACTCAAATCGGCGATCGAAAAACAACTCTTCGAGGAGCGCCGCGATACGATCAAGCTGACCATTACCTCGCGTAGCCCGGATACGGAACAGTTACGCAAGCTCAATCAGGTCATCGACAACCTGGTCGAGCACCAGGGCTATAACACCGAGAGCGCCAACGAACTGCTGAAGTACGTCAGCAGCTTGCTGGCGAGGGAGAAATAGCCATGTCGCTTCCGTGGGAACTTCGCCGCCGAGGGTTAAAAGACAGCCTGCGTCATGACCAACGGGTCAAGGAAGCCATTAAACAAAACCTGCGCGATCTGATTTCGGAAGAGGCGATTATCACCTCGGATGGCAACAAGCGGGTGAAAATTCCCCTGCGCTACCTGGATCAATACCGCTTCAAATACGGCCAGCCGCAACAAGGCGTGGGTCAGGGCGAGGGGCATCCGGGAGATGTCATCGGGCGTCAGCCAGGCCAGGGAGATGGCAGTCAGCCCGGTGACGGTCAACCGGGCGACCAACCCGGCGAGCACACCTACGAGGTGGAAATTACCCTCGAAGAGCTGACGCAGATGATGCTGGAAGATCTCGCCCTGCCCTGGATGGAAGAAAAGCCGGAACGGCAGGTCACCTCGACCACACACCGCTATACCGACGTGCGCCGCAAAGGCTCTCTGGCCAATCTCGACAAGCGCCGCACCCTGATGAACAACCTCAGACGCAATGCCGCCCGGGGCCAGCCCGAAGTGCGGGATTTTCACGATGACGACCTGCGCTTCAAAGTGTGGGACGTGCACAAAGAAACCCACTCCAATGCCGCTGTGTACATGCTGATGGACTGCAGCGGCTCGATGACCACCGGCAAAAAATATGTGGCGAAAAGCTTCTTTTTTTGGATGGTGCGGTTTTTGCGCATGAAATATCAGCGTGTCGAGACCGTGTTCATCGCGCATGATGTCAATGCGCAAATCGTGCCGGAACAAGAGTTCTTCACCCTCTCCAGCGCTGGCGGCACGTGTTGCTCCTCAGCCTACCAGCTCGCGGGCGAGCATCTGGAACAACACCACCCGGCACGCAGTTGGAACACGTACTTGTTTCACTTTTCCGATGGCGACAACTGGCCCAGCGACAACGCCGTCTGTAAGGAATTGGTCGAAGCGCTCCTCGCCCAGTGCAGCATGGTCGGCTACGGCGAAATTCGCTATGACAGCGAGAGCAGCTTTTATGGTTGGATCAGCCAAAACACCACAGCCCCGAGTTCGCTGCAAAGCGTCTTCAACCAGATCACCCATGAACGCCTGCTCAGCGTCACGATTAGCAATAAGGAAGAAGTCTACCAAGCGTTGCAAAAATTTCTGCAGCCGCGGGAGGACAGCCATGTTTGAAACACGCCTGGCCGAGATCGAAACCCTGGCTCGTGAGCAAGGGCTCGATTTTTTTTCCACCTCCTTCGAGGTGGTGCCGCAAGATATCATGACCGAAATCGCGGCCTATGGCTTGCCGACCCGGGCGCGTCATTGGTCCTACGGCAAGGTCTACCAGAGCCAGCGCCTGTACGGCACCATGGGCCTATCGAAGATTTACGAAATCGTCTTGAACAACGATCCCAGCATGGCGTTTTTGCTCGATTCAAACCCGGACATTGCCAATCTGCTCGTGGCCGCCCACGTCTTTGGCCATGTGGATTTTTTCAAGAACAACGTCATGTTCGCTCCGACCAACCGCAATATGATCAACGATGCCGTCACGCACGCCATGCGCATTGACGGCTACATAGAACGCTATGGACTGGACACCGTCGAACACTTGATGGACATCGGTTTTGCGCTCGACCGGCATATCGACCCGCATGCCGGTGTCAACCGTCAGCCCTATCCCGAACGCCGCGTGGTGGAGAAAGAACACCCGACGCAACCCTATGCCGACTTGTTCGATAAGCCGACTCCGAGCATCACCTATGAAGTCGAAGGCGAAGCATTTCCGCCCCATCCCGAGCGCGACTTGCTCTGGTTTCTCACGACCTATGCTCCACTAGACACCTGGCAACGCGATGTGCTTCACATCATTCGCGAAGAGTCGCATTATTTTTACCCACAATTTCTCACCAAAATCATGAACGAAGGCTGGGCCAGTTATTGGCACGCCGAGTTGTTTCACCAATACAGCGGCGTCAATCCGGACGAAATGCTGGAATTCGCTACCTTGCATGCCAGTGTCGTCAATCCCGGTGGCCGCTATTCGATCAACCCGTATTTTCTGGGCTACACGCTACTGGTCGATATCGAAAAACGCTGGGATCAGATGCATCAAGATGGCGCATCTGAGCTAACGGGCCGGCAAAAACTCTTCGAGGTGCGGCGTACCGAGGATGACATTTCCTTTCTACGCAACTATCTCACCATCGAGATGGTCGAAAAACTTCAGCTGTTTTCCTACGGCAATCAAAACGCCAATCCGGCAAAACCTCGGTCGGACCAGAGCCAGGAGATCGTCATCACCAGCCGCGAACGCGATGAAGTAGTCGAAACTCTCCTCACCCCGCGCTACAACTATGGGGTGCCGCAGATCGTGGTCAAAGACGTGGTGAAAAATGAATTGTATCTCGAACATCTCAACCGCAACGTCTCATTCCTCGACCGCCGCTACGCGCAGGAAACACTGGCCTATATCGCGGAGCTTTGGAAGCACCCCGTGCACATTTTGACCCACGATGAACAGAGTCAAGAAGTCTATCTGGTGGCTGAAGCCTAAGTCGCAGTCACAACATCGAGCCGGCGGTCGACGAGACCCCTCCCGCCGGCTCCTCACGTTTCCCTCCCGCCGCCTTGCCTCGGCTCGCACGAATTAACCGTTGCGTTTTTGCCTCAGATGCGCGACAATTTGCCCTCGTGCCATAGGCATTATGCCTAGAAATACTTAACGTTATGCGAACCGTGAACGCAACGTATACCTATGGATAGCGCTGCACATAACCCGATAGATCATCCACTCGACACCTTTCCGAAATGGCTCCTCGAGCGAGCCCGGCGTCACCCGAACCAGACTGCCATTCGCGAAAAAGATTTGGGAATCTGGCAAGAGTGGAGCTGGCTCCAAATGCTCGACGAAATTCGTGCCTTTGCCTGCGGCCTGGCGGCTCACGGCCTGCAACGCGGTGACAAAGTGGCCATCGTCGGCGATAACCGGCCGCAGCTCTACTGGGCCATGATGGCCACGCAATGTCTTGGTGGTGTTCCCATACCCCTGTACCAGGATGCCGTTGCCGATGAGATGCAATTCGTGCTCGATCATGCCGAAGCCCGCTTCGCCGTGGTGGAAGATCAAGAGCAGGTCGACAAACTATTGAGCGTGTGGGAGCGTTGTCCCATCCTCGAAACGCTCATTTACCACCAGCCGCGTGGGCTGCGGCATTACGACGAACCTTTTTTGTATGCATTTGGGGCTGTGCAGCAAAAAGGGCGGACGTTTGCTGCCGAGCATGCGGGGTTTTTCGAGGCTCAGGCGGCGATGGGCACAGGCCGTGATCTCAGCATCATTCTCTACACTTCAGGCACCACCGGGCGCCCTAAAGGCGTGATGCTCTCCTACGACAACATCATCATCACGTCGTGCAACGCCGCGGCGCGTGAGGGATTGCAAGACGACGAAGAGATCGTGTCCTATCTCCCTATGGCCTGGGTCGGCGATCATATTTTGTCATATGGTCAATTCTATTGCACGGGCTTCACCGTCAACTGCCCTGAGAGTGGGGCGACCGTGTTACAGGATCTGCACGAAATCGGACCGACTTATTTTTTCGCGCCACCGCGTATTTGGGAAAACATTTTGACCACGGTGATGATCCGCATCGAGGATTCGGCGTGGATCAAACGCAAAATGTTTCATTATTTTATGGATGTAGCGCGGCGCGTGGGCACGCGCAAGCTAGCGGGAGAGCCGATCACCTGGGCTGAGCGTTTGCTCTACGGTCTGGGTCATGTGCTGATATACGGCCCGCTCAAAGACAACCTTGGCCTCAGCCGTATTCGCATGGCCTATACGGCGGGCGAGGCGATCGGTCCGGAAATTTTTACGTTTTACCGCTCGCTCGGGATTAACATTAAACAACTCTACGGCATGACGGAATCGAGTGTGTTCGTATGCGTGCAGCCGGATGGCCAGGTGCGCCCCGATACCGTCGGCACCCCCGTGCCGGAGGTCGAATTAAAAATCTCCGATAGTGGCGAGGTGATGTACCGCAGTCCGGGCGTGTTTATTGGCTATTTTAAAAATCCCGAGGCCACGGCGGAAACCCTGAAAGACGGTTGGGTGCATTCCGGAGATGCGGGCTATCTCGACGACAACGGCCATCTCAAAATTATCGACCGGGCCAGGGATGTGAGCCGTCTGGCCGATGCCGAGCAAACGCTCTTTGCCCCGCGCTATCTGGAAAATAAACTCAAATTTAGCCCGTTTATCAAAGAAGCGGTGGTGCACGGCCCGGAACGGCCCTATGTGGGGGCGTTCGTCAACATCGACCTGGAAGCCGTGGGCAATTGGGCGGAGCGTCAGGGGTTGGCCTACACCAGTTATACCGACCTCGCGGCACGCCCGGAGGTGTACGATCTGATCCAGAACGAGATCGAGCGCGTCAACTCGAGTCTGGCGGCGGAGCCGCAAATGGCCGGGGCGCAAATTCAGCGCTTTTTGATTCTGCACAAGGAACTCGACCCGGACGACGGCGAACTCACCCGGACGCGCAAAGTGCGGCGGGGATTTATCGCACAAAAATATGGCAACCTGGTCGAGGCGCTATATCAGGCCGACGATCATATCGCGATTGAAGCCCAGGTGTTATTTGAAGATGGCCGCAGCGGGGTGATTAAAGCCGACCTGCAAATCCGGGATATTACGCCAGTTGCCGCCGAAGCTCTCGTTGGCGCTTGAGGATCCGGATAGAAGGACGATGTTCATGGACCCGCAGGAGCCCATCCTACAAGCCGAAGATATCGACCTCGCATTTGGGGCCGTACAGGCTCTCACCGGTGTTAGCATTGAGGTTTATCGCGGCGAAATTCTGGCCATTATCGGTCCCAACGGCGCGGGCAAAACCTCATTATTAAATGTCATCAACGGCGTCTATCGCCCGCAGAGCGGCCGCGTCGTGTTTCTCGGGCAAGAACGCAGGCGCAATATACGGCCCTATGAAGTGGCGCGCCAGGGCATCGCCCGGACCTTTCAGAATGTGGCTCTCTTCAAAGGCATGACGACGCTGGACAACATTATGACCGGGCGCAACTTGCACATTCGCAGCGGCTTCATCAGTCAGGCGATTTATTGGGGCCGGGCGCTGCGGGAAGAGGAAGCGCAGCGCACCCGCGTAGAACGCGTGATCGATTTCTTGGAGATCGAGCCCATTCGCAAAACCCCAGTGGGTCAACTGCCGTATGGCTTACAAAAACGCGTTGAACTCGGCCGGGCGCTGGCGGCAGAGCCGCAATTGCTTTTGCTAGACGAGCCCATGGCCGGGATGAATGTTGAGGAAAAGGAAGATATGAGCCGGTTTATCCTCGACATCCAGGATGAATTCGGCATCACGTGCGTCTTGATCGAACACGACATGGGTGTAGTGATGGATATTTCCGATCGGGTTGTGGTGCTCGATTACGGCCTAAAAATCGCCGAGGGCACGCCGGATAGGGTGCGCACCAATCAAGATGTGATCGACGCCTATCTAGGGGTGGCGCATGACTGAGTTGCTCACCGCGATATTCGTCACGCCGTTCGTGGATATCGTGTCAGGGCCGATTTTCTTCGGCGAGGTGGTCATCGGCGGCCTCATGGCCGGAGTGATGTATTCCATGGTCGCGCTCGGCTTTGTGTTGATTTTTAAAGCCTCAGGCGTGTTTAACTTTGCCCAGGGCGTGATGGTTTTATTTGCCGCCTTAACTCTGGTCGGTTTAATGGAACGCGGTCTGCCGCTGTGGCTGTCTCTGATTCTGGCGACGGGGGTGATGATTCTCTTGGCGTTTGCTATCGAACGGGCAGTGTTGCGCCCGTTGGTCAATCAGGATCCGTTCACCCTGCTGATGGCGACCATCGGTCTAACGTTTTTTCTCGAAGGCGTGGGGGAGCTGGTGTGGGGCAGTAATGTGAAAAAGCTGGACATCGGCATTCCGGAAGATTCGTTTGAAGTGGCGGGTATGCTGGTGAATCAATTCGAACTGATCGCCGCGTTGGTCGCCGCCGTACTGGTGGCAGCGCTGGCGCTTTTATCGCAAAAGACGACGATTGGCCGGGCGCTGCGCGCCGTGGCGGACGACCATCAAGCGGCTACCGCGGTCGGCATTCCGCTCCAAACGATCTGGGTCACGGTGTGGTCGGTGGCGGGTATTGTCGCTTTGGTAGCCGGGATTATGTGGGGCGCGAAAAGCGGGGTGCAGTTCAGCCTGTCGTTGATTGCACTCAAGGCTCTGCCCGTGCTCATTCTCGGCGGTTTGACATCGATTCCCGGCGCCATTGTCGGCGGCTTGATCATCGGCGTAGGCGAAAAAGTCGCAGAAGTCTACTGGGGGCCGGCGATTGGCGGCGCGATCGAGAATTGGTTCGCCTACGTGCTGGCTATGGTTTTTCTGCTGTTCCGGCCACACGGATTGTTCGGCGAAGAGATTATCGAACGAGTATAAGCGCCCGATTTGTCTAGGAACTTAATACGTGTTATATCGCGAAACCGGCCAATTTAAAACATCTTACCGGCACGACCAGGCCATCTTCCCCATTGCACAAGATCGCTGGAGCATCGGGGCGATCCTGGTGATTGCCTATCTGGTCGTTCCGGTGATTGCCAACGAGTACTGGCTACAAGCCATTCTCATTCCATTTCTGATTTTCGCATTGGCCGCCCTCGGCCTCAATCTACTCACCGGCTACGCTGGGCAACTGTCGCTGGGAACGGGGGGGTTTATGGCGGTGGGCGCCTATGCCGCGTACAAAATGACCACGGCTTTTCCCGATGTGCCGATCTTGTTGGTGTTGCTGCTGTCGGGCGTGTTTGCCGCTGCCGTAGGGATTATCTTTGGCCTGCCTAGCTTGCGCATCAAGGGGCTTTATCTCGCGGTGGCGACGCTCGCCGCCCAGTTCTTTTTGATCTGGCTCTTCAATCGTGTGGCCTGGTTTTACAATTATAATCCCTCCGGCACCATTACGGCGCCGCCCCGGACGTTCCTGGGCATTATGATCACTGGACCCGAAGCGACGGCGACCGTGCGCTATCTCGTCGCCTTATCGTTTCTCATACTCTTTGCCCTGGTGGCAAAAAACCTGGTGCGGAGCGCAATCGGACGCACTTGGATGGCCATTCGGGATATGGATGTGGCGGCGGAGATTATCGGCATTCACCCGCTCACTACCAAGCTCTTGGCCTTTGCCACCAGCTCGTTCTACTGTGGTGTGGCTGGCGCGTTACTGCTGTTCCTCTACCTCGGCAGTGTGGAAACCCTCGCCTTTGACATCGCCGTCTCATTCGAGGTGCTGTTCATGGTCATTATTGGCGGCATGGGCAGTATTATGGGCTCGATCATTGGTGCTGCGTTCATCACGTTCATGCCGATTTTCTTGACCAATGCGCCGCATCTGATTGGAGTCGACCTCCCGGTGGACTTGGCAAAAGAGCTGGAAGCGATTATCTTCGGGGGACTGATCATCGTGTTCTTAATCGTCGAGCCGCACGGCCTAGCGCGGCTTTGGCAAATCGGCAAAGAAAAACTCCGTCGGTGGCCATTTCCGTACTAAACCTGAAAACCGCAACGAAGGAGAAATGCATGCGACGTTCAACATCCGTGATCGGTTTAATCC
>Ga0214468_1000668_pt1 | contig 10751 bp, 9 predicted proteins | sample RVTome_9_FD_187334 | JGI IMG/M metagenome (GOLD analysis project Ga0214468, IMG submission 187334) | Soil microbial communities from uranium-contaminated site in the Upper Colorado River Basin, Wyoming, United States - RVT155D38 HiSeq ...
GGGCGGACGGCGGCGCGGTAAGCTGCCCGCGTGGCCGATCCCCCCGACTGCCTGCTCCTGTTCACCAAGCCGGACCGGCCCGGGCGGGTGAAGACCCGGCTGGTCGGGGCGCCGCTCCCCGGCGGGACCGGCGGCACGGTCACCCCGGAGCGGGCGGCGGAGCTCCACGCGGCCTTCCTCGGCGACCTCGCGGCCCGGTTGCGCACGGGCGTCGAGCGCGGCGCCTTCCGTCTGCGGCTCGCCTGGGCGCTCGACCCCGGCGAGCCGCTGCCCGCGCCGCCGCCCGAGCTCGCCGGCCTTCCCGGGGTGGACGCCGTGCGGCAGACGGGCGACGACCTGGGGACCCGGCTCCACCGCGCCCTGGCCGACGCCGCGCGCGGGCACCGCGCGGTCGCCGCGGTCGGCAGCGACCACCCCTCGCTGCCGCTGGCCCGGATCGAGGAGGCGTTCGCGGCCGCGGCGGGCGGCCGCGCGGCCCTCGGGCCGGCGGACGACGGCGGCTACTACCTGATCGCCCTGCCGGCCGCTGCGGTCGCGCCGGAGCTGTTCGCCGGAGTGGCCTGGAGCACCGGACGGGTGCTGGAGCAGACGCTCGACCGCTGCCGCGCCGCAGGGCTCGACCCCGTGCTGCTCGCCCCCGGCCGGGACGTCGACGAAGGGCCCGACCTCACCCGGCTCGCCGCCGACTTGGCCCGCGGCGGCAGCGACGCGCCCGACGGTCTCGACTGCCCGCGTACCCGGTCGCTGCTCGCCGCCTGGGGATGCCTGGGAGCCGGGGACAGCCGGACGGCCGGGGCGGGAGGGGATCGCGCCGCCGACGGAGTCGCCGGCGGGCCGCGGCGGCGCGGCGCGGAGGCCGGGAACGCCGAACGGCCGCCGCGAGCCGCCGCGGCGGGGAGCGGCTGACCCGTGCGCATCCTCAGCGCGGAGGCGATGCGCGAGGTCGACCGCCGCGCGGTCGAGGAGCTCGGCCTGCCGAGCCTGGTGCTGATGGAGAACGCGGCGATCGGTCTCGCCGAGGCGGTCGGCGAGCTGTTCGCGGAGGCCGAGTCGGCGGCGATCTTCTGCGGCCCCGGCAACAACGGCGGCGACGGCCTGGCGCTGGCCCGGCACCTGGCGATCCGCGGCTACGACGTCGCGGTGTGGCTCGTCGGCGGCAAGGAGCCGGCGGGCGACGCGGCGGTCCAGCTCCGGGTGTGCCGCGGCCAGGGTCTCGAGATCGAGTCGCTCGCGGACGAGGGAGAGCTGGAGGCGGCACTTGCCGCGGCCGGGGCCGCCGACCTGGTAGTCGATGCGCTCTTCGGCACCGGCCTGACCCGGCCGCTCGAGGGGGTGTTCGCGGCGCTCGCCGAGCGGCTGGGGGAGCTCCCCGTGCCGGTGCTCGCCGTCGACCTGCCGAGCGGTCTCTCGGGGTCGAGCCCCGAGCCGCTCGGCCCGCACGTCGTCGCCGACGCCACGGTGACCTTCGCCGCCCCGAAGCTCGCCCACGTCTTCCCGCCGGCGGCCGAGGCGGTGGGTGAGCTGGTGGTCACCGACCTCGGCATCCCCCGATCGATCGTCGAGGAGGTCGAGGAGGAGGACGGCCCGCTCCACCTCGTGGTCGGCGAGGAGCTCGCGGCGGACCTGCCCGAGCGGCCGGCGGACAGCCACAAGGGCGACTACGGGCACGTGCTCGTCGTCGCCGGCTCGCCGGGCAAGGCCGGCGCCGCGGTGATGACCGCGCGGGCGGCGGTGCGCGCCGGGGCGGGGCTGGTCACGGTGGCGGTGCCCGAGCCGCTGCTGGCCACGGTCGACGCGGGCTCGCTCGAGTCGATGAGCCTCGCCCTGCCGGCCCGGGGGTCCGGGCAGCTCGCGCCGGACGCGGTCGCCGCGGCGCTCGCCGCCGCCGAGGGCAAGGACGTCCTCGCGCTAGGGCCCGGGCTCGGCGAGGACGCGGAGACGGCGGAGACGATCCGCGAGATCGTCCGCCGGGCCGAGCTGCCGCTCGTCCTCGACGCCGATGGGCTCAACGCCTTCGCCGGCCGGCTCCGCGAGCTGCGCGAGCGCACCGCCCCGACCGTCCTCACGCCGCACCCCGGCGAGCTCGGACGCCTGCTCGGCGTGCCGACCGCCGAGGTCCAGGCCGACCGTCTCGCCGCCGCCCGGCGCGCCGCCGCCGAGTCCGGCGCCACGGTCGTCCTCAAGGGCCACCTGACGCTGGTCGCCGAGCCGCCGTCCGGCGGGCGCCCCGGGGCGGTCCACGTGTCGACCGCGGGGAACCCGGGGATGGCGAGCGGGGGCACCGGCGACGTCCTCACCGGCACGGTCGCCGCGCTCTGGGGCTGGCTCGGCACGCCGGCCGCCGTCCCGCTCGCGGTCCACCTGCACGGGGTGGCCGGCGACCTCGCCGCCGCGGTCACCGGCGAAGCCTCGCTCCGCGCCGGCGACGTCATCGAGGCGCTGCCGCCGGCCTTCCACACCCTCACCGACGACGCTCCGGACGGCGGCGAGGACGGCGAGGAGTGACCGCCGCGCCACCGGCTACCGCGGCGCCGTCCCGCCTGCTCGCCCGCTCGACGAGCGAGGAGGAGACCCGCCGGCTCGGCGCCACCCTCGCCCGCCGCCTCGCCCCGGACGGCACCCTGCTCCTCTCCGGCGACCTGGGGGCGGGCAAGACCGTCCTCGCCCAGGGGATCGGCGCCGCGCTCGGCATCCCGTCCGCCGAGGTCCAGTCGCCGACCTATACTCTGGTGCGCGAGCACCGCGCCGCCGCCGGCGGGGGCGGTGCGGCCCGCCTGATCCACCTCGACCTCTACCGGCTGGACCCGGACGAAGCGCTCGAGATGGGGGTCGAGGAGCTGCTCGCCGGCAGCGGTGTCAAGGTCGTCGAGTGGGCCGAGCGGCTGCCGTTCCCCGTGCCCGGTGCGCTCCACCTGGAGCTGCGCCGCGCCGGCGCCGCCCGCGAGCTGTGGGTGGTGGCGGGCGATCCGGAGCTATCCGAGACGAACTTTCCCGAGGAGACGGACCCGACATGAAGATCCAGAAGGTGGGAGTGCTCGGCTGCGGCCTGATGGGCGCCGGCATCGCCGAGGTGGCCGCCAAGGCCGGCTACGACACGGTGGTGCGCGAGGTGAGCGACAGCCTGCTCGAGAAGGGGATGGGCCGCATCCGCCGCTCGCTGGACCGGGCGGTGGAGAAGGGCAAGCTCGAGGCCGCGGCGCGCGACGAGGCGGCCGGGCGGCTCTCCGGAACGATCGAGCTCTCGGACCTCTCCGACTGCGACCTGGTCGTCGAGGCGATCGTCGAGAACCTCGACGAGAAGCGCAAGACCTTCGAGGCGCTGAGCCAGCAGGTCCGGGAGGGCGCCCTCTTCGCCTCCAACACGTCGTCGCTGACCATCACCCAGCTCGCCGTCGCCACCGACCGCCCCGACCGCGTCGTCGGCCTCCACTTCTTCAACCCGGTGCCGGTGATGAAGCTCGTCGAGGTCGTGCGCACCATCCTGACCTCCCACGAGGCCTTCGACACGGCCGTCGAGTTCGTCCGCTCGCTCGGCAAGGAGCCGGTCGCCTGCAAGGACAACTCGGGCTTCATCGTCAACCGGCTTCTCGTCCCCTACCTGCTCGACGCGGTCCGCGCGCTCGAGGAGGGGGTGGGCTCGATCGAGGACATCGACAAGGCGATGCAGCTCGGCACCGGCTACCCGATGGGCCCGTTCACCCTGCTCGACTTCGTCGGCCTCGACACGACCTACTACATCGCGAACATCATGTTCGACGAGTACCGCGAGAAGCGCTTCGCGCCGCCGCCGCTGCTCAAGCAGATGGTCCAGGCCGGCCGGCTCGGCAAGAAGAGCGGCCACGGGTTCTACGACTACTCGGGCTGAGCGTCGGGGTGAGCCCAGGGTGAGCGGATGGTAGACTAGCGCCTCCCCGGCCGGACCCGGCGCCGCTGCGGCGCCGCCGGTCCGGGGGACCGACGACGTGACCGCCCCCGCGCCAGACCCCCTCGAAGGCACCCGTCCAACGACCGGCGGACGCCGCGGAGCGCCCCACGGGCCGCTCGGCCGCCGACGCCCCGCTCGATGAGCCCACTGACTCTCGCCGAAGAGGGTCTCGACGTCATCTTCGGCACGCAGGACGAGAACCTCCGCCGGATCGAGCGGGAGCTCGGGGTCACCGTGACGGCCCGCGGCACCGAGGTCCACGTCACCGGCGAGCCGGAGCGGGTGGCCGCGGCCGAGCACCTGCTGCGCGAGCTGTCGACCCTGGCCGCCAGCGGCTTCCGGCTGCGCGGCCAGGACGTGCGCACCGCGGTGCGGGTGGTCGGCGAGGACCCGACGGTCTCGCTGGTCGAGTTCTTCAACCCCGAGGGCCCGCTCGGCGCGGTGCGGCGGCTGGTCTCGCCGCGCAGCCTCAAGCAGCTCCTCTACATGCAGGCGATGGTCGACCACGACCTGGTGATCTCGATCGGCCCGGCCGGCACCGGCAAGACCTACCTCGCGGTGGCGATGGCCTCGGCGGCGCTGCTCGAGAAGTCGGTCCGCCGGATCGTGCTCGCCCGGCCGGCGGTCGAGGCGGGGGAGAAGCTCGGCTTCCTGCCCGGCGACCTCGCCGAGAAGGTCAACCCGTATTTGCGGCCGCTCTACGACGCGCTCTACGACATCATCGGCTTCGAGAAGGTGGGGCGGATGCTCGAGCGGCAGATCATCGAGGTCGCGCCGCTCGCCTTCATGCGCGGCCGCACGCTCAACGACAGCTTCATCATCCTCGACGAGGCGCAGAACACGACCCCCGAGCAGATGAAGATGTTCCTCACCCGGATCGGCTACAGCTCGAAGGCCGTGATCAACGGCGACATCACCCAGGTCGACCTGCCGCAGGGGAAGGTCTCCGGCCTGCGCGAGGCGGAGGTGGTGCTCTCGGGCGTCTCCGGGATCTCCTTCTTCCGCTTCGGCCAGGCCGACGTGGTGCGCCACCCGCTGGTGCAGAAGATCGTCACCGCCTACGATCGCTTCGATACGGCCCGGGCGGAGCGCGAGGCGGAGCGGGAGGCGGCGCGCGAAGCGGAGCGCGAGGCCCGACGCGCGGCCGGCGCCGAGACCGGGGAGGCCGGGAGGTCCCGGCGCGACGGCGGCGCGCGCCAGGATGAAGGCCGCAGCGCCGAGGTGCCCGAGACGCGCGACGAGAGGGTCCCCGTCGGCTCCTGAGCCGGCGGGCCGGCCGCGCGGCCCCCGCGGGGCCGCCGGCCCGTCCCATGACAGAGCCCACACCCAGGAGCGAGGAGAGCCGGTTCTCCGGAGCGCGCGGCGGCCGCGAGCGCCGCCGGGCGGCCGAGGCGGCGAGCGGCTCGCGGCCGACCCGGCGGAGCGACCGGCGCCGCCCCGAGGGCCGTCTCGGCGAGCTCGTCGCCCGCGCCCGCTCGCTGTGGAGCGCCCTGCTCGACAAGCCCGCCGTCTGGCTGCCGCCGTTCCTCCTGCTCGGCGCCTGGGCGCTCACCCCCGGCGGGCTGTTCTTCGCCCCGGAGATCGAGCCCGACTCGATCGCCCAGCGCGACTACGTCGCCCCGGAGGAGCTGCTCGTCCCGGACGAGGAGGCGACGGTCGAGAAGCAGCGCCGAGCGCGTGACGAGGCGCTGCCGGTCTACGACTTCGACCGGGCGACGATCGCCGAGCGCGACGCGGCCCTGGCCGACCTGTTCGCCACCGGCCGCCGGCTCGTCGGCAGCGACCCGCAGGCGCTGCGCTCCCAGCCGGGCTGGCGCGAGGACCTCGCCGCCCGGCTCGAGGAGGCGAGCGGGCTCGAGGTCGCCCCGGCGCAGGCCGGGGCGCTCGCCGACTGGGCGTTCGCCCCCGACCTCGAGGACCGGGCGCGGGGCGTCGTCCGCCAGGCGCTGCGCCGCGGCGTCGTCGCCACCAAGGAGGCGCTGCTCGAGAACCGCATGCGCGGCGTCACCCTGCGCGACCTCGAGGACGGCACCGAGCGCCAGCACTTCGACCTCTTCGATCACCTCGGCTACCCGGACGAGCTGCGCGAGTTCCTCGACGCCGAGGTGCGCAACTGGCTGGGGCTGTCGGCCGGCGAGCGCCGCGAGATGGTCGAGCTGCTGCTCGCCGCGATCCCGACGAACCTGCACCCGAACCGCTCGGAGACCCTGGCCCGGCGCGACGCGGCGGCGGCGGCGGTGACCCCGGCCCTCAACCGGATCAGCGAGGGCGAGGTCATCGTGCGCAAGGGCGACCGGGTCGACGAGGCGACCGCCGAGCTGATCTCCGAGATCAGCGGCAAGCAGGGGTGGAGCGGCCGGGCGGTCCCCTTCGGCGGCACCCTGCTGCTGCTCATCCTCGCCGCCGTCGCGCTGTGGCTGGCGCTGGCCCGCGAGCGGGTCCCCGGGCACGGCCGCAAGCGGCTCTACTCCGAGTCGCTGCTGCTCGTCCTCCTGGCACTCCTCGGCACCAAGCTCTGCTTCCTGATCGCCCGCGGGCTCGCCGGCTCGTTCGAGGCCGTGCCGTTCAGCTCGGAGCAGAGCTATCTCTTCGCCGTCCCGTTCGCCGCCCTCGGGCTGGTGACGGCGCTGCTCCTCGGGCGCGGGCCGGCGGTGCTGCTCTCGGTCGTCTTCTCGGTCCTCTGCGCCCGGCTCGGCGCGCCCGACGGCTCGGTGGTGATCCTCTACAGCCTCGCCGGCTCGCTGGCCGCGGTCTTCGCCGTCGAGCGGATGCGGGCCACGCAGCGGCTGGTGATGACCCGCATCGGCCTGCTCGTCGGGGTGGTCAACCTGGCGATGGTGGTGACGCTGCTCGCCCTGACCGGCGGGCTCGACCGCGGCCCGACCCAGGTGGCCTTCGACCTGGTGTGCGCCTTCGCCGGCGGCCTGCTCGTCGCCGCCGCCGCCGGCTTCGCCGTGCCGGTCTTCGAGTCGCTCCTCGGGCTGACCACCGACATCAAGCTCGTCGAGCTGGCGAACACGAACCTGCCGCTGCTCCGCCGGGTGGCCTTCGAGGCGCCGGGGACCTTCCAGCACTCGCTGATGGTCGCCAACCTCGCCAAGGAGGGGTGCGAGGCGATCGGCGCCGACGCCACCCTCGCCTACACCGGCGGGCTCTACCACGACATCGGCAAGGTCTTCCGCCCCGAGTACTTCATCGAGAACCAGCGCCCGGGGCACAACCGGCACGACAAGCTCGCCCCGTCGATGAGCGCCCTGATCCTGATCAACCACGTCAAGGAGGGGGTCGACCTGGCGCTCAAGCACCACCTGCCGCAGCCGCTGATCGACGCCATCGAGCAGCACCACGGAACCCGGCTGATCAAGTACTTCTACAACCGGGCGCTCGAGCGCGCCGACCCCGACACCGAGGAGGTGCGGGAGGAGAAGTACCGCTACCCCGGGCCGAAGCCGCAGAGCAAGGTGATGGGGGTGCTGATGATCGCCGACGGGGTGGAGGCGGCGAGCCGCACCCTGGTCGAGCCGACGCCGGTCAAGATCCGCACCCTGATCCGCACCATCCTCGACGACTGCCTGCGCGACGGCCAGCTCGACCAGACCGACCTCACCCTGCGCGACCTGCGCCGGATCTCCGAAGCCTTCCTCCGCGTGCTGACGACGATCTTCCACCAGCGGATCGACTACCCGGGCTTCGACTTCAACGCCGAGCCGGGGCGCCCACCGGCCGCCGGCGAGGCCGCGTCCGCGGCCGCCGGCCCACGGGCCGTCTCGTGAGCGCCGAGCCGCCGTCCGCCGGACCCGCGGAGCGGCCGGCGGGGCCCGAGATCGCCCTCCAGAACCCGAGCCGCTACCCGGAGGCCGGGGCCCGCCGCCTCGGTCCGTGGCTCGGCCGGCTGCTCGCCGAGCTGGCCCCCGGGGCGGCGAGCTTCGGCGCCCGCTTCGTCGGCGACCGTTCGATGCGGCGGACCCACCGCGACCACCGCGGCAAGGACCGGACGACCGACGTCCTGAGCTTCCCGGGCGGCCCGACCCCCGAGGGCCGCCACCTCGGCGACGTCCTGGTCTGCGTGCCGGCGGCACGGCGGCAGGCGGCCGAGGGCGGCTGGCCGGTCGAGCGCGAGGTCCGCCGGCTGCTGCTGCACGGCGTGCTCCACTGCCTCGGTCACGACCACGAGCGCGACCGCGGCGAGATGGCCCGGCTCGAGCGACGCCTCGCGGCGCGCTGGCTCGACGGCGAGGCGGGCCGCCGTGTTTGAGAGCGCCGCCGTTCTCGCGGTGCTCCTCGTCGTCGTCGCGGCGGCGACCATGGTGCTCTCGGCGCTGCTCGAGCGCAGCGGCCCGGTCCGCCTGCGCCACTGGGCCGAGGAAGCGGGGGGGCGGCTGCTCGCCCTCTACGAGGCGCGCGGTCGCTTCGAGGTGTTCCGCTACCTGCTCGCCTCGCTCGCCAAGCTGGCCCCGGTGGTCCTGGCGATCGCGCTGTCGTTCCTCCTCCGCGACCTCGGCGTGCCGGCCTCCGGCACCTGGGCGATCGCCGCCGTCGTCGGCCTCGTCCTCGCCGCCGAGGCGGTCAACCGCTGGCTCGTCGGCAGCCTGGCCGAGGAGTCGCTGCGCAAGCTGACCCCGCTCTACCGCGCCCTCCACGGCCTGTTCCTGCCGCTGGTCCTGCCGCTCGCCGCGCTGGTGCCGGCGCCGCGGCCCGAGGAGCCCGACGACGAGGAGGACGGCGAGGAGGAGGACGAAATCTCCGACGAGGAGATCGAGGCCTACATCGACTTCGGCACCCGCGAGGGGATCCTCGAGCCGGGGGAAGGGGAGCTCGTCTGGGGGATCGTCGACTTCGGCGACACCCAGGTACGGAGCGTCATGACGCCCCGGATCGACATGGTCGTCGCCGCGGCCGACGAGGACCTCGAGGCTCTCGCCGACCGCTTCCTCGAGTCCGGCCACTCGCGCATCCCGCTCTACGAGGAGTCCGTCGACCGGATCGTCGGCATCCTCCACATCCGCGAGGTCCTCCGCGCGCTGCGCAACGGCGGGCCCGCGGCGAGCGCGCCGCCGAGCGCCCGCGAGCTCGCCAAGGAGCCGTTCTTCGTCCCCGACCGCAAGCCGCTCGACGAGCTCCTCAAGGAGATGCAGGCACGCTTCCAGCAGGTGGCCATCGTGCTCGACGAGTACGGCGGCACGAGCGGCCTGGTCACCGTCGAGGACCTGCTCGAGGAGATCGTCGGCGAGATCTTCGACGAGGACGAGGCGGTCGTCGAGCCCGACCCGGTCCAGCTCCCCGACGGGAGCTGGCGGGTCGACGGGCGGGTGCACGCCGAGCTTCTCGACGAGCTGTTCGAGGTCGACGTCGAGGAGGAGCCCTACGAGACCGTCGGCGGGATGATCCTAGCCGAGCTCGGCCGGGTCCCCGCGGCCGGGGAGTCCGTCGCCGCCCGCGGCCTGCGGCTGACCGTCGAGGAGATCACCGGCCGGCGGATCCGCTCCGTGCGCGTCGAGCGGATCGTCGCCGCGGCCGCCGACGAGCCCGGCGCCGAGCCCGCGCCGGCGGAGGGAGAGGAGACCCACGGATGAGCGACGACACGGTCACCGGCGTCCGCGACGAGACCGTCGCCGACGAGGGGGTCGCGGCCGGCGAGACTCCGTCCCCGGCCGAGGCCGCGACCGCCGCGAGCACCTCCCCGGCCGAAGGCGGCCCGCCGCCGGAGCACGTCGGGCCCAAGGCCGGCACCGTTGCCCTGGTGGGCCGTCCCAACGCCGGCAAGTCCACCCTGATGAACCGGCTCCTCGCCGAGAAGCTGGCGATCGTCTCCGACAAGCCGCAGACCACCCGCCACCGCCTGGTCGGCATCCTGACCAACGAGCGCGGCCAGGTCGTCTTCCACGACACCCCGGGCCTCCACCGCCCGCTCCACGACCTCAACCGCCGCATGCTCCAGCAGGCGAGCGACGCGCTGAACGAGGCCGACGTCGTCTGCCTTCTCGTCGACGCCGCCGAGGCCCCGGGAGCGGGGGACGGCTACGTCCTCGAGCTCCTCGAGCACGCCGATCGCCCCAAGGTCGCCGTCCTCAACAAGATCGACCTGGTGAACAAGGGCAAGCTCCTGCCCCGCATCGAGACTTACGCCGAGGCCGGCATCTTCGAAGAGATCATTCCCATCTCCGCGGCGACCGGCGACGGCACCGACATCCTCCTCGACGTCCTCTACCGTCTTCTCCCCGAGGGTCCGCCCCTCTACGACCCCGCGCTCGTCACCGTCCACCCCGAGCGCTACCTCGCCGCCGAGCGCATCCGCGAGAAGGTGCTCGAGAACACGCGCCAGGAGCTGCCCTACTCGACCGCCGTGCTGATCGAGGGCTGGGAAGAGGACCCCGACACCCGGTTCACCCGCATCTACGCCACCATCCTCGTCGAGCGCCCCGGCCAGAAGAAGATCCTCGTCGGCCACCGCGGCGACATGATCAAGAAGATCGGCACCGCCGCCCGCCTCGACCTCGAAGACTTCCTCGGCCGCCGCGTCTACCTCGACCTCCACGTCCGCCACGAGCCCAAGTGGCGCGAGTCCAAGCGCATCCTCACCGAGCTCGAGCGAGATCTCTACGCGCGGTGGGAGTAGGTGCGCATCTAGGATGGCCGGCCGCACGCCTCACCAGCCCCCTACCAGCATCAGTCCCTCGACCCGCCGAAACTCGGCCGGTTCCTAGTGGTCTGAGTCACCCATCCCTTTCCTTCCGTTGCGGCGGCGTGGGGTCGGATACCAGGCGCCGCGACGCAGGCGATGCCGTAGCATCGTTGAGGAGCGGCAACGCCGTAGACGGCCCCACGC
>Ga0214468_1000669_pt1 | contig 10730 bp, 6 predicted proteins | sample RVTome_9_FD_187334 | JGI IMG/M metagenome (GOLD analysis project Ga0214468, IMG submission 187334) | Soil microbial communities from uranium-contaminated site in the Upper Colorado River Basin, Wyoming, United States - RVT155D38 HiSeq ...
GTGGTCTGAGTCACCCATCCCTTGCCTTCCGCGCAGGGGTCTTGCGGAGTGGATCCAAGGCGCGAGGAGGAGTCGATGCCGTAGCATCGTCAACGACGAGCAACGCCGGAGACGCCCGCAACCCCCCCTGCGCCCTTCGGGTTGCGGCGGCGTGGGGCCGTCTACGGCGTTGCCGCTCCTCGACGATGCTACGGCATCGCCTGCGTCGCGGCGCCTGGTATCCGACCCCACGCCGCCGCAACGGAAGGCAAGGGATGGGTGACTCAGACCACTAGCAACTCGTCCGCCAGGTCGAGCCGGGCCACCTTGCGCGCCGGCGCGGACCCGCTAGCATGCCTCCCCATGCCTCCCCCGCCGCCCGAGGGTCCCCGCCCCGGCCGTCTCCTCGTCGTCGCCACCCCGATCGGCAACCTCGACGACCTCTCCCCGCGCGCCGTCGAGGCCCTCCGCCGCGCCGACCTCGTCGCCTGCGAGGACACCCGCCACACCGGCCGGCTCCTCGCCGGTCTCGGCCTCGAGCGCCCGCTCCTCTCCCTCCACGAGCACAACGAGCGCCAGCGCGTCCCCCGGCTGCTCGCCGAGCTCGCGGACGGCAAGACCGTCGCCGTGGTCAGCGACGCCGGCACGCCGCTCCTCTCCGACCCCGGCTACGTCCTCGTCCGCGAGGCCGCCGCGGCCGGTGTCCGCGTCGAGCCGATCCCGGGCCCCTCCGCCGTCCTCGCCGCCCTCGTCGCCTCCGCCCTGCCTCCCCACCCCTTCACCTTCGCCGGCTTCCCGCCGCCGAAGTCCGGCAAGCGCCGCACCTTCTACCGCCGCTGGGCCGGCCTCGGCCACACCCTCGTCGTCTTCGAATCCCCCCACCGCCTCCTCGCCAGCCTCGACGACGCCGTGACCGAGCTTGGCGACCGCCCCGCCGCCCTCTGCCGCGAGCTCACCAAGCTCCACGAAGAGGTCCTCCGCGGCCCCCTCTCCGAGCTCCAGCGCGAGATGGACGGAAGGGAGGCGGTGAAGGGGGAGATCGTGCTGGTGATCGGCGCCGAGGGTTGATCCAACGTCTGGGGCTAGATCTCGATCTGTCCGCAGAAAAGAAATCGTCGCCGAGGACCCCAACCGAGCCGATTGATGGGTTGAAGTGGATCCTCCTCGACCCTGAGGGCGTAGTGTGCCTCAGATCGGGCGACCCGGGAGGACCGCCCGAGATGAGGTGCGATCCGCCCTCAGGCGATCCAACAGCCGCCTAGGACTCGACTCCCGCGATAGAAGACGGCGGCCTGGCCGGGGGCGACGCCGTGCTGGGGGTCCGAGAATTCGACCTCGCAGCGACCGCCGGCCAGCGGTCGGACGCGGGCGGCGACGCCGGGGTGGCGGGAGCGGATCTTGACCGTGGCCTCGACGCCGGCGGTCGCCGCGTCGGCGGCGGCGAGGTCGAGCTCGGGGTTGATCCAGTGGAGGCCGCGGCCGGTGAAGGCCGGGCGGGCGAGCTCCTCGGCGCTGCCGACGGTCACCCGGTTCGCGTCGGCGTCGATCGCCAGGACGTAGAGGCGCCCGCCGCCCGCGGCGGTCCCGCCGGTCGAGGAGACGCCGAGGCCGCGCCGCTGGCCGACGGTGTAGCGGTAGTAGGGCGCGCCGCGGCCGAGCTCGCGGCCGGCGCGGTCGACGAGCGCCGCACCCGCGCCGAGCTGGGCGAGCCCGTCGCGCGAGCCGTCCCCTGGCACGGCGGCTCGCTCGCCGCGCGAGACGGAGGCCTGCGCGCGGACCGCCCGCCGCGCGGCCTCGCGCTCGACGAACTCCTCGACCCCGCCGGCGACGAAGCAGAGGTCCATCGACTCCCCCTTCCCGGCGACGGCGAGGCCGGCGCGGCGCGCGACCGCGCGCACCTCGTCCTTCGACAGCTCGCCGAGCGGGAAGACCGAGGTGGCGAGCTGCTCGCGGCCGAGCTCGAAGAGGAAGTAGCTCTGGTCCTTCCCGGCGTGGGCGGCGGCGTGGAGCTCCGGCCCGGCCGGGCCGTCGACGATGCGGGCGTAGTGGCCGGTGGCGAGGCGACGGGCGCCGAAGCGGCGGGCGCGGTCGAGGAGGAGGTCGAACTTGACCCAGGTGTTGCAGCGCACGCACGGGGAGGGGGTACGCCCGGCGAGGTAGTCGTCGACGAACGGGTCGACGACCCGGTCGCGGAACTCGGCGTCCATCCGCAGGGTGTAGTGGGGGATGCCGGCCTGCTGCGCCACCCGCTTCGCGTCGCCGAGGTCGAGCGCGCCGCAGCACCGGCCGTCGCCCGCCGTGCCGGCCGGCGGGCCGCCCTCCTCTTTGATCGCGTCCCACAGCAGCATCGACAGCCCGACCACCGGTCCCTCCCCCTGCTCGGCCAGCAGCCAGGCGGCGACCGACGAGTCGAGCCCGCCGCTCATCGCGACGGCGGTCAGGCCGGCGGCGGAGGCCGTCTTGTCGGCGGGGAGGTCGCGGACCCTCGCCGGAGCCGCCGCGGTCATGCCACCACCTCCGCCGGAGCGGGCATCAGGCGGCGGAGCTCGGCGACCTCGCGGGCGAGGGCGGCGAGGAAGCGGTCGACCTCGTCCGAGGTGTTGGTCATCCCGAAGCTGACGCGGATCGACGCCAGCGCCTCCTCGGGGGGCATCCCCATCGCGGACAGCCCCGGCGAGGGCTCGACGGTGCCCGAGGCGCAGGCCGAGCCGGTGGAGACGGAGAAGCCGGCGAGGTCGAGCCGGATGAGGAGCGCCTCGCCCTCGACCCCGGGGAACGCCAGGTGGGAGGTGTTCGGCAGCCGCGGCGCGTCGGCCGCGTGGAGGACGGCCCCCGGGACGGCCTCCCGCACGCCGGCCTCGAAGCGGTCGCGGAGGACGGCGAGGTGGCGACGGCGGTCGGCGAGCTCCCGCCGGGCGAGGTCGCAGGCCGCCCCCAGCCCGACGACCGCCGGCACGTTCTCGGTCGACGCCCGCCGCCGGCGCTCCTGGCTGCCGCCGACGAGGAGCGGCTCGAGCTCGGCGCCGGGGCGCAGCCAGAGCGCCGCGGCCCCGAGCGGGCCGTGGAACTTGTGGCCGCCGAGGGTGAGGAAGTCGCAGCCGAGCTCGCCGACCGTCACCGGCACCTTGCCCACCGCCTGCACCGCGTCGCAGAGCAGCGGCACGCCGCGCTCGCGGCAGGCGGCGGCGACCGCGGCGACCGGCTGCAGGGTGCCGACCTCGTTGTTGGCCAGCATCAGGCAGGCGAGGCGGGTGTCGGGGGTGAGCGCGCCGCTCATCGCTCCGGCGTCGACCACGCCGTCGGCCCCCGGCCGCACCCGCACGACCTCCATCCCCGCGGCCTCGACGAGGCCGGCGGCCGCCCGCACCGAGGGGTGCTCGAAAGCCGAGATCACGATCCGGCCGGACAACCCGCTCCGCCGGCCCGCGCCGAGCACGACGGCGTTGTTCGCCTCCGTCCCCGAGCCGGTGAGCACCACCTCGGCCGCCCGTGCCCCGAGCAGCGCCGCGACCTCCTCGCGCGCCGCCTCCACCGCCTCGCGCGCCGCCTGCCCGAAGCGGTGGACCGACGAGGGGTTGCCGTGCCGCTCGCCGAGCCACGGCAGCATCGCCGACCGCACCCGCGGGTCGAGCGGGGTCGTCGCATTGTGGTCGAGGTAGACCGGAGGCGTGTCCATCGGACCTTCCAGTGTACTGGAGCGCTGCTACGATCGCTCCGGGGCTGGCCGAGGGTCCAGGGAATCCGCGGGGGGTCGGGCGGGGTTGGAAACCACGCGGCGCCGCCCGCCGTATCGAAGCCCGACTGCACGAACCGCCGCCGTGATTCCTAGCCGCCCGCAGCTTCGCCGCCTCCGCCTCCTCGCCGTCTCCTCGTTCGTGGCCGGCCTCGCGCTGGCCGCCGCGGCGCCACCCGCCGCCGCCGACTACGACCGTGCCGAGCGGCAGCGGATCGAGACCCTGCCGGCCGAGTACCGAGCATGGCTCGAGGAGGTCGAGCTGATCATCACCGAGGAGGAGCTGGCGGCGTTCTTCGAGCTCGAGAAGGACTACCAGCGCGACGCCTTCATCGAGCGGTTCTGGCGGGTGCGCGACGTGTACCCCGACACGGCGCGCAACGAGTACCGGGAGCGCTGGGAGGAGCGGGTCTACCAGTCGCGGCAGGAGTTCGGCGGGCTCAAGGAGGACCGCTCGCGGATGCTGCTGCTCAACGGGCCGCCGGCCGGCCGCATCGAGAGCCGCTGCTCGCTGCTCAAGCCGCTCGAGGTCTGGTACTACGACGGCAGCGACCAGGTCCGCTTCGAGTTCTTCGTCGTCTTCTACCGCCAGGGGAGCGTCTACCGGCTGTGGCGTCCGTTCGACGGGGTCGAGGAGCTCACCGACACCTTGATGGGCGACCGGGGCGCCGGCGCGCGGGGGATGGCCGACAACGACCTGCTGCGCGACGTCACGTTCCGCTGCGTGGACGGCGAGAAGATCGCCGGGGCGATCTACCGCATCCTGGCCGAGGGGACGCTGGCCTACGAGGAGGTGCTCGGCCGGCTCCGCGAGACCCCGGAGAGCGGCGCGTCGGAGTGGGTGGCCACCTTCAACGCCTACTCGACCGAGGTCGACGCGGACGCGCCGCGGCTGCCCGGCGAGCTGGCCCTCTCGTTCCCCGGCCGGCACCAGAGCCGCACGGTCGTCGAGGGGACGCTGGCGGTGCCCGCCGACTCCGCGACGCCGGCCGACCTCGCCGGCTACCGCTCGTACAACCTGATGCTCACCGGCGAGGTGCTGCGCGAGGACGAGCTGTTCGACAACTTCCGGTTCAAGTACGACCTGCCGGTCGCCGAGGTCGAGAGCGCCAAGCTGCCGCTCGTCTTCGTCCGCCACCTCCGGCCGGGCGACTACAGGCTGGTGGTCAAGCTCGAGGACCTCAACGGCGGCGCCTTCTACCGCGAGGAGCGGCCCCTCTCGGTGCCGCAGGTCGACTCCGCCATGCCTCCGCCGCCGCCCGACGACGAGGAGACGGCCCGCCTGCTCGCCGAGGCGAACGCCGCCCTCTCCAGCCTCGAGACGACGCTGCAGATCGTCGAGCCCGCGGGCGAGATCCAGACCGGCTACGTGCGCTTCGACACCCTGGTCACCGGCGACGGGATCGACCGGGTGGCCTTCTCGCTCGACGGCGACGCGCTGCTGACCAAGCGCACGCCGCCCTACAGCGTCGACCTCGACCTCGGCGAGGTGCCGCGGCCGCGCGAGCTCGAGGTCGTCGCCTTCGCCGCCGACGGCAGCGAGCTCGCCCGCGACGAGCTGCTGATCAACGCCGGCGGCAACCGCTTCTCGGTCGACCTCGTCGAGCCGCGGTCGGATCGGCGCTACGAGCGCAGCCTCACCGCCCGCGCCGCGGTCGAGGTGCCCGAGGGGAAGAGCGTCGAGCGGCTCGAGCTCTTCCTCGACGAGGCCCGGGTCGCCACCCTCTACCAGGAGCCTTGGGAGCAGCCGATCGTCCTCCCCCCGGGGGACGGGATCGCCTACGTCCGGGCCGTCGCCTACCTGCCCGACGGCAACTCGACCGAGGACCTCGTCTTCGTCAACGCTCCGGACTACCTCGAGGAGATCGACGTCCAGTTCGTCGAGGTGTTCGCCTCGGTGCTAGACCGTTCCGGCCGGCCGGTCGAGGGCCTGGGCAAGGGCGACTTCACGGTCGTCGAGGACGGCACGCCGCAGCAGATCGTGCGCTTCGAGCGGGTGCGCGACCTGCCGATCCACGCCTCGATCCTGCTCGACGTCTCGGCCTCGATGGAGGGCAAGCTCGAGGCCTCGCGGGCGGCGGCGCTCGAGTTCTTCGAGCAGGCGATCGAGCCCAAGGACCGCGCCGCGGTGATCACCTTCAACGACCACCCGAACCTGGCGGTCAAGTTCACCAACGACGTGCGCGACCTCGCCGGCGGCCTGGCCGGGCTCAAGCCCGAGCGCGGCACGGCGCTGTACGACAGCGTCGTCTTCGCCCTCTACTACTTCAACGGCATCAAGGGGCAGCGGGCGCTCCTCGTGCTCTCCGACGGCAAGGACGAGTCGAGCCGCTTCTCGTGGGAGCAGACGCTCGAGTACGCACGCCGGGCCGGCGTCGCCATCTACACCGTCGCCCTGCGCGACAAGGCGGCGCACCGCAAGCTCTCCGAGCTCGCCCGGGCGACCGGCGGCCGCAGCTTCCTGATCGAGGACACCGCGGAGCTGGCGGCGATCTACGAGGACGTCCAGCGCGAGCTGCGCTCGAAGTACCTCGTCGCCTACCAGTCGTCGAACACGTCGGACGCGAAGGACTTCCGCTCGATCGACGTGCGCGTCGCGCGGCAGGGCGCGGAGGTCAAGGCGATGCAGGGGTACTACCCGTGAGCGGCCCGTCCCCCGTCGTCCCGAGCGGACCCGCCGTCCCGAGCGGCCCATCCGCGGCCGTCCCGAGCCCCCGCTCGCGTGCGGGCGGCAGGAGGGAACTCGCCGCCGTCGTCCTCCTCGCCGCCGGTCTGGTGGTGCCGAGTGCCTGCCGGCCCGGCGCCGGACAGCCCGCCCCGGAGGCTGCCCCGGAACCACGGCCCGAGGCCGCCGCGCGACCGGTCGCGACCGAGCCGGCGGGCGACCTCCCGGCCGCCGAGCTCGCCGCCGAGGTCGAGACCTGGCGCGAGGAGCGGCTGGCCGGGCTGACCGCCGACGACGGCTGGCTCACCCTGGTCGGCCTCCACTGGCTGCCGGAGGACGAGACGACGATCGGCTCGGCCGAGGGCAGCGGCGTCCGCCTGCCGGCCTCGACGCCGGCGCGCGTCGGCACCCTGGCACGGAGCGACGGCACCGTCCGGCTCGACCTCGCCCCCGGGGTCGAGGCGACGGCCGGCGGCGAGCCGTTCGCCGGCGGCGAGCTCGCCTCGGACGCCGGCGGCGAGCCGACCGTGGTCGAGCTCGGCACCGTGAGCTTCTACGCCATCGAGCGCGGCGAGAAGGTCGGCCTGCGGGTCAAGGACACGGCGAGCGAGGCCCGTGAGGACTTCGCCGGCATCCCCTCCTACCCGGTCGACCCGCGCTGGCGGGTCGCCGCCCGCTTCGCGCCCTACGACCCGCCGCGCGACGTCGAGATCCCCGACGTCACCGGCAACGTGCAGAAGGGCCACTCGCCGGGGGCGGTGCTGTTCGAGGCCGGCGGCGAGACCCGCCGGCTCGAGGCGCTCGACGGCGGTCCCGGCGAGCTGTTTCTGATCTTCGCCGACGAGACCTCCGGCGAGGAGACCTACGGCGCCGGCCGCTACCTCTACGTGCCGGCGGCCGACGAGACCGGCCGCCTGGTCGTCGACTTCAACCGCGCCTACAACCCGCCCTGCGCCTTCACCGCCTACGCCACCTGCCCCCTGCCGCCGAAGGCCAATCGCCTGCCTTTCCCGGTCGAGGCCGGCGAGAAGCTGCCGGCGGGGATCGAGGTCCACTGACCGGCCCATCCTGCGGGCGCCCCCCGGCCGCCGCACGGTAGCGGGACGGGGTACGATGCACCCATGAGGTCCGGGCGCAGTGGGCTCGCCGCGCTGGCGCTGTCGCTGCTGGCGACGGCCGCCGCGTCCGCGGGCGCCGCCGAGCCCGATCCGCCGCCCCCCGACGACCTCCCCCCGTCCGCCGCCCGCTTCCTCGAGGAGGTCGCGCCGCTGATCACCGAGGCGGAGCGCGAGGCCTTCCTCGGCCTCGCGGCGGACTACCAGCGCCAGGCCTTCGTCGAGCAGTTCTGGCGGGTGCGCGACCCGTTCCCCGACACCGCGCGCAACGAGCTGCGCGAGCGCTGGGAGGCGCGGGCCGAGGTCGCCCGGCAGCGCTTCCCGGAGGGGCTCGCCGACGATCGCGCGCGGGTCTTCCTGGCCAACGGCGAGCCGGCGGAGACGATGCCGGGCCGCTGCGGCGCCCTGCTCGTCCCGCTCGAGCTCTGGCACTACCGCGGCAGCGACGTGATCCGCGGCGACTTCTGGGTCGTCTTCCGGCGCCGGGGGGGCGCCTACGAGCTGTGGTCGCCGACCTCGGGGCTGTCGAGCCTGACGAGCGTCGGCGCCGCCGGCGCCTCGCCGGCCGCGATCCTGCGTGCGGTCGAGCAGGACTGCGTCCGGGGCTCCCGTCTCGCCCAGGCGCTGTCGACGGCGGCCGACTGGCAGGCGATCGAGCGCAGCGGCGAGATCTACCCGCAGCCCGGCGACGAGTGGGTGCACACCTTCCTCACCTACTCGACCGAGCTGCCGGAGGCGGCCGAGCCGCTCCCCGCCGAGCTGACCGTCGGGTTCCCCGGCGTGCGCGGCGGGCGGACGGTGGTCCAGGGGGTCGTCCGGGTGCCGCGCGCCGAGGCGGAGCCGGCGCCCGAGGGCGGGGAGAGCTTCGACTACATGGTCGACGGCGAGGTGCTGCGCCGGGGCGAGCTGTTCGAGCACTTCCGCTACCGGTTCCGGCTGCCGGCCGCCGAGGTCGGCCGCGACGGGATCCCGCTCGTCTTCCAGCGCTACCTGCGGCCGGGGGCGTACCGCCTGCTGGTACGTGTCGAGGAGCTCGCGTCGGAGCGCTACTTCCGCGCCGAGCGCGACCTCGAGGTGCCGTTCGTCCGGCCCGGGGAGCGCGCCGCGGAGACGGCCCCGGCGGCGGTCGCCACGGCGCCGGTGGGCGCCGCCGACGGTGCCGCCGACGGCGCCTCCGACGGCGCCGACCCCGCCGCCGAGGCGAACCGCGCCCTCGGTGGCGGCGACCACGCGCTCCGCCTCCTGCCGTCGGCCGAGGGGCTCCAGGTCGGGGTGACGCGGGTCGAGGCCGCGACGTCCGGCGAGGGGATCGCGCGCGTCCACTTCCACCTCGACGGGCGGCCGGTGATGAGCAAGTCGCGCCCGCCCTTCAGCGTCGAGCTCGACCTCGGCGAGGCGCCCCGCAGCCACCAGGTCGTCGCGGTGGCGGTCGACGAGGCGGGCGAGGAGCTGGCGCGCGACTCGATCACGCTCAACGCCGGCCCGCACCGCTTCGCCGTCCGGCTGACCGAGCCGCAGCCCGGCCGCGCCTACGCGACGAGCCTGAGGGCGAGCGCCGAGGTCGACGTGCCCGAGGGCGACACCCTCGACCGGGTCGAGCTCTATCTCAACGACGAGCTCGTCGCCGCCCTCTATCAGCCGCCGTTCGCCCAGCCGATCCTGCTGCCGCCCGGCGACGAGGTCGCCTACGTGCGGGCGGTCGCCTTCCTCGCCGACGGCAACTCGGCCGAGGCCCTCGTGTTCGTCAACGCGCCGGAGAACCTCGAGCGGATCGACGTGCGGATGGTCGAGCTCTACACCACGGTGCTCGACCGCCGCGGCCGGCCGGTCGAGGGGCTCGGGCGCGAGGACTTCACCGTGGTCGAGGACGGCGTGCCGCAGACGATCCGCCGCTTCGAGCTGGTCCGCGACCTGCCGATCTACGCCGGCGTGCTGCTCGACACCTCGAGCTCGATGGCCGAGGAGATGGGCGAGGCCCTGGCCGCCGCCTCCCGCTTCTTCCAGACCGTGATCGAGCCGAAGGACCGCGCCGCGGTGGTCACCTTCAACCACCTGACCGAGCTCGCGGTGCGCTTCACCAACAACCCGGAGGTCCTCGCCGGCGGGCTGTCGGGGATCGGCGCGGCGGGCGGCACCGCGCTCTGGGACAGCCTGGTCTACACCCTCTACTACTTCAGCGGCGTGTCCGGGAAGCGGGCGATCGTCCTGCTCTCCGACGGCGACGACCAGGGCAGCCGCTACCGCTTCGAGGACGCGCTCGAGTACGCGCGCCGCACCGGGGTGGCGATCTACGCCATCGGCCTCGGGCCGGCGAGCTCGGAGGCGATCATCCGCACCAAGCTGATGCGGCTGGCCTCGGAGACCGGCGGGCGGAGCTTCTTCGTCCACCGCGCCCTCGAGCTCGGCGGGGTCTACGAGGTCGTCGAGGCGGAGCTGCGCACCCAGTACCTGCTCGCCTACCAGTCGACGAACGCCGGCTCCGACGACGCCTTCCGCGAGGTCACGGTCCGGGTCGCCCGGCCCGGCGCCGAGGCGAAGACCATCCGCGGCTACTACCCGTAGCCCTGACCGGCCATGAGCACCCGGCTGCAAGCGCGGATCGCACGCCAGCTCGGGCGGTCCTCGCTCTTCACTCCTTCGACGTACTGTCCAGTACGCCTCAGTCGTTCATCGCTCCGGGTCGCCCGATCTGACGCACGCTACGCGCTTTCGCTTCGGGCGCCCATGGCCGGTCAGGGCTCGTGACGCCCCGGCTCGTCCTCGCCTCGGCGTCGCCGCGCCGGCGGGAGCTGCTCGCCTCGCTCGGGCTCGAGTTCACGGTGCGGCCGGTCGACCTCGACGAGACGCCGCGGCCCGGCGAGGAGCCGTCCCGCTACGTGCTTCGGCTCGCGCGTGAGAAGGCGCGGGCGCGGGCCGAGCCCGGGGAGCTGGTGCTGGCGGCGGACACCGTCGTCGTCCTCGACGGCGAGCTCCTCGGCAAGCCGTCCGGGCCGGAGGAGGCGCGGCGCATGCTGGGGCGCATCGCCGGCCGGCGGCACACCGTCTTCACCGGGGTGGCGCTCCTCGAGCGGGGCGGCGAGGCCGGCGGCGGTGGCGACCGCGAGACGACCGAGGTCGTCGCCTCCGAGGTCGAGATCGCGCCCCTCACCGGCGAGGAGATCGACTGGTACGTCGCCACCGGCGAGCCGCTCGACAAGGCCGGCTCCTACGCGATCCAGGACCGTGGCGCACTGTTCGT
>Ga0214468_1000670_pt1 | contig 10730 bp, 12 predicted proteins | sample RVTome_9_FD_187334 | JGI IMG/M metagenome (GOLD analysis project Ga0214468, IMG submission 187334) | Soil microbial communities from uranium-contaminated site in the Upper Colorado River Basin, Wyoming, United States - RVT155D38 HiSeq ...
CCGATTTGACACTCGATTCCCGCGTTACGGGGCTAACGCTGCGGAGGGGGGTCCGTTAGTACTGGTGAGCCGGGCAACTGTGTTAGCGGCATGACCGCTAGGGCAGCCGCAGTTGCCCGGCATCGCTGTGCCCGGCGGGCCACCCGCTCGGACGGCTCAGCGGCCGGGGTCCTCGAAGTCGGGATCGACCGGTGCGGTAGGGCCAACATTACCAATGGTCGGCACTAGGATCCAGCCCATCACCGCCATTGCGGCGGCGAAGATGACGAGCAGGACGGTCCCGATAACCTCGTAGCTGACGAACCAGTACACCGCTGCGACTGCGGCGATGCCGATCGGCAGGAACATGTACTTGAGCAGCGACATGCCGCGGATCATAGAGGAAGGCGACGCGCGGCGGCCGCAGCGGCCCGCACGGCGTGAAGTTAGGCATATCTATGTATTCGAGGGTCGATCAGGCGATCCAGCCGCAGTCCGTCCGGTTCACCTCGCGCCGTTCCGCCGGGGGTCGGAGACCGACGACCGGCGGGTTGGCCTGGACGATCGGCCGGGCGGAGAGCACCTGGTCGCTCTCCGCCAGCGTGAGGCGCCGGACCGATGGATCGGTGACCGTAACTGACGGCAGGTCGGGCGCCTCTGCCGTCCTGGCTTCGGCCCGGGGATCGAGGGCCGCAGCCTCGCGAGCGGTGACGACGGTGCCGTTGGGGTAGGGGAGCCAGAGGCCGCGGAGGCGTGCGATGAAGTGCTCCGCCATGCCGGGGACGAGCATGTCCACCTGGCCGCTGCCGCTGCGCCGGTAGCCCCGTGGACGCTCGTCGGCCTGGACCCGGTCAACGAATGCGCGGCCGAGGAGCTCGCGCACGGCGACCGCCACCGCCTCTGGCGCGTCGACCGTTGATCGCCCCTCGTGGAAGGTGGCTGTGCCCACCGCCTCGAATGCGCCGCTGGCGCGGTCGGTGCGGACCAGCTCGTAGGTGATGCGGTCCTCGGTGCGCGGGTCGGTGGGGCGCTCCGTCATGGGCGGAGGATAGCAAGGCGGCCCAGAGCTCGGGCGCCGTTCGCGCAGGGCTCCGGGCCTCGCCCGGGACTCGGCTAGAATCGCCGGCAGCACCGCATGGAGGTCCCGGGTGAGCGAGATCGATCCTGCCGAGTACCGCGCCATGGTCTCCCAGCAGAGCGACGACCAGGTCGATACCTGGGCGGCCGACCTGTTCATCGACTTCGCGAAGCGGATGGGCGTCGGCACCGCGATCGCTGCCTTCTCGGCCGTGGCCGGTCTGGATCAGCGCGGCTTTCAGCGGGCGTTCATGGTTGGCGGCGGGCCGGACCACGTCATCGGCATCGACACGGCGGGCGCTCTGGCGGCACCGATCTTCGAGCTGCCGAAGGCGGTGAAGGGCCTGCGTCGGATCGACCCGGACGCGCGCGCCAAGCTCATCGACTTCCTCGTCGGCCAGCGCGAGGTCATGAGCTACACCCCCTGACCCGCCGCCCCGCAAGCAGGGGATTTGCCGGCCGGTTTCAGGCTGGCTCGCGGGTGGCCCGGATGATCGCGATCGCGTTTTCGAGCTTCAGCTTCGTGACGGTCAGGTTGCGGGCGAGGTTGTCACGGTTGGTATCTGGGATCTGCTCGATCACCTCGGGCTGGCGGAGCAGGTCGACGAGCTCCTCGATCGCATCGGCCAGCTTGGCGCGGTTCGTCATGAGGGCGTCGTCCGCAGCGTGTGCCGCCTTGGCCACCGCCACCTCGCCGGCCACCGTCCGGCCGCGCCGCCGCGGCGCGCCGCCGTTCGCCTCATCGCCGCCGTCACTGCCGGTGAGAGCCCGCAGCTTCACGAGGGTCAGCTCGCCGGCCGCCACCTTCTTCGCCAATCGCCGACGAGTCCGCTCGTCGCCGATCTTCATGAGCTCGTACGCGTGGCTGATGGTGTCTTTGCGCACGGACACCAGCTCGCGAATCTCCGGCGGCGCATCGGCCAGGCGCATGCGGTTCTCGACGTAGCCCTTGTCCTTGCCGATCTTCTGCGCCAGCTGGCGCACCGAATAGCCGAGGTCCAGCATCTTTCGGAACATCGCCGCCTCTTCGAGCGGGGAGACGTCCTCGCGCTGGAGGTTCTCGATGATCGAGACCTCGAGCGCGGTCTGCTCGTCGAACTCGACGACGATGGCCGGGATCGTCTCGCGCTTCGCCAGGCGTGACGCGCGCCAGCGACGCTCGCCGGCGATGAGCTCGAACTGCGAGCCCACCGGGCGCACGAGGATCGGCTGAAGGACGCCATGCTCGCGGATCGAGTCGGCGAGCTCGGTGAGCGAATCCTCCTCGTAGGAGAGGCGGGGCTGTGCAGGATTCGGCAGGATCTTGTCCAGCGCCACCTCGCGAATGGTCGCCCGCGTCGCGCGAGACTCAATCAGCGAGACGATCCCCGGCCCGAGGTCGGTCTGCTGCGCCTCGTCGAAGAGGCGATGGATGTTCTCCCTGAAGGCGGGACGCTTGCTAGCCAAGCTCCACCACCTCGCGCGCCAGCTCGCGGAACGCGCGCGCGGCCGCGGAGTTCGTCGCGTACTCGGTCACCGGCTTCCCGGTCAGCGGGGCCTCCCCCAGCTTCACGGTCTGCTTGATCATGGTGTTGAAGACCCGATGGTCCCCGAGCTCGCGCAGGTTCTCGAGCATCTCGCGGGCGAGGACGGTACGTCCGTCGAAGAACGTGGCCAGCAGCCCGAGGATCTCGAGGTCATGGTTCAGCTTCAGCTTGATGGTGTTGATGACCTTGATGAGCGCGGTGAGGCCCTTGATCGCGTAGTACTGGGTCTGGACCGGGATGATGACGCGCGAGCTGGCGACCAGCGCGTTGATGGTCAGCAGCCCGAGCGTCGGCGGGCAGTCGATGATGACGACGTCGAACTGGCGCTCCACCCACCCGTCGAGCGCATCGCGGAATACCATCTCGCGGCCGATGGCGGTGAACAGTTCCACCTCCGTGGACGCCAGCTCGAGGGTTGCCGGCGCGACGGAAAGCCCAGCCATCTCCGTCGGACGCACGATCTCATCGAGCGGAACACGATCCTCGGCCAGGACGTTCGCCATCGAGCGGTGCACGTCAGACAGGCTGATGCCGAGGCCGACCGTCAGGTTGGCCTGCGGATCCATGTCGATGCAGAGCACGCGGTAGCCCAGCTCGGCGAGCGCGCCACCCAGGTTGATGGAGGTCGTCGTTTTCCCGACGCCGCCCTTCTGGTTTGCGATGGAGATCACTTTCGTCAACGCAGGTCACCTGTTGTGCGGCTCGGGGAGGAGGGTTGTCGCCGGACGCTGGCGGCCCGGCGATGATACCGGCCGACCCGCGACGGGGTCATCCGAGTTATCCACAACGTGCCGCAATGTCGATGTCTTTGTGCAAAGACGAGCCGATATACTCGAAGTTGTCCACCAACCTCCCCGGGGCCCATAGCTCAGTGGTCAGAGCATCCGGCTCATAACCGGCTGGTCGCAGGTTCGATCCCTGCTGGGCCCACCACACGAGGAGAAGCCCGTTGTCGACCTCGGACAAGCTGGCGCGTCTGGCGGAGATGCGGGCGCAGGCCCTCACCGGCGGGGGAGAGCGGCGCGTCGCGCAACAGCACGACCGTGGCAAGCTCACCGCGCGCGAGCGGCTCGAGCTGCTGGTCGACGAGGGCAGCTTCGTGGAGCTCGACGAGTTCGTCACCCATCGGGCCACCGACTTCGGTCTCGCCGAGGAGCTCTACCTCGGCGACGGCGTGGTTACCGGCTACGGCGCGATCGACGGGCGGAAGGTGTTCGTCTACGCGCAGGACTTCACGGTCTTCGGCGGCTCCCTGTCCGAGGCCCACGCCGAGAAGATCGTGAAGGTCATGGACCTCGCCGTCGAGAACGGCGCGCCGATCATCGGGCTGTCGGATTCCGGTGGCGCGCGTATCCAGGAAGGGGTCGTGTCGCTCGGCGGCTACGCCGACATCTTCCTGCGCAACACCCTGGCATCCGGGGTCGTCCCGCAGCTGTCGCTGGTGATGGGGCCCTGCGCCGGTGGCGCGGTCTATTCGCCGGCCATCACCGACTTCACGATCATGGTCGACGGGACCAGCTACATGTTCGTCACCGGGCCGAACGTGGTGAAGGCGGTCACCCACGAGGAGATCGACTTCGAGGGGCTTGGCGGCGCGCGCGTCCACAACGAGACGAGCGGCGTCGCCCAGTTCCTGTCCGATGGCGAGCCGCAGGCACTCGACCTCGCCAGGACGCTGCTCGGCTACTGGCCCGGCAACAATGTCGACCCGCCGCCGCGGATGGGGGAATGGGCCGAGCCGGCAATCGGGGGCGACGAGCTGGACGCACTCGTCCCGGACTCGCCGCAGCGGTCGTACGACATGCATCGGGCCATCGCCGGCATCATCGACGCCGGCTCGTTCACCGAGGTGAGCGAGCATTTCGCGCGGAACATCATCTGCGGCTTTGCCCGCATCGAGGGCCGGCCGGTGGGGATCGTGGCGCAGCAGCCGGAGGTCCTCGCCGGAGTCCTGGACATCGACTCCGCGGACAAGGCGGCACGCTTCGTCCGCTTCTGCGACTGCTTCAACATCCCGCTCGTCACGCTGGTCGACGTGCCCGGCTTCCTGCCCGGCGTCGACCAGGAGCACCGCGGCATCATCCGACATGGGGCGAAGCTGCTCTACGCCTACAGCGAAGCGACGGTGCCGAAGCTGACGGTCATCACCCGCAAGGCGTACGGCGGCGCCTACGACGTCATGAGCAGCAAGCACGTCCGCGGCGACCTGAACTTTGCGTGGCCGACCGCCGAGATCGCGGTGATGGGCGTCGAGGGCGCGGTGAACATCATCTTCCGCGATCGCATCGAGGCGGCCGAAGACCCGGAGTCTGAACGCGCCCGCCTGGTGGCCGAGTACGAGGAGCGTTTCGCGAACCCGTACGTCGCCGCGGCGCGCGGCTACGTCGACGCGGTGATCCTGCCGTCGGAGACCCGCGCCCGACTGGCGAGCGGGCTCGCGATGCTGGAGGGCAAGCGGCAGTCGCTGCCGCCGAAGAAGCACGGCAACATCCCGCTGTAGGCCGGTGTCCGTGCGCAAAGACAGGCGGCCCGCGGCCCGCATCGGCAAGGTCCTCGTCGCGAACCGCGGCGAGATCGCGATCCGTGTCATGCGCGCCTGTCGCGAGCTGGGCATCCGGAGTATCGCGGTCTACTCGGACGCCGATGCCAATGCGCCCCACGTCGAGTCCGCGGACGAGGCGCAGCGCATCGGTCCGGCGCCGGCGACTGAGTCGTACCTGCACATCCCCAACCTGCTGGAGGCAGCCCGCGTCTCCGGCGCCGATGCGGTGCACCCCGGCTACGGCTTCCTCTCCGAGAGTGCGGCGTTCGCCGAGGCGGTCGAGGCGGCGGGCCTGGTCTGGATCGGACCGCCGCCGGCGACCCAGCGGGCGCTCGGCAACAAGCTCGCCGCGCGCCGCGCGGTCGTCGACGCGGGCGTCCCGGTGGTGCCCGGCCTCATGGTCCCGCTCGAGGACGGGGACGTGCCGGACCTCGCCGAGATCGGGCTGCCGGCCATGCTGAAGGCCGCCGCCGGCGGCGGCGGGCGCGGGATGCGCCGCATCGAGGCGGGAAATGAGCTGCCCGCCGCGCTGGCCGCGGCACGGCGTGAGGCGCTGGCGGCCTTCGCGGACGGGACGGTCTACCTCGAGCGGCTGGTCAGCCCGGCCCGTCACGTCGAGGTCCAGCTCCTCGGCGACCGGCAGGGCAACCTCGCCTGCCTCGGGGAGCGGGACTGCAGCGTGCAGCGCCGACACCAGAAGCTCGTCGAGGAGTCGCCCTCGCCGGCCGTGACGCCGGCGATCCGCGAGGCGCTGTACGACTCCGCCCGCCGCGTGGCGGGGACGGTGGCCTTCGACAACGCGGCCACCGTCGAGTTCCTGCTCGATGCCGAGGGCAGGCACTTCTTCCTCGAGATGAACACCCGTCTCCAGGTGGAGCATGGCGTGACCGAGCTGGTCACCGGGCTCGACCTCGTCGCCTGGCAGATCCGGATCGCCCAAGGGGAGCGGCTTCCCGCCGAGGTGCTCGAGCCAGCGCTGCGCGGCAACGCGGTAGAGGTACGGATATACGCCGAGGATCCGTGGGATGGCTTCCGGCCGCGTGCCGGCCGGGTGACGACCTGGCGCGAGCCGGCCGGCCCGGGCATTCGCGTGGACGCCGCCGTGCGCCCCGGCCTGGAGCTCACGCCGGAGTACGACCCGCTCCTCGGCAAGCTCATGGTCCACGCCGTCGACCGGCCAGCCATGGTGGCCCGCCTGCGGCGGGCGCTGGACGAGACGCTCATCGGCGGGCTGCAGACGGACCTCGGCTTCCACCGCTGGCTCGTTGACCAGCCGGGATTCGCGACTGGCGAGTACGACACCGACCTGGTGGCCAGCGTGTGGGGCAATGGTCCGGAGCTGGTGTCGGGGCTGGCGGACCTGGCCGCCACCGCCGCTGCCGAAGCCCGCGCCGCCCAGCCACCACCCCGGGCCAAGGCTGGCGGCGATCCACCAGGCTCCGCCTGGGCGGCCCGCGCCCGCGCCGAGGCGTTGCGCCAATGACCCCGTCGTACCGCGTCACCGTCAGCGACCGCGAGGTCGCCCTGCCCACCGGCTGGGAGCTGACCTGGCTCGACCGCGCGGCCGGCGTGGCGCGCGTGGCCCGTGGCGAGGAAGCCCATATCGTCGTCGTCGAGGGATCCGGCACGGAGTGGCACGTGACGATCGCCGGGCGGCGGGTCCCGGTCACGGTTCGCACCCGGCGCGAACAGCGCCTCGCCGAGGCTGAGGTGGCCTCCCGTCAGCGCGGCGGGCCGATCGACGTCCGTGCCAGCCTGCCCGGCCTCGTCGTGGCGTTGGGCGCGGCAGAGGGCGACGAGGTGGAGGAGGGCCACCCGCTGCTCACGATCGAGGCCATGAAGATGCAGAACGAGGTCCGCGCCCCGCACGGCGGCCGGGTAGTGCACGTCGCGGTGGCGGCCGGGCAGACGGTGGCGACCGGCGCCCTGCTCCTCAGGCTCGAGTAGGCACCCCGCTACAATCGGGCGCGATGAGCGACCCCGAGCGCACCGCGCAGCCACGCCATCGGTCCAGCTCGGGATTCGAGGTCAAGGTCGTCTACCGGCCCGATGACCTGGCCGGCTTCGACTCCGCCGATCGGCTCGGCGAGCCCGGCGCCTATCCGTACACCCGTGGCGTGCGGCCGGACGGCTACCGTGGCCGCCTGTGGACGATGCGCCAGTACGCGGGCTTCGGGTCCGCGGCCGAGACCAACCGTCGCTTCCATTACCTGCTCGAGCGCGGCCAGACGGGGCTGTCGGTCGCCTTCGACCTGCCGACCCAGATGGGCTACGACTCGGATGCGCCACAGGCGGTGGGGGAGGTGGGCCGGGTGGGGGTGCCGATCGACACGGTCGAGGACATGGCCGCCCTGCTGGATGGGATCGACCTCGCCGCGGTGAGCACCAGCATGACGATCAATGCCACCGCCGCCATCCTGCTCGCGCTGTACGAGGCGGTGGCGCGGCGCCAGGGAGTGGAGCCAGCGCGCCTGCGCGGCACGATCCAGAACGACATCCTCAAGGAGTACATCGCCCGCGGGACGTACATCTTCCCGCCCGAGCCGTCGATGCGGCTGGTGACCGATACCTTCGCCTATTGCCGCGCCGAGCTGCCGGCCTGGAACACGATCAGCATCAGCGGCTACCACATGCGCGAGGCGGGGGCCACGGCGGTCCAGGAGGTCGCGTTCACCGTCGCGAACGCGATCGCCTACGCCGATGCCGCCCTCGCCGCCGGCCTGGCCTTCGACGAGTTCGCCCCGCGCCTCTCGTTCTTCTTCGCCGCCCACAACGACCTGCTCGAGGAGGTCGCGAAGTTCCGCGTCGCCCGTCGCGTGTGGGCGCGGGTGGCCCGCGACCGCTTCGGCGCCCGCGACGACCGATCGATGGCGATGCGCTTCCATGTCCAGACCGGCGGCTCCACGCTCACCGCCCAGCAGCCGGAGAATAACGTCGTGCGCACCACGGTCCAGGCGCTGGCAGCCGTCCTCGGCGGGGCGCAGTCACTGCACACCAACGCGCTCGACGAGGCGCTCGGCCTCCCCACCCCGGCCAGCGCCCGGGTGGCCCTTCGAACACAACAAGTGTTGGCTCACGAGTCCGGGGTGGCGGCCAGCGTCGACCCGCTCGCCGGGGCGTACCAGGTCGAAAGCCTTACGAACGAGCTCGAGGACCGGATCTGGGCCGAGCTCGAGGCGATCGACTCTCGCGGCGGAACACTCGCCGCGCTGGCCGATGGCTACCAACAGGGGGAGATCGGCGAAGCGGCGTACGTGTTTCAGCGGGAGGTGGAGGCCGGGGAGCGGATCGTGGTGGGCCTGAACGCCTTCGCGGAGGGCGGCGATGAGCAGCGGCCGGAGCCGCAGGCCATCGACCCCGACGAGGAGCGCCACCAGGTCGAGCGCACGCGGGCGGTGCGTGCCGCGCGGGACGCGGATGCCGCGGCATCGGCCCTCGATCGGCTGGGGGATGCCGCGCACGGGACGGAGAACCTGCTGCCACGCATCCGGGTGGCGGTCGAGGCTGGCGTCACCCTCGGCGAGATCAGCGATGCGCTCCGCGATGCCTGGGGGGAGTACCGACCGTGAGCACCGGGGCCATCCACCACGTCGCCGTCGTGGTGCGCTCGATCGAGGCGGCGTTGCCGCGCTACGAGGCGCTCTTCGGCTGGCGGCCGGAGGCGCCGCCGTTCGAGTTCAGCAGCCAGCGCGTCCGCCTTTGCTTCCTGCCCACCGGCCCGGAGCCGGCGGCGCGGATCGAGCTCGTGGAGCCGACCGACGACGAGAGCGGCGTGGCCCGCTTCCTCGCGGCCCGGGGCGAGGGACTCCACCACGTCTGCCTGCTGAGCGACGACCTGCCCGCCGACCTCGCCACGCTGGCCGGCGCCGAAGCCGAGCTCATCGACCGCGAGCCGCGCGCCGGGGCGCACGGAGAGGTGGCGTTCGTCCACCCCCGGACGCTGAACGGCGTCCTCTGGGAGCTCCTCCACCCCGAGGACGCGGCGAGCGGCTGACGGACCGCTGCCCGCCAGCCGGATCGCCACCCGGGAGGATCTATTCCTCGATCGGCTCGCCGTCGGCGCCGAATACCCACCACACGTCGCCGACGCCCTGGCCGTTGGTGTCGCCCGCCGCACTGTCGCCGGCGAAGTAGTAGGCCGGGAAGCCGTTCACGGTGAGCATCGTCGTACCGTCGGTCGCCTCGGCGGTGCCGAGCTCGGCGTCGACGCCGTCACCGGCGGTCGGCGTGCCCTCGGCCGGCACCGGCGGCCAGTTCGCCAGGCAGTCCCCGGCGCAGGTGCTCGTGCCCTCGCTGTCGTTGGCGAAGTAGTAGATCGTGTTGCCGTCGGCGTCGGTGAGGATCTCCCCGAGGTCGGAGCTGGCGACGAGGACGGTCGCGGCTTCCGGCGCCATCGACTCGGCCATCGACTCGGCTGGCTCGGAGGCGGCCATCGACTCGGCCGCGGAGGTGGCGGCCGACTCGCTCGGCGCCACGCTCGTTCCCGCATCGGTGCAGGCGGCGAGGAGGAGGACGGCGGATAAGGCGGTGCCGGCCATGGTGAACCGGGACGGCCGTCGAAGGGACGCGGGTACGAGTGCCATGCTGGCCCCCTGGGTGCGGATTTCGGGTGACACCCGAAGTACGCACCCGGTTACGCCGCGGCTGCCTGCCGGCCCGCGGCCGTCAGCCGACGCCGGCGTCGCGCAGCAGCTGCGGGATCTGCGACGGGGAGTCGGCGACCCGGATGCCGGCCGCCTCGAGCGCCAGGCGCTTCGACTCGGCCGTGCCGGCGCCGCCGGAGATGATCGCTCCCGCGTGGCCCATGCGCCGGCCGGGCGGCGCGGTGCGTCCTGCGATGAAGGCGGCCATCGGCTTGCGCACCTCGCGCGCACAGAACTCCGCCGCGCGCTCCTCCTCCTCGCCGCCGATCTCGCCGATCATCACGATCGCCTCCGTCGCCGGGTCCCGATTCAACAGGTCGAGCACGTCGGTGAAGCTCGTCCCCACGATCGGGTCGCCGCCGATGCCGACGCAGGTCGTCTGACCCAGCCCGGCATCGGTCATGGCCTGCACCACCTCGTAGGTGAGCGTGCCGGAGCGAGAGACGAGGCCCACCGGGCCCGGCCGATGGATGTTGCCGGGGATGATGCCCACCTTCGCCTCGCCCACGCTGGTGAGGCCCGGGCAGTTCGGACCGATGAGCCGCACGCCCTCGGCCCGCAGCACGTGATGGACGCGGAGCATGTCGAGGGCCGGGATGCCCTCGGTGATGCAGATGACGAGCGACATGCCGGCCGCGGCCGCCTCGAGCATGGCGTCGGGCGCGGCCGCCGCCGGGACGAAGATGCAGGACGCGTTGGCGCCGGTCTCGCGCACCGCATCGATCACCGTGTCGTACACCGGCACGCGGCCGTCGAGGGCCGACTGGCCGCCCTTCCCGGGCGTGACCCCGGCCACGATGTTCGTGCCGTACTCGAGCATGGCGGTCGAGTGGAACTCGCCCTCGCGCCCGGTGATGCCCTGGACCAGGAGCCGCGTGTCGCGGTTGACGAGGATGCTCACGAGCCGGCTCCCTTCGCGGCGGCCACGGATTTCGCGGCGGCGTCGTCGAGCGAGGTGGCGGT
>Ga0214468_1000671_pt1 | contig 10718 bp, 12 predicted proteins | sample RVTome_9_FD_187334 | JGI IMG/M metagenome (GOLD analysis project Ga0214468, IMG submission 187334) | Soil microbial communities from uranium-contaminated site in the Upper Colorado River Basin, Wyoming, United States - RVT155D38 HiSeq ...
GAGAGAGAGGTGGCAATCGCCGCCGCGGTGGAGGGGGCTATGTCACTAGTCGATCCGCGCGGGGTTTCCCGCCAGATGGAAGAAGCAGTGTTGCATCGGGCGCGCCGACAAGGCGGGTCGCTCTTGGCTCGGATACTCACCGTCTTGTCTCTGGTCACCGGGCGGAATCGGCGCAAGGCAGATCCTGGGGCCTATCTTCTCGAATGGCGACGGCGGGGGAGCCTGGGCCACATCCTCAATCCCGTCCGCTCTGCCCTGGTCAAGGCGGCGGGGGCGGTTCCGGCCGCCACCCGGCCGGCCGTCCTGGACAGTCTCGGGGCCAACAACGCCGAGACCGACTTGACCAGGGCTCTCGACCGTTCGACTCGTCAAGTCGCCGGAGAACTGACCGTCCCCCGCTCCATCCTCTGGCCTCTGATCGGTTTCGTGCAATTGCTGTCGGGGGCGGTGCTCATGTTTGGCATCGCCTGGTATCTCATCGTCATCTTCGGACCGGGTCAACTCCCGGTCGCCACCATCGACGTTCCCTATCTGGGCCCGGTTCCGACGCCCCTCCTCCTCATTGCCGCCTCCCTCGCCCTCAGTCTCACTCTCGGGTTCGTGCTGACCGTCCATGCGAGATGGATCGGCCGGCGGGCAGGGCGCGAGGTGGCGACCCGGGTGGGAGATGCGGTCTCCCGGTCGATCACGACCGTCGGCTTCGGTGGTCTCGATACGGTCGAAGCGACCCGTCGCCAACTCGCCTCATTGGCCGATTAGGCGAGAGCCCTCCGGCACACCCGAACGGCTAGATGCGGTTGCCGTGTCGATCGGTGGGCAGGGTATGGGGAGGGGCTGAGGGCCGATATGACCCGGCTTCGATGGCGGAGTCGATTGCAGCCATCTCTGCGAGGGAGGTTGAAGCCAGCTCGCGGATGAGGGCGTCCTCAGCGCGGGCCCAGGTGTCGTGAACGGGACATGTTGCCTCCCAATCACAGGGACCATCACGTAGAACGCAATGGTCGAACGTGGCGGGTCCCTCGGCGGCTTCCACGATGTCGAGGAGGCTGATGTCGCCGGGGTCCCGAGCGAGGCGATAGCCCCCGTTCGGCCCGTGGGTGGCTATCAGCAATCCCTCCGCCACCAGTCCCGCCAGGATCAGTGTCAAGGTCTTGTACGGGATGTGCATCTCGGTGGAGATCTGACGGGCTTGACGCAGACCGGTCCCGTATTGACGTCCGACCGAGATCATGGCTCTGACCGCGTAGTCACCTTTTCGCTTGAGGCTGAGTTGCATTCCGATGCTCCTCACACAACCTACCTCATATTACTCGGATCGAAAAGAATTCCGCCCCCGATTTAGAACTCCAAATCTGTGATAGAGTATGTAGCACACAGCAGCTATATGAGGAGGACTCATGATTACAACTGCAATACGCCATTCAGTGACCGACTACGGAAAGTGGAAGACCGTGTACGACACGTACCGTCCCACATCCGAGGGAGCGAAGTTCGCAAGAGTGAATCGCTCGGTCGAGGATCCCAACATGGTGACCGTTGTCGCCGGTTTCGATACCCTCGAGTTGGCACAGGCATTCCTCGACAACCCGAACCTCAAGACCAAGATGACCGAAGCCGGCATCGTTGGTTCCCCGAGGATCGAGATCAACGAAGAGGTCGAGTCGGTCTAGTCCGCATCCCCGGAGCCTGACAAGGGCCTTGGGAAATACGACAGACGTCTGTCAAGACATCTGAATGACTGAGGCCCCCTGGAGGACATTCCGACGGGGGGCTTCTTCGTGGCACTGGATCCTGGGATGCGGACCCCGGCCTGTTCCGAGCGCTCGAGCGATTTCGGTTCTCCACGCTAGGAGCGAACTGCGGGCATGGTTGTGCCTGAAGCCACTCTCTCAAGGCGTAGCAAGGGCCTCATCGTCTGGGGACTGCCGTGATGAGAGAAGCACTGTGTTTCCATCAGGGTCTGCAATGAATGCGAACCACATGCCGAAGCCGTTGTCATAGGGCTCGTCGATCAACTCGTGACCCGCTTCTACCAACTCGTCGAGCAGGGAGCGGAGGTCGGCCAATGAATCGAAGTAGAACTCGAGGAGCCATGGGTATGCCCGTCCCTCGAACCCCGGGTGCCAATGTGAAGGCCGCCCATCGAGAAAGAAAGTCAAAGCCGGAGTCTTTGCTTCTCGGTGTGTGCCCGCAGCGTCCTCGAAGTCGAGCCCGAGCCGACGATAGAAGTCATGAGAACGCTCCAGGTCATTGGTGATGAGCCCGACCATGTAGAGCCTGGGTTTCGGTGCCATTACGACTAGCAAACTATCTGTACAGACCAGAGTTCGCTGTGACTGAGGCAACTACGTCTTGGCGGGTCCGTCGAAGAGGGCATCCCCGACCTCGGACGGTCGGAGTCACCGCGGCCACGAACCGGACGGCTGGCAGCAGAGTTCTGTCTAGCGTGATTCTCGATGCTCGTTGCCACAGAGACGCGCCGTTCGAACCCTCCTCGACCTCGGTTCGCCCGAATTCGATCGGTCGCAGGGGCGATAGCTCTAATCGCGGTGAGTGGATCCTTGATAGCCACCCAGGGACGGTTTCTCGTTCACCGAGCATCCTTTGAGCTTGTTGATGCTCGGCGACCTCGGTTGGGTCCAAAGGACCAACCTGATCCTCACCGGCTTGATGGTCATCGCAGCGGCCATTGGATTTCAGCGCGCCATGAAACCGGACAGAGCGGCGGCGAGGACCGGCATCGCACTCGGTATCTATGGATTGGCTCTCATCGGTTCTGGCATCTTTCCTCCGGACCCCGTCGAAGGGTTCCCAGAGGCGAGTTCCACAGCCGAAGCCACCATCAGCGGAGTGATGCACCTCGCCTTCGGTGGCGTCGGCTTCATCGCACTGGCCATCGCTGCCTTCTCGATGGTCGGCTGGTTTCGGGATCACGACGACGAGTCACCGGCAAGAGGCGCCCGATTGGCTGGATTCGTCATCCTCATCGGATTTCTCGTCGGTGCTGCGCTGGCATCCGACACCGTCGGCGTGATCCTCCTCTGGATCGCGGTCTTGACGGGTTGGGTGTGGCTGGCCTTCACCTCGCGCCGTGTCTACCGGGTCGTCCCCCACCCTGACATCCATTTGCGCCAATCGACAGCAAGAGATTCCCGATCGGCTCACGGACGGTGATCAACTCCGAGAACGCGTCGACGAATTCTCTCAGATCGTTGGTTTCAGCGCTTCGTCATCCACGTTCGAGGCACTGCCGGATCGCGAAGATCATGCCGTCGCGAGCGGCCGTCTGAGTCCGTTCTGTGCGGATTCGTAGACCTCCTGGCCCGACAGGCTCGACCGCGAACCGGCCCTCAGGACGATCTCGTGTCGGCCTACCGTATCGATCCAGGAACGCACCAGTAGGCCGAGGAGCGAAGACATGGGCAGTGTCGTGAGTGATATCTCGATTTCGATGGACGGCTACGCCGCCGGGCCCGATCAGACACGCGCCAACCCATTCGGCACCATCGAGCACAACCGCCTCCACGACTGGATGTTCGAGACTCCGGAGGAGAACCAGCCCGAGGTGAGCGCCATCCTCGACGCGGGCGCCTTCATCATGGGACGCAACATGTTCGGGCCTGACCGTGGCGAGTGGGACCTCGAATGGAAGGGATGGTGGGGCGACGAGCCGCCATATCACCACCCTGTCTTCGTCCTCGCCCACCGGGGACGGGACGATCTGCCGATGGTGGGTGGCACCACCTTCCACTTCGTCACCGACGGCATCCACGTCGCATTGGAGCGGGCTAGGGCCGCCGCAGGTGACCGCAATGTGGCGATCGCCGGTGGCGCCGGCACCATCAACCAATACCTCGCCGCCGGGCTCATCGACGAGCTGCGGCTACACGTCACCCCGTCCATAATCGGAAATGGCGAGCGTCTGTTCCACGGAGTGCCGTCGATGGCGTTCGAACAGGTGTCGGCCAGGGCTGCATCACTGGTGACCCACCTCGTCTATCGGCCGGTGCGTTGACGAGAGCGACGAACCGTGGCAACACGCTCCTGAAACACGACCGGCGCCGAGAGCGCCGTCACCCCTCCGAGCGACCGCTGGCTTGTTCGGCATCCCTGGGAGCGACGCGGCGCAACGAGAGGTAGGCCGGCACAGCTACGACGATTGCGATGACGGCGCTCACCGCCGCGGTCACCCTGAGGCCAGAGGTGAAAGCGGCCTGGGCAGCTGTCAACACCGCATCACCGACCTCCGCCGGAAGCCGCGTCGCTGCGGTGGTCGCTCCCCCGAGGGTGTCTAGAGCCGCACGAGCCGCGTCTCCAGGCAAATCCCCGGGGAGCCGATCTCCCAACGCCGATCGATAGATTGCAGTCCCCAGGCTGCCCAGGATCGCCAAGCCGAGCGCGCCGCCGAGCTCGGCGCCCGTCTCGGAGATGCCGGAGGCCGCGCCCGCCTTCTCGGGTGGTGCCGAGCCCACGACGAGCTCGGTCGTCAGGTTGAACACAGGAGCCAGGGCGACCGCGATCAGGATCGAGGCAGCGACGACGACACCCAGCTCCCCCCAGATGCCCACCTGAGCCAGTAGACCAAGACCGGCTGCGGCGATTGCCATGCCGGAAGCTATGACGAAACCCGGCCTCAGCCGATGGATGAACCTCGGGGCGACCGTGGAGCCGAGAACGAATCCCGCCGCCGAAGGCAGGGACCACAGACCCGCCTCCAACGGCGACAGGCCGAGCACCAACTGCAGATACTGCGCCACGAACAAGAAGTAGCCAACGGCGATGAAGATCGAGATGACGTTGGTGACCAGAGCCACGTTGAAGACCCGCAGCTTGAACATGGCGAGATCGACGAGTGGGTTCGCCAGACGCCGTTGCCGTCGGACGAAGGCGACGCCGGCAACAAGCCCTATCGCCACACCCGCCAAGGGCACGGGCCCGAAGCCGTCCTGAGTCAGGTCCTTGAGGGCAAAGATGACAGCGAGCAGCGCGAGGAGGGACAGTCCGGCACTGGGGATGTCGAGGCGGCGGGCGTCGGGGTCCTTGTACTCGGGAAGGATCCTCGGGCCGAGAATGACCAGCGCGGCCATCACCGGGAGGGCCAGCAGGAACACCGATCCCCACCAGTAACGCTCGAGGAGGATTCCACCGAAGACCGGTCCCACCGCGGACCCAGCCGAGAAGGCGGCAATCCACCACCCGACAGCGATCGACCGTTGCTTGGGGTCCTGGAACATGACGAAGATCAGCGACAGGGTCGACGGAGCCAAAGTGGCCCCAGCAACACCCATGAGCGCCCGGCTCGTGATCAGCATGCCCGAACTCGTCGAGAACGCCGCCAGGACCGACACGGCGGCGAACGCGATTGCACCGATCAGGAGCAGCCGACGTCTCCCGATGCGGTCTCCGAGCGTCCCCATGGTGATCAGCGAGCCGGCGACGATGAAGCCGTAGATGTCGATGATCCACAGAAGCTGGGCGCTCGTGGGCTCGAGGTCTGCGCTCATCTTGGGCACGGCCAGGTGGAGCACCGTTAGGTCCATCACGTAGACGAGACATGCCAGGGCGAGCACGGCGAGTCCCAACCACTCGCGTCTTCCGGCGAGCTTGGGTGCTCTCTGTTCGAGGCTGTCTGTCTGCATGAGTGGTCTCCTGGCCTGATTTCAAGGTACGACGACCGATGCGGGAGAAACTCATCGGCGTCGCTCGACTTCAATACGAACGGGACTCCCCGGATTCGACACCGATGAGTTCACGGGAGCCAGATCGTCATACAGGGACGACCAACCGGGCGAGCCCGGCACCCTAGTGAGATGGAGACGACATGCCCACCGAATTATCTGATCTCGACATTGCGATCCCCGGGTCTGTGTTCGACGACTTGGGCTGCCGGAGAGGATCTGACCGTCTCGACCCACAGCGTGTCGCCGGCAGCCGCTGCACCCGTTTTCGGTTCACTATTGTCTGGGAATGGCTCGACGGGGAGCGCCCGAAGTGGTTCCGGTGCTCTCGCCTGGAAAGCATCGGAACCCCCGTAAGGGGGCGTGCTTCATGGAGTACGCCTCGCTGCTCGCCGGCGAGCGCTGGAGCGACCACCCTCGATGCACTCACCCTCTCCTGGCCGCAGTCGCCCGGCATGTCAACGACCACACTTCACACCGGGGCCGATCCAACCTGGCCGGGTTGATCCCCTCGGTCATCGGAGTCACCGGAGATGACCCCCGTGTCGACGCGGCGATCGCGATTCGGTGCGCCGCTACCGCCATTCCGGTCGTCGCGGAGTATCGACAGCGTGCTCTGGCGGTGAGTCTCCTCACCGCGCAGCGGTTCGTTGCGGACATGCACCTGAGAAGCCCGTCGAATGACGACGCCGAGCTCTCGGGTCGAGCACAGGCCGGCTTGGACCGGGTGGCCCGTGCAGCACGGTGGGCGGAAACGTTCGCGGCCGGACATGCCATGACCCCCGAGGCGTTCCGTCGCCGGTCTGCGCCCGCCACCGTTCGCGTCTCCGTCATTGGGATCGCCGAGGCCGCGATCCCCGACCCCGACTCCCTGTTGCACGAGCTGTTCACAACGGTGATCAGGGACTGCACCGACAGACTCGGTTGCGATTCCCCGGCGCCGACACGGCTCACGCCCGCCGGCCTCATCCGCTGAATCGTTCTGGTTCGGGCTGCGGTCGCGTCAGGTCTCGAGAGCCGATGCTCGAACCGGGCCGATCGGGCCGCGATCAACGCCAGAGCGGGCCGTCAACGGAGAATTGGAGGGGTTCGCCCCAGTGGTCGTGATGGGAGACTTCCTCTGCCGAGGCCCTCTCGGCGACACCCCATCGACCCAGTGGGTATCCGAAGGAGACCGCAGCGGCCAGTTGCCAGCCCTTGTCCGTGGGGACACCCACCACGTCGAAGACTTCGTTGCTGCGGAAAGCGCCGAGGATCGTCGTGAGACAGGTGCCCACGCCTTCGCCACGCGCCGCCAGCATCGCGTTCCAAACGGCCGGGTAGATGGAGGCACCGCTCGGGTCATTTCGTGTGAAGAAGAGGATCCAAACCGGCACCTGCTCGAAGTTCTCCGCCAGCCAGTCCGAGGAACGCATCACCCTCAGGGCAGACTGATCTCCTCGCTCCTCGGCAACCTCGCGGCGACCGGCGTAGACCGTCTCCTGAAGCTGGCGATAGGCCTCGCGGTAGAGGGGCCCGAGTCTCCCCCGCACTTCTTCGCCCGTGACGACGAGCATGCGCCAATTCTGGGCGTTACCCCCCGAAGGCGCCCGTATGGCCGCGTCGAGGATGCGCGCCAGAACACCCTCGGGAATCGGGTCGGGCTTGACCCTGCGCATGGCACGGGTGGTGTAGAGAGCTTCGCGAAGGTCCATTCGCGCAGCCTACGTCTCGTCGGAGCGACACGTCCCCCGGGTTTCATGCCTCGGATGCGTGGGGCCGGCGCCCTCCATCGCGCCGGCCCATGCAACCGTCCTAGTAGTCGTAGTCGGGCGGTGCGGTCTCGTCGGTAGTGCCGGCGGCCGCAGCCTCGATCATGTTGCCGTCGGCATCCACCACGAACCAGACGTCGTTTACGCCCTGACCATTGGTGTCTCCCGGCTCGGCATCGGGGGTGAACAGGTACAGCGGCATCCCGTTGATGGTGAGTTGCTCGGTCCCATCGGTCCTCTCGGTGGAGCCAAACATCGCAGCATCGAGATCAGAGCTGATCGGTGTGTCTGCCGGCACCGGTGGCCACGTGGCGGCACAGTCGTCGTAGCAGGCGCTCTCTCCACCGGTGTCGACGGTGAAGATGTAGAGGGTGAACCCGTCGGGATCGACGAGGACCGACCCGAGGTCGGTGTCGGCGGCGTGAACGCCATCCATCATCTCGGCGGCGCTGGTTGCGGTGCCGTCGTCGGGCGCCGTCGTGGTGGTGGGGTCCTCCTGCCCGGCGTCCGCGGTGGTGGTGGCCTCCGGGACCGTGGTGGTCGAGGTGCCTTCACCTTCCTCGGCCCCGCAGGCGGCCAACACGACGACCGCGATCACGAATATGCCCAAGGTGCGCAATCTCATGTGAAATCTCCTCATTTCTCGCCTGGATTACGCATCACGACCGCACACGGTTCGCGGCCTGGCACAATCGCAGTGTGGATCGTGAGATTCTGGAGCGGTTTCGCCAAGGCGAGGAGAGCGCGGTCAAGGCAGTCTATGAGCGCTTCCGTGGGCCGGTCTTCGCCATCTCGATGAGCGTCTTGCACGATCACGGGCTCGCAGCCGACTCCACTCAGCACACATTCATCAAGGCCTGGCAGGCCGCCACCACATACGACCCCGACCGTGAGCTGGGGCCGTGGATATACGCGATCGCCCGGCGCACGGCCATCGACATCTACCGGAAGAACTCGAGGTCACTGGTCAGCGACGACGTCGACACCACCGCTTTGCCCCCGGCGCTCGACACCATCTGGGAGATCTTCGAGGTCAGATCGGCTCTCGACCGGCTTCCCGACGACGAGCGACAGGTGATCAAGCTCAGCCACTTCGACGGCTTCACCCACGTCGAGATCGCCGAGCACATGGGCATCCCCTTGGGCACGGTGAAGTCGAGGTCACACCGAGCCCACCAGAGGCTTGTCGAGCTGCTTCGTCATGTGGAGGAGACATGATCTCTGCGAACCGGGGCAGGGGCCGGATCCGTACTCCTCTTGGAACGAACCATGTCTGACGAACGCGCCTCATACCTGGCGTCCGCAACGGGGCCCGAGCCCGTCGATCGAGAGCGCCTCGACCTCATACGCGAGATCCTCGCTCAGGAAGTGACCTGGGCGGAGCCGCCGCCTGAGGTCGCCGACCGGCTGCTCGACGCCGTCGTCAGCCACAGAGGCGCCGGTGAGCCATTGACGGCGGCCCCTTCGCGCCATTGGGGCTGGGCGGCCGCAGTTGCGGGAATCGCCGCCGCCGTGGTCGTCGTCGCCGGGCTCCTCGGCGTCTTCTCATCCCCAGGCGAGCGGGTGATCGAGATCGCAGGCACCGACCTCGAACCGTCGGCCACCGGGGAGGTGGCCATCAGGGAGACCGACGCCGGATGGTGGCTCCGTCTCGACCTCGACGACCTCCCGGCGGCGGCCGAAGGGTCGTACTACGAGGGTTGGGTGTGGAACGACGAGGGCGACGGAGTGAGCATCGGAACTTTCCACATGCGTGGCGGAACCGACTCGGTGGTGCTCTGGTCGGGTGTCGATCCGGCGGACTACCCCGCGATCTGGGTGACGCTCGAGACCGAGGACGGTGACCCGGCGGCATCGGATCGCATCGTCATGTGGGGGCGACCTGAAGACGGATAGTTGCAGGCGCACTAGTCTCTTTCCATGGCCGCTGAGACAATCACATGGAAGGGCCGTTTCGGCCCCATGGACCTAAGAGTCGGGAAGGCGACGTTCCGACCCAGCACGATCTCGTCTCTCCTGGCCGACGCCCTCGAATTCGAGCCCGGGAGCGTCGTCGTCGACGTCGGCTGCGGCTCGGGGATCCTGTCCATAATCGCCGCCAAACTGGGGGCCGCGCACGTCTACGGAGTCGATGCTGCCGAAGAGACGGTGGAGATAGCCACCGCCAACGCCGAGGCCCATGGAGTGGCCGACCGCGTGGAGTTTGCCCAGGGCGACATGTTCGGCCCACTCGACCCATCCATCGAGGCCGACGTCGTCATCGGCGACGTCTCCGGGATACCCGACGAGATCGCCTCTGTCTCCGGCTGGTTTCCGTCCGGGCTGGCCGGCGGGCCGACCGGCGCCGAGTTGCCCATGCGGATGATCGAGGAGTCCAAGCGATTGTTGAAGATGGGTGGGAGCCTCTTCCTCCCGACGGGATCGCTCCAGGACGAGCACTCGATCCTCGAGCGGGCTCGCTCGGTCTTCGGCTCGATGAAACAGCTCGCCGAGCGCAACATCCCGCTGCCGTCCGCCCTCGCCGAGGACCCCGCCGTCCTCAAGGCGCTCAAGGAGAAGGTCATCGCCCTCAAACAGCGCGGCAGCCGTTTCCAGTGGACGGCCCGGGTGTGGAGGCTCGAGGCCTGAAGATCGAGGCCTGAGGATCGAGACCTGAGGATCGAGGCCGACCGGGGCTCAGCGCCCATCTGAGCCAGGACTCTCACATAGCGCACCGCACCAGGTGCCTCTTGACTTATGGTCGGGAATAGCCGACCATACTGGAATGGCCGACCATAGGGCGCCGAACTACGACCTGGCGCCCACCCTCCAGTTCGAGACTCCCGAGCAATACCGGGCATTGTTCGAGGAGACCCGTCTCCAGATAGTCAACCTGCTCCTGGAGCGAGCCGCGACCATCAAGGAGCTCTCCGACACTCTGGGCAAACCGAAAGGGACCATCGGTCACCACGTCTCGGCTCTGGAGGATGCGGGCCTGATCCGCGTGGTGCGCACAGAGATGGTGAGGGCGATCGAGGCCAAGTACTACGGCCGCACCGCACGCACCTACTTGATCGGCGATGACAACGAAGCCGGGATCGAGCTCGCCCCCGACCACTTCCTACAGCGGGCGGCCAGCGAGTTCGCCAAGGTGGAGAAGGCCGAGGTCGGGACCATGAGCACTCTCCGCTATGTCCGCATAACTGAGGACCGAGCCGACGATTGGGTCGAGCGCCTCTCTGATCTGGTCTCCGAATTCACCGCCGAGGAACGCGGCGGTGAGACCACGTATGGACTGCTGGTTGCGATG
>Ga0214468_1000672_pt1 | contig 10717 bp, 10 predicted proteins | sample RVTome_9_FD_187334 | JGI IMG/M metagenome (GOLD analysis project Ga0214468, IMG submission 187334) | Soil microbial communities from uranium-contaminated site in the Upper Colorado River Basin, Wyoming, United States - RVT155D38 HiSeq ...
GCGCATGCCGCACGACGCGCACGGACCTTGTCGCCGGCGGGCTCTAGCGGCGCCCGGCAGGCGGGACAGATCAGCGGGGGGAGCGGCAAGGGCGCTGCGATCGTATGGAATGCGCCGCAGCCGCCCCTTGGGGTGGCGCGTTTGGCAAATGCGGTAGCGGGCAGGACCCCTCATAGGGGTACACCGGCAGGGACGCCTTTACAAAGGGGGTGAGGATGCGCAGAGTCGCAGCCTCCGCAGTCCTCGCGTCGGCGGTGATGGGCCTGGGAACAACCCAGGCGCTTGCCGACGCGCCGAAGTTCCACTCCGTCAGCTCCGGCGTCTCGAACGGCGGCGCACTCGTCGTCAGCTTCGACGAGCGCGGTCTCGGCAACGAGAACGTGGACTACACGATCACGGCGCAGGCAGACGCGACGTACGCCTGCTTCAACAGGGGAGGCAAGAACCCGTCGGCCGCCAACAAGCAGTCGGTGGTCGGCCAAGTAGAAGCCGAAGAAGGGTTCGAGCCTCGCAACGGACGCGTCGCCGGGAACATCTCGGCCGGCCCGCCCGGACCCGGATCGTTCTCCTGCCCGGGCGGACAGCGCCTGGTGCTGGCGGACGTGACGTACACCGACATCGTGCTTACTGACGATACGAACGATGTCAGCACGTCGGTCCCGGACGCATCGCGGACCTTCGTCGCCTTGTGAGCGCAGGGGGCGGCCGGCAGGCGCCGGCCGCCCCGCTCCGCCCTACGCGGGGCGGCTGGAAGACTTGCGCCGGATGGCGGCAAGTCACGGGAACGGCATCCGGTTCGGAACGCGCGAGCTCGCGGGCGCGGTCGCCGACATCGGCGTGCTGCTGCCGATCGCGGTCGCGCTGATCGTCGCGAACGGGCTGTCGGCGACGGCCGTGCTGCTCCCCGCGGGCCTGCTCTACGTCGCGGTGGCGCTCGCGTACGGGCTGCCGATCCCGGTCCAGCCGCTGAAGGCCTTCGGCGCGATCGCGATCGCCAAGGACCTCGGCTCTGACGAGATCGCCGCCGGCGCCCTCTTGATGGGCGTGATCTTCCTCGTCCTCGGCCGGACCGGGTTGATCGACCTGGCGGCGAAGGCGTTCCCCAAGCCGCTGATCCGCGGCGTGCAGATCACGGTCGGCCTGCTGTTCCTGAAGATCGCATGGGGCCTCGTCTCGGATCCGCCGTCATCGTTCGACGACGGCGGGTTGAGCACGGCGGCGGCAACCGGCCTCGCGCTCACGGCGCTCGTCCTCCTGATCGCGCTGCGCAAGGTCGCCATTTCGCTGGCGCTCGTCGGCGTGGGCGCGATCCTGATGCTCGTGCAGGCGGGGGATGAGCTCGCGCTCGGGCCGTCGGCGCTGACGCTGCCCAACCTCGATGCCGACGTGCTGCTCACCGCGCTCACGGTGCTCGTCATCCCGCAGCTGCCGCTGTCGTTCGCGAACTCGTGCCTCGCCACCGCCGACGCGGCGCGCACCTACTTCGGCGAACGCGCCGCACGCATCCGGCCCGGGCGGCTGGCCACGTCGCTTGGCTCGGCGAACGTAATCGCCGGCGCGATCAGCGGCATGCCCGTCTGTCACGGCGCCGGCGGGCTCACCGCACATCACGCGTTCGGCGCGCGCACCGGCGGTGCCCCGCTGGCGATCGGTGGCGCGCTGCTGGTGCTGGCCGTCGCGGCCGGCAGTGGGCTCGCCGCGGTCCTGACAGCCTTTCCGCTGCCGATCCTCGCCGCGCTGCTCTCGGCTGCCGGGCTGCTCCACATCGGGCTCGCGCGCGACCTCGAGGGCGCGCGCGAGGTGCTGCTCGCGCTGCTGGTCGCCGCGCTGGGGTTCTGGCTGAATCTTGCGGTCGGACTGGGCGCCGGGCTGCTGGTCTGGTGGACACCGCGCCTGGTGCGTCACGGGCGGTCTAGGCTGGCTCCATGGAGGCAGCAGAACCTCCGGCCGAGCCGCTCCTCCGGGTAGAGCGCAGCGACCAAGACGGCGTGCCGTGCCTCGAGCTGGTCGGAGAGCTCGACCTGAGCACCGCCGGCCCGCTGAAGCTGCGGCTCGAGCTCGTCGAGCGCGAGGAGCCGGAGCTGCTCGTGGTTGATCTGCGCGGCGTCACGTTCATGGACTCGATCGGGCTCGGGATCCTCCTAGCGCACCGGCTGCGGGCCTCGCAGCTGGGCAGGCGACTGGCGCTCGTCCAGGGTCCGCAGCACATCCGCGAGCTGTTCCAGCTCACCGGGACGCAGGACCAGTTCGACTGGGTCGGGCGAGACTGATGGCCGCGCTCGACACGCTCGACATGTCGCTCAAGCTGTCGAAACAGGAGTACGCCGAGCGCCTCGAGGCTGCTCAGAAGCGGCTGCTCGAGCTGCGGCTCGACATGGCAGGCCTGGCTCGCGAGGACGGCAGGCTCGGCCCACCGCTGTGCGTCCTGTTCGAAGGTTGGGACGCGTCCGGGAAGGGCGGCGCGATCAAGCGGCTCGTCGCCAGCCTCGATCCGCGTCACGTACGCGTCGCGCAGTTCGCCGCCCCGACGCACGACGAGAAACGGCACCATTTCCTCTGGCGTTTCGGCCCGGCGCTGCCGGGCTGGGGTGGCATGGCCGTGCTCGACCGGTCCTGGTACGGGCGCGTCCTCGTCGAGCGCGTCGAGGGCTTCGCAACCGTCGAGCAGTGGTCGCGCGCCTACACGGAGGTCGTCGGATTCGAGCGGACGCTCGTGCTCGAGGGAATGCTGCTCGTCAAGTTCTGGATGCACATCTCCGACGAGGAGCAGCTCGATCGCTTCCGCGCGCGCGAGAAGGACCCGCTGAAGGGCTGGAAGCTGACCGCCGAGGACTGGCGCAACCGCGAGAAGCGCCCGGCCTACGAGCAGGCGGTCGAGGACATGCTCGAGTACACCGACCACCAGCACGCGCCGTGGCACGTCGTCGAGGCCGACTCGAAACGCTACGCGCGCGTCAAGGTGATCGAAACCGTCATAGCGGAGGTCGAGCGGGGGATGGCGGCGCGGGGCCTCGAAGTGCCTTCCTAGCCAGTCCGGCCGCGAAGTAGAGGCTCAGCGCCGCGAACAGCAGCTCGAGCCCGCGCTCAGGCATCTCGTTCGCCCCGACCACGCCGATCACGACCCCGACCGGCGAGAGCAATCCGACCGCCAGCGCGTCGCGCGGGCGCAGGTTGCCGTAGCCCTGCTGCCGCCACGCCCCGACCGCCCCGACCGCAACCACCGCGACGAGCGAGGTCGCCTCGGCCTCGAGCTGGGTCAGGTCCATGAACACGACCAGCGCGGGCACGAACAGGACGCCGCCCCCGACGCCGACCATCCCGCCCAGCATGCCGGCGGCGAACGCGACCGCAAGCAGCCCCGCGACGTCCATCAGAAAACGAGGACGGTTGCCGAGGCCACGAGCAGCACCGCGAACACAGCGCTCACGGCGCGCTCGGGAACGCGCTGCTGGAGGGCGGCCCCTGCGATCACGCCGGCAACGGCCGGAGGCGCGATCAGCAGGCCCTTGCCGAGGTCGACGTTGCCGAAGGCGCCGTGCCCCGCGGCGCCGAGTAGCGCGATCAGCACGATCGCCGCCAGCGACGTACCCGTGGCCTCCCGCTCCCCGTAACCCAGCCAGAGGATCAGCAGCGGAACGATGACCGTGCCGCCGCCGACGCCGAAGAGCGCGCTGAATATCCCCGCGAGCGTGCCGATCGCGGCCAGCCGCGCTAACGGGGTCAGACCCCCCAGCCGGGGCTCACTCAAGGGGTCTGACCCCGTCATGCGGGCATACTACGAACCGTGCCCGCTCCCACGGCCGAGACGCTCGCCGCCGCCCTGCGACCGGTCACGACGGACCCGTCGCGCGCGGGGATCCTCTGCGACATCGACGGCACGCTCGCCCCGATCGTGACGCGCGCCGAAGAGGCGCACGTGCCCGACAAGGCGTCGCGGCTCTTGGGTCGCGCGGCGCGCCGCTACGGCCTCGTCGCCTGCATCTCGGGCCGCTCCGCTGCCGACGCCCGCCGGCTCGTCGGCGTGGGTGGGATCGCCTACGCCGGCTCGCACGGCGCGGAGATGCTCGAGCCGGGCGCCACCCGCGCGCGCATATCGCCCGCCTTCGAGAGCTGGACCGAGCGCGTCACGGACTTCGCGACGCAGCGCGACGACCCCGAGCTGAGACGGCTGCGCGTCCGGATCGAGCGCAAGGGCCCGATCGTCGCCTTCCACTGGCGCGGCGTGCCGGACGAGGACGCAGCGCGCACACGACTCGAGGGCATAGCGCGCGAGGCGGAGGCAGACGGGCTCGACTTCCACTGGGGGCGAAAGGTGCTCGAGATCCGCCCGCCCGTGCCCGTCGACAAGGGGCAGGCGGTGCGCGAGCTGATCGAACGCAGCCGTGTGAGGACGGCGCTCTTCGGAGGTGACGACGCGACCGACCTGGATGCGTTCGCGGCACTCGACGCGCTCGTGGCCGAAGGCGTGCTTGACGCCGCGATCAAGGTCGGCGTCCGCTCGGCGGAGGGCCCGGCGGGGATCGCCCAGCAGGCCGATCACGTTGTCGAGGGCACCGACGGCTTCGTCGCCGTTCTCGAGACCCTGGCCGGCGAATGAGGTTTCCCGACTTCCTCCGCACCTGCGTCCTGCTCTTCGCCGGTGCCGCGACGGCGCTGGCCGCCGTGGCAATCGCAGGCGCCGCCGCGAAGGACGACCGCACGCTCGTCTACATCGCGCTCGCCTGGTGGGGTATCGCGGCCGTGGGAGGGCTCTGGCTCGGCCGCCGCCCCGAGGTGACGCAGGGGATCGGCCGTGCGCTCGCCGGCGCGCGCACGCAGTCCGCGCTGCCCGAGCTCGAGCCGGGCGCGATCCTCTTCAACCGGCTGTGGGCGCTCGCACTCTTCACGGTCGGGTCCGGCGCGGTCGCGTTCCTGGTCCCGCAGGTGCCGGGGATCGCCGCCGGTTACGTGATCGCGGCGGCGCTGGCCTGGCGCAAGCAGTCAGCCGCGGTCGAGGCGATCGAGGGACGCGACGGCGTCCGCTTCTACGTTGAGCACACCTCGCCGTTCAAGCCGACGCGCCTGATCCGCACACCCGGTTTCCGCCGCGTCGAGCCTGTTAGCCACGGGAGCGCTTCCGCAGACGATCGAGCTCGGGCCACTCGCGCGTGTTCGCCACGCGATCGGCGCCGACCCACGCGCGCCGTGCGGTAGCCACCCCGTAGCGAATGTTCGACAGCGTGTTCACGCCGTGCGCGTCGGAGTCGATCACGAGCATCGCCCCGCGCTCAGCGGCGAGCCGGGCGTTCCACTCGTTCAGGTCGCGCCGGTCCGGGTTCGCGTTGATCTCGAGGAACGTGTCGGTGCGGATCGCGGCGTTGACGATCTGCTCGACGTCGAGCCCATACGGCTCCCGGCGGTCGATCAGCCGTCCGGTCGGATGGCCGATCGCGTCGACGAGCGGGTGCTCCATCGCCGCGATCATGCGCGCGGTCATCTCCTTCTCGGAGCTGCGGAACGAGGTGTGCATGCTCGCGACGATCCAGTCGAGCTGCTCGAGCAGGTCGTCGTCGTAGTCGAGCGACCCGTCCGTGTGGATGTTCACCTCTGATCCTGCGAGCACCGTGATCCCGTCGAGCTCGAGGCCGCGTATGTGCTCGATCTGCGCCCGCAGCTCGTCGGGCTGGACGTCGTTGCCGAATCCGTGCGAGGCGGAGTGGTCCGTGATCGCGATGTACGAGTAGCCCCGCTCGCGCGCAGCCTCCGCCATCTGCTCGATCGTGTTGCGGCCGTCCGAAGCCGTCGTGTGGCAGTGGAGCTCGCCGCGGATCTCCCCGAGCTCGACGAGGCCTGGCAGCTGGCCCTTGCGCGCCGCCTCGAGCTCGCCCCGGTTCTCGCGCAGCTCCGGCGGGATCCAGTCCATCCCGAGCAGCTCGTAGACCTCCTCCTCAGTTGCGCACGAGTGCGTCGTCTCGGTCGAGTCGTCCGTGATGCCGTACTCCGACACGTGGAACCCGCGCTTGACGGCCGTCGTGCGGAGCGCCTCGTTGTGCTGCTTCGAGCCGGTCAGGTGCTGAAGCAGGTTGCCGAAGTTCTCGGGCGGCACGATCCGGAGATCGACGCTGATGCCGTTGTGCGTGACCGCACGCGCGCCTGCCTCGCCCGGGGAGTTCGCCTCGGCGATCAGCGGCAGCGAGCAGAAAACGTCCGCGAGAGCGCGCGCGTCCGACGCGGTCGCGACGAGATCGATGTCCTTGCACGTGTCCGTCCACCGCCGGGCGCTGCCCGCTATCTCGACGCGCTCGGCCGCCGGCTGCTCGCGCAGCGCGTCGCGCAGCGCCTCGGCGATCTGGAGCGTCTTCGACAAGAGCAGCTTCGGCTTCTGGCGGCCGTCCTCGCCGGCGGCTAGCGCAAGCAGGATGCTCTCCTCCGCCTTGGGGCCGAAGCCGCGGATCGTCCGCAGTCGCTTCTCCTCCGCCGCCTTCTTCAGCTCTTCGAGGGAGGCGATCCCCATCTCGTCGAAGAACTTGCGCGCGCGCTTGGGCCCCAGGCCGGGCAGGCGCGTGATCTCGACGAGTCCCGGCGGGTACTTCGCCTTCAGCTTCTCGGCCGACGGGATCGAGCCCGTGTCGAGTAGGACGTTCAGCTTCTCCTCGATCGTCTTCCCGATCCCGGGCAGCTCGGTGACCGTGCCGGCGCGCGTCATCTCGGCGACGGACGCGCCGGCCTCTCGGATCGCCTTCGCGGCGTTCCGGTAGGCGAGGACGCGGTGGACGATCGCCCCGTCGAGCTCGTACAGGTCGGCGAGCTCGTCGAAGTGGAGAGCGAGCTCGGCGTTGCGCATGCGCAATTAGGGTACGCGGCCGTGGCAGGGGCCTGGCTGATACTTCCGACCTACAACGAGGCCGTGAACGTCGAGCCGTTCGTGCGCGCCGTCCTCCCGGAGCTCGCTGAGGCGTCAGCGGAGCACCGGATCCTGATCGTCGACGACAACTCCCCCGACGGCACGGGGCGGATCGCGGACCGGCTCGCGGGCGAGCTCGACGCGGTCGAGGTCCTCCATCGCGCCAGGAAGGAAGGGCTCGGGCTCGCCTATCTGGCGGGCTTCCGCCGCGCGCTCGACGCCGGAGCGGACCTGATCCTCGAGATGGACTCGGACTTCAGCCATTCACCCGCCGACGTCCCGCGCCTGATCAGGGCCGCCGAGCACGCCGACCTCGTCCTCGGATCGCGGTACGTGCCGGGCGGCGGGGTCAGCGACTGGGGGCTGATCAGGAGGGCTCTGAGCCGCGGCGGGTCGCTGTACGCGCGCCTCGTCCTGCGTGTCAACGTGCACGACCTGACCGGGGGTTTCAAGTGCTTCCGGCGCAAGGTGCTCGAGGCAGTCGACCTCGACTCGATCCACGCCGAGGGGTACGGGTTCCAGATCGAGCTCACCTACCGCACGCTGCGCGCGGGCTTCAGCGTCGAGGAGATCCCGATCGTCTTCCGCGAGCGCCAGGCCGGGCTGTCCAAGATGACCGCCCGGATCGCGCTCGAGGCGGTGTGGAAAGTGCCCGCTCTGAGGCTCCGCAGGGGCGTCTAGAACAGGCGCCTGAAACTAAGCGCAGGCCGTGCAGGGACCGATGGGATCTGCGGGGTGCTGCCCACCGTGCACAAGCGCTGTCTGGGCGCCGCTTTCGCGGCGTTGCTCGGCCTGCTCGCCGCAGGCCCGGCGCAGGCTGCCCCAGGCGCCAAGATCAAGCGCGCATACGCCGTGGACAGCGACCGCGACGGCCACGTCGACCGTGTCTCGCTCAAGTGGTCGAAGAAGGTGCGGGCGGGCGTCGACAGGAAGGCTCCATTCGCCGTCTCGGTTCGCGGATATCGCGTGACCAGCGTCGGCGCCGTGCGCGGAAAGAGGCAGCGGGTCCAACTAGCCGAACGGCCGGAATGCGACACGGGCGGCTCCGTACGGCTGTCGTTCCGCAACCGGCGCGGCACGACCCGCGTCCGGCCGGCGCGGCGCAAGCGCAGGATCCGCTCGCACAAGCTCGACATGCGGCGCTTCGACCCGCCCGTGCCGCGGATCACCTGCGCCGTCACGCTCGACGCGGACAGGGACGCGCGCGTCGACGGCGTGCGTGTGACGTACTCGCGCAAGGTGCGCAGCGATGCGCAGAAGAGCGGACGCTTCCTCTTCTCGGTCGCCGGTTACAAGGTGAAGGCGGTCAAGGCCGCGCGGGGGCGCTTCCTCAAGATCGCCGTCGTCGAGCGCTCTACTCCGGACTCCGACGCGAAGCCCGCGATCGGCTACAGCCGCCCTGCGCGAAAGAAGGAGCGGCGGTTCGCGGTCCGAGCCCGCCGTCGCGGGGACGCGTTCGCCGGCAGCTTCCAGTCCACGCGCGACGGCGTGTCGCCACAGCTGATAGCGGGCCAGACGGGTGACGTCGACGGCGATGGCCTGCTCGACGCGATGACGCTTCGCTTCTCCGAGCCGGTCAAGGCCGCGGGCACGAGCGGCCTCGCAGTGCTCGGGATGCACGTCCAGCCGACGGCACAGGTGAGCGGCGCGGACGTCGCGCTGTCGCTGGTCGAGAACACGGCACGCGGTGATGCCCTCCCCGGTGCATCGGTCACCGGCGCGAGCGTGACCGACCTCGCCGGCAACGCGGCCCTTCGCGGTGCCGTCACACCAACCGACGCAGCGCCGCCCGTGATGATCGCGGCGGCCACTCAGGACGTGAGCGGAACCGCCGGCCACATCGATGCTGTGACCGTGATGTTCTCCGAGCCGGTTGCGCATCCGCGCGATGCGGCCGGCACGTACCCGTTCCTGCTCGCGGGCCGGCAGGTCACCTCGGTCGAGCCGGCCAGTGGCCCCTTCGTTCAGGTGCGCATCGCCGAAGCCGCAGCGCCGGATACCGGCGAGCGCCCGAGCGTCAGGTACCTCCCCGGCTCCGGCTGGCCGGTGGCCGACCTTGCGGGCAATGGGGCAGCCCAAGGCTTCGTGAGCGCCTTCGATGGCGTCGCGCCGGTCCTCATGTCGGCACTGACGACGGATTCCGACTCGGACGGCAGGATCGGCAGCGCCGTCCTTCGCTTCTCCGAGAACGTCCAGCACGGCGCGGAGAGCGGCGGGGCGTCCTTCTCGGTGACTGGGTACCAGGTCACCGCTGCCGGTGCCGCGAGCGGTGACGAGATCGCCGTGACCGTCACCGAGAAGGCGGCCCCCGACTCCGGCGCCACCCCCGCTGTCGCGTATACGCGCGACGGCGTCGAGGACGTGCGCGATGCGGCGGGCAACGTAACGGCCAACTCGTCGCTCGCGGCCGATGACGGCGCGCCCCCGGTTCTGCTCACGGTCAGCACCGCGGACGTGGACGACGACGGCCGGATCGACCGGCTCGAGTCGACCTGGTCCGAGCCGCTCACCCACGCGGACGACAGTGCAGCGCCCTTCGCCGTGTCCGCCGCCGGTTTCTCCGTCACGCGCGTGCGCGCGGCAGCCGGGGCCGACCTGGCGATCGACCTCAGCGAGCCGTCCGGATACGACACCGGCTCCAAGCCGGCGCTCACGTACCTGGGCGGCGCGGCCCAGATCCGGGATGCAGCCGGGCTCGAGCCCGCCCAGCAAACCTGGGCCGGCCTGACGGTCGATGCCATCGATCCGCGGCTCGCCTCGGCCACGACCGGCGACGGGAACGGAGACGGCGAGCTCGACTCGATCGCGGTGCGCTTCTCCGAGCCGGTCGTTCACGCGCAGGAGGCGGCGCCCGGATCCTTCACCGCCGGGACGTTCACCATCTCGAGCGCCGAGGCGGCGGTCGACGACAGCGTCGAGCTGAAGCTCGACCAGTCGGGCACGGGCGACACGGGCGCGCGCCCCGCCGTCGGCTATACGCCGGACGGCCAGGAAGACGTCCGCGACCCGGCCGGAAACTTCGCCGATGCCGCGTCGATCGCGCAGGCGACCGACGGCGCGAGGCCAGTGCTGCTCTCCGCAGCGACCGCTGACGTTGACGACGACGGGCGCCTCGATCGGGTCAGCACGGGCTGGTCGGAGCCGCTCGACCATGCCGACGACAGCGCGGCACCGTTCCCGGTCTCGGCCGAGCAGTTCGCGGTCGCGCGCGTCCATGCGGCGGCGGGGCAGACCCTCGACGTCGACCTGATCGAGCCGGCCGCGCCGGACACGGGCTCGGCGCCCGACCTCACCTACACGGGCGGCGCCGACCCGATCCGCGACCTCTCGGGCCTCGAGCCCGCGCAGACCGCGCATCCCGGCCTCACGCGCGACGCCCTTCCGCCGCGGCGGGTGGCGACGGCCACGGCCGACACCGACGCCGACGGGAAGCTCGACGCGATCGACATCGAGTGGAGCGAGCAGGTGACGGGCTCGTCCGGTACCGCGCCCTTCACCGTGGCGGGCCGCACTCTGGGCGCGAACGCCAGCTTCAGCGGCGCGCTGACGCGCGTGCCGTTCGTCGAGGACCCGGCCCAGTTCGACACCGACGCCACGCCGCAGCTCTCCTACGACGACGTGACGGGTGACCTGCACGACGTCGCCGAGGGGACCGGCGACACGACCGCCGACGCCCCCGCGGTCACGGCGGAGCCGCCACTCGACGAGGCGGCCCCGGTCATCGTTGCCGCCAAGACCGCCGACCTTACGACGCCGCCGAGCGACAACGCACCGAACGGCACGATCGACGCCTTGCTCACGACCTTCTCCGAGCCGATCACGCACGCGGTCGAC